>Ga0182030_10005063_pt1 | contig 28021 bp, 26 predicted proteins | sample 812S3MmetaG_FD_121299 | JGI IMG/M metagenome (GOLD analysis project Ga0182030, IMG submission 121299) | Permafrost microbial communities from Stordalen Mire, Sweden - 812S3M metaG (Illumina Assembly) | ecosystem: Environmental > Terrestrial > Soil > Wetlands > Permafrost | place: Sweden... | reverse complement strand
GGCCACCGAGCCGGCCCCGACGATCAGCCCCACCGAGATGAGCACCCCGATGTGGGGAGCCGCGGCCGACGCCACCAGCCCACCGGCGGTGACCAGAAGGACGATGGGCACCAGCACCCGCCGGGCCACCAGGTCACCCAGGGGGACCAGCAGGGCCAACCCGGCGGCGTAACCGATCTGGGCGAAGGTCACCACCAGACCGGCGGTGCCGGAGCTGGTGCCGAACGACTTGGCAATGTCGTCGAGGACCGGCTGGGCGTAGTAGAGATTGGCCACCGACACGCCGCAGGACACGGCGAACAGCACGATCATGCCTCGGCTCAAACTCGACCGGTGGGCGGTGGTGGCCGCTCCGTCGGGCATCGGCACCTCCTTGCCACCCGACCATACCGTCAGCCCATGGTCTTCGATCCGTCGATCGTCTCCCGGAGGATGTCGGCGTGCCCGGCGTGCTGGGAGGTTTCGGCGATAACGTGCAAGAGGGCCCGACGGGCCGACCAGCGGGCCCCGGGCTCGAACCACGGCGCCTCGGGCAGCGGCTGGGTGGCGTCGAGCGACGGGAGCGAGGCCACCAACTCATCGGTGCGGCCGGCCACCTCGTCGTAGCGGGCGAGCAGCCCGGCCAGGGTCTCCCCGTCCTCCATCCGGAACCCGGCGGCGTGGGCTTCGTAGGCCGCCTGGTCCATGGGTCCCGTCCTCGGGCCGGTCAGGATGAAGTCGACCCAGCCCGACTCCATCAGGGCCACGTGCTTGATGATCCCCCCCAGGCACAGCTGGCTGGCCGTGGGATGCAGGGCGACCTGCTCGTCGGTGAGGCCCTGCACGGTCTGGCGGAGGAAGCCGCGGTGCTTGGCCAGGGTCTGGATCAGGTCGGCCCGCTCCCGCTCGGAGCCGGAGTCGACGGGGGCGGTGGTGGGCGAGGTGTTGGCGTCGGTGATGGTCTGGCTGGACATGGTTCGGGTCCTTTCGTTGAGGGTGTTCCGGTAACGGTAAGGATCAAAGCGGTCAGTTTCTGTCCTGAATCGTGAGAACCTTGGAACATGGCCTCCACCAGCTCCCGGACCCTGCAGTTGCTGTCGCTGTTGCAGAACCGCCGCTACTGGCCCGGCCACGAGCTGGCCGAACGGCTGGAGGTATCGGTCCGGACCCTGCGCCGGGACGTCGACCGGCTGCGGGAGATGGGCTATCCGGTCGAGGCTCAGCGGGGGGTCGACGGTGGCTACCAGTTGGCCGCCGGGGCAGCCCTGCCGCCCCTGGTCCTGGACGACCAGGAGGCCATCGCCCTGGCGGTGGGCCTGCAGAGCGCGCTCCAGGCCGGCACGGTGGAGGGCATCGAGGAGTCGTCGGTGCGGGCTCTCACCAAGGTGGTCCAGGTCATGCCGGGGCACCTGCGCCGCCAGGTCGATGCGCTGAGCACCATGACCGTGCCGGCCATGTGGGCCGGTCCCAGATCGAGTGTCGACCCCGGCGTCCTCACCACGGTGGCGCAGGCCTGCCGGGACTGCGAGCGGCTGGAGTTCAGCTACACCGCCCGGGACGGTGAGCCCACCGAACGCCACGTCGATCCCCACCGGTTGGTCCTCCTCGGCCGGCGGTGGTACCTGGTGGCCTGGGACCTCGAGCGCTTCGACTGGCGGAGCTTCCGGCTCGACCGGTTGGACGGACCGCGGAGCACCGGCTCCCATTTCCCGCCCCGGTCCATCCCCACCGGTGACGCCGCCACCTTCGTGCGGGAGGGGATCCACAATCTTCCCACCCGCCACGCCGTCGAGGTGCTGGTCCATGCGCCGGCCGCCGAGGTGCGGGACCGGGTGGGGCCGTGGGCCACCATCGAGGAGGCCGGCGGCGCCCGGTGCGTCCTGCGGATGTCCTCGGAGTCGTTGGACTGGTCGATGATGGCACTCGGGGTCATCGGAGCCGAGTTCGAAGTCGTGGGACCACCCGAGCTGACCGACCACCTCCACGAGCGGATCGACCGGTTCACCCGCGCCATCGGCGACGCCAGCCGACGTGCGTGACCGGTGCCAGTCCCGTCCGGCCCGGCACCCGGGCCGGCGCCGGTCTCAGCCTCCGTCCGGTCGGAAGACCACTTTGACCGCTCGGCTGGCTTCCTTGTCGAGTCCGGCACCGACGGCGTCGCGGTAGGCCTCGAGGGGGAACTCGTGGGTGACCACGACCTCTCCGGGGAAGCTGCGCCGCGCCAGAATGTCCAGGGCCACGTCGATCGAGTGGTCCCGGCCCGGTTCAGCGGTCCCGATGGAGGCCTTGGGGTCACGGCCGTGGTCGACCGATCCGATCACCACGGCCTCCTTGTACCAGAGCGGTGTCAGGTCGACCCGGCCGGTGCCCACGGCTCCGAGCAGGATGACCGTGCCCCGGTTGGCCACGGCACGGAGGGAGTCGGTGATGGAACCGGCGCTACCGGCTGCCTCGACGACATAGGGATAACCGCCGACCAGCATCCAGTCCTCTCCCGATCCGACGGCCCGGGTCCCGAGGAGGGCGGACAGCTGCTCGAAGGCCGACGCTCCCGAGCCTCGGACCACGTGGGTGGCACCGCAGGCCATGGCGGCGTCCACCTGATGGGGGTGGCGCACCAGCACGGTGACGTCGTGGTCGGGGAAGAGCGAACGCAGGGCGATCAGCGCGGCCAGCCCGATGATGCCTCCCCCCACGATGAGGATGGGCACCGCCTCGTCCGGCGGACGGCGACCCAGGCCGTGGAGGGCGATGGAGACGGGCTCGTGCAGGCTGGCCGTCCGGTCGGGGACCCCCTCGGGGATCGGGTGCACCATGGACGGATGAGCCACCACCTGCTCGCACCACCCTCCCCCGAGTCCGTCGGTGTAGCCGATCGACCGTCCGGGTGTGAGGACCCGGCTGTCGAGCTCGAGGCAGCTGGAGGGCCAACCGCGTGCGCAGTTGGCGCACGGCGGGACGATGCCCCGAACCGCGCAGGGCAGGATGGGGTCGACCGCCACCCGGTCACCGACCGACCACGGGCTGTCCGGACCGACCTCGGTGATGGTGCCGACGATCTCGTGACCGAGGACGAAGGGCAGGGTGCCGATCGACCTCAGGGTCGGGGAGCCCCCGCTCGGAGGGGCGAACAGGTGGAGGTCGCTTCCACAGATCCCGCCGGCCGACACCGCGATCCGGGCCCACTCGCCGGTGGGAAGTGGGGGTTCGGCGATCTCGACCAGCGAGGCCGGAAACTCCGGGTCGGCCAGGTCGTAGCGGATGGCCTTCACGACCGGCATTCTTCCATCTGTTCCGTCGCCCGGGTCGGGCTTCCGGGGCTGGGCGGTAGTGCCGCCCGGTCCGGCCGGGAGCGCCCGCCTGTGCTACGCGGTAAGGCGCAGTACCGCTGACCGACCACAGAAGCCGGGGGACACCATGCCGGAGCCGACCACCACCGAACCGGGGAGCTGGTTCAGTCCGACCCTGCTGGAGGGCCAGGTGGCTCTGGTGACCGGCGGGGCCACCGGCATCGGCAAGGAGATCTGCCGGGTCCTCGGTGGGCACGGGGCCCGGATCACCTTGGCCAGTCGCAAACAGGAGATCCTCGAGGCGGCCGTCGACGAGCTGAGGGGCGAGGGTATCGACGCCGCCTTCGGGGTCTGTGACGTGCGCGACGCCGCCGCGGTCAAAGCGGTGGTCGACGACGTGGTGACGGGCCGCGGGCGCCTGGACATCGTGGTCAACAACGCCGCCGGCAACTTCCCCGCTCCTATGTCGCAGATCTCTCCCAACGGCTTCAAAGCGGTGGTGGACATCGACCTGTTGGGCACGTACAACGTCACCCGGGCGGCCTTCGACGCCTGGTTGAAGGATCACGGCGGGTCGGTGGTCAACATCTCGGCGCCCTTCGGCCAACGTGGGGTGGTGTACCAGGCCCATGTGGCAGCAGCCAAGTCCGGGGTGGACTCGCTCACCCGGACCTGCGCCGTCGAGTGGGGCCCCTACGGCATACGGGTCAACGCCATCGCCCCGGGCACCATGGCCAACACCGAGGGCGTCCGTCGGTTTGCGGCCTCGGTCCCGGGCAGCTCGGAGCGCCCGACCAATCCCCTGGGGCTCCAGGGGCACGGCTCCGACGTCGGTTACCTCACGCTCTTCCTCTGCAGCCCGGCCGCCCGCTTCGTCTCCGGTCAGGTCATCGCCGTGGACGGGGCCGGCTCCACCGACATGCTCCGGATTCAGGCCGGACAGATCTGAGCCGCGCCCCTCAGGGCAGGATGCCGTTCGGACGGGGCTGCCTCGGTACGGACTCCCGACCCTCGGCCAGGGCCAGCCCGGCCAGCAGGGCGTTGCGCAGCTCCCGGGGGTCGATGACGTCGTCGTAGGAGAGCCGGGCCCCGGCCACCACCGAGGCCCGGGCCTGCTCGGCGGCCAGGCGGGCCCGCTCCTCAGGGTCGTCGACCCCGCTGGCCTCCGATCCGGCTGGCAGTGCCCCCAGGGTGATCGACGGGAAGGCCAGGGTCATGGTCTGGCCATCGAACGGATTCATGGCCATCACCGAAGAGCCGAACCCGAAGGCCTTGCGCAGGGTGACGTGCAGCTTCGGCACTTCCAGCCGGTGCTGGACGGCGAACAGCCGGGCGGCGTGCCGCAGGATGCCCTGGCGCTCGGCCGCGGTCCCGGCCAGCACCCCGGGATTATCGGCCAGGAACACGCACGGCAGGCCGAAGGCCCCGGCCACGTCGAGGAAGTGGGCGGCCTTGTCCGCGGCATCCCGGTCGATGGTGCCGGCCAGCACGCTCGGGTCGTTGGCCACCATGGCCACGCTGCGACCCCCCAGGTGAGCGAGGACGGTGACGATCGACCGGCCGAAGCCGGGCTGCACGTCGAGCAGTTCGCCGTCGTCGACCACTTCGGCCAGCACCGACCGCACCGGGTAGGGCTGGCGCGGGTCGGGAGGGATCAGCTCGAGGAGATCGACCCGTCGCTCACCGGTGTCGGGCCCACCCCGGCGGGGCGCGGCCTCCCAGGCGTTGGTGGGGAAGTAGCCCAGGTACCGACGGGCCAGGTCGATGGCCTCGGTGTCGTCGGCCACCAGATTGTGCACCACACCGCCGGCGTCGATAGCCACCGCCGGGCCGCCCAGCACCTCTTTGGTGACGTCCTCCCCGGTCGACGACTTGACCAGGGGAGGACCGGCGGCGAACACCGACGCCGTGGCGGTCATGGCCACGAAGTCGCACAAGGGGGCGGTGAGAGCGCCGTGACCGGCCGACGCCCCGAGCACCAGGCTCACCATCGGCACCAGCCCGGACAGCTCGACCAGCCCCATGAGGTCACCGGGTCGTCGACCGGCGGCCGTCTCGGTCACCCGGTGGCCGGCCCCCTCCAACATCATGACCAGCGGGACCCGCTCCTGACGGGCCAGCTGGCACAGCCGGTACCGCTTGTCCGAGGCGCCGCTCCCGATCGACCCGCCCAACACCGTGACGTCTTCGGCTCCGGCCAGCGCCGGTCGCCCGTTGATCCGACCGGATCCGGCCACCAGGGCATCGCCGGGAGCCGGCGGATCGTCGAGCGTGCCGACCAGGGCGCCGATCTCGAAGAAGGTGCCCGGGTCGAACAGCCGGTCCAGGCGCTCCCGGGCGTTGAGCCGTCCCCGCTGGTGCTGGCGCTCCAGGCGGGCCGGGCCGCCCATGGTCCGCCCCTCGGCCTTGCGCCGCCGGATCTCTTCCAGGGCCGGACCCCATCCGTGGAGTTCGTCGGTCATCTGACCATTCCTTTCCGCCGGCTGGCGCCGGGTGGTCCACCCCTGGCCCGTGTGCCCCGCCATGATGGTGCACCACCGGAGCCGTGGCGATCGCCTGGCCCGGTGGAGCGGGGTAGGTTCGCCCTCACGATGGAATCACCGACCAACTCGCTCGTTCTCCTGCACGGGTTCGGCTCCACCTTCGACCACAACTGGCGCCAGACCGGATGGGTGGACATTCTGGCGGACTTCGGTTGCGTGCCGCCCGAGATCGATCTGCCCGGTCACGGTGGATCGGTGCGCTCCACCGATCCTGCGTCCTACGCCTCGGTCGAAGAGGACCTGGAGGCGCAAATACCCGACCCCACCGATGCCGTGGGGTTCTCCGCCGGGGCCGAGATCCTGTTGCGGATGGCGATGGCCCACCCGGCCAGGTTCCACAAGCTGGCCCTGCTGGGCCTGGGGGACAACGTGTTCGAGCCGTCGGACAACGCCGCTCTGATCGACGCTCTCGAAGGAGGCGCCGATGCGGACGACATCCGGGCCACGGTGTTCACCCGTCTGGCCCGGACCACCGGCAACGACCCCTCGGCTCTGGCCGCCTTCCTCAAGCGGCCCCGGGAGCCGATCAGGCCCGCCGACCTGGCCACGGTGACCTGTCCGGTGCTGGTGGTGCTGGGTGATCGGGACTTCGTCGGGTCGGCCGACCGTCTGGTGGACGCCCTGCCCTCGGCGTCACTGGTCACCGTTCCGGGGGTGGACCACTTCGCCACCCCCTCCGACTTCGGGGCCATCGATGCCACCATGAGGTTCTTAGGGCTGGGGTGACTCCGAGTCGGCGTGCCACCACAGCCCGCCGGCGTCGATGAAGGGAGCGGTGCAGGGCGGACCGTCGGAGACCACCACCTCGGGCCGGCGGTCGGAATCCTCGGCCACCCTCACCAGTGCCGAAGAGCGGGTGCCGTACCCATCGGCGTGCACACAGGGCGCCAGCGTGGCCGCCAACCGCTCCCGCCCATCGGGGAAAAGGGGCACCTCCTCTGTGAGGTCGATGGTGTGATCCTCCAACAGGTCGGCGAAGGCCTCCCACCGCGGCACTCCGGCCGCTTCGGCGCGGGCCAGTGAGGCCCGGACATGGTCCACCTTCACCGACGGGACGTCGAGGGCGGCGTTCTCCAACACGTGGAGCCCCGGTCCCAATCGGCCGGGCCGGGCCGGGACGTCGGGTTCGACCGCCAGGTAGTGGAGGGACTCCCGGTCTCCCACCAGGAGCCACGCCGGGTTGTAGGAGCCCATGGCCACCTCCGACACCAAGGCGTCGACAGCCTCCTCGGCCGTGCGGGCCTGGGCGGCCAGCAACGGCAGCCGGCCCCGCGACCGCCGGGTGGGGTCGGGGCCGTCGGGCATGGGCCGATTGGTGAGCCCGCACACCACCCCGTGCTCGTTGACGGCCAGCCAGGTGCCCCCGGCCCGTTCGTCGCGTCCCCCGAGGATCCTCGGGTCCCGTTCCTGCAGGACGGTGATGGCCCGGGCCGGTCGGTCCAGCCACTCGTCGCGGTTGGCTCCGACCACCAGCGGCCACCGCCCATCGCAACGCCAGGCCACCACGAGAAGGCACACGAGGCGAACGATAGTGGTCGGGTCCAACCGGCCTTCGAAGCCCCGCGGGTTACGGCATCAGGTGCTGATGACGCCCCAGGGCACGATGGCCTGGCAGGTACTGCACATGGCCAATCCCCCACCACGGTGCGTCGGGTCTCCGATCACGACCTCACCCGGGGCCCGGTCCGACCGGATGGAAAGCCCGTCCAGGGCCTGGCACACCGGGCATGGAAGTCGGTCGAACGCCGCCAAGGTCTCCACGCCGGAGAGTATAGAACGAACGTTTGATCGAACGGTGGAGTACCAGGTCCGACAGCCGAAAACAGGCCGGGACGGCCCGGACCCGGCTCAGGAGGCCTTGCGCTTGGCGGCCGGCTTGGCCTTGGCCGTGGTCACGGCCTTCTTGATGGGAGTCGGGCGCTTGGCCGCGGCCCGCTTGGTCGCCGGGCGCTTGGCCGGGGTGGCAGCCCCGTCCGTGTCCCCGACCGGACCGGCCGTCGAGCGGTTCTTCCGCCTGGCGTCCACCGACTCGATGCTGGCACTGAGCACGTCCATCAGATCGACCACCTTGGTCGACGGCGGTGCAGCCTCGACCCCGGTCACGATCTCGTCGCCCTGCCGCTTGGCCTCGATGACCGCCTCGACCTTCTCCCGATGGGTGTCGTGGTACTTCTCCGGATCCCAGTCGCTCTCCATCGATTCGAGCAGGAGCCCGGCCATCTTGAGCTCACGGTCGGAGACCTCGTCCGCGGCGGGCAGCTCGGGCAGGTCCTTGGTCGGCGAACGGATCTCGTCGGCGAAGTACATGGTCTCGAGGGCCAGCACGTTGTCGTCCGGCCGGATGGCCACCGGGCACTCCTTGTTGCGCATGACCACGGTGCCGATGGCCACTTTGTTGGCCGCCCGCATGACCTGGCGTAGCAGGGCATAAGCCTTGTTGGCGGCCTCGCCTTCCGGCGCCAGGTAGTAGGTCGAGCGGTAGTACACCGGATCGATCTGATCGAGATCCACGAAGTCGGTGATCTCGATCAGGTGCGACTTCTTCGGTTCAGCCGACTCCAGCTCCTCGTCCGTGAGAATGACGTACTCGCCGCCCCCGAGGTCGAAGCCCTTCACGATCTTGCCGGCAGGAACCTCCTTGCCGGTCCGCTCGTTCACCTTCTTGTACCGGATGCGGTCCGAGGTGCCCTCCTCGAACTGGTTGAAGTGGATGGTCTTGTCCTGCGTGGCCGAGTAGAGGCCGACAGGCACGTTGACCAGGCCGAAATTGAGCGCGCCCTTCCAGATGGATCGTGGCATGGCTATATCATTACCCAGCTCAGACCCCATCCACCACCCCTGATACACCCCTTTGTCACACTGCCAACGTGAGCAATGACAAGCCGGTCCAGTTCGCCTCCGCAGTGCTGCGGAGCCTCAAGGTCCTCGTCCCGTCGGGACAGCCGGGGGCCGATCTGGCTTGTGAGCTGGGCCTCTCGGCCTGGATGCGCCTGACCGACACCGACGTCGAGGACGCCCCCCGCCATCTGCGGGCCGTCCGGCAGGCCATCCTCGAAGCCGGGGAGCTGGATGCCTCGACCGAGCCCATCCCCATGGGAGGTCGGTCCTCCCGGCTCGATCTCCTCAATCAGGTCGTCTACCTGGGCGATCTCCTGGCCAGGGCCGCCGCCCACCAGGACTGTGATGCCGAAACCATGATCTCCCGGGCGCTCGATCGACCGGTGGTCCACGAGGTGGCGGTCCGGGCTTCGAGGGTCCGGGAGCTGCGCTCGTCCTGAGCCGGCCCTGGGCTCCACCCCTGCGGCCCCCGGGCGGGCGGGCCGTCGGGGGTCGCGGGTAGAACAGGGTGGTGAGCCCGGGATCGCTGGCCAACTACCGACGTAAGAGGGACCCCACCAAGACCCCCGAGCCGGTACCGGCCGACGGTGCCCCCCGGGCCGGCAAGAAGAAGGCCAAAGCCAGCCCACCGACCTTCGTCATCCAGGAGCACCACGCCTCCAGCCTGCACTGGGACTTCCGGCTCGAGCACGACGGGGTGCTGGCCTCGTGGGCCCTCCCCAAGGGCCTACCGGTCTCGCCGGACCAGAACCACCTGGCGGTCCAGGTCGAGGACCACCCGCTCGAGTACGGATCCTTCAGCGGCACCATTCCGACCGGGGAGTACGGGGCCGGAACGGTGTCGATCTGGGACCACGGCACCTACGAGTTGGAGAAGTGGCGCCCCAACGAGGTCATGGTGGTGCTCCACGGCCGGCGGGCCCAGGGCCGCTACGTCCTCTTCCCGACCAAGGGGAAGAGTTGGATGATCCACCGAATGGACCCGGCACCTGCGGGCTTCGAGCTCCTCCCCGCCCACATGAGCCCGATGCTGGCCGTGGCCGACCACCTGCCTCCCGATGACGGCGAGTGGGCCTACGAGTTCAAGTGGGACGGTATGCGGGTGCTGGTCTGGGTCGACGGCGGTCGCATCCGCCTGACGAGCCGCAACGACAACGACGTGACCCGGTCGTTCCCGGAGTTGCGGGGCCTCGGCGAGTCGCTCGGATCCCACCAGGCGCTCCTCGACGGTGAGGTGGTGGTCTTCGGGCCCGGGGGCAAGCCCTCATTCTCCCAACTGCAGCACCGCATCCACGCCGAGTCCCCGTCCTCGGTCAAGCGCGCCGAGGCGGAGTACCCCGCCAGTCTGGTGATCTTCGACCTCCTCCACCTGGACGGCGCCTCACTGCTCGACCGCACCTACGACGAGCGACGCTCGGCCCTGGAGGGCCTCGGGATCGGATCCCCGAACTGGGCCGTGACCCCGTCCTTCACCGATGTCACCGGCCAAGAGATCCTGTCGGCCTCGATCGATGCCGGCATGGAGGGAGTGGTGGCCAAACGTCGCGCCGGCATCTACCAGCCGGGCCGGCGAAGCCGCGATTGGATCAAGGTCAAGAACCAGCGCATGCAGGAAGTGGTGATCGGGGGCTACACCCAGGGCAACGGGAGTCGGAGCTCGGACTTCGGTGCCCTCCTGCTGGGGCTGCCGTCGGCGGGTACGAAGAGACTGACGTTCGTGGGCAAGGTCGGCACCGGCTTCTCCGAGGCGTCCCGGGCCGACCTCCTCGCTGATCTCTCCCGGCTCGACCGGGCCACCAGCCCCTTCGACGCCTCCCTCCCTACCGCGCTGGTGCGGGGAACCACCTGGGTCACACCCAAGCTGGTGGGTGAGGTTCGCTTCAGCGAGTGGACCCCGGACGGCCACCTCCGTCATCCGGTGTGGCGGGGCCTGCGCCCGGACAAGTCGGCCAACGAGGTCCGCCGTGAGTCCTGACGACTCGCACCGCACCACGGTCGACGGACGGGAGCTGACCGTCTCCAATCTGGAGAAGGTCCTCTACCCGGAGACCGGGTTCTCCAAGGGCCGGGTCATCGACTACTACGCCCGGGTGGCCGAGGTCATGCTGCCCCATCTGGCGGACCGTCCCCTGACCATGAAGCGCTACCCGAACGGCACCGGCTCCAAGTACTTCTTCGAGAAGCACATCCCGTCTCACGCCCCCTCCTGGGTGCGTCGGGTCGCCGTGCCCTCGACCGCCGAGGGAGAACCGGTGGAGTACCCGGTCATCGACGACCGGCCCAGCCTGTTGTGGGCGGCGAACCTGGCCACCATCGAATTCCACGTGCCGCTGTGGCATGTGGGAAAGAGGCGGAAGCTACCAGCCCCGCCCGACCACATGGTGTTCGACCTGGACCCCGGGGAGGGGACCACCGTGGTGGAGTGCTGCCGGGTAGCCCACTATCTGGTGGAGGAACTCGACGAGGGCCGGGGGGGCTGCCGGCCCAAGACCAGTGGCTCCAAGGGCCTGCAGCTCTACGTGCCGCTGTCGGGTCGCCCGACCTGGGAGAAGGTACGAGACCGGTCCCACCAGCTGGCCCGCACGCTGGAGCGGGAACACCCCGAACTGGTGGTGTCGAACATGCGACGGAGCCTCCGGAGCGACCGGGTCCTGATCGACTGGAGCCAGAACCATCCGGCCAAGACCACGGTGGCCGTCTACTCGCTGCGAGGGCGGGACGAGCCGACGGCGTCAACCCCGGTGACGTGGGCCGAAGTCGACCGCTGCGCCCACTCGGGCGACCCCGCCACCCTCCGCTTCACCGCCGACCAGGTACTCGAGCGGATCGAGGAACACGGCGACCTCTTCGCCGACGTCTAGACCGGTCACCGGCTGTACTCGGCCCTTGTTGCGGGCCGGACGGCCCCTCTAAGCTGCGCCGAAGTGCCCGGGCGGCGGGTACGGTCCGTCACCACCAGTCCAAGCGAGGAGTCAGCGATGAGCGCCATGGGCGACCGGCTTCTACTGCTGGAGGACACCGCCGAAGCCCTGGACGCCATCGATCCCGAACTGGCCAACCAGTTCCGGTTGGTCAACGGGCTGCCGGACGGCTACTTCGAGGCCCTGTCCCGGGCCGATCACGCCCAACCGTCGGATGCCGAACCGTCGGCCACCCACGTGGCCTCGGTGGACGACGGACCCCATGGCATCCGGGTCTCGTGCTCGTGTGGTCGGTGGCAGGCCGATGTCGGGTGGGATGAGATCGACGATCTGGTGGAAGCGGCGCGCGCCCACTTCACCACGGTCGGCGCATCGATCCTCGATCAGGGTGCCACCAGCCCCACTGCCGCCCCCGGTGCCGATGCATCGCAGCGATGGGTGTCCTGACCCGGACCTGACACCATCGGCTGTGGCGCAGTCAGCGGCGACCACCCAGAGCCGGCGCACTCCCCGGCTGCCCCACCGAGTCCGGGTTGAACGGCGACCAGGTGCCGGTGCTGACGTGGTTACCGGCGTCCACGTCGAGCAGGACCCCGGTGATGGAACCGGCCTCGTCCGAGAGCAGGAAGGCCACCGCCGCCGCCACGTCGTCGGCTTCGGTCAGCCGTCCGAGGAGGAGGTTGCGGCCGGATGCCTGACCGTCGTCGTCGCCCCAGATGTCCCTCGTTCCCTCGGTCCGGGTCAGACCGGGGCTGACCGCGTTCACCCGCACCCCGCGGCCACCCAACTCGTTGGCCAGGGTCCGGGTCAGAGCATTGAGGGCCGATTTTGCCGCGGCGTAGGCCGCCATGGAGGGCGTGGTCTTGTGTGGTGAGCCGCTGGAGATGTTCACGACGGCGCCGCCGCCCTCGGCCAGGCCCCGGGCCATGGCCTCCTGGATCAGAGACAGCGCCGGCCAGGTGTTGAGGGATACCGTGGTCAGGAGGTCCTGACGCTGCATGGTCAGGGCCGAGCCGATGTAGGGAGCACCGCCCACCGCGTTGACCAGCAGGTCCACCCGTCCGTAACGCTCGATGGCCGTCTCGACGAGTAGCGCCGGCAGGGAGTGGTCCCCGGCGTCACCGGGGCAGGCCACGACGTCAAGGCCCTGGTCGTGCAAGGTTTCGGCGGTGGCCCTCAGTCGGGCTTCCGAACGGGCATTGATCACCACCGACGCACCTTCGAGGGCCAACCGCCGGGCCGACGCCGTCCCGATGCCCGGGTCCGTGGAAGCGCCGGTCACGATGGCGACCTTTCCCTCGAACCGCCGCCCAAACGTCCGCTCGTCCACGGTGCTCCCCCAGTCAGAAGTGCGGCAGGCCACCGCGGTACCGAACCTACTGGTGCTGTCCGCGGTGCGGGGGAGGGTCCGGTCTCAAAGGGACCGGTGCGCTACCGGGTCAGAGTCAGCCCATCACCGGCATCGACAGGGCGAAGCGCGGTCGGGGGTCCATGGTGGCCAGGTCGCTGGCCTCGGTAGCGGTGAGGGGCGGGGAGAAGAAGTAGCCCTGGGCCACTTCCACACCCAGATCGCGGAGTATCTCCACCTGCTCGCCGGTCTCGACTGCTTCGGCCACCGTGGAGATGCCGAGGGATCGGCACGTTTTGATGATGGTCTCGACGGTGTTACGGCTCTGTCCGCCGGCGATGGTCAGGCCTGCGGTCAGCGAGGCATCGATCTTCATGGTGTTGACCACACTGCCCCGGAGATTGTTGAGGACTGACCAGTCCTCACCGACATCGTCCACGGTCAGTTGGATGCCGAGCCGGGTCATCACCTCGAGGTCGGCCGCCGCGTTGTCATCGGCCACCGACGATTCGGTGATCTCGACGGTCAGACGGTCGGGATTGAGACCGGACTTCTCGAGGGCCGAAGCCGCGGCCATGGCGGCGTTGCCGCGCTGAAGCTGGAACACCGAGCAGTTGACCGCCAGTTGAAGGTCCGACGGCCACCGGGTGGCCTGGGAGCAGGCCTCGGCCAGCACCCAGGCGTTCAGTTCGTTCATGTGCCCGTGGTCCTCGGCCCAGGGGATGAGCACGTCGGGCGGGATGTCATTGCCGTCGGACCGGCGCCACCGCAGTAGCGCCTCGAAGCCCAACAAGCGCCCCGTGGCCAGGTCCACCGCTGGTTGAAACACCAGCGAAGGCCTGCCGTCCAGCTCCATCACCGGGTAGGGGATCGTCGAATCCGATGTCGATGCCGATACCGGCGCCGGTGGCTCTCCCGATGGCGGCGGCGGTGGCGCCTCCGATGCCGATGCCGGCGGCGGTGGCGCCTCCGATGCCGATGCCGGCGGCGGTGGCGCCTCCGATGCCGATGCCGGTGTCGCCGCCGGCTCGGGAGGATCGGTTGCGGCTGCCGCCTCGCTCCGCGCTGCTTTCCATGACCGTCTCACCCCTTGGTTATCGGCTGATGCCGAGGTGGTCTTGAGTAAGAACCGGCCCGCCTGGAGCACGGGAATACGGCCGGAGACCCCCGAAATTGCTAAAGAACCCCCGGTCAGCTGCCGAGCCAGAGGGTATGGCACTACGACCCTTTGCACGGCAGCCCAAGGCGATTGAAGAGGATGAGACCACCCTCGACGAAACCAGCGAGGAGGCCAACGGCATGGAAGAGTTCTTCTCGAACGGACGGCAGCGGAGGGAAGATCCCCCTTCAGAGGAAGTGGAGGCCGAGGCCGCACAGGTGCCGGCCGTCCAGGACCATGGTGACCCGGGCTGGTATCCGGACGCCGACAATCCGGGCGTGATGAGGTACTGGGACGGCTTCCACCTCACCGGCCAGGTTCTCCACGTCCACTCGCGAGCCACCGATGCAGTGGGAGAGGAGCGTCCGACCCAGCAGTCTGAGGCCGACGCTCCCGCCTTCAACCGCAGCACCCGAGCGACCGACCTCACCGAGACGTCAGAGCTGGCCTCTTCGGTCGAGTCACTACCACTCCTGAGGAAGGAGGACGGCACTGCGGCGGGGCCGTCGCTCAAACTGGTCGAATCACACCCCAACAGCACGTCGACTGTCCCCGAGTCCACACCCACGGCCGATGACGCTGCGCCGAAAGCACCCGTCACCGCCGAGGCCCCAGAAGCTGTCGAGTCCGACACCGATGACCCGAATGCGTCGTCCGGAGCAGAGGTAGTTTCCGAATCGCCGGCAGCGTCGGAGCCCAAGGCCGTCTCCGAACCGGAGCCCGTGTCTGAGGCGAAGGCTGTTTCGGAACCGAAACCGGAGCCCGCAGCTGAGCCGCCGGCCCGGGCCAGAGTGGTGTCCACAACCGGTGCCGCCGACCGCCCCATCAACAAGACGCCCGACAAACCGGTGACCCGCGATAGCGGACGCTTCAATGCCCCTCCGAAGCCGAAGCTCACGCCTACCGGTGACAAGCCCATCGTGGAGATCGCCGCCAGTGAGGCGGCCAAGTGGGCCAAGGAGGCCGAGAAGGCCGTGGCCCAGGCCTCCACGGCCGGAACGCCTGAGGCCTGGCAGGAGGCAGCCCGGATCGCCGTGGTGGTCTCCGAAATGGCGCAGACCCTGCAGGCCGCGGTCGAAGCGGACCAGGTGGCGACGCGTCTGAGCGAGGCCGCCCGAGAGGCGGCGGAAGGAGCTCAGGCGGCGGCCCGGAAGTCGAGCGATGCGGACCAGTCCGCCCAGCGGGCCCAGCGGGCGGCCGACGACGCCGACGCCGCAGCCAAGGCAGCCAAGGCAGCAGCGGCCGAGGCCAAGCAGCTGGCCGAGCAGGCTTCCGGCGCGCTCCCGAAGTTCGTGGAGGTCGAGAAGACCTCGGCACAGGTGGCGGCCGAGGCCCAGCGCAAGGCCCAGGCCCTGGAGCAGATCGTCAGCAAGGCCAGCGACGCCGACACCCCTGCGGCTTGGAGCGAGGCCCTCTCGCTGGCTCTGGCTGCAGCCGCCGAGCCTGCCAACGGTTCGACGGACCCGTCGACGCGGGTACGCACCCTCGCCAACTGATTCCCTGACCACTCCCGTTCTCGAACCACTCCCGTTCTCGAACCACTCCCGCGGATAGGTCGAGCCCGCACCGAGACCGAACCGAAACGGGCCGAAGGCCTGATTGGGGGTCACCGGTGTGGACGACGTAGGAGGTCAGGTGGCTTCCGACGGTGGGACCTTGGCGGCAAAACCTTGAATGCCCAGTGGCGGGAATAGCCACCGCGGGCGACGGGTGAGATCCATCGGCCGGTAGGGTGGCGGCCGGTCGACGTGGCGCTGCTCCGGGGCGCCTCGGGAAGGTGAGGTCAGATGCGAGTCGGGATCCACCTGCCCCAGTACGGCCGGGTGGCCGGTCCAGACGCCATCAAACGGGCGGCGGTACACGCCGAACAGCTCGGGTTCGCCGATGTGTGGGTGAGTGACCACGTGGTGCACCCGGCCGCCCAGAGCTACCCGTCGCCCCACCTGTTCGACCCCTTGGTCACCCTCACCTGGGCCGCGGCGGTGACCGAGCGCATCGGACTCGGCACCAGCGTGCTGGTCGTGCCGACGCACAACCCGCTCGAACTGGCCAACTCCCTGGCCAGCCTCGATGCCCTCTCGGGAGGCCGGCTGACCGTGGCCGTCGGAGTGGGGTGGTCCGAGGCGGAGTACGCCGCCTTGGGCTACGAGTTCCACAACCGCGGTAATCGCCTCGACGAGGCCATCGACCTGTGGCGGGTGGTCTGGTCCGAGGATCCTGTGACCTTCCACGGGGCGTTCACCTCCTTCGACGACCTGCGGGTGTTACCGAAGCCGGCCCACCCCATCCCCATCTGGGTGGGCGGGAGCAGCGAGCCCGCCTACCGGCGCGCCGCCCTCCGAGGCGACGGCTACCAGGCGGTAGGCCTGGCCATCGGCGACGTGGGCCCGGTGGTCGAGCGCCTTCGGCGCGATCACCCCGATCCCGCCTTTCCCATCTCGCTCCGGACCGGATGGGATCCTCAGGGTATGGATCCGGCTCGGATACAGGACGAGCTGACGGCCTTCGCCGCCGCCGGCATCCAACACGTCGTGGCCGCTCCGTGGCGACGGGATGTGGATGAGTGGCTCCGGTCCATGGACCTGCTGGCCGAGCTGGTGCTCTGACTCGGTAAGGGCGATCGGGAACCGTCGTCCTACCGGCGCACCACCCGCCAGCAGCGACAGCTCATGGGCAGCTCCACCACATCGCCACCGACCACGGACCCGGCGACGGCACGGATTCGGGCCAGCTCCTGTTCCTGTTGGTCCGGGGGCATGGTGATCATCGAACTGTAGGTACCGGCCAACCCCACCAGCTCCTCCCGGGTCAGGGCTTTCGACCAGACGATCACCGTGGTTTCGAGGTCGACGAAGGGCGATCCAGGGGGCAGTTCGAAGCGATGACGGCTGCCCCGATTGTTCCGGTCGCCGGGAGAGGGGTCCCGGGTGCCGAGCAGCTCCGCCACCCACTCGACGGACCGGTCGGCGCCGTTCCAGATCACCCCGAAGACACCCCCGGAGCGAAGCACCCGACCCAGCTCCGCCACGGTGCGGTCCGGGTCCATCCAGTGCCAGGCGGACGAGACCATGGCGGCGTCGAGCGTCCCCGCTCGGATAGGGAGATCCTCGGCCCGGGACCGGAGGGCCGGCACCCGGGGCGAGTTCCGATGGAGCACTTCCACCATGCGGGCGTCGGGCTCGAGGGCCACGACCCGGTCGGCGCGCTGGGCCAACTCCCGGGTGAGCGCACCGGTGCCGGCACCCAGATCGATGGCGGTCCCGGTCGGCGAACGGAGGATCCACTCGACGGCTGAGAGCGGAGGACCCGGCCGGAATCGGTCGTACTCCTCGGCCACCGATCCGAATGAGGAGGCCCGATGGCCGGTCGGTGACGCTGCCATCGGCCCGACAGTACCCGGACGGCCAGACTTACGAACGGCGTAACCGGTACACGGTGAGCGGTGCGAACAACGCGATGATTGCCGCCGACCACAGCAGCGACGGGATCAGGTTGGCGCTCAGGGTCTGCCCCAACAGCTGCTGAGCCGGGTGACCCTCGGTCAGCAGGCGCACGGTGTTGACCATGTAGGTCAGGGGTTGGTGGCTGGCGAAAGCCTGCATCCACCCGGGCATGGTGGCCACCGGCACGTAGGCACTGGAGACGAAGCTCAGCGGGAAGACCAGGAACGAGAGGCCCTGGGCGGACTGGGGGCTCCCGGCCATCAGGCCCAGGCCGATGAACAGCCAGACGAAGGCGAAACCGAAGAGCACACACAGTCCGAAAGCCGCCGCCGCGGCCAGGGCTCCGTTCTGGACCCGGAAGCCCACCAGGACGCCGATGGCCGTGGTGAAGACCAGGCTCCAGGTGAGCAGCGTGGTGTCAGCCGACACCCGCCCCGAGACGATGGACAGCAGCTGGATGGGCAGGCTGCGGAGCCGGTCGAACAGCCCGCCCTGCAGGTCTTCGGCCATGCCGGTGGCCGCGCCCATGCCGGAGAACAGGACACTGGTCACCACAAAGCCGGGGATCACGAAGTCGACGTAGGGCAGCGATCCGGTGTGGGCGATCGCTCCGCCGAAGACGTAGCGGAAGATCAGGAGGAACAATGCCCCCTGGGCCGTGCCGGCAATGATCAACTGCGGCGAGCGGACGAACTTCTTCAGGGTGCGGGAGGCGATCTCGTACGACGCCACGAAGAAGGAAGCTCCGAGGTTCTCGGTGGGCGCGACCGTTGGGCCGGTCGCGATGCCCGGTCCGACGGCGAGGGATGAGGTGGACGGGATGGTCATGCCACACGCTCCCGGGGGTCAGCGGCTTCGGCCGTGTGACCGGTGAGGGTGAGGAAGACTTCGTCGAGGGTCGGACGGCGGAGGCTGAGGTCCTCCACGGTGATACCGGCCTCGTCCAGAGCCCGAACCACCGCGGGCAGCTGCTCCGGACCGCGGTGCGCAGCTACCGAACAGCGCCGGGTGGCCGGATCGATGGTGGGCTCGTCGTCGTTGATCCCGGACAGGACCTGGGCGGCCCGGTACAGGCTCTCGAGGTCCCGGGTGTGCAACTCGATCATGTCGGAGCCGGTCCGGGTCTTGAGATCACCGGGTGTGCCCTGGGCGATGACCCGGCCGCTCTCGATGATCACGATGGAGGCGGCCAGTTGATCGGCCTCATCGAGGTGCTGGGTGGTGAGCAGGATGTCGGTGCCGGCGTTGCCCAGCCCCCGGATGGCGTCCCACAGCTCGATGCGGCTTCCGGGGTCCAGCCCGGTGGTGGGCTCGTCGAGAAGCAAGACTTTTGGTGTCCCCACCAGGCTGACACCCAGGTCGAGGCGGCGGCGCATACCACCGGAGTACGTCTTGGCCAAGCGGTCGGCGGCGTCGGCGAGACCGACGGTCTCCAGGATCCGCTCGGTGTTGGCCTTGGCCGCCTTGGTGCTCTGTCCATAGAGACGGGCCACCATGGCCACGTTCTCCCGCCCGGTCATCATCTCCTCGATGGCCGCCGACTGACCGGCCAGGCCGATCAGGTGGCGGATGGCCATCGACTCCCGCGCCACGTCGTGCCCGAGGATCCGGAGCGACCCGGCGTCGGGACGGACCAGGGTGGCCACGGTACGGATGAAGGTGGTCTTGCCGGCCCCATTGGGACCGAGGATGGCCACCACCTGGCCGGATGGAACCGAGAGATCCAGCCCGTCCAGAGCCTTGACCTTCCCGAAGTGCTTGGTGAGGCCGTCGGCCTCGATGAGTGCGTGCACGGACGCGCCCCTTTCGCATTGAGTGTCACTGACGTGTGAGCTCAATCGACGGGGTGGCCTACGCTGTGAGTGCTGCCTCGGGCGAAGGTCCCTCGTGGATCGATCTCGTGGTTGAGCGGATTCGGCGTCGCGTGGGTCAACACGCGGCGCCGCTCCGTTTATAGGGGGTCGAAGTTGAAAACCACCACCCCTTCGGCCGGAATGTCACCCTCGGCGGCGTGGAAGCCCTTCCACAGCTCGAGCCCGTCGAGGTCGCCGGACTCGATGTCCTTGATCAGCCCGGTGACGAAGTGCAACTCCGCGGCCATCTGCTGCTCCTCGTACTCGGACTCCAATCCGAACAGGCGGGGCAGGCCGGCTTCGAGAGCGACGCGGATCGAGCCACGGATCTGAGCCAGCTTGAAGCTCAGCACCTCGGCCCGGAGATGGAGCGCCCGCAAGGCGTCTTCGGGAGTCAGGGCGGCGAGGAACGAGAGGCCGGCCATGAACTTGGGGTACTCCTTGGCCGGGCTCCCGATGAGCTCGGTCATCCAGTCGATCATCTCGCGGGCACCCAGGTCGGTGATCTCATAGATGGTGCGCTCGGGCCGTTTGCCTTCCCGCACCGTCTCCCGGGCGGCGATCAGACCTCTCTTCTCCAGCGCCTCGACCACGGCGTAGAGCGAGCCGTAGTTGAGGCGGACGCTCTCCTCCTTGGCCCGGGTCCGGAGGGTCTGAGCCACCTCGTAGGGGTGCATGGCCCGCTCGTACAGGGTCACCAGCACCGCCAGGGCCAGCGGGTTGGAGCGGGCCTGTCTCGGCATACTGCGAAGAATATCCTACTTAGAGTGCTTTGTAAATATCATTCCGGTCGAAGACCGCAGCGGGCAGCCCGCGCCGCCCAGACCCGGATTTTGGCCCCTCGCTCTCGCTACGCTGAGGCCATCGAAGTCATTGGGGCTCTGGCCGGGTCGCCGGCCGTCGAGATCAAAGCGGTCAACGGGCTGGCCCCGTGAGTGCTCCCTACGACGCGGCCCGGGAGCACTATCCCATGTCCGGCCTGGACGAGTTCCTGATCCACAACCACCCCAATCCGGTGCGGATCATGTGGACCTCCGATCCCCAGGCCTACGAGCGGATGTGGTTCACCTGCGAGGACACCACGGGTGATCTGCTGGTGGTGGCGGGCATGGGGATCTACCCCAACCTGGGAACAGCTGAAGCCTTCGCCATCGTCAACGTGCGGGGTCAGCACACCACCGTCCGGGCCCACCGCAAGCTGGGCCTCAACCGGATGGACATGTCGGTCGGTCCCCTGCACTTCGATCTCGTCGAGCCATTCCGGCAGTGGCGGCTGTGGCTGGACGAGAACGAGTACGGAATCGCCTTCGACCTGTCGTGGTTCGACACCAAGCGACCGGTGTACCGGCTGATCGGGGGAGGACTGTTCATCGGGACCAAACCGTTCGCCGGTGTGGCCGGCTACGACAGCTTCGGTCGTCAGAGCGGGTGGGTGACCGCCCACGGTGAACGGTTTGGGCTCGAGCGCGCCGTGCACCGCGGCACCCGCGACCATCACTGGGGAACCCGGGACGGCGTAGGTGGGCCTGCCTACTGGAGCGGGAACCAGCACCCCCACTCCGGCGAGTGGGTGGAGTTCGAGGAGTACGGGATATGGGGCGACCACATCCTCTACAACCTGGGCGATCCCCGTCGGGGAAGCGACACCCTCCGGGGCCGGCGCCACCGGCTTCGTTTCGAACCCGACACGCACCTGCTGCTGTCCGGTGAGGTGGATCTGGTCCACGACGACGGGAGTGAGAGGACCATGACCTTCGAGCGCCTCGGCAACCAGATCGCCTTCCTGCGGTGCGGGATGTACGGCGGACCCAACGGTGGGACCCCCAACGGCAACATCTGGCACGGCATGGACGTGGGAGACGGGGTGGTCAGCGGCGAGACCTTCGATGTCAACGACCCGGACGTCCGGGCCCGGATCTGCGGACTCGACCAGCACCACGCCCGGTTCGAGTGCGACGGTGAAGTGACCTACGGGATCATCGAACCCTACGACACGCTCTGTTACGAGATGGCTTCGAGCGGGCTCGGGGGTTTCTCGCTGCTCGAGTGAGCGAGCCGGTTCACCGTCCGATCAGACCGCTCCGTCCGTTGGCCTCGAACTCCCGCTCCAGCCGATGGCGGTCGGCGGACTCCAACGGAACGTAGCGGTCGCTCCGGCCCACCCGGTGCCAGACCGGGTCCTCGGTCTCCCACCGCTGCGCCCGCAAGGGCTTCTTGTCCACCTTGTCGCTGGCGGTGACCGGGAGGGCCTTCATCACCCGCACGAAGCGGGGCGCCCACTTGGTGCCCAGGTCCTCCTGGTCGGCCAGGAACGCGGTGAAGGCCTCAGGATTGAAGGCCCCGGAGCCGTCGAGCTCGATGGCCGCCATGACCTGGTCGCCGGTGCTGGGATCGGGGACGGGATAGACGGCCACTCCGCTCACTCCCCCGAATCGGGCCAGGACCCGCTCGACGGGGGCGGCGGCGAAGTTCTCGCTGTCCACCCGCAGCCAGTCCCCGGTCCGTCCGGCGAAGTAGAAGATCCCGTCCTCGTCCCGGTAGGCCAGGTCCCCGGACCAGTACCAGCCGTTGCGGGTCCGTTCGGCGTCGGCTTCGGGATTGTTGTAGTAGCCCTCGAAGTTGGCGCCGGCCCGCCGGCCGACCAGTTCGCCGATGCAGACATCGGCATTGGTCAGCCTGCCATGCTCGTCATAGGTGGCCAGGGGAAGCTCGTCACCGGTCACCGGGTCAACCACGGCCACGTCGTCACGCTCGTTGGCCCGGCCCAGCGCACCGGGTCGCGGGTCGCGCACCGGCTTGAGCACGATGGCGTTCTCGCTGGATCCATACCCCTCGATCAGGGGCACGCCGAATCGGCCGGTGAAGGCGGCCTTGTCCTGAGCTGACGTTTCCGGTGCGAGTACGTAGTGGAGCTGGTGGTGGCGGTCGTGTTCGGTGGGCGGGGTGGCCACGATGTGGGCGATGGCCCGTCCCACGCTGTTGAAAAAGGTGGCCCGGTACTTCCTGATGTCGGGCAGGAAGCTCGAAGCCGAGAACTTCGAACGGAGCGCCACGGTGGCTCCGCTGGCCAGAGCAGGCAGCACCGCGGCCGAGAGCGCATTGCCGTGGAAGAGGGGCATGGCCGAGTAGAGGATGTCGTCGGTGCTGAAGCCGACCCGTGAGGCCGCCTGGGCCGCCCGCCCCTGGGTCATCCGGACGGCCTTGGGACCCGCGGTCGAGCCCGAGGTGAAAATGAGCAGGTAGAGCTGGTCCGGCGTGGGCTGCGGTAGGACCGGGCGGGCCTCGTCCCCGGTGGCCCGGAGCCCAGCCAGTCGGTGGGCATAGTCGTCGTTGTCCACGACCAGGAGGCGATCTGGGGCCAGACCCAGGTCGAGTGGGGCGACCAACGCCACCTGAGCAGCGTCGGTGACCAGTAGCTGACAGTCGGTCCGTCCGATGTCGGCAGCCAGTTCAGCCCCCCGCCGGGTGGGGTTCACGCCGACGATCACCGCCCCGGCCAGGGCTGCCCCGGCCAGTAGGAACAGGTACTCGGGGGTGTTCTCCAACAGGACCGCTATGTGGAACGGTCCCGGTCGACGGAGCGAGAGGAGGAGTTCGGCCCGCAGTTCGGACTCGGTCACCACCTCCCGCCATGTCCACGCCCGGTCCTCGAACAAGAGCCCGGTGCTGTCGTCCCCGGCTCGGAGCCGCACCAGTTGGGCCACGGTGGTCGCCGGCGCCGGCGAGGCGGTCGGGTCGCTCACGTCAACCTCTCCGTCACCAGGTCGAGGATGGGATTGTCCTCGATGGGCAGCATGACGGGCTGGCCGGACTCCCCACGGAGAACACTGATGCGGGTCATGATGGCCGTGCTCCGCACCATGGCCAGTGTTTCATACCACTCGAGATCGAGGACCGGACGGCCGCTCAGCTCCCCGAACCGCTCGATGGTCTGTCGGCGGTCGGGGAATCCTTCGGTGCGCTTCCCGAACAGGGCCCGCATAGTGAAATCGAGGCTGGTGAACCAGGCCAGATCGTGCTCGGGTGCGCCGACCGAGGTCATGTCCCAGTCGAGCACGGCCCGAGGCTGCCCGCCGTCGTCGAGGATCATGTTCTCGAACCGGACGTCCCCCCACAACAAGGTAGCGGCCGACTCGTCGGCTGGGCGATGGGCCCGGCACCACTGGAGGGCGCGGGTGAGGACCGGCACCGGCCGGCCGTGGGTCGACCACGACAGGTACTCCTCCCAGAAGTCCAGCTCGGCCGCGTTGTCCCGACGGGGGACGGAGGGGGCCGAGGCCGGGTCCGCTCGGTGGATGGTGGCCAAGGCGACCAGGAGGCTGTCGAAGACGCCTCCCCGCTGGGACGGATCGAGTCCGCGCAGCCACGGGTCGCGGTGGACCACTCCCCCAATGATGTGACCATCGATCCTCGGCATCACCATGAACTCAGCTCCGAGCCAACCCGTATCCGTTTCGACCCCGGGATCAGCCACCGGGACCCCCACCTCGGAGGCAGCCATCTGGGCCTCCCACTGGGGGACCAGGCGGTAGTGGGCAAAGGTGCCCGTGGTCGGCGGCGCCATCCGCAGGACCCACGAGCCGTGCTGTCGACCTTGGCCGCCGGACCAGGAGACGTCGACGAACACGGTCTCGCTGGAGTACCCGGCGGTGGGCCGCGACAGAGCGTCGACGCGGGCGCCGGTGACCCCCTTCCGCTGGGTCATCCAGCGGGTGAGTCCTTCTACCAGGCGGGCGTCGGCCTCACAGGCCGGGGTATCCGTCACGGTGCCAACACCACCGGCATGTGGGCGGCGCCGCGCACCAGCGTCGACAGGACGTACTCGACATCGCCCACCAGCTCGTAGGTCGGGTAGCGGGCCAGTAATTCTTCGAAGAAGACCCGGGCCTCCAGGCGGGCCAGCGCCGCACCCAGGCAAAGGTGCTCACCGAAGCCGAACGCGACGTGGGTGGGAACCACCGGTCGACGAATGTCGAGCTGTGCCGCGGTCGATCCGAAGACGGCCTCGTCGCGATTGCCTGAGGCATACAGCATGACGAGAAAGTCTCCCGCAGGGACCTCCACTCCTCCGAGTTCGACATCGACCGCGGCGGTGCGGCCGAAGGCCTGGATCGGCGTCACCCAACGCAGCAGCTCTTCCACTGCCGCCGGCAGCAGCGCAGGATCGCCGGCCAGGTCGGCACGCTGGTCGGGCTGCTGGTGCAGTACCTCCATACCCCCGGAGATGAGCGTGCGGGTGGTCTCGTTGCCGGCCACCAGCAGGGTCATGCAGAATCCCATGATCTCGAGCCGGCTGAGGGGCCGGCCCTCGAGCTCGGTGGCCTTGAGGACATCGAGCAGATCATTGCCGTCGGTAGCGGGCGAGTCGATGTGGGCCATCAGGAACTCCACCATCTGGCCGACTTCGGCGGCGGACTCCGGTGCGCCGGATCGGTCGGGGGCGGCGATGATGGCATCGGACCATCGTCGAAAGACCTCCCGATCGGCATCACCCACCCCGAACAGCTCGGCGATCACCGAGATGGGGACAACCGCGGCGAGGGCATCCACCCCGTCCACCGGCTCGTCCGGCACCACCGTCTCCAGGACCTCGGTGACCGTCCGGCGAATGGTCGCCTCGAGGCGGCCCACCGCCTTGGGGGTGAACTGGCGGTTCACCACCTTCCGGTACAGGGCGTGGACCGGGGGGTCGAGATGGAGGATCGAGAAGGCGCTGAGTCCCCCGGAACCGGTCGACCGCATGGGGTCGTTGATCAGCACGCCTCGTCCCGACACGAAGCGGTCCGGGTCGCGGCTGATCGAGCGGATGTCGTCGTAACGGGTCACCGCCCAGCCGCCATCGAGCGTGCGATGAACGGGGGCCTGTTGGCGGAGATCGGCCAGGACGTCGAAGTAGTCGGGCCGGAGATAGAAGCCTGGTTGGGTCAGGTCGAGTTGAAGGTCGGCCACATCGGCCATTGCAGCTCCTCAGATGGTCATCGGCGGGACGATGTGTGTGGCGGTTGCCACCGAGCCTCACGTTTCGTACAGTGTTTAACTCTCCGTCGAACGGAAATCAAGCGGGAGGGACATCCCCGGGAGTGCGTATGCATGCGACAGCGATGACCGAACCGGATCGACCGCTCGAACGGCGGGACGGAGACGGCCGGTGAGCCCCGGAGTAGCCCCGGTCGGCAACGCTCGGGAGTCCGCCCCGCGCCTGTGGCGGTATGGCGAGCTGACCCGTGCCGATGTGGTCGAGGCCGGCCTTCGCCTGACCCGGAATGGTGGCTTCGCCAATCTGAGCATGCGGAAGCTGGCCGCCGAGCTGGGCAGCCCGTCGATGAACATCTACTACTACGTCCGGGACAAGCGTCACCTCCTCAACCTGGTCGGCGACGCCGTACTGGGCGAGGTGGTCCCTCCCTCCGCTGACCTTCCCTGGGACGAGCAGATCACCCTGTTGTTCGAACGGGGTCGGGAGGTCTTGTTGAGCTACCCGGGCGTGGCCCAGCACCTCTTGCACCGCACCGAAGGGTTGCCGAACCAGACCCGTCTGTACCAGGCGGTGAGCGACATCCTCGAAGCCGCCGGCTTCGATCGCACCGTCAGCGACCGCGCCCAGAGGCTACTGACCTACCTGTTGTTCGGGGCGGTGACGTCCGAGCTCGCCACGGCCGACGCCGCCGATGAGCCGGGCACCATGACCTTCGCCGATGACCAGGAGGTGTTTCGCTTCGGGTTGGGGCTCCTACTCGACGGACTGGACCGACGCTGTGGTGCGGGCGGGTAGTTCCCGGGGGTCCACCAAGCCTGCAACAGATACCTCCGAGCCGGTCAGTCGGAAAGCATCGTCGCCAGGCCATCGAGCACCCGTTCGAGCCCCAGGTCGAAGCCGTGCTCGAGGCGGTCGGGATCGTGGGGACCGCTGGCGTCGAGGACCACCCGGGTCAGCAGCGGGTAGGAGCCGCTCTCCACCAGGCTCCGGATGTAGGGGGTCTGGGTTTCCATCCACTGCTCCTGGTCGAGACCGGAGCGCCGGACGGCTTCCTGCTCGGAGAGTTCCTCGAGGCACCGACCACGGACGAAGGCGTCGAGGGTCTCCACCATCACCAACATGTCGTCGATCTCGAGGCCGAGACCGTCGACCGTGCCGAGCACCCGCTCATAGAGCGCTGCGGTCTTCGGCCCGAAACTCCGTAGCCCCGCACTCGGGACGGCCATCCAGGGGTGGCACAGGATCATGGCCCGTAAGCCGTGGGCGAACGAGCCCAGGTCCTGACGCCACTCGCCCCGGACCTCGAACAGCAGATCGGTACCCATCACCGCGTCGACCATCAGTTCGATCAGTTCGTCCTTGCGAGCCACGTAACGGTAGAGCGATGTAGCCCCGACCCCCAGCTCCTGGGCCAGGGTCCGCATCGAGACCGCCTCGATTCCCCGGGTGTCGGCGAGTCCCACCGCGGCCGTGGCGATGTCGTCGCGGGTGAGCGAGGGGACAGGACCGCGGGCGGCCCGTTCCGGGCGTTCCCAGATCACTCCGTGGCTCGAGCTCATTGCGCACAGTGTACTCAGTCTGGTACGGTGACGACTGCGAACGGCGTACTCAGTAAGGAGTGGCATGGAAATGAGCGCAGAAGCAGGCACGATGGTCCAGCCCGCCAGCCCGCCCGCGCCCCCCGGGGTCGCCGCCGCTCCCGCTGTCCGCAATCCGGTGCGCTGGTTCGTCTTCGCCGTGGTGATCGCCGCCAACATCATGGATCTCATGGACGCCACCATCGTCAACGTGGCCGGCCCCTCGATCCGGGTGGCCCTCGGCGGCAGTGCCTCCTTCCTCCAGTGGCTGCCGGCCGGCTACACGCTGGCTTTCGCGGTGTTCCTGATCACCGGCGCCCGCCTGGGCGACATGTTCGGACGCCGCCGCCTGTTCCTGATCGGCTCGGCCGGCTTCACGTTGATGTCGGCGGCCTGCGCCCTCGCCCCCTCCCCGGGGGTCCTCATCATCTTCCGGGTGCTGCAGGGTGCGTTCGGAGCGCTGATGATTCCTCAGGGGTTCGGGATGATCAAAGAGGTCTTCGACGAAAAGGAGATCACCAAAGTGTTCGGTGCCTTCGGCCCGATGATGGGTCTGTCGATCCTGGCGGCCCCGATCCTGGCCGGCGCACTGGTGGAGGCCAACGTGTGGGGCATCGGTTGGCGACTGGTGTTCCTCATCAACGTACCGATCGGCATCGTGGCCTTCGCCGGGGCGGTCCGGGTACTGCCGCACACCATTGCGCACCCCGGGCTCCATCTGGACGTCGGCGGGATGGCGCTGGTCGGCGTGGCCCTGACAACCATCATCTACCCGCTGATCCAGGGCCGCGCCGACGGCTGGCCGGTTTGGACCTTTGTGTCGCTGGCCGCCGGAGGGGTGTTGCTCGGCGTGTTCTGGCTGTGGGAGCGTCGCCGCCGCGGCGATCCGTTGATCGAGCCCCGGTTGCTGGCCAACCGCACCTACACCAGCGGCATCCTCGTGGCGCTGGCCTTCTTCGGTGCCTTCGGCGGCCTGGTGCTGTGCGTCTCGCTCTTCGCCCAGCTCGGCGAGCACTTCTCACCGATCCATGCCGGCCTGACCTTGATGGCCATGGTCATCGGCATGATCGCCGGGATGGGCGTCGGGATGGCT
>Ga0182030_10005062_pt1 | contig 28023 bp, 21 predicted proteins | sample 812S3MmetaG_FD_121299 | JGI IMG/M metagenome (GOLD analysis project Ga0182030, IMG submission 121299) | Permafrost microbial communities from Stordalen Mire, Sweden - 812S3M metaG (Illumina Assembly) | ecosystem: Environmental > Terrestrial > Soil > Wetlands > Permafrost | place: Sweden... | reverse complement strand
TTTGTAGCTGAGGCCGATCATGCGGCTGATCTGCAAGGCGCTCATGCCTTTCTTTGACGCCATCATGAGATGGGTCACGGCAAGCCATTTGTGCAGCGGAACCTTAGAGCGCTCATAGAGCGTGCCTACCGTGATTGTGAAGGGCTCGCGGCAAGCGGTGCATTGATAGAGGCCGGGGCGGTGAGATTTGCCCTGCATGAGCGTGGATTGATCGACAACGCCGCAATGAGGGCAGGCGCGACCGTTCGCCCAAACCCGCGCTTCAAGCCATTCGCGGGCTTTGGTTTCATCGTGGAAGATCGGGTTTGACAGGTCGGACATGACGAAGGCTCCTAATGGAGCCAATACACCATATAGACCGTCCAAAGAATAAGATCTCCTCAGCGTCCAGCGTCCATAACTTTTGGTTGCAGCGATCGGGTCATCTCAACCAATATCGATCGATATAACAAGCTTATTATGCCGATTACAATGATATTCGACTGCAAATAACCCATCAACATTCATCAAAAAGGACAAAGCTCATAGTAACAACTAAGACGTGCTTGCGCTTTTTGAAAGTTGATGCGAGAATTATTCTGCACGCTTCTCAATTACAAGGAGAAGGACATGGGCAGCACAACTTCGCCGTCGCTCGACGATCTGCATCAGGCGATTGTCGCTTTGGACCCTGAAGGCGCCTATCGCAACATTACCTATGACCTGACGAGGCATAACGCGCTTTCGAGCCCGCCGTGGTGGAGCTTCATTCCATTCGGCAAATGGGCCAACCTGCCGAACAAGCCGCCGACGCCGAGCCCATTTGAAGATGCGGTGGCGCGGGCGATCCCGAGTCCGAGCGAGGCGCCTCAACATAGCTTCATCGACATCTCCCATCTCGGCGTTTCTTATGACGGATTTTTCAACGATCCGCGCGTCACGGAGACGATCATCGCGCGCCTGGGGACCCTGCTCGACGACGGCTCGCGAAAGCTGACGATCCGCTATCTATACGGCGACCACACTCCGCATCCTCCGGCAAATGACGGATTCATCACCGCGTTGTTCGCCGCGAACATCCGACATAAAGAGAATGCCGACATTTATTTTGGCAATTTCGCGCCCGATTTTGCGTGGCGGCTGGACTTTGCGACGCAGGAGACCCACGCCGTCGCGCTCTTTGGCGGGATCGATCAGTTGCTGCGCGACTTCCTCGGCGAGATCGACTCCGTCAGTGTGGAACTCGCGACGAGGCTACGCGCCCTCGAGTCCAATCTCAGCGGTTGGATCAAACGATTCCTCGCGACGGCGATTCCCGTGTTCAGCTGGAATCACGCGAAGATCGTCGCCGTGAACGGCGACGCATTGGTGACCGGCGGCGCCAATTACTGGCATGAATATACAACCGGGCAGACATCGCCGTTCGACATGGCGATGTCGATCTGCGGCGACGCCGTGGGCTCGGCCCATCGCTTTCAGGACTATCTATGGTCCTATGTCGGATCCAACCACCCGGCGGACACGAGTTCCGTCAGCCTGCATAATGTTCTTTCCAACCCGATCGCCGATTTCAAACCGGCGCCGCCGCCGCCCTATTCAGGACCCATTCAAAACGTCGGCTCACTCTCGGCGCTGAATGTTGGCCGAAGCGGACTATGGCCTCCTGGGCCTTCCGACCTTCCAAAGATCTCAGTTCAGATCTTCGACGCGGTGCGCGATTTCATCGGCAATGTGATCGCCGCGATCGCCGAAACCCATGTCAGCGACAAGACGGACGTGATCGCCGCTTTCGTCGCCGAGCGTCTCGGCGACGACGATCCATCTGTCCGCGCGGTGTTGAAGGACCTTGGCGTGACGCCTGCGGCTTGGGCGACGCGCTACGTCCGCAATTTTGCAGTCGCGCGGGCGCAACGCGGGCTGCGCTTCACGCAACAGAAATTCGTCATGGACGATCTTTATTCCGGCTCAACGGGGTTCCAGGATCTCGTGGCTGAAATCAACCAGACGGCTGAAATCAATTGGGACGGCAATTTCTGGCCGCTCGACACGCTGCTCGCGTTCAGCTACGCGCTCGCGACATTCAGCCGGAACGGCGCGGCCGCGCCGGCCCTGCAGATCGTCTGCTCCTATTACCAGCCTCACGTCGAGGGATATCAGGACCCGGTGTCGGCGGACGCCTTCGCCGCGAAACTAACCGGCGTCATGCGCGGTCTGCAAATTCTGAAGCGCATCAATCCGGCCGGCGATCCGGCGCAGATCGTTCGCCAGCACCTCGCCTACAAGCGCATCGACGATTCGACGCCAGGGAATGCGAAGCACGCCAACCACTCCAAGGTCTCGATCGTCGACGATAGCCTGTGCTACATAGGCTCGGACAACGCCTACCCCTCATATAATGTAGAGTTCGGGCTGTGGATCGGCGACGAGAACTCTGTGAAGCAGTTCGTCAACGAATATTGGACTCCATTGTGGCTGGCGGTCCCCATCCCGCCCGCGGGTTGAGGCAAGACGAGGTCCGCGCCGCGGGAAGCCCTATTTACCCGAAACGATCGGCAACCGATCCGGCGCGCCGTCACGACGGCGCGCCCCCTGGGCCTTTGCTCAATAAAGAGCGAGCCCGCATGATTTCGCCAAGAATATCGCTATGGTCGGCTGCCGGCCTAATGAGGCGAAGCGAACAAAAGGGGACTGAAATGAATTGGCGGGCTGTTCCACTCCTGTGCTTGCCGCTTGCCGCTTCGCCCGCCTTGGCGCAAGGCGCGCCCCATTACAGCATCGAGAAGATCTGCGAGGCGGCCAAGGCAGATCCGATCGGCTCTGCGACAAGCGCTTATGACGACTGCATGCGAGACGAAACACGCGCTCGGGAGCAAATCGAGAAGCAATGGAATCGTTTCTCGGCGCAATCGCGGGAAACATGCGTTCCCCTGGAAGAATCGGAGTCGACGTCGAGCTATACCTATGTCCTGACCTGCCTGCAGGAAGAGAATTCGGAGGAATAGGTCGGGCCGGGCGTTGCGCACCCATTGGGGCGCCGCGGCGCGATCGACCAGGCTAGAGCGCTTCCCGATTAGATGGAATCATCTGATCGAAAAGGAATCGCTCAAATTCAAAGAGTTGGAGCATGTTCTGATCGAAAAAAGGCGATCAACTTTTTCGGAACATGCTTTAGAAATCAAAATAGACAAATTTTCCAGAACTGCCGGTGCTGACCGAGATCGCGACAATCCAGACGATCGCCATAACCGCCATGGCCACTGGCGCCCCCCAGCGGCGGACCAGGTAGATGATCCGGCGATGGTCATCCAGATGATGGGTGACGAAGAAGAGGCCGATCGCCGCCAGGACGAAGGCGTTGGCGTCAAGAAACAAGGCGAGGTCAGGCGCAGGCCTCCCGACGCCGCTGACGATCTTCCAAACGGCGCCCACATCGGGCGCCCGGAAAAACACCCATAACAAGGCCACGAACTGGAAGAAGATAATCGCGCGCAGGACGCGGGGGAGGCGGCCGTAAAATGGAATTCCGCCGACGCGGCGAAGCGCGTGGTTGACGACGAGGGCGACCCCATGTAGCCCGCCCCAGATGACGAAGGTCCAATTGGCCCCATGCCACAGGCCGCCGAGCAGCATCGTCGCAAGCATATTGCCGTTCTGCCGGTGCTGACCTGATCGGTTGCCGCCAAGTGGAATATAAATATAGTCGCGCAGCCAGTGAGACAGGGTAATGTGCCATCGCCGCCAGAAATCGATGATCGACGCTGCGGCGTAAGGCCGGGAGAAATTGTTCGGAAGCTTCACGCCGATCATGAGGGCGACGCCGATCGCCATGTCGGTATAGCCGCTGAAATCGCAATAGATCTGCACCGGAAAGCCATAAATGGCGACGACGCTGGACAGCTGGTCGGCGGTCGACGGGCTGCGGTAGACGGCGTCGACGAAGCCCCCTACCGGGTCGGCTATCACCAGTTTCTTGAAGAGCCCGACCGTGAAGATGGCGAGGCCAAGGACCAGATTGCGCCACGCGACGCTTGGCAGGCCCTGAAACTGCGGCATCAATTCAGCAGGACGGAGAATCGGGCCGGCGATCAGATGCGGGAAGAACAAGGTGAAGGCCAGAAGGTCGCGGGGCGAGCGCGAACATGGATAGTCGCCCCGGTAGACGTCGACGACATAGGCGATCAAGGTGAAGCTGACGAATGAAATGCCAAGCGGCAGAGCGCTGGTGACGATCGCGCCTTCGACGCCGAATTGCCGCGCGATGAAATTGGCGTATTTGAAGACGACCAGCGGCGTCAACATGATTGCGATCGCTAGGGCTAGCCGCAACCGACGGCGGCTGGGTTCGGCCTCGCTGATCCAGATGGCCAGGACATAGGCCATGGCCGCGATTAGGAACGGTATCCCGACATAGGAGACGTTCCAGTAGCCGTAGAACACGGTGCTGGCGAGAATGATCAGAGCCGGACGCCAGTCGGGCCGGATCGTTGCGTAGAGGACTAGAAAGACCGCCAGGAAGCCGAAAAATATCGGCGAGCTGAACAGCATGTCACCGCCCGCCCGCTTCCAGCAGCACAGGCAGGAAAGCTTCGGCCATGATTCTATGGCCTTGGGCGTTGGGATGGGGGTCGCCCGGCATGGCCCAGAGCTGTTCGGGAGTCATGGACCCCAGGAATGGCCGGAGGTCCAGATAGCGGTAGCCGTAGCGGTTGGCGATCCCCGAGAAGATGTCGTGGACGAATTGAAGCTGGTAGTTCTTCAGATTATGGACGTCCGGGGTCATGACCATGTAGAGGCGCATGTTATGTGCGTGGGCGTAATCGGCCAGCGCCGCGAAAGCCGCCTCAAAATCGCGCATGCCCGCGCTGCCGGGTTGATAGGCCTCGCGGTAATGCGCTTCGAGCGCGCCTTCGCCGCCTACGTCGAACAGCCTATGATAGGCGATCCACAGAGTCATCGCGAGTTCGCTGTTGCGGAGCAAGGCGTTGGCGTTGGCCGGCTCCAGCACTTCGCCGTCCCGCACGAAGGCTTGGACTACAAGATCGGTCGGCGCCAGATCCGTGAGCCGGGTCAAAAAGCGGCGAACATAGCGGACCGTGTTGTAATTGCCGATGCCGGCGTTCATCACCGCGGCGTCGACGCCATGATCCTTGAGACCCTTCTCGACCAGCGCGGAGAAAGTCTGCGCCTCGGGAACGCCCCAGCCGAGGGTGATCGAACTGCCGAGAAAGAGAATGCGGCGCTGCCCCTCGACGGGCGGCGGCGCGGGACCGCCCCGCAGCCCCGCCTCGTCGATCCGGATCGACACGGATTGCAGCAAGGCCTGCGAATTTGGCCGATGCTCGAAGTCGAGGATTGGATCGGAGCTGCGTTCTTTCAGCTCCTTGGAGTAACGCCACATCTCGATGTCGTAGTTTGACATCGAGCGGTTTTTCAAGCGGATGACGAGTTCGCCGGCGCCCAGGCCGACCACGACCGCCACGACCACCACTATGACGGAAAACCATCGCCGGCTGGTTGTCGACAAGGGGGCCGACCTGTCGCGAGAGAACATGGAGCGGCGCCGATTAAAAGAGCGCGTAAATGAAAGGCGCGACCACGCTGGTTTCGCTGACAAGCAGCAAGCCGCCAATGATCAACATCGTAATTATGATCGGATAAAGCCAGAGCTTATTATTGCTTCGCAGGAAGTTGAAGAGTTCAACGATGGTGCTCATCGTTCAGATGTCCATTGATCACGGAGTGCGGGCGACTGCCGCCGCGTTTGGCAGCAACGGGGACAGGGCTTCAAATAGTTTTTTCGCAATCCGCGCATGCGCCTGTGAATTGGGGTGGGAGTCCATGGAATTAACTTCATATTCCGTTAATGAGAATTCCTTGTCAAGGCCGCTAAGATCTATGACAGGGAGTCCTAATCCGTTCAGCCGATCGCGCAAGACCGTCAGAATGCGATCGCGGACTTCTGGATAGACATTCACCCAGAAATGCGGATACGGCAAAATGACAAAGATGGGTGCGGCGCCGATGTCGCGGGCCGCCGCCGCCATCGCCCGAACCTTTTCCAGATTTTGGGAGAGCAGCGCGTTGTCGTCATAAGCGAGAATGCGGTTGACGTTCACGGCCGTGGCGAAATTCCCATAGATCTGGGGCATATAGCGCTTCCAGGCTATAAAATTCACAGTCGGATTAAAGGTCATGTAGCGCAAAAGTCCAATGTCCGGCCGTTCCGCGCGCATGAAATTCGCCATCGGGATATCAGCGGCCGTATAGGCGAAAAGCACAATGTCGGGGTGAACCTGCGAAATTTGGCCCCGAACAAGATTCGCCCGATCGCCAACGCCCGTCGTGACGCCGCCAAAGCCTGCGAAGTTCAGCACGGCGGCGTCGAGCCCGGCGTTCTTCAACAGCTTTTCGAGACCATTGGTGAAACGGTCGTCGGCCCTGGTCAGGCCCTGGCCCCAAGTGAAGGAATTGCCGGCGGCGGCGACCACCAGCCGATGCGATTTCGCCTCTTTGAAGGGCGTTAGATCCCGCTCCCAGAAACCATCGCGGTTGGGGATCGGAACGGTGTTCGTCCAATGTGCGTGAGGGATGAAATTGCCGCTTGGGCCAACGGTGTCGAGACGAAAATTGACGATATACAGGTCGATGAGAACAACAGTGAAGAGGACGCCGGAAGCCGCCATGCAGAGACGAAGCAGAGGCTTTCGATCCTGCTGCGACGCCTTCATGCCGCCGATCAAAAGAATCAGGATCGCCAACACGAGGACAGCGTCCGATATGTAGTATAAATACATGTGAGTCAGCGGGAACTCGCCGAGCGCGGCTATGACTCCAAAGTTAGCCACGACGATGAGCGCTCCCAGCATTGGCGCAAACCATGGGCTTTTCGTCCAATCCGCTGATATCCGCGACCGCAGGGTCGCGACCCAAGAAGGCAAAGTCATATGTCGGTCTCAAGGAGGGCCGTCGCCCCGGCCGGGAACTATGCTTGTGCAAATGTTTGCGCGTTCGGCGCACAAGTGCCCCACCTTTAGTCGCGCTGTCAACGAGTGGCCAAAAGCCGGCCAATGGGCGCAGCGAACGCGACATTTGGCGCCGCAGCGGCGTGAAATGCAAAATGTCCGTGCGGATGGGCGCGCGAAGCGAATGTCGAATCATTTCGGAGCGCATGGCGAGGGCGACCTGACTGCATGGCTCCCTCATGCCGCAAGCTTTGCCCCCTTCCTCCCGTCCTCGCTGAATGCTATTCGACCGCACACTCAAACCGGCAGGATGAAAGATGAGCGAAATTTGGCTGCGCACCGGCGAGGCGACGGTTCTAGCCGCGGATGGACAATTCACCGACGCCATGCCCGAGGTGATGATCGGCCATGTCAAGGGGCCGGTCGGGCACGCCTTCGCCGCGATGGCGGGTCAGGTCGCCGGCCATCCCCGCATGTTCGTCATTCGCGACCTCAATCAAATGGTGCGCCCGGCGACCATGATGACCACCAAGATGACGGTGCGCTCCAATGATTATGTCGAATTGCTCGGCGGGATCGTGCAGGCGGCGACGGGCGACGCCATCGTCGATTGCCTTTCGGAAGGCGTTCTGCCGAGGAAGGAAGCGGAAGAGCTTTGCATGATCATCATGGTCTGGCTCGATCCGCGCTGCGCTGTGGACAAGTCGCTCGACAAGCGCGATCTCTATCGCACCAATTACGAAGCGACAAAGCTCGCCATCTCCCGCGCCATGAAGGGCGAGCCGACGATCGATGAGCTGATTGGCAATCGCAAGACCATCAGCCATTACGCCCTTGAAGGCGTTTTCGACGAATAGGCCAATTTGTCGTCGAACTCGAGCGCGAGTCGGTCTCTCCAGACTGGGCGCGCTCGCAGCCTGCGCGGCGGCGCGATCGTCGAGGGCTCAAGCTGCGGCTAAGTCATAGCGCCTATTTCGCTATATAAGAGCGCCACATAAGATCGCTTGCTTTCGTGACCTGATGCGTCCAGTTTTGAAGCGTGGAAAAGGGCCTAGGTCTCCGAATTCGCGAGGTTTCCCATGAAGCGCCCCATCGGACGGGTCTCGATCGGCCTCGCCGCCGCGGTTGTGGCCATAGTCTTGGCGGCGGCGTCGATGCGTCTGATGGGCGCCGCCTCGTCGGAGCTGAAGCCGGACTCCCGGCCGTTTGAGGTGAGCCAAGCCGTTCCGGGCCATGACGAGGCGCCGGACGCTATGCAGCAACATCACGAGATGATGCATATGCATGGCGATCCCACTCTTCATACGCCTGGAGCGACGCCGACTTTGGCCGGCCAGGACGCCTTCGGCGCCATTCAGGAGATTGTCCGCATTCTGGAGGCCGATCCCACGACCGATTGGTCAAAAGTCGATCTCGAAAGCCTTCGCCAGCATCTCATCGACATGAATGAGGTGACGCTCAACGCCGACGTCGTCCAGTGGCCGGTCGATGGCGGACTCAAGGCCAGCGTGACGGGCGCCGGGCGCACGCTCGCGGCGATTCAACGCATGGTGCCAGCGCATGCGCGGGCGATCAACGGCAACAACGGCTGGCGCGTCGAGGCCGAGACGCTTCCAAACGGCGTTCTGTTTACCGTTACGTCGAGCGAGGCGAAGGAAACCACCCATATTCGCGGGCTCGGCTTCATCGGGATTCTCGTTCGCGGTTCGCATCATCGATTTCATCATCTCGCCATGGCTAGAGGCAGTTTTGCGCATGGGCGATGACCTGCGGAGCGGCGGCGCTCGGCGCGCCGGTCCGGTTAATCCACGATCCTGTCCGCAAAACAGTCTTTCGAAAAGCGGCCGGCTTCGCAATCGTTGCGCGTGGTTACCGTGAATTAACGGTTGTGACACGCCCTCTACATTAGAGCGCCGATGCGGCCATTCGAAGCCGACATTGATGCGGAATTGGGAAATTCGATGTGAAAAACGCAGTTTTGACGCGTTTCGCAGGTCGGGATCAAGACGACAGCGTCGAATAAGCCTCAAGGGCGAACATGGCTACTCGGCGCATGATCTGCGTTCGCCTCGCTGCGCCCGATCCGCATGCCGATTCGGGACGGGGCACAGAAGAGCCACAATTACGATTTCTTAATGAAGTCCTAAAGAAGATGAGCCAGCTTTCAGAGTCGGAAGGCTTGGTTCGAAACAGCGTAGCGTCGGTTCTTGCGTCTGGGCACGGCATTCGGGCAAAGCGCCCGGAGACATGTGGGAGGCGAAAGTCTGACGCCGGATGCGCGAGAGCAGCGATGTGGATCGGCCGAACTGGTCCGCCACATGAACGCAACAGGAGGTCGGAAGCATGAGCGAGCCTGTTACGAAACGGCGGCCGATGATCGATCTAGAGGAGTTTGAACGGCGCCTGCGCCGACCACGCTCCGCCAACAACTGGGACAGTGAGCCGCTCCCCGAGCTTGCCCAACTCCTCGGGCGACAAGAGGGCGCACGCAGAACCGGCTTCGAGCCGAAAGGTCAAGGCGCGATGAAGGGCAATCTGTATGCGTTGACGCCCAGCGAGCGCAAGGAGCCTCCGCCGCTGGAGCGTTTCATCACCGGTGATTTTGCTGCGATCGAAGCGGGCCTATTGGGCGCGGGGCGACAAACAGCGGCGAAGCTGGCGCAAGCCGAGGAATGGCCGATCGAGCGAGGGGAGCCTCCCGCGCCGGAGCGCGCCGTCAGCCGCGATTTTGCTGCGATTGAGGCCGGATTGGTCAGCGCCAAGCGCCAAGAGCCGGCGACGCCGCAAGCCGAAGAAATTCGCGTCGAGCGCAAGGAGCCTCCCGCGCCTGCGCGCTTCATCAGCCGCGATTTTGCCACGATCGAAGCGGAGTTGCTTAGCGCAAGGCCTTTGATGGTCGAGGCGACGCGGGGGGAAGCCGAGAAACCGAGCGCTTTCGTTGACGGACCGGAACCCGAGGACGATGAAAGCTACACGGTGGCTTCCCGCCACATCGGGAACGCCGACGGGGAGGTCAGGTCGCGTCGCGCGCTCTACGCAATGGCGGCGATCATTATCGTCGGGCTTGCCGGCATAGGCGTAAGTTTGCGCTCCGGGAGCGGCGAAACCACGACGTTCGATGCTGCTGATGGAACGGACGCGCTTCAGCCGGGACCGCTGAGCAGTTCGAACGTCTCGGCGAACGATGCGTCTGAGTTCGGCGATTCGCAACAACCGGCGTCGGCGTTCGCCGATAATTCCGGACCGTCGGTCGATCCGGCGCCAGCGCAGGAAAAGACGCCACGCGTCATTTCGCTTGGTGAATCCACTCGATCGGAAGAGGGTCTCGCAACGGAGACGGCGAGCATCCCGCCGCAAGAACAGACGCCAGTTCAGCCTGCTCAGTCGGCCAATTTCGCGCCGGCGGCGCCGGCGAAAGTGCGGACCGTGGCCGTTCGGCCGGATGGCGCGCTTATCCCGAATAACGCGCCGGCGCCAGCTGCGGTCGCCGCAGCGCCTCCGATCCCGCCTGCGCCGCACCGCCCGGCGGGGGCTGCCGCCAAGACCCAGGCGGCGAAACCGGCTCCCCGCGTTGCGACCGCGGCGAAATCGGCCGGCGCGGTTGAGACGAGCGCACGCAGTCGCCCGGTGCAAAGCGCGAATGCCGCCAAGCCCAAAGCTGCAGCGAGCCCCGTCAAGCCGGAGCCGGCGAAAGTCGCGGACGTCACGCCGCCTTCGGCCGCGCCCGCTGCCAATGGGGCTTTGGGATTCGTACAGACAACCGTGAATTCGGTCACGACTGGCGCCGCAAAACTGTTCGATTGGGTAAAATAGAAATTGGGGCTCGTCCGTAATCCTGTGGCGAGCCGATCGCTAGGGCATGATCGCGAAAACGGAGATCGGTTTCGCGCCTCATGCTCGATCAATAAATTCAGTGCGAAATCCGGTTCAGTTTAGATCGGATTTCGCAGTTGAGCGCATCCGATCCCCTGGGAGAGAATGAGGCCGAAGAGCGGCGCACGTGGACTGCGTCGTCGCTCTAAGGCGTCGTCGCCATTATTTGAAAAGGCTTGCGCGCTTCCGCGCTTCCGCGAAACAGATGGCCGCCGGCTTCCTGGCGCTGTAATCTTTTGTCCGCCTTTATCCTTGCCGGCGCTCTGAGCTTGGGCAACGGCGTCGCCCCAACCTCATTGTCCCGGAGCCGCGCCTCATGGATGTGTCGAGCTTTCTGAAGGTTGTGCCAGGCGCGCTCGGCGTCGCGGGCATTCTCACTTATGTCTGGCCTGGCAAGGCCCAGTTTACCGGCGAGATTTTCAAGGGCGCCGTCAAAAAGCTGCGGGCCGCGCCGAATGTGCATATTCAAGACTATGATCGGCTGACGCCGGACGAGATCGTCAGGCTTATCGACTCGGACAGCCGCGTGCGCGCGGCCCTTAACGAGCGGGAGATAGGCGTGCTCCGGCTCCTGGCCACGTTGCAACACACTCGCAGAGCTCTTGTGCTGCTTGTCTGTTCGGCGCTGATCGGGCTGAGCGCTTGGCTTCTTTTGCGCCGGAATGAGCCGCCGCCGCAGCGCGACGCCGCCCTGATGGGCGAGCATTCGCCTCTCTCTCGTCCTCCCTTGCAGGTTTGATAGTCCAACTCCGCCCCTTGGGATTGCGCCTCAGGCCGCGCAGAAGCGGAAAATGGCGACCCGCGATCGACCAGTTCCATTTCAAATTGCGATAAATGATTTGTCGCGCAGGCGGATGCGTCTAGAGCAGATGGGGCAGCCAAGCCCGAGAGCGATCTTTTTGTTCGCTGCGACGGCGATTTCCGAATCGCAGTGAGGACAATGGCCCTTCCACGCGCCGGAGGTCCATTTGTCGAGCGCGATGGGAAGCAGCCCGATGACGGCGACGGCCAGCGCCGGCCAAATCCCGTAGAAGGAGTAGATCGCCGCGGCCGCTGCAAGTCCTCCGATTGCGACAATTCCCTTCGCCGAAAAGGCCAAAAAATACGTCCAAAGCGAGCGGGTCTGATTCGGCCGCTTGGGATTTGTGAATGCATGCCGCAAAAAAGCGGCGGGCCTTGCGGGACGGTTGGTCTCGATCGTCTCTTCGGGTTCAATCGAGGGGCGAGACGACGCGCCCCGCCCGAACAGATCAAGCCTGGGTTCGCCATTAAAAGCCGGGGCCGGCTTTGCTTCGGGCGGGTGCAAAACGTCTCCAGCCGCCGCGCCGTCGATGGCGTCCTTGGCGGCTTCTTGGAAATCGGCGTGCAATTGGCACAGGAGAACCATTGATTGGTGCAATATGCCGAATCGGAGGAACCCGGGATCATTGCGGGCCAGGCGAAGATATTTCGCTTCGTCGTAATCCGCTTCGGCCATCCCCGAAAAGACCTTCAACAATTGCGCACGGTCCGCAAGCGGCTCGATCAGCTCCATCAGAGTTTTATTGACCGACCGAAAGTCATGCGTAAAAGCGTTGCGAACGCGCCTCACGCATTTCAAAAAGCGGACATAGTCTCTTGGGCGCCGCGTCAATTCGATAAGCCGAAGAACCGAACCTTGGCCTTGGAACTCGATGTCGTCGATGAAAGCGGACATTTCCTCGTCGACGGCCCCGCTGCTTTGACGCATGGTCAGAAGTCGCGCCATCAGGTCGCGGCAGGCGGTCTCATGGAGCGCGTCGACCTTGATGAAGAACGCCCAATCCGACGTCTCGGTATAGGTCTCGAGGATGATGTCCTCGCCGACCCCGAAGCGCTCGCAGAACTTGTCCGCCTGCTCCAAAAGTCGGGACAAGGGATCGTTTTCAGACAGGGAACTGTCCCCTTGTCCAAGAACTTCAGCTTGTATGAGGCTTGAGGCGTCGGTCGCGATATTCATGCTTAAGAAAGGGTTCAGGGACCTGTTGGTTCCGCGATTGCTTTGCTTTTTTACTTTTGCATCCGACGCGGGGCGGAGACTCAACGCTGTGTTGCATCACGCGCATTTTTCAAGCGAAGCGGATATTGGTTCGCGGGGCGCCGGCCTGCCGACATGCGCCCGCGATCGATTGGATTGGCGCGACGGTTAGACCGCATCCACGAGGACGAGTTCGGCGTCCTCGAGCGCCCTGATCGACAGCATTGCTTCGTCTCGGATCGCCGCGCCATCCCGCGCCCCGATGCGGACGCCGTTCACCTCCACGGCGCCTTGGGCCGGGACGAGATAAGCGTGGCGTCTTTCCCCGAGCGCATATTCGGCGGTCTCGCCGGTCTTGAGCGTCGCCCCCAGCACCCGCGCGTCAGCGCGGATCGGCAAGGCGTCGACGTCTTCCACAAAACCGCTCGCCAAGCTAATGAACTGGCAGGAGCGGTCCCCTTTTGGAAAGGGCTTGGCGCCCCAGGACGGCTGTCCGCCCCGCCGCGTCGGCAGGATCCAGATCTGGAAAAGCCTGGTCGTTCCAGGCTCGAGATTATATTCGGCGTGACGGATGCCCGAACCCGCGCTCATCACCTGCACGTCGCCGGCCTTGGTGCGGCCGGTGTTGCCCAGATTGTCCTGATGGGTGATTGCGCCCTCGCGGACATAGGTGATGATCTCCATGTCGGCATGCGGATGCGGCGGGAAGCCCTCCTGGGAGGCGATCTCGTCATCGTTCCAGACCCGCAAGGCGCCCCAGCCCATACGCGTGGGATCGTGGTAGTCCGCGAATGAGAAGTGATGTTTGGCCTTCAGCCAACCGTGGTTGGCGCCGCCAAGCCCGTCAAACGATCTGCGCTCAATCATCTTCGATCCTTTCGCCCTGAATTCATCGTGTTGCCCATGCCTGCGCCGTTCCGACGCCGTGGGATCGGCCGGCGACTAGCGTGACCTTGCCTTTAAGCTTCCTTGTCATTGGGGTAGCCTCGCCGTTAGCGCCGGCTAGACGTGGGGAGGGGGAAGTGATCTATAAATAGAAACTGCTGAAACGCATCATTTCCAAAATTGACATGTCACAGCTGCCAGATCTCGAAGGGCTGGCGATATTCGCGAAGGTCGTGGAGGCGCGGTCCTTCGCCCGAGCGGCGGCGGAGCTGGGCCTATCGAAGGCGACGGCGTCCAAGGCTGTCAGCCGGCTCGAGGAGCGCCTTGGCGCGCGACTCTTCAACAGAACTTCCCGCCGCCTTGCGTTGACTGACACGGGACGCCTTCTGTCCGAACGCGCCGCGCGCATTCTCGCCGAGGCCGAGGCGGCCGAAGCCGAGACTTTGGCGAGGTCCGCGACCCCGCGCGGTCTGGTGCGCGTGGCCGTGCCCATGTCCTTTGGGCTGCGCGAGGTCGCGCCGGCGCTGCCGGATTTTTTCGCCGCCTATCCCGAGGTTTCGATCGATCTGCATCTGAGCGATGCGCTCGTCGATCTGATCGGGGAGGGTTTCGACATGGCCTTGCGGATCGCCAGCTTGCCGGATTCATCCTTGGTCGCGCGCCGCTTGTGCGGAGTGTCGCGCATCCTCGTCGCCTCGCCGGCCTACCTGGAGCGGCATGGCCGGCCGACCCACCCGGCTCATCTCGCGGAGCATGCTTGCCTCGGCTACGCCTATCTGGCGACCCCCGATATTTGGCGTTTCGTGAACGCCGCCGGCGAGACGGCGTCCGTGCGTCCCGCCGGACCTCTCCGGGTCAATAACGCCGACGTTCTCATGCCTGCGCTGCTCGCGGGGCTGGGCCTCGCGGTGCAGCCCGATTTCATCGTCCGCGAAGCGCTCGCCGACGGCCGGCTCGAGGCCGTGATGACGGATTGGTCGCTTCCTCTGGGCGGCCTGCATCTGGTGACGCCGCCCGGAGGGCCGCGTCCGGCGCGGGTCGAAGCCTTCGCGCATTTCTTGGCGCAGCGGTTCGCCCGCTCGAAACCGAAGACCGGCTAGCGCGCCCAGACGATGGAAGCGCCGCGGCGCGAGCGTTCATCAATAGACATCTGTCTGATATTTGCCCTTGGCGCGGAGGTCCTTCAGGAACGCTTTGGCGCCGGCTTCGTCGCGCTTGCCATGCTCCATGCAGATCGCGGCAAGCGTCGCCTCGACATCCGCGGCCATGCGCTTGGCGTCGCCGCAGACGTAGAGATGCGCGCCCTGCATAAGCCAGGACCAGAGCATAGCCGCCTCTTCGCGCATCTTGTCCTGCACATAGGTCTTGCGCTCGCCATCGCGCGACCAGGCGAGCGAGAGCCTGGCGAGCGCGCCCGCCGCCAGGAAAGCTGACAGCTCGTCCTCGTAGAGGAAATCGAACTCGCGCCGCTGGTGGCCGAAGAACAGCCAGGCAGGACCTTTCGCCTTGGCGGCTATGCGCTCTTGCAGAAAGGCGCGGAAGGGCGCAACGCCGGTGCCTGGCCCCACCATGATGATCGGCGCATCGCCATCGGCCGGCAGCGCGAACTCATGCGCGCGCTGCACATAGGCCTTGACTTGGTCGCCCGGCTGCAATGCCGCGCTCACAAATGTCGAGGCGACGCCGAGCCGTTCGCGTCCGCCCAATGAATAGCGGACATGGTCGACAGTCAGCGATACGCGGCCCGGATTGGCCTTGGGCGACGAAGAGATCGAATAGAGGCGAGGCTGCAGCGGCTCCAGCGCTTCGACGAAGGCCTCGGGATCCGGCGGCCGTCCTGGAAATTTTTCGAGCGCGGCGAGCACATCGAGCGTCGCCGCGTCGCCGTCGGGGTCTTGTCCCTTGGCCAGTGCCTTCGCCGTCGCGCGCCGCGCGCCGCCCGTGATGCAGGAGATGAGTTCGAAGAGCATGTCTGGCGCTGCGCCGAGCGAGACGTCTTCGATCAGCGTCTGTCGCAGAGTCTTGTCACCAATCGGAAAATCTTCAGGCGCGTCGATCGCCGCAAGCACGCTCTCGACAAGGCGAGCGTCATTGCGCGGGAAAACGCCGAAACTATCGCCGACCTCGTATTCCAGCCCCGCGTTCGAGATGTCGAACTCAATATGATAGACAGCCTTCTCGGACCCGTCGCGGTTGAGCTTTTTGCGCGCCAGAAACACGGCTTCGGCAGGGTTGTTTCGCGAACGGCCGCTGCGCGCATCGGCGTCGCGGACCTGAGCGACCGCCTTCGCTTCGGCCTTGAGCCTCGCTTCGTCCGGGTCCGTCGCGCCGCCGCCCATGTCCTCGACGAGCTTCTTCAACATGCGGGCGGTTTCCTTGCCGCCCGGCGCGCAGAGATTCAGGCGATCCTCCGCTTGCGTCGCGATGGCGTCGGCGTAATCCGTGCAATTATAGCCGCATTGGCCGCAATCCTGTTGCGCCATCGCCGCCATCATGCGCCAGCGCAGCGCGCGGCCTTCCGCAAGCTTCATGCGTTCGTCGAGCGGCAGCGTTTGGTCATGCCAAGGCGCCTCGCCATCGTCGAGCGCCGGAGCTTCGCCGCCGACCGGCGGGTTGACGGAAATCTCGCTCCGATTGCCTAGCGCTGTGGCCCCGGGCGCCGCCTCGCTCGAGAAAAGGCCTGCGAAAAAGCCGTTCAACCAGGCGCGCTGCTCGGCCGTGAAAGGCGCGCTTTCAGGAATGACCGGTGCCGTCAGCGATTGATGAGGCGAGGCGTTCATGTTTCCACCGCCTCGGCCAAGGCTTTGAGAGTCTCTACCTCTTGCCGCGCAGCGAAGGCTTGAAAGCTCTCGGCCGCATTGGTCCGATGCGCCAGATAGGCTTTGAGCAAACGCTCGACTATGGGCGGCGCGTCCTCGGCCTTCACGTCGCGCAAGATTTCGCGGCCGATCGCGCCGGCGGCGCTGAACCCGCCTCCGACGACGATGTGATAGCCATCCACCGTATCGTCATCCTCATTGACGGCGACCCTCGCGCCCAACAGCCCGATGTCGCCGATGTAATGTTGCGCGCAGGAATTATGGCAGCCGGTGAGATGGATATTGACCGGTTGGTCGAGCGCGACGCGCGGCTCGCACCAATTCGCGATTTGCTCGGCGTGAGCCTTGGTGTCGGAGGCTGAAAACCGGCACCCGCGCGAGCCGGTGCAGGCGACGAGGCCAGCCCGGATCGAGGAGGCTCGCCAGTCGAGGCCGGCCTTTTCCACCTCTGCTTGAGCCGCCTCCAAACGGGCTTCGGAAATTCCAGAGATCAGCAGATTCTGCCAAACGGTGAGGCGCAGATCGCCATCGCCGTAATGCTCCGCGATGGCCGAAAGGGCGCGCATCTGCGCCGACTCCATCCGGCCCACCGGGAGAACGACGCCGAGATAGAAAAGACCGGCTTGCTTCTGCCGATGCGCGCCAATATGCGCCTGCCGATCCTGCGCCGGGCGAGCAAGGATGCATTTCGCATCGATGCGCGTCAGCGGACGTCCTAGCTTTGCTTCGATTTGCGCCAAGAAGCTATCCAGCCCGCCTGTTTCGGACGCGTGGCGGTCGAGCACATATTTCAGCCGCGCCTTCGCTCGATTGGTGCGGTCTCCCTCGCTGATGAAGACGCGGACGATAGCATCCGCCACAGCCGTCGCCTCACTGGGCTTGGCCACGACGCCAGTCTCGCGCGCAAGGTCCTTGTGCCCGGTTATGCCGCCAAGAACCAGCCGGAACCAGACGCCCGGCTCGACGCCGGCGTCCGCCGCGATGGAGACCGCTTGAAAGCCGATGTCGTTGGTGTCCTCGAGCGTCGGGATCGCGCCGCCGCCGTCGAAAGCGACATTGAACTTGCGCGGCAAGCCGTAGAGCGTGCGTTGGTTGAGAATGTGAAAATGCCATTCGCGCGCATAGGGCCGCGTGTCGATCAGTTCGTCGCGGCCAATGCCCGCCGTCGCGTCGCCAGTCACATTGCGGATGTTGTCGGCGCCTGCGCCGCGGGTGGTGAGGCCGATATCCTGCAGCCCCTCGACAATATGAAGCGCATCCTTCGCAGCGATCTCGCGTATCTGCAGATTGGCGCGGGTCGTGACATGCGCATAGCCGCCGCCGAACCGCTCTGCGAGATCGGCTACTCCTGAAAATTGCCAATGCGAGAGAATCCCATTCGGGATGCGCAGGCGGCACATGTAGCTCTCCTGCGCCGGCGCGACGTAGAAGAGCCCATAATATCGCCAGCGGAAATTATCGGCGGCCTTTGGAAATTCATCGCGCGCGGCTTGGTCTTTCAGCTTGGCGTAGGCGTCAAAAGGATGCTCCTCGCGCTTCCACTTCTCTTGGTCGACGAGTTTCTTGCCGGCCTTGATCGCCGCGTCCTGCGCGAACAGATGCGGGGCGTCTGGTCCGGTCGGCGTCTGGTCCGACGCCCCTCCGGCCGAGGGGATGAGGCCGAGCGCGGCCAATCCCTTCTTGGCGCGCGCCGTCTCGACTCCAGACACGAAACCCTCGAGATAGCGCTTCTGGTCGGGGCTGAAATCGTTGTTCATTCGAGCCTCACGCCGCTTGCGGCAGGCCGAGCGCTGGCCCGAAGGTCAGGACAGCGCGCCAAGGCAAAATGTCCGCGCCGGAGCGGATCATGTCAAGATGCGAGAGCGCGTGGTAGTGGGTCAGTTTGAAATTAGGCGGGGCGAATGGGCGCGGCATATTGCGATTGACGCCAATCAACTGTTTTGTATGCTTCATCAGTTTTGTAGGGTGAAGCATGAATGCGGAATTAGAAATTGCCCAATCAAGTGGGCCATATTGGCTTGAAATAATTTATTGGATTTCCCAGATTTTCCTAACGCTGATAGCAGGCGTAACGGCTTGGTTCGCGTATGATCAGCTGGTGGCGCTCAAACACAATCGCGATCAAGAATTACGCATATCCCATGCTAATCTTATTCTGTCCCTTGATCATCGATGGGACAACGAATTAGCCGCCGCGCGCAGCGCATTCAAAAAAGCTCAGGAAGAAATAAAAAAATCGATCTTAGACAAAGACCCGCGCGTTGGGGGTACCGAAAAAGCAAAACGAACACGTGAAAAATGGACAGAAATGCTTAGAAGAATTAGAGATACCGATCCGGATCAGTATCGCCAATTCATGAGCATCTGCGGATTCTTTGAAACCGTTGGGATGATGGTGCGACAAAAATATATAGATGAAGCCGCTGTGATTAATCTATTTGAGGGGTCGATTGTCGCTGTTGATGAATGTTTTCGTGGGCATATAGATCAAAGGGCGGCTGAAGATGGTGTGCCCAAGGGTTTCCTTGAGCACACCATTTACTTGTGCGACCTATGCAAAAAGCTTCCGCCTAGGTAAGCATATCGGAATCCATCTAAGCATTATCGAAACTCCTTTATGGTACGCCCTTCTTCATGACGCACCAAACCACCCTCGGGGCGAAAAAACTCCAGGTTATTGCGTGCATAAGTAGGTAGCATGTACATAAAAAGTCAATACCGCCCTTAGTACGGGACTTGCCAGACGGTCATCTATCGTCATTTTTTCGTGTACGGCCCACGCTTTCCCGGTTTAGCTTCCGTGGCTTCAACAATGGCAACGATATCGCCAATTTCCCAAAGCCGATCTGAAACACCAGCCGCCATCGCTGGCGTCATCCGCAGCTTCGAATGAATGCGGACGAAATTGTAATACATCATATGAAGCGCGACCGCGTAAGCATGGTTCTCGACCTTTTTCGAGAACGCATTGGTCAGGCGGGTGAACCGGCGCATATGCATCCGCATTGTAAGATTTTGCCGCTCTGCATATGAGGTCGAGACGTGCGCCGGATCGGGGTTGCCTTCGATCCGCTCCTTACGTGCGCCCGTGCATTCGGCAGGGCTGTAGCGACCCTTGGCGGTCTCTGGCGACGCTCCGTAAATCTTGACCAGCATGGCATAATCAATATCGGCGCCGAACGCGCCCTCGACGGCTTCGAGATATGCCTTATGCCCGTCTGAGGTAAGCTGAACGCGATTGGCGAGGCGCGAGCGCAGATCGTCCATGAACCACATGGCGCATTCGCCATCCCGACCGCCGACGAAATAGGAAACGATCAGCTTCGTATCGGCTTCGATCGCGGTCCAGGTCCAAGTGTCGCCCGCGCCATCCGGCGCGGCTTTCGCAGTCGCAACGTTCTTTTGCTTGGCGTAGGTGAAGCTCCAAATCTCATCGACCTGAATGCGCTTGGCCATCACGTTCCGCACGTTAGCGTCGTGATAGGCCATGCACGTCTTGCCGGCGTCGATAAGGAGCTTAGTGACAGTGTTCTTGCTAGCACCCGTCAGGCGCGTCACGGCGCGGATTGACTGCCCCTCGCAGAGAAGGTGAAGGATGCGCGCGCGTTCATGTGAGGGCAGCTTGTGCATGCCCTCACAATATGACCATTATGCTTGACCGTCAAGCATCTAAACCAATTTGAAAACAGTTTTATGCGGTCGGCTCGTCTCTGGCTGCCGGGCTATCCGAGGCGTCCCCATTTCGAGTTCGTCCTTTTCTCGTTCCCGAAGCGCCTTTCCGATCACCGTCGTGAGCCCGCGTATCCTCCGCCGAAGCTCTATCGCTTGCGTCTGAGTCGGTGCCACCGGCTTCTGCATCAACTTCGTCATTTTCTCCTCCGATAATTTCGTTGACATGCATCACGACCGCGTCCCGCGAGTTTGGGCGATGAGTAAATTCCGCAAGGCATGCCTGTAGTTCCATCAATTCGGGGGTCGCCATCTCCACGTTCCCGAACAAATGAGATGCTTCGAAAAGGTCGATCACAAAGCCGTGCGACGGGTAGTTTTCTACCAACGCCGTGACTGCATCCTCATCAATGGCGCCGAATTTCTCCACCAAACGATGGCCATAAGCCTGAGCAATATGAAGATTCTGGTAGTCCTCTCCAATCGCAAGAGGATCGAGTTGAGACATAACCGGAGCTAACAGCCCAGCAGTTATGGATGCGGCAACATTAGATGAGGTTTTGAAACCTACTGTCCCGCCACTACGCATTTTTATTCCAAGTAGCACCTGTTCAAAAATCCTAAAAGCCTCTTCTGTCAAACTCCAAACAGCAGATTTACTTAAAAGGCCGGAACGTCGTTCGAATATTTCATCTGCCTTGAAGACTTGAACATCTAATGGACCAAATTCTCCAAATGGAGACATGTATATTTTTGATGCCCCAAGAGCCAACAAAGTCCCGCGCTTTTGCACGAACTTGGAGCAAACAATACAAAATCTTCAAAGAAATTCTGCGCGTATCGCGCAATACGATACGCCGAATCTGCGGATCCGCCATATGTCGTTAAAAATAAAATGAGTCTCTTAGTTGGTTTTATAGGGCCTGTCGCTTGAACGAATTTCCCATAACCATCTTCGTTTATTGGCCCATTATACAATACGACTTCAGCATTGAGCGCCTCAGAAACAGCATTCAATGCCTTCTTCAATTTATCTTGCTTGCTAATCTTTTTGTCCATTCCGGTTCCAGCGCGCTTTTGCAGCGATCCTCGAAATTTCCTGCCTACGTTCTGGCGAAAGGACCTCTCTTCGTGCCGGGCCGCCCTTCAGCCCTCCCTCTCTTCCGAGGGATGCCATAGGATTCATGTCTAAGGCTTGCATCTTATCTTGAATATCGCCACTGGCAATGTCCACCATAAGCTTGGCTAATTGGTTCGGATCGCGGGGACGTTTAGGCTGCTTTGTCATGCTAAATATGTGGCATGGATCGCGACAAGTTTCCATGCCCTGTCAATCCAGCCTAATTTCAAACTGACCCACTACCGAGCGCGTCCGTTGTATCGCCGAACAGCACGGCGCCGGCGAGACTGTCGCCTCGCATCACCAGCTTCTTGTAGCCGCCAGCGCCTTCATCCTCGAGCATCATAACACGAGATCAACGGGAATGCTGCGTCAGTCAGCGAGCTCCGCTGCGCTGACGCGGTCGGTTCGGCAATCTACGACGTCTCCGCCGAAAGCGGCGCCTCGACCCCCTTGGACTCAATCGCGCGCTTCAGCAGCGCCGCTGCTTGCGATGCGGCGATCAAATAGTTGGGCTCGTCCGCATCGCTGCGGACGAGCCCTTTTTGGATTGGATCAGAGCAGAATTGCTGATCTTGCGCCGATCAGCCTCACTGCGTCAGCGACCATCGTCGTTGAAGCGGGAGACAAACGTCACGACGCCCGTGGTCTCATCGAGGATCAGCTTGGCGGGTCCGTATTCGTCTCGCTTGTCGAAGTCGAACAGATTGGTGAGCGGCCCGGCGATCGTGTCGAATGACCCGCCCGGCTGGATGCGCTGGCCGGACAGCCAGTTGTCCTCGATGAAGCGAATGATCGAGCTTTGGTCGATCAGGGTATGGTCGACGTGGTTGGCCTTCGCATAGGGCGAGACCACGAGAAGAGGCACGCGGGTTCCGTAACCGCAGCGACCCTGGACAGGCGAGCCGAAGCTGCCTTTGAGCGGCGTGGTCGGCGTGGTCCTTCCCTGCTGCACGCCATTGTCGCACAAGTTGGCGAGATTCAGCGCATCCTCCGCAGTCGCCGAAGGGTCGACGATCGGCGGCATCTGATGATCGTACCAGCCGTCGGAATCGTCATAGGCGATAATCACGGCGGTGTCGTCCCAGTTTGCGCTCTTCTGCAAGGCGTTGATCACCCTGACGACGAAGTGCTGCTCGTCGAGCGGATCCGAATAGCCGGGATGGCCGTCTTCGAAGCCCGAGGCCTTGAGGAAGCTGACCGAAGGCAGGTTCCGCGCCGCGAGCGCGGCGTAGAAATCATTGATGTCGTATTGATGGTTCGCCGGATCCGGCGTCGTTGTGTGTGGGATCAGGCTGTATCCGATCGCCGCCGTGGAGCTTGGACGGGCGTGGATCGAATTCCGGGTCGACGCATAATACTGGAAAGGCTGGTGATGCGGGATATAGTCGGCCGACGTAAACGTGAGCGCGCCCGACGCCGTCGTGGTGGATTGGCGCGCGCATCCTGTTGACCCATCGGGATTGACCACGGTGAGGTCGAAGCCTCCTTCGAACCACCCCCACGTGATGTTCTGGGCGTTGAGCAAATCGCCGATGTTGCGCCCATGCATCGCGACCACGTCGCCGGTGGTGGTGGAGCAAACGTCGTAGAGGGGATCGCCGTCGCCGATCTCTGTATAATTGCCTTGGCCGTCAGGAACCTCATGCGTCGCGTGAAGCAGATGTCCCGAGCCGTCGACGACGTTCGCCGAGGCGTTGAAACCATTGGTTTGCCCCGAGATCAGGTTGAGGGCGCCAGGCGTCGAGGGTCCGAATGTCGTTGTCCAGAAATTGTCGCTCAAGGCGAAATGCTGGGCGTAGTTCCAGAAGGCGGTGACGGTATTGCCGTCATAATAGCCCATCACGAGGTTCGTGCCGAAGCCCGCCGGCGTGCCGCCTACGCCGGTATATTTAGGAAAGGAGTCCATCTTCCCGTTATTGTAGGCTTGTTGCTCGGGAAGGTAATTATGCCCTTGGTCGGCGGTTAGCGCCTGCGCTGGCGTCAGGCGGATCGGATTGGATGCGTTGGCGCCATTGATCGCCGCGCCGCTGCCGAGAGGGCCGTTTGGATTCTTGTTGATGAGATCGAGGCCTGCGAGCGGCGCGAAATGATTGTTCGGGTCGAGCGGCGTGAGCAGGGTGTTGATGCTTTTCGGGGTGTCCCTCGACGCTTTGAACGGCGTCTCTCCCGCCAGGTTCTTCGCCACAGGATAGGTGCCGAAATAGTGGTCGAACGAGACGTTTTCTTGGAAGATCACGACGATATGCTTGATCGGCGTCGCGGTCTGAGAGCGATGGTCGTCGAAATCGCGCTCGTCCGCACGGACGCCGGCCGGGGCGACGACGAGTGCCGCCGCGAGACAGGCGGAGATAACTCTATTCTCCATTTTGTTTAGTTCCCCCCAGAGTTGATGAGCGGCGCATGGAAGGCTAGGCATGCGCAGATGCGGCGAGCCCATGTCGCTGGGCCGCCGTCATCGCGGGCTTATAAGACTGCTATGTAACAGGGATGTAATGATACGCGGCTGGTCCGAGAAATGATTCGAGACTCAACTTTTGCAGCCGGCCGACGAACGCTGTGGAGTGTGCGATTGCCTCAACCGACATGGGTTGGTTTACAGTTGATCGGTCTCTCAACTCCCTGAGCTGCCAGACGGCCACCCGCTACAATCCTAACCAATTTTGCGGAGCGTCGGTTGGCGGTCCAGCGCGGCCCGAAGCAAACGGCTATTCGGTCGTCGAGGTCACTGCCTTCTCGAGCTCTTCTGAGTAATAAAGAGCCTGATCCGAGACAGTCGTGGCGCGGCGAAATCGGCGGCGCGGCGGCCGGCGACGGCGAGGAAGCCATCCGCTCGCTCTTCGTCCGATTGCGCGCGAAGCGAAATGGCGAGGGTGGGAAAGACCGCAACCGATATGACGGCTGCGCCCACGAGAGCGGAGGCGTTCTCGGGCAGCATGTGGCCCGTTCGCACCCCCAAATATGTCACCGCGACGACAAGCGACAGCGTGGTCGAGGAAAAAAGAGCAAGCGGAAGCAGATCGCGCTCCGGGAGCACGCGTTTGTACAAGCGAACCGGAAGAATGCGGATGTATAGGAAGGCCGCGCAAAAGAGGAAAAGGCGGGCAAGGCTCGCCGGGCTGGTCACGAGCGCGGGCAGATCGAATTCGACGCCGCTGGTTACGAAAAACAATGGAATAAAAAATCCCGAGCCGATTGACGTCAACCGATCTTCGAGGAGTTCGGCCTTTGTGCCGCGCACCAGCATTGCGATCGCCATTCCGGCTGTATAGGCGCCAAGGACAATCTCCATGCCGAGCTCATTGGCGAGCGAGACAAGCGCGAGGAGAATCAAGATCGAGATTCGGACCGGCAGAATCGCGCTGTCGCCCATCCAGCGCGCGATCATGAGCGACAATCCATCCGAGCGCAGGCTCCTTGCGAAAAAGATCGCTCCGATCGCGGCCGCCAGAAAAACCATGCTCAAGAGCGTCTGATGCAGATGGTGGTGCGCATGCGCCAAAACAATCGAGGCGAGGAGAACGGGGCCGAGTTCGCCGATAGCCGCGGCCCCGAGGACATAACGGCCAAAATCGCTGTCGAGGTCGCCGGTTTGGCGGAGGATTGGAATGAGTATGCCGAATGCGGTCGTCGGCAAGACGAGCGCGACGAGCAGAGGCGCGTCCACAAGGCCGACCAAATAGAGCAGTCCGATAAAACCGCCGGCCAAGGCCAGTGAAAAGAGCCACGCGAGCGCGCCAAGACGCAGGGGCGCGCCCTTGATTTTGTCTGGATCGAACTCGAACCCCGCTTGGAAAAACAAGAATATGAGGCCGAACTCCCCGAGGAATCCGATGGCGCCCTCGCTTGTAACCCAACCGGCGCCGCCTGGGCCGACCAATATTCCAAGCGCCAATTCGAGGACGACCACGGGCGTTCGAAAGAGCGTCGGCAGGCGGGCGAGCACAGGCGCCAGAACAGCTATGAAGGCAATGATGAAAAGAGAATGAATTTCGCTCATGATCCTATCTTTCGTCGGATCGCGGGGATTTCAATCTTCAAGCAGCTGAGAGCCGCACCCTCTTCGAACCTTCTTCGATTCGAATCCTCGGAAAGAATAGGACATGACAGGAGCGAAGGGAATGATTTGAGCGCGCGCGTCCCACACATGCGGGCGAAGGGCTCGACGCCCGCTCGTCAATTTGCCCGCGGGTTCGCGGAGCTTCTCGACGAATGGTTCAGCGCCTCCAGGGCGAGCGCGCGATTCGTTTTGTTCACCGCGAAAGGGCCTGCGCTACATTCCTCACCGCGCCACGCGCGGCGCTAGTCGTCAAGGCCGCATAGGCTTGCAGCGCCGTCGAGATTTTTCGGGCGCGGTTCGCCGGCTTCCAGGCCAATTTGCCCTTGGCTTCCACCGCAGCCCGGCGGCGGGCGATCACCTCGTCCGACACGGCGAGATGGATTCGCCGGTTCGGGATGTCGATCTCGATGACGTCGCCCTCTTCGACGAGGCCGATGGCGCCGCCCTCCGCCGCTTCCGGCGAGACGTGGCCGATTGAAAGTCCCGAGGTGCCGCCGGAGAAGCGGCCGTCCGTGATGAGCGCGCAGGCTTTGCCGAGGCCCTTCGACTTCAGATAGCTCGTCGGATAGAGCATCTCCTGCATGCCGGGGCCGCCGCGCGGTCCCTCATAGCGGATTACCACCACGTCGCCGGGTTTGATCTTGTCGCTCAGGATGGCCTCCACCGCGGAGTCCTGGCTCTCGAAGATGCGCGCCGGGCCGGAGAATGTCAGATTCGAGGCGTCGACGCCGGCCGTCTTCACGATCGACCCGTCTTCGGCGAGATTGCCATAGAGGACGGCGAGACCGCCATCCTTGGAGAAAGCGTGCGCCGCATCCCGGATGGTCCCGGATTCGCGATCGAGATCGATGGCGTCGAAACGCCTATCCTGGCTGAAGGCGATCTGAGTCGGGACGCCGCCGGGAGCCGCGCGGTAGAAATGCGCCGCCGCGTCGCTCGCCGTGCGGCGCACGTCCCATCGCTCCAAGGCGTGGGCGAGCGTCGCGGCGTGGACCGTCGGCAGGTTGGCGTGAATGAGCCCGGCGCGCTCCAGCTCGCCGAGGATCGCCATGACCCCGCCGGCGCGATGCACGTCCTCGAGATGAATGTCTGCGACCGAAGGCGCGACCTTGCACAGAACGGGCACGCGGCGCGACAAGCGGTCGATGTCGCGCATGGTGAAGTCGACCTCGCCTTCATAGGCGGCGGCCAAGAGATGCAGCACCGTGTTGGTCGAGCCGCCCATGGCTATGTCGAGCGTCATCGCGTTTTCGAAAGCTTCGAAGCTTGCGATAGAGCGCGGCAGAGCCGAGGCGTCCTCCTGCTCATAGTAGCGGCGCGCGAGATCGACGATCAAATGGCCCGCTTCGACGAAGAGCCGCCTGCGATCTGCATGGGTCGCAAGCAGCGATCCATTGCCTGGAAGCGCGAGGCCCAGCGCCTCGGTGAGGCAGTTCATCGAATTGGCGGTGAACATGCCCGAGCAGGAGCCGCAAGTCGGGCAGGCCGAGCGCTCGATGACGGCGACTTCCTGGTCGGCGATCTTGTCGTCGGCCGCCGCCACCATGGCGTCGATGAGATCAAGCGCCTTGGCTTTGCCGGCGACCATCGCCTTGCCGGCCTCCATCGGTCCGCCGGAGACGAAGACGGCGGGGATGTTGAGGCGCAGCGCCGCCATCAGCATTCCCGGCGTGATCTTGTCGCAATTGGAAATGCAGACCATGGCGTCGACGCAATGGGCGTTCACCATATATTCGACCGAGTCGGCGATGATCTCGCGTGACGGGAGGCTATAGAGCATCCCGTCATGGCCCATGGCGATGCCGTCATCGACGGCGATGGTGTTGAACTCCTTGGCGACGCCTCCCGCCGCTTCGATCTCCCGCGCCACGAGCTGGCCGAGGTCCTTCAAGTGCACATGGCCCGGCACGAATTGGGTGAAGGAATTGACCACGGCGATTATGGGCTTGCCGAAATCGGCGTCGGTCATGCCCGTGGCGCGCCAAAGGCCGCGCGCGCCGGCCATGTTGCGGCCATGCGTGGTGGTGCGGGAGCGATATTGGGGCATGAGGCGATCCCAGACGTTAGAGAATCCGTCGAACTGCGGCTTATAGCGAAATGATCCTGTGAGGTCACGTCGCCCAAAGAGATCGATTTTGGCGGCGCCTCGAGGCGGTCCTGGCGCAGGCTGTCGCCCGCCGGCGCAGCCTCAGGCGCGATTGCCCCTCAAACTGGGGCAATTGATCGGCCAGCTCTCCGTTGATGACATTCCTCGTCGGCGACCGCAAGCATTCGCTGCGGCAAGTCCGCGCTCTGTCCGAAAATCCTCGCGCAAGGCGCGCGTGCAGAAATGCCGCGTGATTTATGTTAGCTTGCAGAGGCTAAGCTGTCGCGCAGCAGGGCGCGAATGGGTGCGGCGGCGCCTTTGGATTGACTCGATAGTTCCCAACAGCCTCAGGACGCATGCGATGCAGCTCGGAACGGATTTCATTCTCCATGCCTTGGCCTCGGAGGACATCAATCATCTGTTCATGGTTCCCGGCGGCCTCGTCGATCCTTTTCTCCCCGCTCTCGGAAGACAGACGGCCATCGCGCCGATTGTCGCCGCGCAAGAGGGCGGCGCGGTCTATATGGCGGACGGCTACGCGAGGGCGAGCGGAAAATTCGGCGCGGCTCTCTGC
>Ga0182030_10005061_pt1 | contig 28024 bp, 30 predicted proteins | sample 812S3MmetaG_FD_121299 | JGI IMG/M metagenome (GOLD analysis project Ga0182030, IMG submission 121299) | Permafrost microbial communities from Stordalen Mire, Sweden - 812S3M metaG (Illumina Assembly) | ecosystem: Environmental > Terrestrial > Soil > Wetlands > Permafrost | place: Sweden... | reverse complement strand
GAGAAGATGACGCGGAGCTGCTCGGCGAAAATCCAGCGTTAGTTTGTCCAATTGAATTTTGCGTGGCACACCATCGGTGAGAATCACAATTTTGGCAGGTACCTGGTCGGACAGATGGAGGAGATTGGCGGCATAGGCCCCTGATACCTGCCAGTGTGCTCCACTGTCTTTCATAATGCCTCGCACCAAGTCCATTGGGTCGGGAGCAGTTTGCCCCAGTAGCGGATGAGATTTTGGGCGGTCGTAGAAGCCGCGACGGATGCGGCGCAGATCACCGTGCTTGGTTAGACGTTCCAAGGCCTTGCGGATCGCAACTGAGCGTCCAAGATGTAGAAAGTCCTTAGCTGAAAAGGTCAAAGCACTCGCGCTTGCTCGAATCGACTTTAGTATCGATTTATTAAGCCCTTGCGCTGATTTATTGGCTTTCATCTTGTCACAAAAACTAACCTTTTTTTGTGACAAAGGCGAGGTAAAAGAAGAGAGGCGAGCATTAAGGGTTTCCGCTTGGCGGATGTGCACGGCATCACATCCGAGGCGATTTGGTGAAGCTCATGGACTAAATGGACTCATAAGGGTTGTTTTTCGACTCTCGTTCCGCATCCTGACGATACGAATTGGCGAGTTGCTTCAGCACTTGGGCAAGCCGACTGTAACCTTTATTTTCAGATATCGAAGCCTTCTTGTCCCATTCCTCGGCAAGATCCCGTTCAGCTTTTCCGGCTGTGAACCAAAACGCTCCTCGTGATTTGAAAACTTCGGTTGGCCGCAGAGAAGCCGGACGCCATCCTCATTACCGCGGACATGTCCGATGTTGAGTCGGGTCCTTGGCGATCTCCGGAGGCGCGTAGCAACTTTCCAGCGTGGTTTTGGCCCAGTCGGTGGGTAACCAGAGGACATTGAACTGAGTTTGGTCGACGGCGACGAGTGTTTGTTCTTCGGCCATGGCGATGATCTGTTCGGCAGTATCTTGGAGAGGTCTTTGGGGAAGTGTGTTTTCCGCGAGGCGAGTGAGCGCGGCATCTTGTTCAACAAGATGTGTTTTTGTTCGGAGGATTTCAGCGCTGGCTTTGGCATATTCCTTGACCGCTTTTTGGTATTGTTCGATGCGTAGGTTATCGACCCTTTGCCAGAATGCTTTTTCGATACGCAGACAGGCGTCGAGCAGAGGTAGGCCGGGGGCGTTGTTTAAACTTGCGAGGAGTGGTCGGATAGCGGTCTGAGCGTCCCATGTTTCGTTTGCCGTCCGTTTCCGCGCTTGCAGAAGGCTCTCGGCAGTTCGCAAAAAGAGGAGTCCTTCCGGGTTCTTTTTGGCAAGAAGACGTTCGCCGAGAAGGTGGACGGTTGACCAGTCTTTGTCACGCTGCGTCATTTTTACTCGGGCGAGAGTCTCTTCGTTGCTAAAGATGCCGGTGCCGGTGTGTGTGGTAACCCGGGGAAGGCGGCCGAAGATATCTATCTGGGCTTGGGGTGGACCGGGCCAGATGATGTGGGAGGACCATCCGCCGTCGAGCCAGCGAGGGTCAAGCGGGGCGGAGAGCCGGGATCGGTGCACAGCATGGGTGCTTCGCCATGTTCTTTGGGCCACGATTTCTTTAAAAGTGCCGAGGCTGGCCGGCGGTATCCAGATGTCGCAGTCCTTGGTGATCTCGGCCAGATTGTAGTGAATGCACGCCAGGCCGGAGGTAATTTCGGCGGGAGTGCCTGATTGACGCAAGTCTTCGGCGAGAGTGTGGAACCATGAAATAAGGTTCTCAGGTTCCATATTCAGGAACCTTTTCCGGATCGGAGTCCTGCCAGTTGAGCGCGATCAGGTCTTGGATTTCCCGAAAATATTCCTCGTCCGGGAGGGTCATGATCCGTGCCATTTCTTCGCCGCGGGTTTCCTCGATGTAGCGCAACATGCGGGCGTCTGCGGGTTTGTCCCATCGCAGGGCCGGTTGGCGGGGGAAAGGCAGGAGTCTGGAGATCGGGGGGCTGCTCATACGAGTACGACTCCTTCATTTAACATGCGCAGGCGGAAGGCCGCTTCGCGGAAGGATGCGGGTTGAAAGTCGATGTTGGCTTTGCGGAAAAGTTCCAGACAGTGACCGACGGCCGCAAAGATGCGGTTGCTGGGGATGCCCCCGAAGTAGATGTCGATGTCGGACCGGTCCTTGAAGAAGCCTTCAGCGAGAGAGCCGAAAAGTACGACGCGACTGGCGCCGTGCTTCGTTTTTAGGAAGCGGGCGATCTCTTTTGCCGTGGTTAGAGCATCTGATTCGAGGCCGGTCATAATCACTATTATGCTACTTCATTTGGCCAGAGTCGGCAATTGTCTCCCCGCCGCTGGCCGATCTGAACAAAGAAAACGTGCTTCAATGGGGCCGCGCCGGGGGGGCGCGGAAAATCGCGCGCCTGATGGCGTTTCGGACGGCCCGCCAAAACGCTTCAATGGGGCCGCGCCGGGGGGGCGCGGAAAATTGGCCGGAATCGCAGCACGAGCCGAGCCCACTGATAGCTTCAATGGGGCCGCGCCGGGGGGGCGCGGAAAATTTCGCCAATGCGGTCTTGGAAACGGTAACGGCGGAGCTTCAATGGGGCCGCGCCGGGGGGGCGCGGAAAATGTGATCTGGTCGAGCTGGACGCCGAGGCCGAGCGCGGCTTCAATGGGGCCGCGCCGGGGGGGCGCGGAAAATCAACGTCGGAAACTTTTAACCATGCCCAAGGGGTTCGCTTCAATGGGGCCGCGCCGGGGGGGCGCGGAAAATGGTCAAGTACCGCACCGGCGGTAAAGGGAACGGTGGGGCTTCAATGGGGCCGCGCCGGGGGGGCGCGGAAAATTCCGTGTCGGCATTGGTCACAACGCCCGTCCAGTAGCTTCAATGGGGCCGCGCCGGGGGGGCGCGGAAAATCCGATCCAAGATGAAACCGTTTACCAGTTGAAGGCCGCTTCAATGGGGCCGCGCCGGGGGGGCGCGGAAAATTGCACACGATGGAAGCCCTTGGCGAAAAGCAGATCGCTTCAATGGGGCCGCGCCGGGGGGGCGCGGAAAATTGACGCCATCCAAGGCATGACGGAAAGCGCCTGGGCGCTTCAATGGGGCCGCGCCGGGGGGGCGCGGAAAATCGGCCATGTACGGTCCAAAAGGTGAACTGAACAATCGCTTCAATGGGGCCGCGCCGGGGGGGCGCGGAAAATGCCTATCGCGCCGTGAAAATTCCGCTGAGATAGCCAGCTTCAATGGGGCCGCGCCGGGGGGGCGCGGAAAATTGGCGGAGCGCCACTGCCCGCCACGCCCGAAGAACTGCTTCAATGGGGCCGCGCCGGGGGGGCGCGGAAAATGAGCACGTCGATGGGATCGTCCTGTGACGTGGCCTGCTTCAATGGGGCCGCGCCGGGGGGGCGCGGAAAATTGCGATGAGCGACTTCGGGTGTCATAAGGTAGGAGTGCTTCAATGGGGCCGCGCCGGGGGGGCGCGGAAAATGTCAACTCTCACGTCTGGCGGACTTTGGAACGTTCTGCTTCAATGGGGCCGCGCCGGGGGGGCGCGGAAAATCGAACGGGACAGCGCACAAACCCTTTTGACCTTATGCTTCAATGGGGCCGCGCCGGGGGGGCGCGGAAAATTTCAAAGATGAGGCTGAAGTGTCTCCGGAGCTTGTGGCTTCAATGGGGCCGCGCCGGGGGGGCGCGGAAAATGACCCATGCGCAATTCACGGAAGCAAAGTTCGAGCCGCTTCAATGGGGCCGCGCCGGGGGGGCGCGGAAAATGGGCGACGATGCCGGATGAGGAGATGTTCCAACGGGCTTCAATGGGGCCGCGCCGGGGGGGCGCGGAAAATCGGCGGAACGGATAGACGAGGGCAGCGCGGTCGTCGCTTCAATGGGGCCGCGCCGGGGGGGCGCGGAAAATCTCTTCCTCGACGCCTATCACGGTGTTGGGCGGTGGGCTTCAATGGGGCCGCGCCGGGGGGGCGCGGAAAATTTACTGGAAAGCCCCGATCCCGAAAGCCGCTCTCCTGGCTTCAATGGGGCCGCGCCGGGGGGGCGCGGAAAATACGCCGTTGGTTAAGCCATGTCGCCGGGTTGGGAATGCTTCAATGGGGCCGCGCCGGGGGGGCGCGGAAAATCTCTTCCTCGACGCCTATCACGGTGTTGGGCGGTGGGCTTCAATGGGGCCGCGCCGGGGGGGCGCGGAAAATTCCTCGTTGGAAGTGATTATCAGGGCGACAAAATGTTTAGCTTCAATGGGGCCGCGCCGGGGGGGCGCGGAAAATCCCTCGGACGTGACTCGCGGATGATTTCAAAAGCCCGCTTCAATGGGGCCGCGCCGGGGGGGCGCGGAAAATAACAGCACAACATCGAGTCGCTCGCGGAGGTTGAAAAGCTTCAATGGGGCCGCGCCGGGGGGGCGCGGAAAATCAGACGCGGCGAGGCGGCCTCGCGAGCCACCACGCGCTTCAATGGGGCCGCGCCGGGGGGGCGCGGAAAATCCAACAACAACCCCCTGCCTCCTCCACAATCATGAAGCTTCAATGGGGCCGCGCCGGGGGGGCGCGGAAAATCGCGACGGTGATCGCATTCTCTTCAACAGGACGACTGCTTCAATGGGGCCGCGCCGGGGGGGCGCGGAAAATAATTCGGATGCGCCGGGCCATAATCTTTTCAGCACTGCTTCAATGGGGCCGCGCCGGGGGGGCGCGGAAAATCTATCTGCATGGTGCTGGGTGTCGACCCCGACAACTTGCTTCAATGGGGCCGCGCCGGGGGGGCGCGGAAAATAGGGCGCGCAGGACCTGGGCGAGCGCGTCGTGGACGAGCTTCAATGGGGCCGCGCCGGGGGGGCGCGGAAAATAGGCCTTTCGACCGAAAAAGGTGGGGACATAGCCAAGCTTCAATGGGGCCGCGCCGGGGGGGCGCGGAAAATCCCGTAATGGAACCGGAATAAGCGCGTATGAGTCACGGCTTCAATGGGGCCGCGCCGGGGGGGCGCGGAAAATGGCGGCTACGTGTTACGCAACGATAAACGACTCGGCGCTTCAATGGGGCCGCGCCGGGGGGGCGCGGAAAATGGCGTTGTGAGACTTTCTGCAACGGAAAAGTCGTGGGGCTTCAATGGGGCCGCGCCGGGGGGGCGCGGAAAATGACGCCCGGATTTTCCTTGCAGCCCGCCACACACTCGCTTCAATGGGGCCGCGCCGGGGGGGCGCGGAAAATAACAATGCGGGCAACCCGGACTGCGACGACCTCGGCGCTTCAATGGGGCCGCGCCGGGGGGGCGCGGAAAATCTGCTACCACTGGTTCCCTTGGCTGTCAATGAAAATGCTTCAATGGGGCCGCGCCGGGGGGGCGCGGAAAATACGTTATCCCACTAAAGAGAGTGGATAGTCCCGATATGCTTCAATGGGGCCGCGCCGGGGGGGCGCGGAAAATAGGGACGAGGTTCACCTCACTTACGCCACGAAAGTGGCTTCAATGGGGCCGCGCCGGGGGGGCGCGGAAAATTGCTGGTGGGCTTGCGCTTTGCTGCGGCCCTGGCGCTGCTTCAATGGGGCCGCGCCGGGGGGGCGCGGAAAATGAAAGTCAGCTGCTTTTCCTGAGATGCTCGAGAATCGCTTCAATGGGGCCGCGCCGGGGGGGCGCGGAAAATAGAGCGTCGAAGCTTCGGCTTAATCAAGCCAACTGCGCTTCAATGGGGCCGCGCCGGGGGGGCGCGGAAAATCTGCTGGTGGGCTTGCGCTTTGCTGCGGCCCTGGCGCTGCTTCAATGGGGCCGCGCCGGGGGGGCGCGGAAAATTACCGCTGAAAAGCAGGCTCAACTTGCGGTCGATGCTTCAATGGGGCCGCGCCGGGGGGGCGCGGAAAATCACAACCGCCGGAACCGTTTGGGCCGTGAAGTCTGAGCTTCAATGGGGCCGCGCCGGGGGGGCGCGGAAAATGGTCGGGAGTCATTTGGCTATGGTTCTGAAAATAGGGCTTCAATGGGGCCGCGCCGGGGGGGCGCGGAAAATCTGCAAATAAAAGGTGGCCGTGTTAGAGTTGCTCGTGCTTCAATGGGGCCGCGCCGGGGGGGCGCGGAAAATCGGCGGTTATGCTCGATACTGCCTGTCGCAGTTGCCGCTTCAATGGGGCCGCGCCGGGGGGGCGCGGAAAATGAATGAACCTTTTCAACCGGAGGCGGCGGATTGATTAGCTTCAATGGGGCCGCGCCGGGGGGGCGCGGAAAATAAGCGGGCGCAGGCCGGGGATGCCGAAGCGTTGGCGGCTTCAATGGGGCCGCGCCGGGGGGGCGCGGAAAATCCAAGAGTCAGCAATGCTTTAACTATGGCGAGGGAGCTTCAATGGGGCCGCGCCGGGGGGGCGCGGAAAATTGCACCATCACGACGCAGGCGTGCGTTGGGGAAGTGAGGCTTCAATGGGGCCGCGCCGGGGGGGCGCGGAAAATCGGAGGATGGAAATTGGAGGCCGCTAGAATTGGAATCGCTTCAATGGGGCCGCGCCGGGGGGGGCGCGGAAAATGTCACGGCCCGCGCTTGGAAAGAGTACGAGGCGGTGCTTCAATGGGGCCGCGCCGGGGGGGCGCGGAAAATCCCTTGGGCTGCCACGGGAGGGCTAGCTCTTCGTTGATGCTTCAATGGGGCCGCGCCGGGGGGGCGCGGAAAATAACTCGACTGCCCAACAATAACCGGGTGACCTCGATGCTTCAATGGGGCCGCGCCGGGGGGGCGCGGAAAATTACGCACGCCCAGGCATGGCCGATCAAAGGCACTGAGCTTCAATGGGGCCGCGCCGGGGGGGCGCGGAAAATTAATTTGGAAGAAGCCATCGAGGAATGCACGAAGAAGCTTCAATGGGGCCGCGCCGGGGGGGCGCGGAAAATACAATTTTCGACCTCTCGGCGAACCAATTACTTACCGCTTCAATGGGGCCGCGCCGGGGGGGCGCGGAAAATGCCCTGAAAAGTATCGGTGAACATCCAGTTAGAAATCGCTTCAATGGGGCCGCGCCGGGGGGGCGCGGAAAATCACTGGCATGGAAGCGGTCATAACCTTCACCAACGCGCTTCAATGGGGCCGCGCCGGGGGGGCGCGGAAAATGCAGGCCGGGGATGCCGAAGCGTTGGCGAAACTCGACGCTTCAATGGGGCCGCGCCGGGGGGGCGCGGAAAATTCGTAAGTCGCGCCGTCCACGGTCTGTTTCTGCTCGCTTCAATGGGGCCGCGCCGGGGGGGCGCGGAAAATCTCGCCAAGGGCTATCTCGACAATCACAAGCGCATCGCTTCAATGGGGCCGCGCCGGGGGGGCGCGGAAAATGTGCCGCGCAAGGATCATCAAGAGTGGAGCCTGTTTCGCTTCAATGGGGCCGCGCCGGGGGGGCGCGGAAAATGTGGCTGCTGTGGGTGAGGAGGAAGCGGTGAAGGTTGCTTCAATGGGGCCGCGCCGGGGGGGCGCGGAAAATTCATACGGAGGCGTTGAGAATCTTGCCGGTAGCCGAGCTTCAATGGGGCCGCGCCGGGGGGGCGCGGAAAATAGCTCAGAAGGAAGCACTACGTCTTAAAGAAGCGGCTGCTTCAATGGGGCCGCGCCGGGGGGGCGCGGAAAATATCTCTTCTCTTACCCGTTGACTGCCAACCTCGCAAGTGGGTATTTGCGAGAGGGGTAGCTTTACCGGGCGGTGGGGTACTGTCATGTTTTTGGGGCTATGGCAGGTGATTCTCTAAGTGGGGGTTGTGACGTGCGAGCGGAGGTACGGGAAAGTGTGTTCACCTTCCCGCTCGCGTGATAGTCGTTGTCAAAGAGCTTGCTGGCCATTTCACTATACCACGTAGCAGGGGGCGTCCAACTTCGTATATGGCAAACCGATGGCGGTGATGACGCGGTCGCCGCGTCCTTCGGCAGGACCCAAATTGACAAAGAGCACCTGGTCTTCCTCGTGGTGAATGATTTCACTGAGAGTCTGTTCGAGTTCGATTTTTTCACTCGGCGTCAGATCGCACTCGAAAACCGAATATTGCAGGTGGTCTCCAAAATTTTTGCACGTTTTGAACGCAAGACGGAGCCGTTTGCTTTCGGAGATGTCGTAGCAAATGAGATAGGTGGTGCGCATGGTCAGCGGGTGAGCAGGGGAATATAAGCCGCGATTTCGCCCGTCAGGGTTTTACCGAGTAATCGGGCCTGTAACTCCAGCGCTCGACGGTAGCTGACTTTATAATCGAAAACGGGATGAGTGAGAAGCGAACTCATCCGTTGTTCGTACGCTTGGAAGAAGCGTTTGCGTCCGGCGGGAGAGAGGTTGACGGCGTTGCCTGCCCGGACGAAATCGTTTTCCGTGACGATGCGGTTATTGATGCAGTTGAGCACGGATGATTCGGCCACGAGCGGGCGGAACTCTTCCATGAGATCGAGTCCCAGCGCGGGGCGTCCAAAGCGTGGCTGGTGGTAGAACCCGATGAACGGATCGAAGCCGATAGCGAGGCAGGCCAGAGTGCAGTCTTTGCTAAGCATGCTGTAGCTGAGAGAGAGGAGCGCATTGACGGGGTCGGTGGGCGGACGGCGATTGCGGGTGGAGAAGTTGAAGGTGGGGAGTGGTGCCGTTTGGGATTCCTGGGCAGCCGACGCCGCATCTTCAGCCTTGATCATGCCGTTGAAATTCTGAAAGTAGAGGCTGGCGGCCGCGCCCTCGATGCCGAGGAGTTCCTCGATGGAGGTGGCTTCGAGCGCGTCTTCTGCTGCCCGTTTGAGTTTTAGGATGACCGATTCGGGAGGTTCCACATGATTGCGCATGAGCATCGTGCGGTGATTGCGGATTTTTCCGTGTACGAATTGCCGGGCCAGCGCAAGGCAGGTGATGGGATCGCGGGCAAGGCGGAACTGCTCCATGCGCAGGAAGACATTTTTTAGTTCGTGCCCTCGGGTGATGCCGTAAAACCAACCTCCCATGGAGAAATAAGTGACTGGCACGTCCTGCTCGCAGAGGGCCTGGATGGCTTGCGTGGTGATCTGGATGTTGCCGAAGAGGGCGACGTGGGAGACATCGCGGATGCGTACTTCTTCCACGAGCTTCTCCTTGTCCTTTACTTGCAGGACTTCGTTTTTGCAGCCGACGCGAAAGCCTTGGGAATTGAGGTAGAGCGGGCGGGTTTCGTCACGGGCGGCGATGAGTCGGCGCACGGGGGCTTCGCTTGTTGGTGCGGGTTCAGCCGGTCGAAGATGGAGCAGGCGCGTTTCATCGGGCAGGCAAACCGGGGCCAGGGAACAGCGGACGCATTTGGGCGAATCGACCAGCGGCGCGGGAATCGGCCCGGTCATAACTATTCTGGCCTCAGCGATTTTTTTGATGACCCAATCTTCCAGTTCGGGAGTGATAGGCAGACGCACGCGTTGTTTGGTGGTGCGGTAATAGATGACGCCTTCGTTACAGGTGTAGCCGTTGTCGCGCAGGATGAGGGCCTGCAAGCCGAGCTGCATCTTGTCGGTGTCCCACAACTCGTTGCCGGCATCGCCTTCGCGAGGCGCACCGGCTTTGTAATCGACGGGGACGACCTCGCGGACGGTCATGGAAAAGAGATCATCGGCAGATGGAGCGGGCGCCGAACGGACCTCGACCAAGTCCATCTTGGCAATGACACCGAGCCGTTCGGAACTGAGTTGGACGGAGCGGGAGTGAATGACTTCGGGTTCGGCAGGCTTCTCTGCCTTTCCGTCAACCTTTGCGTCGGGCAAGGCACCGCTGCCGGAGTCCACTTTCTGGTGAATGGCGCTGCCTCGCAGGGTATCCGCGCTCTCGACGAAAATGCCCTCGACGTACTCGTAGTAGAAGAGGCGCTGACAGTAGACGAATTCGTTCAACATCCGCGCTGGGATGGGATCGGCTTGGGTAACAGCGGGAGCGGGTGTTTCTGGCGGTTGAGTTGCCGGGGCTTGTTCCGGGCGAGGTGTGATCGGTTCGGCTCGCAGGGTCTCCAGGATTTTTTGTTCCAGCGGCGATGGGGCTGGGATATCAATTTGCCTATGGCGCTCATGGCCGTCAGCGAGACGGTTATCCACGGTTTGTTTTTTAGGAACCGTGTCGTCCATAGACTTGAAATTAAGCGTAGGCGGGTTTTGCCGGAGTGAAATTAATTTTTTTATTGATTCCGCCTCCAACTTCTATTCGCTCGGAGGAATAATATGTGGTCACACCGCAGCTATGTGCAATGTTTGGGTTTTGGAGGAGGGATGCGATAGTTTGGGCATCGCATGGAACCGTCCAGATCGGCCACTGGAAGTATCGATTTTTCGGGAAGCAGGTTGTAAATAAGCCATGCTGGCTTGGAACTGAAGGGAATAAACCTAGACCTATATAGCCAAGAAGATTAGCTGCCCAAATGGTTTTGGGTTTGTTGTTAGCAGCGGTCGGATTATCGGCCATGAGAGCGTAGCGACGGTCTTCTATTGGCATCCAGCGCATTGAGAGCGTTTCATCTACGGGTGCCCATGGGTGAAAGAGTGCTTGCTCGATTTGGTTGCTAGAAACTTTTTCGACGAGTTGCTTTGCGGTTTCTAGGAAGAATTGATGGCCAGATCCATTGATGAAAGAGAATGGTGATGGACAAATACGGCCTGATTTGCTATCAAAGCATGCATCGCTTCCGAAATGGGCGAGCATGTCGAGTGCGGTACGGACGGTATGCGGAGGCTGTTGGAGAAGTGAAGAGCATATGTTTTTGAATTCGTCGCTTAGGCAGTCTAACTTTTGGCCCAGAGCCATTTCGGCAAAAGGAACAGCCTTCTCGAGTTTCTCTAGCCAGAGCTTTCTGGTGCTCTCCATTTCTGTGCGTAGTGGTGTAAGTTCCTTTTCTTTGACATCTTTGGCTTCGGTGGGGTTGAGTCGTCGCTTCTTGATCTCCTTTTGTTTTTCTCTGAATTGAGTTCGAGCCTTCTCGAATTGATGGAGCGCGTCCGTTTGGGCCTTTTGTATCTTGTCTTCTGGATGAAACCCAACCCTCAAGCTTCTGGCCAGTATGCCGATGATGTCCTCTTTCGTCAGGTTGTTGACGCTTTGCAGTACAGGGTGTGTTCCATCGTTTTGGTGTTCCCAGGTTAGTTTAATCTCTTGGCTTTGGCTCAGGATGCGAAGGACTCCGCATGCGGCAAGGAATCCGAGAGGACTTGAGCCTTCAAGACCCGAGAGTGTCAGGGAGTTAGCATATAATGTTTGGGCTGTGGCTTTCTGTGATGAGGGGATCGAAACCGAAAATGGTTTTTCTTTAGTGGCTATCGGGTATCGGCTGGCGTGCCAGTCAGCTAGACGCAGGAGGGATTCGAGATAAGGCAAGCCCCACCAGCCGAAGCGGCGGGTCAATTGCCAGAAGCGTTCGGGTACGCCGGAGTCGAGACGATAGGAGGGCGTCCACCCTTGACGAATTTCTGCTGGGATTTTTGCTGGGAAACCCAGCGGTTCCATGTCAATGGCCGGCGGGCTATCATCCGGGACGACAGGCGCAAAAGGGCGGGCATGGCCATGGTGGCTGGCGATGAGATGCAAGCTGAGATTGATTTCGCTTTGTGCGATAAGTCCAAGTGCTTCGGTCAATTGTACCGAGAGCATTTCATGGCGGAATCCTCGGGGCAGTTCGTTATCTTCGCGCAGTTGATGTTGACGCGTGGGGGTGGTGGGAACGTTGAGGGACTTCGCCAGGGGACTTTCGCTGGCAACTGCTGGCTCATCGCCATTGCGGATGAAAAATTGCCACCGCTCGTCGATTTTGCCTATGTCGTGGTAACGGGCGGCGGCCTCTTCAGCGGATATCAGGTCTGGATGGCTTGGGAGACAGAGTTGGGCGAGTTTGTTGGTGGTTCGTATAACATCGGCTGTGTGGTTGGCGATGGTAATGGGTTCGGCTCCCGCAGAGGAGTTGTCAGCATCCTCGGAGAAATAGTCATCCTGCTCGACGGCCTTTGCTGTGGCTTTACCACGTACAAGCCAGCCATCGGCAGGATGTTTTTCTGGAAGGCGGGATGGGGTTGATCCAATTTTGCGGATGGCTTCGATGATCCATTTTTCGATTTCGCTGCAGAGAAAGTTATCAGTGGTTAGCAGGGTCTGTGCGTGGAAGGATGCCCAGGCCTCTTGGGCTTCGACCGCGTCGGCGGCGTTGTCGAGCGTATCGAAGAGTTCGGAAACGTGAGGAGTGGTTATCCAAGTTTTCCACAAGGATCGCACGAGGCGCAGGACAGGCTGGCCTTTCCGTTGGAAGTGCGCCAGCTCGGCTAGGTCAAGACCATGTGGTCCGAGACCTTGGATTAAGCCGCATTGGCCGAAGGCTTTGCTCATGCCGTCCTGGGGTACGGGCAGGACAAGAATGGCGTTCGCAGGTATTTTTTTTGGGTCGTCGATTACTTCTGATCTTTCTGGTCCGCGCCATACGAGAAGCTTAGGTGCAAATTTGATTGATGAGGTTCCATTCGCCTCGTTGGGAGCTTCTTCGCCTTCAACATCGGATCCTTCGGTTGAGTTTGTTTGCTTGCCCTCAAGCCAGTCGCACAATTTCCACAGGGGAACGCTGATCGCTTCGCTGGAGGAGGGTGGAAGAAGCGCGACTGTGTCGGTCCATGTATCTGAATTGGATTCGTCGAGATCTGCTCTCCAGATAATACACACTTCCGGTACAGTTTTCCTTTTTCCATGGAGGAAGAGACTTACCTCTGGTTCAGGATCAGGCTGCGGTGAGGTCTGGCAAAGCATATCGAGATGGGCGGGGAGCAAGACCGGTGCATCCTCGGTTGGGGCAAGGAACTCAGAAAGTTCTGTGGGAAGTTTATCGTCAAGGGCTGTGATTCCGAAGTCGATGATGGCCGGGGATTTCTTGGTCTTGGGATCACTGGGGTTTTCGTTGAGCCATTCCCATGTCTTGTTGATGGCCTCGCCGTAGATAGGGTCGGGCATTTTATTGTCATGCGGTTTGCGCATGACGATGCAAGCTGAGGTACTTTCGGGGGGTAAGTCTCCGAGTCGATTGAGGCGCCCGAAGCGCTGACGGAGGGCATCTAGGCTGGCGCACTCCGTGATGAGTGCGTCGAAACTGAAATCGGCGCCTACTTCCAGACACTGCGTCGTGACAAGAATGATAGGACGCGTCGGTGTTTCTGGTGAGTTGGCTTGCAGATAGGGTGCCCACTTTTTCACGAGGGCATCGCGTTCGATGGGGCGTATACGCCCGGTGAGCACGACGATGTCGGCAGAGATCGAGGTTTCGGTTTGGAGCTTGTCGGCAATTTCAATGGCGGTGGCAACACGGTTGACCATGATGGCGATACGTTGTCGATTATCGCCGTGGAACCTTTTCGCCTGTTTGATCATTTCGGAAATAAGCGCGTCTTCCTCCAAAGGCCCGAGCAGTTTTGCCTTTTTTGACATGCCCATCCTTTTTTCAAGGATGGGATGATTGAGTGCCTGTTGTTTTTCTTCAGGCGTTGCGGGGAAGGCTGTTGGCTGCTTTTCCTCTTCAGGAGGAGTGGCAGACATCACCGTATAAGCGAAGGGCGATTTGAGAGGTTCTTTGGCCAAACCATTATCGGGATTCCGAAAACGGGAGACTGCGCGGAGTGTTTGGAGGAAGGGCTGGGCGCAATGGGCCTCATCTAGGATGATGAGGCTGTCGTTACCAGCGAGGGCGGCGTGAATGGGGGCGGATAGGTTGCTTCCGCCGTAAGAACGGAAAAGGAGGCGGGAGCCGAGTTGGTCGACCGTGCTGGTGATGACGGCGGGCTGGGAAGGGAGCCGAGCCCAGCCATCGTCTTGGAGAATACCGCCACGCAAGCGGGCCAGTGCCAGCGCCGGTGCATCATGGAGAGGTTCTCCTTTGTCGCCGGTAAACCCGGCCATGCGCCGGAGATTGTCGGCCGTTTCTTTGAGGACGCCGTTGGCGGCGGTTTTCAACTTGTCGGCGATGCGTTCGGCGCGGGAATATGCCTCATCCACAACGATGCGGCGGTCGACAACAAACCAAATGCGGCGAGGTGCGGCGCGTTGATCGGGCGGGCGGTTGGCTTGGTGGGCCAGCAGGAAGACGGCAATGTCGATGACGGCGGTTTTGCCGCTGGCAGTGGGGAGTTGGAGGACTTCCGGCCAACGCCCCGTTTCCGCGATCTGGCTGGCAAGCATTTCCTGCCAGGGAAAAGGACCACGTTTCTCCGTCTCGCTGTCCCAAAGCGCATGGAAAAATTCCCGGAATTGTCGGAGTGTCGTCTCGTGGCGCATGGAGGGCTTTTAGTGAAGTGGACGGCAGAGGCCGTATCCGCGGTAGCGTCCGGCTCCCAGAAAGATGGGACCGATGACGGGTTGATCGAAGATGAGGAGGGCGTGAGTATGCCGCTGTTTTGAGCCGTCTTTTCGTCTTAGCAGAGGAAAATCGTGTGAGGGCGGAATTCCTAAATGATTCGAGACGTGGCTGACGATGACTTGGACTGGGGTTGGAAGGCCGATCCGAGTGCACGACTCGCCTATACTCCGCGCAACCTCTCGTTGGTATACGGCAGTGTCCTTATTTTTGGGATGTTGATCCAGAACGATGGGAGTGACGGTGCCCCATTGGGAAGCCCCGTTAGGGTGCGCCGTCCATGTTGTTGGCTGGAGGTTGATAGGCGGTATTGAGGACTTTTCGCTTTCGATCCCCCAGTCGCCAAGGGCGCCGAGATGAAGTCCATCACGGCTTACTTGAGCCAGCAGGCGCAGCAGGGTTTGGCGTTCTGTGTCGGGGGCTTTTTTGGGCAGAGTCAGTGCAATTCCTAAAAGGTGGCCGTCGGCGTGCGCATGATCGCAGAACGGCAGTGGCAGGAAGCCGAGATGTGGCTCTTCTGAGAATTGGCCGTTTTCTTTATGGCCGCTGAGGCGCTCTGGCATGTGGCCATTGGCATGTTTGATTAGTGCATCGCGGAGTCGCGAGGTGATTTGCAGAGTGCTGATGACGTCGAGGGCGCGATAGGAACTCTTGCGGGGACGCAGGGCAAGGACGATCAGGCGGTGGTCGAAATGTGTATCGGAGAGGCGTGGCGTATTAAGGTTCTCGGTGAAGGCGCGATAGCCATGCCAGACCGCGAGATCAGGTCGTTGCCGCAACGGGCTGCCTGTTGGGAAGCGCTGTTTGAGATCACTCTTGAGTACACTCGCCTGTTTTTTTACTTCTTTGTTTTTTGGGGCAAGTTCGAGTTCTTCGATCTTTAGCACTGTGTTCCAGTAGTCGTCGATACTGGCTTCGTTGTACTGTTGATCGAGGTAGTTGAGTGTGCCTGTGGTGGTGCCGCGCCACTGGTGTGTCGGAGCGATTTCATCTGGAATCCAGTTGGGCGTAATCTTCGCGCTACTGGTTTCGAGCCACATTTGCACCAGAGAGGTTGAGTGTCCGATGCGGGTGACTTTCTCGCAGAGATGCCGGAGGATAGTTTTTTGTTCGGGTGTGGGGGTGGCATCTGGCCAGACGAAGAATACCGTGTCTTGGCCCAGCCACGCTTTGGCAAAGGTGCGAGGCTGGCGTTCGCGTGTCAGCTCGGGGAATGATCCAATTTGAGAGGTGGCGGGCCCCGTCTTGTCATTGACCGGAACGTAGTGGGTAACAGGACTTCTAGGAGCTAATTTATCTGTTGGTGCCGCAGATATTTGGGGTGCGGACATGCCTTCGATCCACTCGAGTATGCCCTTTTCTTCGGGAGCGCTTCCGTTCTGGAAATAGGCGGCGGCTAGCGCCATGAAGACTCTCCGGGGATGCGGAGGCCATTCTGGGCAGTCGCGGTCGGAACTTTCGCTCGCGACGGTGTACCCGGTGAGGTAGCGGATGCCGAGAGTAAGCATTTTACCTCTCTACGATGTCTGCGCCTTTTTCAATAGCCTGCTCTTGGCTTGCGCGAACGACTGCGATGAGTTTTTGGGAGGGCAGCAGAGTAACTGGTTCGTCTGGCCAGGATAGTCCCACATCTTTGGCGGCAGCGAGGGCTTCGGCCAATAGAATTTTGGCGTCCTGGGAGGTCAAGCTGTAGCTCTTTGGCGCTTCTCCCGGTTTAGAGAGCAACTCCCACTGCATAGTCTCATCGGGCCAGAGAAGGCAACGGGAGCGCAGACCCATTCCGTTCTCAAACGCGAGAGTGGCGGCACAGAGCCCAAGTGCCGCCAGTACGGTTTGGGCGGCACGATCTGATGCGGGCGCGGGTGTCGGCGATTTGGTACTAACTGGAAAGCGGAGCCGCCGCAGGCAAATAAGTGAGAGCGTCGTGGATTGCTCTGCTTGGCTGATGGTTGCGCCACCAGGGGCGATCTCTCCTTGCCTGGCATCCTGGTTAATACCGTCTTGGTTAAGAAGCATATTTTTGCCCTCGGCACCCTGGGTATATTTTGAGAACGAAGGCGTAACATTGCCAAGATTGGTTTCAGAAATTTTGCCCTTCTCGCCGTATAGAATGGCTTTGCCTTGGGCATCCTTCTCAGCGAGTTTTTCTTCGAGGGTCCAACCATCAGAGGTTTTATACACTTTTATGTTCTTGGTGTGCACGATGAGTGGATCAATGCGACTGCTGGTTTTGATGCCGAAGACGGCATTAATCCCGACGACCTCAGACACTATCGCCCGCTCAAATTTCGTCCCGAGACCTCCTTTCGGCCCCGTTGAATCCCACATGCCGAAGATAAGGGCGGTGGGACAGTATTTGAACAGCCCTGTTGCATTTTGTGGGCTCGCGGTGGTGATTTCCCGTCCGATATCTGAATGGCGAAAGGCTTTGCCGCCGAGTTCGCTGTCGCGGAGAATGGCGTCGGCTATGCGGTGTGGAGCCTGAAGCGTGGAGATTTTGCCGACAGGTTCTTTTAAGTCTTTGGCACTGTCGAAGTCGACTTCAACGATGGGAAGGTGCAGTTCCTCGCGATTTTCGTACAGGGCAAGCTCCATGCGATTGGCTTGGCTTTGCACGCTGTCGAGCAGCACGCAAGTCACTGGTTCGGTGTGATTGGGAATACGCCGCTTCTCGACGGCATAAGTCCCACCTGCGTATGTGGGCGGAAAAACCTTGTCGCCTTCCCCTCCTCCTGGCTGAAGGATGCGTCGGCAACGAAAGGCTGCTGCGGTAGCCGTAGCAGATTGCAGGACTTCGAGATTGAGTATGGGGGTGGTCGCATTCATTTGAATAGTTTATCTTTGATTAAGAAATGTGAGGAGGTTTTTTGTTTGGGGGCGAATTTATGCTTTGGCTTTGGAATAGATCAATATCGTGTCGGTTTACGAGAATCTTAGGAAATGCCTGGGGACAACGGTAGTCCCCGCTGTACCTATTGGAATCGTCATGGACGATATCGGGTTAATTGTTTTCGTGCATTTTCCGCTACGCGCCGTACCAGTTCAGCCGGACCGAGAACCTGGGCGTGTGCGCCCCAACTTAGTATCCATGGCTCAATCTCATGCAGGCTGGAGAGGGTGAGGCGAAGCTCGATCTCACCGCCGGTCAGTTCCTGAATTTGCTGACTGGGATGCCAGACGCGCTCGCGTACGAGTTGGGCGGCGAATTTATCAAAACGAATGCGGATGTTGTATTTTCCCTTGCCGGAAAAGACGCCGAGGCTGCCTTTGAGGTGATCCTGCAAGGAAAACTTCTTCGATTTGGTAAAGGTCTGCCCCATTCCTATGGCATTCCGCATCCGTGCCAGGACGAATGTCCGCATCTCCCGGCGGTCGATGTCGTGGCCGAAGCAGTACCATTGATTTTGGATGCAGGCCAAATGGAAAGGCTCGACCGTGCGTTTCTCGAAGGATGACGCGTTGAGCTTTTTATACTCGAATTCCAAGACCACGCTTTTCCGCACCGCCTCACTAACTACCTGAAATGTTTTCAGGTCGGTCGGTATGATCTCGAAGCTACGAAAGGAAATGAATGAATCGAGGTCATTCCAGGAAAGAGTGATCTTACCGTCGAGGCCTGATACCAATTTCTGAAACGCGCTCCGCAGGGGATGCTCGAAGGGGGTACCCTTGTACTGCATGAGCGCTTTTTGCGCGACGAAGACCGAAACAAGTTCCGCCTCTGTCAACTGGACCATCGGAAAATGTTCGACCTCTTCCGTAAACTCGTATCCCTTCCGCTCTCCGTTGTAAGCGATGGGCAGATTCAGGCGATCCCGCATGAAGTCGATGTCGCGCTGGATGGTTTTCGTCGTCACCTCGATGTCACCCGCCAATCCCGTCCGGTTGGGGTAATCACCCGCTCTAATCGCCTGGAAGATCTGGCGCATTCGATCCAGCGGCGGACGCGTGAAAAGACGCTTGCCATCGCCACGAGCAAAAGAACGTGGACGCATCATGTCCCTGAAGCGTAAGCGCCCACCGCGTGCGGAAAAGCTCAAAGTTCAACCTCGTTAAGATTCTTTTTCTTCGTCCGGTTTAGTGACTGATGACGTTGGCATGAGATCGGTTTGATTTGGGCCATCCGCCTCAATCCATAGGGTCGAAGACCTCGTGAATCCCAGCCATTTTTTACCCAAGAGAGAAGAGTTCTTCGCCTCAACTACGTTCTGGGTGGCTACGCCCAATGCGCGCAAAGTAACTCCGCTTGGGCCAGTACGGTTTTAGTTGCCTCTTCTTGTAAATCGGGCGGATAGCCATGCTTTTTGAGGATGCGTTTGACCATGACTTTGATCCTAGATCGTGCGCTCTCACGAACGGTCCAATCAATGGTCACGTTCTTACGCACCTGGGTGACCAATTCGGTCGCGATGACTTTCAACTCGTCGATCCCCATCACCTGCACCGCGCTGTCGTTCACGGCCAACGCATCGTAAAAGGCTACCTCGTCGTCGTTCAGGCCGAGGTCGACTCCGCGCTGCGCAGCCGCGCTCATCTGTTTGGCCAGCTTGATTAACTCCTCGATAACTTCCTGCGTGGCGATGGCGCGATTGTGATAGGCATTCAGTGTTTTCTGGAGCATTTCCGCAAACGTCCGGCTCTGCACCAGATTGCGGGTCGATTGTTTTCGGACCTCATCCTTCAGCAGCTTGGCCAGCAACTCAGCGGCGACATTCTTGTATTTTAATCCTCTGACCTCCGCAAGAAACTGGTCAGACAGGATCGAGAGGTCGGGTTTCTTAAGACCAGCGGCGGTGAAAACGTCGATGATCTTTCCATCCGCCATGATGGCCTTCGAGACGAGTTGCCTCACGGCGTGGTCCAGTTCGTCGGGTGATTTACCCGAACCCGAGCTTTTGGACAGTTGGGCCTTCAGCGCCTGGAAAAAGGAAATGTCGTCCCGCAACTCAACCGCCTCATCCGTGGCGGCGCAAAGCGCGAACGCCTTCGATAGGTCCGCCACCACCTGCACGAATCGTGCCTTACCGTCCTCCTGTTCCAGGACGTGCTCCTGGCCAGCCGGGATCAGGGAAAGGCGCTGGGCGGGTGTGCCAGTCGTCCACTTCGACCAGTCAAAGCCATGCAGGATCGCACAGGCCACGTCATGCTTCTCCTGCATGACGGCAATGGCCTGCGCCGTGTCGACGCTCGGCGATCCCTTGCCGCCGCTTTCCGTATAAGTCGCGAGAGCCTGCTTCAATTGGTCGGCCAGCCCGAGGTAATCCACCACCAGTCCACCCGGTTTGTCCTTGAAAACCCGATTCACCCGCGCGATGGCCTGCATCAGACCGTGTCCGCGCATCGGCTTGTCGGCATACATTGTGTGGAGACAAGGCGCGTCGAAGCCGGTCAGCCACATGTCGCGCACGATGACGATGCGGAACGGGTCCTTGGAATCCTTGAAACGATTGGCCAATTTCCGGCGTTTGTCCTTGTTACGGATATGGGGCTGCCAATCGGGACCGTCCTCCGCGCTGCCGGTCATGACGATCTTCGCCACGCACCGCTTCTTTTTTTCCGCGTCGAGATCATCATCCTTCTCGCTGGCCCACGACGGCCTCAGTTTGATAATCGCGTTGTAAAGATCGACACAAATGCGGCGGCTCATGCAGACGATCATCGCCTTGCCCTCCATCGCCTCCAATCGCCGCTCGTAATGCTGGATAAGGTCAGCGGCAATGAGGGCGATTCGTTTCGGCTCGCCCACCAGCGCCTCCAGTGCGGCCCACTTCGTCCGCAACCGTTCGCGCGTACTCTCTTCCTCGTTCTCGGTTATCTCGTCAAATTCCTCATCCAGCTTCGGCAGTTCGGCCTGGTTCAGCGCCAGCTTCGCAATGCGGCTTTCGTAATAAATCGGCACTGTCGCGCCATCGGCGACGGCCCGCTGGATGTCGTAAATGCTGATGTAATCGCCGAAGATCGCGCGAGTATTGGCGTCGTTCTTCTCGATGGGAGTTCCGGTGAACCCGATAAACGAGGCGTTTGGCAGGGCATCCCGCATCTTGCGAGCCAGGCCGTCAATCAGGTCGTACTGGCTGCGGTGCGCTTCGTCGGCGATCACGACGATGTTTTGCCTGTCCGAGAGCAAAGGCATCTTGGCCCCCTTCTCCTCCGGCATGAATTTCTGGATCGTGGTGAAAACCACTCCGCCGCTGGCCACCTTCAGCAGCGTGCGCAAGTGCTCGACCGTCTCTGCCTGGACCGGCATTTGCCGCAGGATTTCGTGGCAACGCTGGAATTGACCGAAAAGCTGATCGTCGAGGTCGTTGCGGTCCGTGAGAAGAACCAGCGTCGGGTTCCGCATGGCTGGATGCCGTATGATGCGCGAGGCGTAGAAAAGCATGGAAAAGCTCTTTCCCGATCCCTGGGTATGCCACACGACCCCGGCGCGACGGTCGCCTGGCTTGCCGTTGTGTTGGCGCCCCGCCCAATAAGTGCCGGATGCTTCGCCGACACGCATCCCGCCTTCCGCCATGCCGCTGGCTCGCACCGTTTCCTGTACAGCGGCGTTGACGGCGTGGAACTGATGATAACCGGCGATCACCTTGTTAAGCTGCGCGCTGTCGGTGTTGTCCTCGAAGACGATGAAATGCTGGAGCAGGTCCAGAAAGCGCCGCTTCTCGAACACCCCGCGCACCAGCACGTCCAATTCCAGCAGTGTCTTGGGCGCGTCATGTTCTCCGTCGATGGTGCGCCAGACCTTAAACCACTCCTGGTTGGCCGTCAGGGAGCCGATCCGCGCCTGGGTGCCGTCCGAGACGATGAGAATTTCGTTGTTGTGGAAAAGCGAACCGATCTCCTGCTTGTAAGTTTGCAACTGCTGGAAAGCCGACCAGATCGTCGCATCCTCGTCCGCCGCGTTTTTCAATTCGATTACTGACAGTGGCAGACCGTTGACGAAAACCACAATATCGGGCCGCCGGTTATGCTGCCCCTCGATCACCGTGAACTGGTTCACCGCCAGCCAGTCGTTGGCCTCGGGATCGTCGAAATCGATCAGGCGCACCCGGTCACCCGCGATGCTGCCATCCGCCCGGCGATACTCCACCTCGACGCCGTCCCTCAGCATCGCGTGAAAAGCGCGGTTCGTCTGCGTCAGTGAGAGCGTCCCCGCCCGCAACACCTTCCGTAGCGCCTCTTCCCACGCCTCTTCAGGAATGCTCGGATTCAGTCGCCGGATGGCCTCACGCAAACGCTCCACCAGCACAACATCGCCAAACGAGTTCCGCTCCGCCGCCGGTTCACCCGGAGCCAGATGCGGCCCGTGGCCGATGACGTAGCCCAACTCCCTGAACCAACTCAGAGCGGCTTCTTCAACATGGGACTCGTTAAGACTCATGTTTTCGGCGGTTTACGTTTCCTGGGTTTAGGCAACTTTTCCAGTTGCGGACGCCTTCTGAGCGAACTTGTAAGTAATCCTTACAAGTTGCCGCCTCCGACAGTTCCCCCTCGGCGAAGATTGCCTTGAGATGCAGGGTCACGTTCTGCGGCGTGGTTTGGAAAAGTTCCGCAATCTGCGCCTGCGTCAGCCAGAGCGTGTCGTTCTCAAACCGGCACTGGATGCGCGTCCGCCCGTCCTCGGTCTGGTAGAGGATAAGTTCGGATTGCGCTTCGTCACTCATGGGGTGTCCTGCTTTGTTTCCGATGGTTTACCCGGTTTATGCATGACCAGCCAGCCCATCGCTTCGGGGTGCCGTTGCCATGCCATCAGAAGCGGCTCGACAAAGCAGAGCGCCTCCTCCTTGCTGCCGGGCGAATAGCTGTCGGGCAGGTTCTTTGGCGGTTTGCGGTGGCCTTTTAGATAAATCTCCATGTGCGGATTCTGTTTCCGAGCGCCAGCCAGCGCCTTTTCCGCGCCTGCGTCATCACGAGAGAGCCGCCGCTCCAGCACTCGTCCCCAGGCAAAGACCACGTTCCATTCGCATTCACCGGGGAATCGCTCCGCGAGTCCCCGCGCTTCCTCCAACCGGCCCAAAGCCAGCAGGCCGGGCAGCAAAAGGTGGCGCATCCCCTGGTTGTCGTTCTCATTTAACGCCAGCATCTCCTCGTATTCCTTCACCGCTTCCTCGATCCGTCCCGCCGCCCGCAGCGCCTCGGCCAACCGCTCCCGCGCCCGCATGTAAGGCCGCGTTTCGATGAACCCCCAGAAATGCGGCGCGAATTCCTTGAACGCTTTTTTCCCGAGTCGCTTCGCCCCGGCGCCCACGATGCCGCGCAACACCTCGATGCGCTCCTCTCCCTCGAACCCGACGGCGGACGTCAACATGAGCAGCGCGTCCACGTTTCCGTGGTCAAGTTCCAGGGCGTCTTGCAGCAGGCGCACGTGCCGCTCAATCGTCCCCGCTTCCATCGCCTGATACGCCAATTCCTGGGCGCGCGCTTCTTTGCCGTGCCCTTTTCCAGCTATGCCGCGCAGCGCGCGCTCCATCGTGGCTCGCATGGCGGCGAAGTTCAGGGGCGGGTTCTTGTCGTTGGTCTTTTTTTGCATGGCATTAGGTGGTGGTTGCGATTGATGAGACTTCCCCGCTCAGCAGCTTCGGCAGCAGCGTGTCGCGCAGGATGGCCAAGGTGCGGGATTGGATGCTCGGATTCAACCGCCGGTTGGCGTCGCGCAAATGCCCCACCAGCACCACGTCGCCAAACGAATCCCGCTCCGTCGCCGGTTCACCGGGAGCCAGGTGTGGCCCATGACCAATGGCATAGCCCAAGTCCCTGAACCAACTCAGGGCGGCATCCTCAACGGTAGATTCGTTAAGGTTGGACATGGGCACCTGCTACACGACCGTTAGATTTCGGACCGCCGTCAAAAAATCATCGTGAAATCTCCGAGCTTCAGATAAACCCGCCACGACTGTCGGCCAGCCAGCTTGAATGCTCGCTTGCCGCATCTGATAATCCGTCTGCCGTTTCGTGAACCGCTGCCTGGCAGGTTGCTGACCAAGTCGGCTTTCAGGATCGGGCTGACACTCCCATCCTCTCCTTAGCATCTCACGGTCATGTGGAAAGAAAACGGCCATCACCCATGCCTCAGTGCTTTTTGACGGCGTGCACAAGACTGTCCGCGGCGGTATCTGAGTCTCTCCAACCCACGAGAGCAGCACTTGCCGCAATGGATCAGTGGTTGCGCTCGGTGGGGGACAATCCCGCGCACATGGCAAAACGCCATTCAACGCTGGAATCGGATCGAGCCTATGATGTGCCGGATCTTCGTTGGCCACGTCGGCGTCAAGATGAAGTAACAGAAGGTCGTAGCCAATAAAAAGGGGGTCGCCACTCAAGCCGCCGTCGCCACGTTGAGCAGCTTGAAGACACCATTTGTATACACCTTTCCATCCTCCGCCCAAAGGACCCGCATCCCCTCCACCAGTGAATGCAACACTCCCTTCAGGCTGGAGAAGTTTTAAATCGAAAGAGCGACCATCCAGCATGGACTCGATGGTTGCCCTCAAGAACTCATAGTCGGTAACCCCTTCGGCAACCAGAGCGATCCTCACGGTTTCAGACATTCGGCATCCCTCCTATGAGCTTATTCGTCCAGAGTCGAGACAGTGTCCATCCTTTAGAAGCCATGCTCAACAGTTTCTCGTCAAGAACCACTCGTTTAACTACCGTTCTGCCCCGATTGTCACGATCAACGGTGAACAAACGAACGCGTTCGTCTTGCAATGGTAATCCGTCAAGGACCGCTGGATTATGGCTCGTCATCAAGATTTGCCTTTGATCCTTGCTGCTCAAAATCCAACTTGCGAAATGCTTTATCAGCACCGTAGCCAGTCCCGGATTCAGCCCGTGGTCAGCGTTATCAACCGCACAGAACGAAGGTGCCTTCGGATGAACGGCTAGCACAGCGAGAAAGAGCATGTAAAGAGCACCCTCGCTAGCATCATATCCGGACAGGACGTTGCGGCCTTCCTTCATGTAACGATCCACAAACTTGATTACTGTTGGCGAAGAACTTGCCGAAGGAGAGAGCGGAAGATCAGTCGCCGATGCAGACCCATAGCCTTTTGCCCATCCAATCAATTCACGCACCTCCATGCAGACCTTTTTGGCCGGTGTATTTTCGGAACGGCCAACCAACAATTCATGCACCGCCTCGGGCAATCGCCCACCCGAGAGACCAAGGGGTTGTCTTGGCTGCGTCTCTGGAGCAACCCCTCTTAACACCGGTGTTGTGGGTGAGAAAATGACGTAACCTTGTAGCCGACGCATCAACGCGAGAGCGGTGTCGGTCTCTTTCAACTCGGCTACTTTCAATGCCGCGAGACCATTTTCTGTATTGGGATTGTTTCGCAAATTCGGACCTCTGCTCACAAGTTTCTCTCCTCCACGCTCAAGCAACTCCGTCTTGAACCTCCATGCAGGACTGGGGTCGTGCATTGGATTATTCAAAGACACGTCGTAATGAGCATCCGCTGATGAGCCTCTAAAATAGATATGTGATAACTGCATCTTGCCTGAGGATGGGAATGCAGATTTGTAGAGTTTTGGCACTCCGGGACGGACACCCCTTTGCAGCAACGTTTGGTCGGTGACTTTTCCGTCTGCGGCTGCGGACAATACACCGATGGCTTCCAATAGGTTGCTTTTGCCAGAGCCGTTTGCGCCCACGAATATATTGAGATTGCCAAGGTCAATCTTGACCTCTTCGATCGACTTGAATGCTGTGATCGAGACTTGTGTAATCATAAAAAAAGTTTGGCGAGTATATCCACGGTCATCCTGGATTTTCCAATTTATTCGCTATGGCCGTGCTTAACTCCCCGCTCAGCAGCTTCGGCAGCAGGGTTTCGCGCAGGGTGGCGAGGGTGCGGGATTGATGGAGGTTGGCACGAATCTGATAAAATAGTGGAGACACCCGCTGATCAAATGCTCTCAAAATGTCGGCTGGCGCGAGCAAAAGGTCGGTTCGCTCGAAAGTCTGAGTTGTGATTGTGTCGAAGACAGAGCCGTGTGCAGAGTGAACGACCGTATCAATAAACTGACGAGCATGGCAGTAGAGAGCAAACGGAGTAGCAAATTTCGATTCGAGGCCATAACACGTCTGATTCATAGCCATGGCCTCACCAAACATCGTCAACCGCCCAGTTGTAGCTCCGCGAGCAACAACAACAGTCGCGAACGCAGGAATGATTTTTGTGGAACTCTCATCGAGGCCTCGCTTCGTTATGGAACGTTCCGTGGAAATTAGGAATGCATCTCCGCACTGTGACACATCCTTGGCGCTTGCCCAGGCAACGTCTCCTTCCCAATAATCCGGTACCGATGTCTTCGGGGTACCGCCGCTCAAGAGATTAGCTTGTTTCAGAATTGGGCCAATCTCCCATCCGCGCGGGATGGGACCGAGGGGGGAATCTTGGAAGTGGGCGGGGAAGAGGGCGGCGGTGGCGGAATCGAGGCCGAGGGGCTTGAGGCCATCGAGTTTGGCGCGGACGGGGTCGAAAACGACGAACCAGCTTTGGAATAGGGTCCGTGCCATCGCCTCCAGTGTCGCGTTCATCCGCCGGTTCAACTCGATCTTGTCGTCCAGCGTCCCGAGGATGTGCGCGATGGCTCTTTGTTCGGGAATCGGCGGGAGGTTGATCGGCAGATTTCGAATCTCAGTCAGGTTGAGATTTGGCTGAGCCGACTGAGCAACCAAGTTATTGAGAAATCGGTTGTACGATGGATTTCGAAGATGGTAGTCGATGAAGCGTGGGACTGCCCGACGCTTGTCAAGTCGGACGATGCCAACTGCCTGATTGGTGTTTGCGGGTAGCATGTGACTTGGAACTACTGCTGTCTTTCCGATGTAAACACCGGCCATCGAAAAGAGAATGTCCCCCTCCTTTAGTTGTGACCGTTTCAGTGCTTCGTGTGTCTCGGTGTTAATATAGGCAAACTTCGATGGGTCAATCCAGCCATCGAATGTCACCGATTCAGATTTCACGAAATTCACCCCAAAGTCGGTAAACGAGTAGCCTAGCGTAGTCGGCGTCGTTCCTTTAGTAATCACCTCGGACAAATCACCGAGCCGACTCTTTCCCCATTCATCCGCCATACCCTAGCCCTCCCAGGTTCGCCTTGATGACCTTCTCCAGTTTCGCGGACTCGGCGAACGGGGCGTTCCGTTCCGCGACGAGGCGCGGCGGACTTGGCCATGGTCCCGTTGGCCCCAAGCTGGCCCCCTTGCCGACGTTATCACTGATCTTGGCCCCGTTGGCCCCTTTCTGCGCTCGTGCCCGGTTTTGGGACGTGTGTCCCATAAATGTCCCATTCTTCGTCGAAGGAGCGAGGATTTCAGCAGGGATGGGATGATCCATTTTTGAGCCGTTAACTCGTGGCGCGTTTGGCGTGTTCATGGCGCGCTTCATCGGAAGGGGTAGCCGAGACCTTTCAGGTTGGCGCGGATCGCAGATTCCAGTTTCGCGGACTCGGCGAACTGGGCGTTCAATTCCGCGACGAGGCGCGGCATTTTTTCCTCGAAAGGCTCACCGTCGTCTTCAACATCCTCCGCCCCGACATAGCGCCCGGGGGTGAGGACATGGCCGTGAGTGGCGATTTCGGCAGCGGTGGCGGATTTGCAGAAGCCGGGGACATCGGCGTACTTGCCCGCGCCCTTGTCCCCACGCCAGGCGTGGTAGGTGGAGACGATCTTGGCGATGTCGGTCTCGGTCAATTCACGGTGCACACGATCAATGAGGGAGCCGAGCTTACGGGCGTCGATGAAGAGGGTTTCGCCCTGCCGGTCGCGGCGCTTGCCGTCGTTTTTATTTTTGGTGAGAAACCAGAGACAGACGGGAATTTGCGTAGAATAGAAGAGCTGTCCGGGCATCGCGACCATGCAATCGACCAGATCGGCCTCAACGATGGCTTTGCGAATGTCGCCTTCGCCTGACTGGTTGGAGGACATGCTGCCATTGGCCAAGACGAAACCGGCGAGGCCGTCGGGCGCGAGGTGGTGGATGAAATGCTGCACCCAGGCAAAGTTGGCGTTGCCCTTGGGCGGCACGCCGTACTTCCAGCGCACGTCATCATCGGCGCGGTGCCAGTCGGAATCGTTGAACGGCGGGTTGGCCAGCACGAACTGCGCCTTGAGGTCCTTGTGGAGATCGCGCCGGAAGGTGTCGGCCTGCTCGGGGCCGAAGTCGGCCTCGATACCGCGAATGGCGAGGTTCATGATGGCCAGCCTGCGGGTGGTGGCGTTGCTTTCCTGGCCGTAGATGGAAATGTCGCCGACACGCCCGCCGTGGGCCTCGACAAATTTCTCCGACTGGACGAACATGCCGCCGGAGCCGCAGCACGGGTCGTAGACCCGGCCCTTGTAGGGTGCGAGCATTCCGACGAGGAGGCCGACGACGCAGTTGGGGGTGTAGAACTGGCCACCGTTCTTGCCCTCCGCACTGGCGAACATGGTAAGGAAATATTCGTAGACGCGCCCGAGAATATCCTTGGAGCGATTCTCCTTGTCGCCAAGACCGATGGTGCCGATCACATCGATCAGTTCGCCGAGACGATTTTTATCGAGACCAGGCCGGGCGTAGTCCTTCGGCAGGACGCCCTTGAGCCGGGGGTTGTCGCGTTCGAGGGCGACCATGGCGTCGTCCACGGCCTTGCCAATTGCGGGCGGTTTGGCACTGGCCTGGAGGTGAGACCAGCGGGCGTCCTTCTGCACCCAGAAGACGTTCTTCGCTTTCTACTCGTC
>Ga0182030_10005060_pt1 | contig 28025 bp, 31 predicted proteins | sample 812S3MmetaG_FD_121299 | JGI IMG/M metagenome (GOLD analysis project Ga0182030, IMG submission 121299) | Permafrost microbial communities from Stordalen Mire, Sweden - 812S3M metaG (Illumina Assembly) | ecosystem: Environmental > Terrestrial > Soil > Wetlands > Permafrost | place: Sweden... | reverse complement strand
GAGACTATTTTTCTTTGTGAAACCCCCCCCCCCCCCCGGAAAAGGCTTGGCAATTTGAAACACGTTGTGAGGCTTGGCGCCTCCATTTATGAGAGAAAGGCGTCTAAGACAGTGGTCTGATGCTCAGATGGTCGCATTCGTTTCTCTGTTATGATTCAATCAACAAAGTTGTCGTTGTAGAGTAGAAATTAGGAATTTAGCTGTACCCTGCCGGACTTCTCGTCGACGTCATCCTTTTTTTCACTCGAATTCGGGGTGTTGGAGCTAAAATTTGTAGCAGCAATGGCAAACTCCACCAACGTTGAGCACCTAGAGACTGCAAAAGGGGGAAAAACTTGCACGAAGATTAAAGTAGCACCACCTCCAAAGAAAGCCGCACCTCAAGGGCCCGATGAAAAGGGGAAGTCTTCCAGCAAAGGATCAAATCTCGCTTCTGCCAAGAACTCTGAAGGTCAGTCCTAGAACAACGTTGGGTGGGCCTCTTGGTTGATCAAAAGTTAGGCACAGACCAAGCAGCAACTGGGTTGGCGCAACCACCGTCACCGAACACATCAGCGGCGAGCAATCCAGCCTCACCCTCTGAAGGTGTCAAGCCATCTACCACGACGAAAGGTGCTGCAGCCAACAGCAAGCCTGAAGAATGGCGTCCCAGGGAGATCCAAATTCCGTGGCTTTGCTGGTTATTTTTCACCCAGCTTTCAGTGATAGCAGGCATGATAGCTCTTACGGTGCTTTCTCACAGGAACTCCGGGTTCGTCGACGTACCGGATCCTCCTAAAATTTTTGCAGGACATCCTATGCTTGAAAAAACTCTTTGGTCAGGTGGATTTCTCTGGACGTTCGTTCCGACGCTCTTGATAACCCTTTATGGAAAGCTTTGGGACTCTGTTGTATCTGCTTCCGCAGACAGACAACCTTACGTAGAACTGAAGAAGGAAACCGGAGCGCCTGGCAATTTAACAATTCTGTTAGAATATAGGTCCTGCAATTCATTCACAGTCTGGTTCACAGCTTTCTGTCGTGGGCATGTTGTCCTTGGATTTTGCCTGTTTCTTTCGCTGCTCATGTCGCTTATGGTAGTGCCCCTCAGTTCGTACTTCATCACAGATGCCGTGGTGTCTAAGAACACCACGGTGCTTGCCACTCTGACTACGCACTTCAATGAGACCGCTTTCAATGAGAAATCTGATCTAAGAACTGTTATGGACTCCGTCTCTGCTACCCTGTTGCAAAGTGGAAGCCCCCCTCCATGGACGGATTTGGAGTACGGATTCCAATCATTCTCCCCTTTACATGATCCAGGAGTCGCGAACATCACTACCGACGTCCTTGGATATTCAGGGTATCTCGACTGCAACATAATCGCCGAGTCAGGCTACTCTTTCAATGCAACTAAGAATGAGCTTTCCGTCTCTATTACGGACAGAGGTTGCCCTATGTCACATATACTTGATATGACCAATGCCGGCTACACGTATTTTATGGAGTCATGGACAATGACCGACTGCGGCTACAACGGCAAATACAGCAGGCTGGGGTTACTATCTGGGATATATCCGAGCGACGAAACACTGAACTCAAGCTATCCGTCAAATGTTAGCTTCATTTCATGCATCCCATCTTACTGGGTGACCCCAGGCTCGTTGACCGTTATTTTCGGTGTCGGTCGAAGCCCAATTATTAACTCATTCCTTCGAACTGGGACTCCATACGAATTGCCTTTTGGCGCTCGGTCCCTATTTGAGTGGAGTCTCCAAATGGTTGTTGGCTTCGATATTCAGTCCTCGATTTATACAAGCGACTTTGGTCTCCACGTCCTCAGGCTGGCAATAAAAGCAAACAGCACTTGGCCATTACAGCCCGAAGTTCTATCAAACTCTACGTCGATTCTCTTCACTTCCATCTTCGCAGCATTATCGAGTACGATTCTCCTACAACAGTCAGACATCCCCTCGAACACAACTGGAATTAGGACCGCCTCAACCACTCGGCTAATTGTTATTTTGCCCGTCGCCTGTATTTTGATAGTTCTGGTTGCCACTATGGCCGCTCTCACTGGATTTCTTTACCACGAATCTTTGAAGAAGTCTATACTTCTTGAAGAGCCCGTTGGTTTGCTCAGCTATGCAAGCATCTTATATGGCAGTGTGTTGATTGATTGGATAGCGCCTTTCAAGGGGGAAGAAAAGATCAGCGGTGAACCAGCAGCGGTGATAACGAAAACTCGAGCTTTGGGCAAGGCTATCTTCACAATGGGAGTGCGGGACGCGAAACCGGAAGCTGGAACGGTGATCACATGCCCTTTGCAAGAGAGTCCAAAGAAATAGGCAATCGGCTGGAAAATCTTGGCTGCATCCCTAGAGAAACAAGCACGAAATACTTCATACCCACACTTCGGTTCTCACTCGTCCCACCTTAATGCATATAAGACATATCTAGACCACATATGAGTCCAAATAGAAAAATAATGTGCGACAAAGCTCTACAGTAGGTTCCGAGGAACAATTCACAGCTGTTCAGGCTTGGTTAGTAGTCATACCACAGTGAAACACATTCCGCGTCTTGGCGAGGATGCATTGGTCTAGATACTAATTAATCAACCTTGACTTTCGAGAACCTCACGCCACCCCATCAGATGACTATGCTCCCACTGATCAATAAGAAGGCGTTTTAATCCGCTCAATATTCGCCGGTAATGCAGCCACAGCTGTAACACAGGCGTCGATTACTTCCCATCCGCCCAAAAAATAACCCAGACGGAAAGGCTATGTCAAGGTCGTTTCTCAGTTGTCAATAACGCCTTTAAAGAGCTCCTCAATGATTAATCTGCCGAACGTCGGGAATGTGTTCTCATCTATGAACTACCGCTGCTACCATGCCGACGATACTTGCATCTCTTTTGCTTCCCTTATCCATACTAGCTTGGGCTCTTGACCCCACATCTGTCACCATTCCGTCGGCCTCTGGTTGCTTGGGAGGAACAGCCTCGTTCCCAAGTTGTGCAAAATTTGTCTCTAAGCAGTATGCTTGCGACTCTCTCACGGCCGAGGATGCCCAACTTTCTTGTCTTTGCACGCAAGATTTCTTCAACTCCTTCCACGAGTAAGACTCCCGTCACCAAGAGCTTGCAACTTCATTGTTACCACGATTCTTCAGATATTCAAAAATGATAACCATGTTGCAGTTGTGAGCGTGAAATGGAACTGTGTGAGCAGTCAACAAGCGACAGTATTCCTTTCGAGAACCTCACCGCACAATGGCATGCCGAGTGCGATTCAAGAATTCCAGTGGTTACCACGCCTCCAACCGCTATAATTACGGCCAGTCTGGATAACAGCGCATGTTCAGACCTCTACATCAGCTGCGAGAGTGCGTTGTTTGAAATAACGCAGTGCTCCGAGTCCCAGACAATCGCATTGTCTTTGCTCTCATGTTTGTGCCAACCCAAAGTAACCAATCTTCGCTCTGAGTGCGCATATGACGGAAACATATCTTGCCAGTTGACGACTGCAAATACCGCCGACATCCTTGGATATTCGATATGCTTAAACTATGTTAGTCAACAGGCTTGTTTTCTTTCTTCTCAATCCTTCGTTCCGTGTTAGCTTGAATAGTGTAACTAACATAAAACTCACAAGAAAACACTCCCACCTGCTGAGGTAACTTCAGCTTTATCCGTGTTCTATACATCACCTAACATTGAACACTTTACAATCACATCAACGACAACTCCTAGCATACCTTCGGGTTTGTCGAGTTTGATATCCTCGGTGACGTCGGCGCTGTCGTCTGCGGGATTGACGGCTGGTGGGACTTCGAAGCCGGCTGTGCCTACCCTCACTACGACAGCTGCCCAGACCTCTGCGTCTCGTTCGGCAGGCTTTCTGACCATTCCAGACGTTGCTGGACCAATTGGATTCTGGACTTGGGATAACTGCGTGTTCTCGCTTGCGCTCGCCACTCTTGCATTACATTATCTGATAACTTGATACAGAGTCGCTAAAAGTGCTTATTCTGACTACTTGTTCCAACGTAACAATTAAACTAAGTTTGGTTGGGAATTTAGTCTAGGTCTTAAGGGGAATCTGGTGTTGCAATGTCTCGTGTTGATTTTCCTCGCCACAATTCCATCCTCTATTTCAGCCAGAATATCCAAAGATGAACTATAGAAAAGTGGCACGTTCACAATGTACATGTTTAAAGATAGGTGGTAACAAGTTAGCTGTCCACTCTCTTACTTCTCTCACCTTCGAATGAGCAATCTCTAATCAACAATTTTCACCCTGAATTCTCACCACGTAATGCTAATTACGTGATTCTACAAGCCCGGGACTCTAAGTTTCTCTATCAGCTTGCCAAGAAATCGAAAATAATCTAGAGCTAGGGACAGTAAACAAAAGATTCAGGGGCTCGGCTCAAATCGAAGTAGGAGAGCTGATCTGTAAACAGTTGATCGCGGCTCTCAGAGTCAATTTCGCACTCCGGGGAGTAAGTGCAATTCCTGCTTGGTTCATCGTCAAGAAGTTGGTGTTGGATGGGAAGGAAAGTGGTGCGGTGATTGTGGAGGAAGGAGACAACAGGGGTGCTCAAGAAGCATAAAGTACCGAACTTCAAAAGAAGGTGAACTTGTCAGTTAGATATCACGTGCATAGATCTAGCTCCCCTATTCAGGGCTAGCTTGGTTTGGGGGTTATTTAATAGCCTCAGAACTGCCTCACTGCTTATTCTCCAGACATCTCAATCACAATCATCTCTACCCTCAATTTGGTACACTTAAATGATTTCTCTCCGCTGAAACTGCATCTGACAGAACAGGGAAACAGCGACAGGAGGTGTTTCGAAAGCTGGGGAGAGAATTGGTGCAAGAGCAGAGTGTCTTAAAGATAGGATACAGTGGTGAATGCCTATACTCACGCTATACAGACCTGCAGATTTCCTCGCTAGAGTGCAGTGCTTACTGCCCCTAAGCGAAGCGAATCCAGTGATGGAGCTGCAGGCTTTTGATCCATGCAATTACCCTCTACGTCTGGACCCCGCCTTTCGTAATATCTGACAACTCATGCGGCGGAATCTAGGAGTATAACCAAATTCCGTTTCCTGCTCTCTTTTACCTTTTAGGTGTCTCGAAATAAAACTCATGACGGCTGATGTCAAGAGGGCATTGTTCCCAGTGGCTCGGAGTTTGGCGGACTTACGCTAGAGCCTAAACCAGATCGACGCCACGTCCATACCCAAAAACGATGCCTTTCCTCTCGTCGTATTCGATACTGGAGCCTCACCCCTCCTTCGTATTTGTAGACTCAAGCTTTCTCCAGGATCGTACTTAACGACCATACATATGATGTCCTCAACTCCCAAAGTACGAGAGGAGGACTAGACCGCCGCTCTTCGATCTGCACCTCTGATCTTCGAGTGAAGCGGTATAAAGGACCTTGAGTACCACCCCATTTCCATCTTCACATCTTGTTTCTTTCATTCATATCGAACCTGAAAATTGCACCAAAATCTATCCCTCATCACCTTTTCCGAAATGTCTTCGAAGCCGTCCAACCAAGCAGCCTGGCTCACCGCCGACAGGGTCACTCCTCTCGAAGTCAAGGAAGCCCCATATCCCGTCCCAGAGCCAAACGAAATCGTCATCCACAATCATGCCGTCGCAATCAACCCCGTTGACTTTGCCCTTCAGACAGTGGGCAGTGATGGTATCCAGCTTGGTGTCGCTGCCGGGCACGAAGTCGTCACGACCTGCTCACCGTATAATTTCGAGTATGTGAAGAAGCTTGGTGCTAGATATGCTTTCGATTACAGTAGCCCCACGGTGATTCCCGACATTATTGAGGTGTTCAAAGGCAAAGTGTCAGCAGGAGCTGTCGCGATTGGAAACTTTGCCTCGCCTGGCAACGGAACGGCGGCTGCGGAAGCGTGTCTTGAGATTGTGAGCAAGAGTGAGGGAGCTAAGTTCGTGGCGTTGGAGGTCTCGAAGAAGGGTGTGAGTGCGAAGAAGGTTGTAGTTTCGTTATGATTGTTCGTTAGGCAACGCGTGCAGCTTCTAATGCAGGCGGTCAGTATCAGGTATGCAGCAATGAGTTTTTTTTTTTTTCACATACTACCTGTTGAACGATAGAAAGTGCATATCCTTGTGAATGCTATGCTGAGCTCGGCAAGGACTTGTGGAAAGCATATACGGAAATAACTTGCTTGACCAGGATCAAGTGTTGGGTGCGTGGCTCGGTTTCTAGTTCGGTATTTGACTTCAGACTTATTGTTGGAGTCGCAGTGGAAAGGAAAATTGTACGCCGGCAGTCATCGGTCTTACATCGCGGATGGAGGTGGAAGCGTTGGGGTATGCCAAGAAAGGTGTGAGCACGAAGAAAGTCGTTGCTTCGTTGTGAAGGAGGGCCGTGGCTGTTGGAAAGAGGGGTGGTAAGCTTGGGAAAGCTTAAGCAAGTCATACTGTCACCTACCGAGCAAATAATTCCTCCGCTCCATACAGCTAACCGTGTCTTGCAGATTTCCTGTTTTTCAAATTTGTGCTCCATAGAGTCTCAGGAGAGCATGTAAAAGCTCGATTACTTCTAGCTTCAGGCTCGACTGCAGATTCATTGCTCACTTCAGACTTGTTGTTCGCAGACACCCTGGAAAGGAAAATCGCTTGGAGATGAAGACGGGGAGGTTGCAGAGCTCTGGTGGCTATCATTTACCGCCGTTGGTTCCGATCGGTTTCGTGGGTGAAGTGTTAGTAGGCTCGACTACACCGGCTCCAGGTCAATATTCGTTGCAAAGTGGCAGCAGATCAACAGAGGAAGAGTTCTCACGATGGCCAAGTCCACGCCAGACCCGGATTGGTCTCCCCCTCTCTCAACATCGGACGAAAATCAACTCAGTTCGCTTGGAAGTAATGCTTCGTCAAAAGAGAAGACAAGACCCGAGAGAAGCAAAGACACCACCGTCCTCCAATCGGAAAAAAACCATCGCTTTACCCTCGCAGCTTCAGCAAGTCACTAGCAGAAGTCTCTACGACGCGGGCTAATTAGAAACCTGTTTCTCTCCACCTTTTGAGAGCAAAGGGAAGCATTAGAAGGGAGCGTGACCGAGTGTGTGAATCTGGTCGTTGGGGGCGAAGCTCTTGTTGATTTTCGTGCGGAGGACGGCGTGGGGAAGTGGGTGAATGGTGTTGGAGGAGAGGAACAGAGGAAAGGAAGCGGAAAGGTTGGGAAATGGGGGGGAATTGGCCGGGATGTTCTGTGGTTGGGGAAGGTCTGCGAGAGGTAAAGGGGGAGGAGCGGTCAAGCGAGGCCACTTGAAGTTGTGAACATCACATCAAATTTCGACGAAAAAAAGTCTTCACAACTATGAATTTCACTTGAAATGGTGTGAGAGGAATTTCCGATTATTTTAATAGAAATGTCTATATATATATTGAAGGAGCCGCAGGGGTTGTGGTGCAGAGATGGTTGTCGGGGACACTAAATTGGCGCCCGTCTCTGGATCAAATTCCGCACACAACTCTCCTACAAACTTCAACGATTTTGGCACAAGTCACTCACAATGCCTTCCACAACGACAAAGCTAGTCTGCTGCGCTATGATTCCCTTCTGCCTATTCCAAGTCCTAGCATCGGCACCGCAGCGGACTGAGCAGAGAACAACTACTCAAGCCAACACCGTCGATTTGATGCGGCTCGCAACAAGAGAAGCCATGAACGAGCAGCACCCACCTACAAACAATATTTTCCGCATCCCCTTACGTCGCAGACTCTCAGGCAGCTCGCAGAACCCACAAAACCCAATCCGCCATCACGTACTCGACGAGTGTCCTCCGCGAGCATACCTACACATTGCCGAGCTAGGCAACCCCGTAGATCCACAGCGCATGCTCAGTACCTCCTTCCACTAAAAATCCACTCCTCCTCTGCTGGTCGGCATTGCTTGTTGTCTACCGCATACTGCTTAACTGCCGGCTGATCCACTGGGACGGACATACTGGTCGCCGGCTTCTGCTTCTTTGACTGTGGATCACTTGGGAAGGCAAGTTACCGAAATTCTTGCTGGAGCTGGGCTGATCGATCGAGCTAGAAAGAGATATAGGTTTTCTAGAGGCGACTTTGCGTGCCAGTAATCCTTTATTGAGGGAGAATCAGGGTGTTCTAAGTGCCACTGGGCATTCTTTAACTCCTCCGGGTACCGTATTACCGGTGTATATATCTAACTCTATGTAACCACTACCCAGCTAATCCTTTATTCCTTTGGCCTATATAGTTTAGGCGTTAACGTAGATGCAATTCTGCCTTTCTGGGATCTGCTAAAGCCACTAGACCTGAGTATGACTCGTCCCTAACGTGGCATCGCCGCTAAATGAATCTCGCGACGGTTAGTAGATATAAGAGCCATCCAATTACCCCTTGATTAACACACTATTACCGAGATAAGTCTGCCTTATCTGCCTTATCTTCCCTCGATAATCCTAAAATCTTGGGGAACGAATCTTGGTATAAACCATATCCCCACTGCAATTTCACTCTATATATATCCCACGATACTCGGGGAAGCTTAGGATCCCCTCTTAATACAGCTACGGCGACGTGCCGAATTGCGTAATCCTGTATAATGTCTTGCCTAATAAAAGTACCGAAATTTCCCGTACTTAGTGCAGCTTTGCTAGGAGGATATTATCTTGACTTGCACATATCGTAGAATGCGTAGAGGGAGGGAGCTCTAAACCCCAAGATTCATAGTGTAGCCTCTTATGCCTTCTTTAATTGCTATATAGAAACTTCATAGCAGAGCAGTTGTGTGCAAAGTCGGACAATTGCTCAGTAAATAGAGGTCATATGTTCAAATACGATAATGTTGAATTGGTGATGTTCGGTAAATTGTGAGGCTGAACTAGTCACGTGCTCTTTGATAAGTGGGATCCAAAATCAGGAACCCTGTGAGGGAGCACAAACGGATTCCCGGGCAAAGTTCGGTAAGGAAACTATAGCCGGGGCACACAGGAGGCTAAAATAGATTCCATATTATGGTGCGTAGGCTGACTCAGGACGCGCTCAGGATGGCTCAGGCTCTGCTCAGGCTCTGCTCAGGTATACTCAGGTACGCTCACCCTTAGCTCGGGCTAAAGCAGCAGCTACTCACGTCCGGAGACTAAAACAGAACCAGTGAAAGAAAAAAAAATTAATCCTGAGTCTATGGGTATTTGAGCACCGCCGCAGAGTAATTCAACATCATCTCTTGCCACCGCAATCTCTTGCAGTATCCACGCTCAATTCCAATATGACTGACCAAAGAATTTCAGGAGAAGTCTCATTTCCTGGTCACTCAAGGAAGCCGCTTGTGCTTTCTTCCGGGCTTCGGATTTCTTGATTCGCTCCTGAACTTGCGCAGATTCCTGCGCCATCCTACCGAGTACAACGCAATCCTGTTCAGCCTCAATTAGGGCAGCCTCATATAGTAAGAGCCGCCTGAAGGTCTTACTAATTACTTCCCCTTTTGATCTTGGAACCTCTCCAACACAAGCGACAACTTTTATTGCTTTTGAATAGATGAGCCGCATATACCGGACCTGAAGACTTCTCTCTTCAGTATCCTGTCGATTTATGCAAATAGCATCAGCCCAAATTCGACGATAGCTAAGTCGGTACAGATGTCCTAAGCCTTTATAGAGATTCGATGTTGCAGAGAAGGACAAGTAGTCTACGCCGTTGGAAGTTATACGAATGGCTTTGGTATCGTCCGAATCGTCCCATTTGTATGAGAGAGCGACATACTCGCCAGGTTCTGTGAGGCTAACAACCTCTAGAGTGCCTTGCAAGCGGCCCTCAGAATCTCGACTAATATTGAGGATCCTGATCTCATGAGACACAGTGCTCAGCGGCGAGTATAGGCCCGCGCTGCCGCGTTTGAAGGGCACCACAACAAATTCGCGCTCAAGATCTTGCTCCCCAGGATTTTCCATAATGGCCCTGCTTGGGTCAACTTAATTTGAACACGATGAAGGGATCGTTATGAGGCTGCACTGTTTCCCAAACTATTTGAAAGCTGCTTGAGACTAGCATTAAAAGAGAAGCTTTGATATATGTTTTAGTTTATAGAGGCAGTGGGCGGGAAACCCGCAGGCAAAAGTGTTGCAAAGCAGAGGAAGGTCGCGGAAAAGTCGCAATCGTCTTGGAAGGCCCGCGAGGTTCCTGATCTCCGCAATCTGCGGCTGAAAACAGCGGTGAAGTGATTGGAACGAAATTATGCCTGAAGCTGTCGAGGCAAATACAATCGGAAAGTGAGTCCCTGACTCATGAATCACAAGCGCCTGTTACCACTCCTCAAGTTATCCACAATGGAAAGGTCCTTCAGATTAGCCGCTCTCGATACACTGGAGATGGACATGTGGGTGGAGTACAATCTACAGATCTGACAGTGGTGGAGATACCCAGCGAACTTGGCAAGAAAGAGCCCAACGCAATTTTTAGATGGATGTAAATTCAGCCTTAATTTTTTCCGCTCGAAATACCTTCTAACAGCGTACCAGTCAATTCGAAGATATAAGTATGAGTTTGGACAGATTTGAGGTATATTGTGGCTTCTTGAGGAAATCCTAGTAGTTCCTTATGCGATGATGGTAGTAACAATCACAAGGAGAGTATGACTTCATCAGTATTGTGGGTGAGGCGGTCAGGGGCGTATTGAAGTTGAGGTTCTGACTGACAGTAAAAGAAAGCAAGTGAATCATATCCAATAAAAGCCTGCGAATTCTCCCAACTTTCGGAGAGTGTTAAAGTAGTCTCCGCAACTATCGAGGTCACATTGCCGATGATCGCCGGAAACTTTTCATTCTGGGAGAGTAAAGATAGTCTTACCTCTAAAAAACAAATCCAATGACATACTAGAACGGTGATAATTACTAAATGGGCCGAGAAGCCTTGGAAGCGCTTGCTTGATGACCAAAATTGGAAAAGGATTCGATTTTGTCGTGGAGGCCAAAACCAATAAATCCTGCCGGGGTTGATCTTGTTTCTAAGCTTAAACAACACCCCGATCCTGTTTTCTTCCCGTCTGCCGTAGATCATTCCCTTCTTTCTCTAGACTAAGCCTCCTCACCAAATTCAAGTGCCGCTAAATCTCTGAGCTTAGGCTTATCCTCCAAATTAAGGATTCCCGTCTGCAGCCAAGATTTCCCTACTAGAGGTAGATCAGCGAGCTGTCATCAAAGCGGGTTCTCTACTTGTAAAGAATAGGAACAAGCTCCGTCGATGTTGCGCGCGCGTTGAAGATGTTTGAACAAGCTTTCCCGTGCCGTCTTGGTGGCTTCACCAACAGTCTGGAGAAGGAAATGAGCTGCAATATGCAATTCTCCGACAAAATCACACAATTGCATGAAGAATACGATTTTGTACCAACAACCAGGAACTTTAATGTTGATCTTTGCATGCCGATCAACTACCTTTTTCTTTGTCCTAGTGGCGATCTTCTCGCTACCGCGATCTTTGCCATGATCGTTGTCAGCTCTGAGGCGCTCACTCTTCCAATTGGTCGATTTTTCCACCACTGGAACGGAAATGGAACCTTTTGTTACCTTCCAGCTCCAACGTTGACTTCGACCCTTCCAAAATGCTTCAACAACCTTCCCCATACGGCTTTCCCCTCCCTCTCCCCAATAGCAATAGGCCACAACACTCTCCCGGCCCCATCTTCCCATCCAATTGGACATTCTCCTCTCATCTCAAGCTTTCCTTTCCCTGCCTTCCACTGGGCTTCAATCTCTGGCGCAGCACTCATATACCCTGGATCTACACTATTCATTGCAACCCTCCTTTCTTTCCAAGCAGGCGCTGCTTCAGTTTCGGTAAGCATATTGAGAGCGGCTTTGGTGAGATTCGTGTGTACGTGTTTGCCGTTCTTCGAGGCGTGGTCGGGATTGGACTCGAAGATTCCTTCTCGGGATGTGACGTTGATTATATATGCCAGTGGATTCGCTTTGGTGGTGAATAGAGTGGGTTGTTCAGAGCCAGCTTTTGTAGAGCCCATTAAAGGTAGGAGCTCCCGGATTAGAATGAGAGGGACAAAAGTATTGACAGAATGAGCGGAGATGAAGTCTTCGTAAGGGATCTGGTGGAGTGACTGCATCCAGGAAGACTTAGAGGTAGAGTGAGTTTTAACTAGAGGGCTGGAATCTTGGGCGCTTGTCGTGTTGATAGCCGTGGCTTCTTGCGAATTGGCCTTATCAATATCAGGTTCCTGCAGAGAAAACATTTCATTGTCCGTTTGGGATAACAGCGTCGAAGCTTTGGTGCCACCTCTTACCCTAGCATCATAGCCCTCTCCGAGGAGAAGTTGCGTGAAGCCTGAGATGCGGATCAGTCGAAGCTGCTGCTCTCTATTGACTGCCTCATTTTCTTTCTCCATCGAATCCGTCAATGTCTGGGCAGCGTTGTTGATCAAGATATGAAGATTTCCACCCCACTCTCTGACCTGCTCTTGTACAATAGAAACCAGCTGAAAGACGTCAGCAGCAGCTCTAAAGTCTGCTCCCACAACTTTCAACCTCTTGCTCCAACCGGCTGAATCTATCTCCTTGAGATATCGCACTTCCGCGTCACGTGGATAGCGAGTAGTGGAAATGACTCTAGCACCGCATCGTAGTAGTCGAAGTGCTGTATGATATCCTAAATTTATTCTTGCGCCTGTGACCAGAGCGGTCTTACCCTCTAAGTCCAGAGCCTCTGGCAGAGAAATCTTGCTGGAAGCTAGGTTGAAATTTCCACAAGGCGGGCACAAAGCGGGGTACTGAGGATGAGGGGTCAAAATGTGAAATTGACAGATATAGCATTTTCGAGGCTTCCGACTCAGTTCTTTCCGTGATAGGGGGGTATTTGATTGAGTTGGAAGCGCAGAGCCGTTGAGGTGATGTTTGATATTTGCAACTATATCTCCAAGAGGGGTTCTCCAGTTGATGCCACTATGGGTCTAGTTTTGTAGTCAGCCATAGTACGATTCGGATGTCACCAGCTTCTTCAAGACTATATCTCCAAAAATAAAGATGAGTTTACTTACTGTTGTATTCATTGTACAGAAGTCTAGCACTTTGAGGGCCGTCTCATATTCTTCATTTGATGGGGCCGAAGTTTCGAACTTTCCGAAACTATCTGGAAGCTCTTCATGGCTAGTACTGGAGATAAATTAGAATAGGATGTCCACCAGTATAGCCCATGGGCCTTCAAGCGGTGAGGTACTGTGGCGTCATTTGATGCAGATATGCCTTAATTCCTTGAACCATCCCCGAATACTGCATCATCTTAATGGTTCGGGAGTAGTTCTTACTTTCAGGGAATAGTTTTGTTGCTATATCGTTGGCAGTTTGTGAGCCGGAAGGAGGCAGATAGAGCGCAAGCAGACTTGGAAGCTTTTGGTCTTGGCATGCTGCTTGGTCGAGCAGGATTTGTTGGGCTATTGTCGCTGCATCTTCGCTCTCCAGAAAGCTACGACATAATTCCTGCGAGCTTAAATGCATACTGACCGTCTTTAAGTAATTGACTCTGCAGTTTGACACACTAAAGAGAAAGAGATGTCGCTGGCGAAAATTATTATCTGGTCCAGCGGCTACTATTTACCGCTTACATAATCGACTTGGTATGACTCGATCGGTGAAGTGAAGGCTGCGCGTCATCCTCAATTGATTCTTCATCAACAAAACTGAACAATATCTATTATGCCAGAATATCGAACACATCTAATGGATTCAAAACGATGGATCTAAATGTCCAGTCAAGCCCTTGGCTCGCTGGCCAACCTCGCAAACCGCCTGCGTGGGTACGGCATCTCAAAACGCTTCCTCGAGAAATCGTACACCAGATCCTCAACGACCTTCCAATAATCAAAGTTCTTCAGATCCTCAGTTACCGAATTCAGCACCTGGAGGATTCAATTGTCTCTCACCTGCACTATCGACGGATCTTCAACAGCACTCGCGACGTAGCTTTGCTGACCGGCTATTTTGTACTATATCGTGAGACTCGTTGGTTCACGCACCAAGCGATGTCAGACGCAGGCTGCATATTAAGCCGCAACCCAGCTCTATCACCGCCCAGCAGATGGACCCGTCCCGCCACGGTGGGTCTGGACGATATTCGAGAGTATCTGGTACACAGCATCAGCGACTTTTTGAATCTCGGCCCGTTTGATATTGCGCTCCTGGAAAAATTCTCTTCAGAGCCGATTCCGATTGTATCACAGCTACAGAACAATCACATCGATGCCTTCTGGCCAAGATGGACTTGGATCAAAGAAACGAAACTTAAAATGAACGCCGAGAAAGCACGCCAGGTGACCATTTCAGCAAACCTCATCGCCGAGTACCCAGGCAAATTAAAGCTGAAAAAGCCACTCGATCCTTCTCAAGATGGCCCCAGGAAGAATTTTCGGCACATCGAGTCTTGCCTTAGGCTAAGGGCGAAGAAAGCTCTCAAAGATAGGAAGTTATCTCACGTATTTGTACGCTGCCACAAAGGGGCTGATTTGATCGAGCTTGTACCTTATGATTCTCACTTGGAATTTTACCTGAACATGCTCGATAAATATCCTCACGAGAAACCTCGTTTAAAAGATGAGGATATCGATAGCCGGATGAAGAGCGTGTCACTTGACGGTGGGCCTGCAGCTACATATCCAGATGAGATCTTGAAATGTAAGTTTCAATTCCTTGCGATTGGTTCTCATAATCAAATAAATCTTAATGCACTACAGGCATTTACACAGTTATGGATGGCATTAATTATCTGTACACGCCTCAGCTTGTCCCTCGCATCAACTACAATCAATCTAGTACGCCGCCAATGATACCTACTTTCAACATTCCGACTAAGCCGCATTCTTCCACCCTTCCTGGTAAGTTGGTATTGGTCTCATTCGTTCTTCTTTCGGGTACTAGAAGAGTCGCCGCTCCCCCCTTTTCTAGGCACTCTAATTGAGAGTCCATTGAATTGTGACGATAGCCAGAATGGAGAAGACAAATACTGATAAACGTAGAGCACTTGCATAGATGTCGCGCTGGAAAGGTTATGTGCTATGATGAGCGGGAGTATGAGTGGCTAAAAGCTTTCTTGAAAGTGGTCACGTGGATGGAGGAGAATCTCGAAGCACCTATAAAAGACAATCAGAAAGTTTGAGCTGGAAAAAACGAAAGAAAAACTTTCTCTAAGTAGATAAACTCTTACTTTAGAACCCATATCCTGGAATCCTATCTCGCGGCTAGTCTTCAGCGGTTAATCCCTAGTCCAACGAGTATTATGCTTAAACGGCCCGATCAAAAGGGATGGTATGTGAGCAGAACCAAATATGCAGGTTCCTTAGCCTCATCATGTCAAACGGTTTAGTGTTTACTAATTAGGTTAATTTTACAGCAGGTGAAGTGCCAGAAACCAAAGCTTTGGCGGAGAAGGATAAGCTTAAAGACCAAGTGAGCGTGCCGTCATGAATAAGTTGACGATCACCGTTAAAGCTTGGACACACAGAGCCTCACTCCTGTCACAGTACGTTTATTAAACCTCGGCGTAAAATTTAAGATCTGCAAGTTTCCTACAAGACTATTCACATCAAAGAAGGAAAGACCAGTTATCATTTGACCTGCATGTACTCCGTACTGAAGCGTAACTGATCCTCCATGTGTCTATCCTGATTCGTTAAATCCATACCCGCCGAGCCTTCCCAACCCTTCATCGCACATTTATCGTTTCAATCCGTCAATGATCAAAGCAAAAGCAAGAGCAAATTATCCCACATTCAAAACCTCCCCATACTTTCCTCCCTCTCGATAGGAAAACTAATCGTACTCTTATCCATACTCTGCAACCTCACAATCGGAGTTCTATCATTCTCTATCTCGTCGAAAGAGTCTTCGAAGCCTTTTACATTGTATTTTCTCATTAGAGGGCGGAGTTCGATGATTCCGGCGACGGAAATGCCGATGCTGACTTCGACTGCGGACCAGAGGAAGACGGGGGCGGCGTCGACTGTTTTTGGTGTTAGTTACGAGGGGTAAGGGGAAGAGGGAAGGGTAAGGGACTTACAGAGTTGATCCTTAGAGGTTTTAAGCTTGGCGAGGGAGGCGAGGCGGATGAAATTCGCTACACTTGCTCTGAAAAGGGGTATTTTCGTTAGTTTTGATGAGGAAGGAAGTTCGGGATCGGGACTCACAAAACACCCAACCCAAAAATAGCATAAATATACATCTTAATCCTCTTGTTGACCCCCCTCCCACTGAGCATAAAAAACGGCACAAATAAAAACAACATATCCAAACTAACAGTCGTCCCACTCAGCGCAAAACCAATTAAAATCTCTCCGGACATAGGCCAACATCTTCCTTTCACATTCGGGTCGAGGAATTGCCATGCGTAGGATATGGGTTGGCATTGCAGCATGAAGTAGAAGACTACCACGAGGCAGATTACTACGTCGATGACGATAGCAGAGTAGAGGAGGTAGATATGGAGTTTCTTTTTGGCCCATTGGAGGAGGGAGATTGCGAGGGAGGCTTTCATGACGGAGGTGAGGACTACGTAGACTATTTCGAGGAAGAAGATGAACTTGAGTACGTTTTCGTCAGTACAGTATCTCTCGTTCAAGAATGGCATTTTTACATACCTTCAAACTTTGTTTAATGCCATCTAACGAGGCAGAACTCGTGTGTTCACCAACTCCACCCTTCACAGCTTCGATTACTAAAGCTAATAAACCGGCATAGACAAGCTAGAACCAAACAATCAGCTATACTGTGCAGCCTTTAGGTATCACTAATGTGTATTTACCACAGCTGCGACCATAAACAGATCATTGAAGTTGAATCTTTTTGCGATCCTGAGGGAAGTATAGCATCTTAATCCGATGAAGAAGACATTGAAACCAAGAAGAGTCGCTCCTACTACAATGAGAACAGGTCCTTGATTCGCTGCTACTTTCGTAGCAGTCGTGCTTGTAGTAGTAGACATTGCGAACACATGCGTTACGTGCACAGAGATGAAGAAAGACTGAATGGAGGAAACGACACGATGCTGATGCGATTGTTATAACTCTCGAATAATAAGATACTCCCCGCTATCCTATCTCTCAGTCATGAAATTGTAGAGGGGTTCTCTCTTTCTATACGGTAGTGAGATTCATCGATGAATTTCATGCATGTTTCGCGGATCATGAAAATCACCAATCGGCACTACCGAATACGATCTTCACATGGGAGGTGAAACTATTTAGGAAGAAAAAAGAATGTTTGGGCCGCTGGTGGGCTGAGCTAAAGCGCAATTTGGCTTTGGGGCGCGCACCGCTGAAGTTTCTCGCGTCGGGATTATCATGAGCTTGGGCCACTGGGGTTTCAGCAATGGGGGTGTAACAGAGCGTAAAACGTGAGAGGACTCAAAGTCAAGAGAGGCTGAGGGAATCAGCAAAATAAAGCTGTGAGAGTGAGGCAATAGTGATAATTCCCACGGGGCAAGTGAGGTAGATCCGGGATCCGATGGCTGTGTTTGTCTCACCGTCGCACTATTCACCAACATATCTTGCTCTCAGCATGAATCTGCATGATCCGTTCACAAGATAAAATGGTGCAGGAGAAAGAAGGTCGCTTCTGCGTTTGGTCAAGTAGTACTGATCCGGACTATCGGATGTGTAGCATGGCAGACAGTCAATAGTGTCTTAGTGCGTCTGATGGAGAAAAGGTGAGAGTTACAGAGATCCCAAAATCTGGTCCAGCTAGTTCGCACGTGACACGGCCGCAGCACCTTTCCCCGAAGCTTTGCAACATCTTGCAGCATCCCTACCTTATTTGGGCTTTCTTCCTCTCGATGGCATATTAAGTAAAATCTTGCTCGGGCATATCGCATTTTTTTTGTCAAGACTCTCTATAACATTGACACTTCAGGTTATACTATAATATTTTGGAGTTGAGTTCCGCAATGTGCCATGCAAGGATAAGCGTTGGCGCGGTCGCTCGAGGATTTGTCATTGTGAAGGGGGAATGGGGTTCTCTGGGCCTATCTCATTATCTAGAGAGATAAAATACATGCAGGAAAGGCTGGAACCTAGTCCTAAGAATTTCACTACAGCTTAGCTAGATGAAAATCTCTTCCAGCTATCTATCCGACAAGACAAACTTCTCAACTCAATGATTTCCATATTCTTCTTGTTTCGCAGTTGTATATTCCCAAGTGAAATGTACTATGTGTCCCGCCAATTTCTTATACCCCTTAAACCCCCCTTTTTAGTAAATCAAGTTAGAACACCGCACTACCCATTTCCATTTCCCGTACCAACCGTAGTAGTATCGAGCTTCAACACATTTGAAATTAAAACCTGAAATTTTTTCCCTTCGCTGGAGAGTTCTTTGAAACAAAAACAGGTTAACCTCCCGTTCACTGTTGACAGGATCAAAGATGTCCAATTCTGAAGAGACACACCCAAAATCCCTCGCTGGACACCGCTATTTCGTAGCCTTCCAACCGATATTCGCCTCAAAATATAGTGGCCGAGGTGGCCGACGGTTGAACCCGCAAGATTGACACTTCAGTTCTGTTCATGGCATGAAGATGAATAAATGGCGGAAGTCTCGAGGTCTACACAGAATCCACGGAATCCAGTAGCGCTTAGTGCCAAGAATCTCGCAACGAAATACTCAGCCGCCATCACGATATTTCCGAGAATTCTGATCCTAAAATCCGGATGAAATTTCACATATAATATATTTCGACCCTGAGGTAGAGAGACTTGCTTTCACCACCTCCTACACTATTAGAAGGATATATAGAGAAGGACCCATTATTTCCCAGCCAACAATTTGTTGAGCCAAGAATATTGAGTTTAGATTGATAAAATAATCCCTGAAAAGCCACCGTGTAACTAGCTCAATTCACCTTCATCTAAACAAATTCTCGCCTATCAACCACTAGCGGTAACTATTTACCTTGATTTCTCGACAACATCTTCCCACATATGCAGAGTTCTACCTATTACATTATTCTATGAGCTCGTAAATTGCGTCTCTTCGGTAATTGTAATCTCTCATGTATCGTATAACTTCTACTCATAAATGGTTTCTAGTAGTCGCGATCGAGAAAATTCAGTCGCATCTCCAATGTCGACATCCTCCAAGTCCACAACTAACGCCGCAAGTCTTGCGAATGCCTCTACCAACGACTCGTTAGACATACCAATCGACACCTTTGCCTGCTTCCCCAAGCTTCCTATCGAATTACGACAAAAGATATGGCGTTCGTCCTTTCCCCCACCCCGTCGACTTGAGATTAAGGGTTTCGATTCGTATCAGAAGATTTCCTGCAACGCTCCTCCCCCAGCTGCGCTATTCGTTTGCAAGGAGAGCCGAACAGAAACGAAGAGATCGTATCAGCGCCTCTTCAACAAGAAGTATGGCAAAAGCCCAATTGAGCACATCTACTTCAATCCTACAGTTGACACCATACTCTTTGTGGAGATCGACCCTATGCTGCATGGCGTTATCTTCGAGTTTCTCTGCAACAAATCATCCGCTACCTTAAATTCAATCCGAAATTTGGAATTGCATAATATGTGGTATTGCAAGCCCATTCTTAGCAAGTTTAACGAGTCCCTCGAGGCTTCCGACATCATCTTCTCGCATTTCAAGAATTTGGATCGTCTTGTCTTGATTGGCGAAGAGAATGGAAAATATCTCGACGAGACCGAGCAGGCTCAGGCTATAGAAGATTGCACGTCGGAGATTCAGCTCTATTATAAAGGTTTGCGCGAGAGGGATTATAGTATCAAGGTACCGGAAGTGGTTGTCAACCTTACCGATGCAAATCTGGAGCGTCGCATGAGGAAAGCGAGGCAGGAGAGAGAAAGGAAGCTGCATTTATAGCGCCGTCTGGAGAGGAAGATCGGCCGTTTTGAGAGAGACTTCACGCGTATCAAGAAAGGTGCTAGGCCTCCTGAGAGAGAGGACTCTTCTACTGGTACTGCGTCTGGTTCATACTCGGGCGGTGATTCGGCCTTAGATATTGATTCAGACTCTGGTCGTGATTCTCCTTCGGAATCTTTCTCTGGGCCTTCTTCGGATTCGCCTTCGGTAACGATGAAGATTCGGAAGAGGATTCGGAAGAAGAGTTTGATGATGAGCTCTAGGCATCAACAATAAGGGCTTAGCAATATGCCAACAAGGGATCATCTTCAGCTCTTTGGGCATAGATGTAGCAGGAACAAAACTTGGAAGGATAGAGCAATACAAAATTCCTACCTATAAGTTCTCCGAGATTAAACTCTGCTTGACTTGATTATAAGTGCAAAAAAGCATGGAATACAAATACTCCTGGCAATTCTATCCACCTCTTTTTCCCCACTCTTCATTCTATACTTTTTACCCAGGACTCAAGAGCTATGCGCGTTAGATTGACACGATTTGGATCAAGTGCCGTCCCAATAGGCCTATCAGGCGTTGAAGGGTAACAAAATAGCCCTTGATATGAGTCGGATGGCATCAATTGTTGGTCTTTCAACTCCGCTTACTACATCTCTCGCGGCTTTCTCTTGACCACGCGCCAGCGACCGTCTAACCTAACCTTACATTAATGCCTATTTCAAATCAAATCAGTAGAGCAAAGATTGCTTAAGAAATTATTCTATGTATGCGAAGTGAGAATTGTAAGTTTTAATAATATATTTTGGGAAATAGAAGTCAAAGCAGTATTTCGTTCGCTATCAATCAACTTGTTTTCTACTTTAACTTGCCGGCTCTTCGGTATGAGAACACTCACGATATCTTCACACTGATGTCATTCGCATACATCTTTCCTCGCAGTAAGAGACTCTCCTTAACTTGGATGGTAGTTCAGCGTGACTTCTTCAAAAAAAGGAGCAAATTGTATATTCTCTGTCCCAGTTTCTCCTCGCTTTTCTTGCTTCTTTGACCAGGGAGTAAGGCGTTTCTATTAAAAAAATAATATTAAAAAAATAATATTAAAAAAATAATATTAAAAAAATAATATTAAAAAAATAATATTAAAAAAATAATATTAAGAAAATAATATTAAGAGAATCAACAAAAAAAAACCCTTCATTATAGATTCAGGGAGTGTGCAAATCTTATTTACTCGTCGGCGCAAGTCACCCAAAAACTATGTCCAATAATCTTATTGAGATAGCTCAACAGGTATCAAATTATGAGAGCTTTCTTCTTGATTTATTAATCTATTCTTTTGCACAATATCCAATTCCGTAAGAGATTGCATCGATGCAAATATCATTTTAACTATCTGCCTTTGGACTTTAAAAAGAATCTCTGTAAGTGGAAACCGTCTTAGAGATCTACGAACATTTTCGTGTTGATTTACGATCTCGCAGTTTAAACTCATTTGTTGCAATCTACTCTAAGACAAACTTAGTGTTCTCATACTTTATAGCAACAGAGCCACAAATACAGACTTCGAACCGATTGATTTGCCAGACGGAGTTGCGCTCAACTGCATCAACATGCTTGTCCAATACGAAAGCGGACTTGGAAATAATACCGCCGGTCGGTAAGACTCGGTCTCTTTGTGGGGGAGCAGAAATTTATCGCAAGTACTGTATTCTCTTGTCATTAATTTTAGTACAAATACAATTGATTTCAAGACGAAAGCCACATACAACGCGCTTGTAGCACAATGATGGTCACGTTAGATTTGGGTTAGTCATATAAGTTTCCATTTAGTCAAACTAGGTATCGTTCGCAGAGCAAAGTTTCCCCGGTTTTCGAGTTTGGAGGACTTGCTACGACATATTCCCACATGGCGTCATTTTTATTACTTGCTTAGAATACATTCACTATCGTCATTCAAACTCTGTTGCGGCGCTGTCTAATCTGCCTGTGCGAAAAAAAACAGCTGCTTGAATTTGGAAAATCCTCTTCTTGACGGTTGCAGATTGTCCTTTTTGGCGAGGACAATGGGTCCATCTTGTTTCCAATTCTCCTCTTCAATGACAGTAGCTTTAGCACCCTTTGCCACGAGAACGTTCTGTAAATTTGAAATGGCTTTTCCCAGCTCCATTTAGATTCGTCTGAATTCGTTCCTTTCCTGTATGGGTATCTCGTCCTCACGAAAAAGTCCCCTCCTGTCGGCGAAAATAGTTACCTTCCAACCCTTGAGTTCCGTTTGAAAGATTTCGAGCGCAGAGTAATAATTTCTGGTGCTGTAGCCTTTTGGAATTTGACAGTAAGCGTTGGGATCTGCTCCGTGTTGGACAAGCAAGGTATATATCCGGACCCATTTAAGCAAAAAGCCCTCAAATTGGTTGGGTCGGATCTCGAACCTTGTAGACCGAAGACTAACGAGTCTTTCACTGAAGAGAAGCAGAGCGTTTTCCCAGGGTGTCCTGTTCCCAGGGTTAAAACGCTGGTTGGGCGACGCGCCATGTGTCAGAAGATATGCAACCATTTCTTCGCTTGCTAACTCGCAAACCGACTCGCAACTGAGAGTATAGTCAAGGAGCGGTCTCCCAGGCTTTTTCTTAATCAGGTCGAGATCATGCTCGGTCTTGTCCCTCACATAATCGATGAGCCCGGCTTGTACTGCAAGCGATAGCATTGAACTTTGATGGTCATATGTCATTAATGGACTTTCGAAAATTTTGTCAGGCCACGAATCAACAGTTCTCTCCTTCTTCACCCATGTTGCCCAATGTATCAACATAGTTCTATCCATTTCGTCTAGCAATGAAATGCGAAACGTCAACATCTCATCCAGCCTGTGGGACGCAAAGCTTAATGCATCTCTTATCACAGGCCATGGTCTGGGATCAATAGATCCTTGTACCAGTTGCACGTCTCCGAATTTATCCTCCATATTACTAGTGATGAATTTCAATCGAAGGACACGGCCCGCGAGTAATAATACCCAGGGGTCACAAATGGACTTCCCTGACCATGTTTCAACTTTGCTCCATATTCTTGGCTGCTCGAGGAAATCTCGTGCTGTCCGGTGAATGTAAACAACACGATCCTCTGTTTTTAGGGGTGAACACTGAGAATGGGCATGACTTGCATCATAAAACTCAAGCAAACCCGCACAACGCGTCTCCAGCAGAGCCTCCATTTCCCTACTCATTCGACCAATTTCTTCTGCTGACTTAGGTTCAATAGATGACTTCAAAGCGAAATTGATATCTTCCTGATTTGCAAGATATAAATCGATGACTTCGATATTATTCCCTGCGGCCCGAAATAACTGGAAAATCCGGGAGGACTCGGGATGATAATATGGATCAATAAAGTTCAACATATGCTCGTAAAGATCCTCAAGTTTCGATGGCAGAACGTCCACCCGATTTTGTAGATCAGACAACTGATTGTGATCTTGCAGTCCGCTCAAGAGAGATGTGACAACGAGATCAACCCATAGAAATACGCCGTCAGCTTTATCCACAATGTCCGATATCAGTTTGGCGACTTTTCCAGGCTCCTCTAAAGTCATTGCGAGCATTCGTTGATCCTTCCCAAGTCTTTCCGAAACAAATACCCTAATATCTTCACGAGTGAGGTCTTGCAGTCGCAGGCTCGGGTACCCACTGAGACAATCATCGAAAACGACTAGAGGCCGACTGGACAGGCAGAATTTGACATTAGGCGATTCGGCATGACGTTTGAATATTTCCACCAGTTCTGCATAATTGCCATCGTATTCGTCGAGTCCGTCAATGAAAAAGCATAGCTTCACCTGGACAATTTGCTGAGTGGCGAGATTGTCGAAGACTTGTCTTAGCTTCGATAGAGACCACGATTGTGAGTTTGCCGAAATATCCGAAATGGCATGTCTGTGAAGGACAATTGGAATTAATTTGGGATGCTTTCTAAGTGCCTCATAGAGTAAGACTCTCAGAAGGCCTTTTTGGGACATCTGCAAGATATCACCGCTGTTCCAGAAAAAGTGACCCACAACAACCAACGGAAGTTCTCCTGCCCAAATCCTCAATAAAGCGTGCATTCGAGGATCATCATAGAGAAACTTCATAAGAGTGGGTTTTCCTGAGCCAGCTTTACCATTGATCAGTATAGCTTCCCACTTACATTCTTCAACCAATTAGCAAAGCTATTCCAGGGACGTGTATCTGCTCGCGGATCATCGAAAATCCATCCGAATGTTCGGGCATGAGCCTCAGACACTTGGTCTTGTCGATAACCCATGCCGGGGAAAGTAAGAGCAGCCAAAATATCATTTGAGGTCTTTGTGCCTACTGAAACATCTTCTTTGGTATCGGCATGCTCCCCACTGTTCGGTGTGTTGTGTGTTATGTCAAAAGCCTGATCTGAAGCTGCCCAGATTTCTTTTATAATCTGGGCATTCCCTTGCAGCACCACCTCCCGTGTCTGGTTATGTTCGCTGATGATCGTGAGATTCAAGTTTTCGTATTCGATTCTAGGCCGATATCTTTGTTCGTGAAGAAGCAATGCGAGTGCTTGCGTGTTCTTGTCTAACCGGTCGAAGCCTTCAGATTGTTTCAGCTCGATGATATTGATATCTGTTCTGGGAAGCAATGGCAATCAGAGGATGTTTCGGTAAGTAGGGTTCATTGGGTAGGCTTGCTGTACCTCAGAGACACAAGGACATGCAATTACAGTTCTTCTCGGTATACCGACAGTCGTTGTGCTAGATCGTTCAACTTTTCCTTTGACATTACGCTCTTCAGCGCTTGTCGATAACTTTTCCACTTCGCCTGTCCAGGTTTGGTCTTCAGTTGCTCCAGTGCCTTGAGAAGTTCTGATGCCACAGCCTTGCACCCTATTGTCATCTTTTCGAGTGATGTTTCGTCTGGAGTTGCCTTGCGATGTGCGAAGCTGGAGTTAGTTGATGATTCCAGCCTTGTCGCAAGTATGAGGAGATCATCCGTAACCTTTTCCGCTTCCACATTCTCTGCCAGAGCCCCATCGGCAGATTTGGAGATTTTATAACCTTTCGACACCATCTTAATGCTGATCTCCACAAATTGAACCACCACGCCCGCCACATTGAGAGCAGTGATCGATCAAGCATCTTAGAACCGTATAGGGGGGAAGTAGAGGAACAGAGAGCACAAGGCTACTGACAATGATGTTGTCCTCGATTTCATCGCGATGGTGCGGCTGAGCCCTAGCAAGTGAGGCTGTGAATACACCTAAATAGCGGGAACATCAGTAACTCAGGGCGCCGTGAGTGGTCAGAATATGTGCGCGCATTTAGTGAGCCTGATGATTTAGTGATTCGGCCATCAATTTTGCTACAGGCTTTAGCCAGAGAAAAAAAATTCGAAGGTGACGAACCTTGAACGTCCACAAAACTCCCGCCGGGATTGTACGCGTGGGGTCTTCCCCCCTTTACAAGTAGATCGTATCAGGAAAAACAACTGGCGGTTTCCAGCAGAAACCACGAGCTAGCGAGCCCCTTTCCGCAATTTGCGGGCAGGACAAGCATTCTGGGCGTATGTGGTCTCGGAGATAGTGTTCTCCGCATACCTTTGTCAGCGTATGATGGACTTACATCTGCACCGAACATCGAATGTCGATTGTCGAAGGCGGCCGCCACTAGCTGCTTCTATATATAATTCCGACCTCGCGTTGGTCATCGGTAATCGATGGCGGTCGTTGCTAGCTATACTAGTACTGTATAATCCCGCCCATCAGGGTCTATTCGCTAAATGTAGATCAGGAACGTGGTTTCGGCCGCCGCTAATTCAATCAGGAACGATGATCGTATAACATGTTTCAGAGGGGGTTATCAACTCTCGTAGGGACTAGTAGATATCCAAATAGAATGGGCATACGGAGGTAGCACCAGACTTAAAGCCGTCGATACGGTAGTATCGAGAAAAAAAAGATAAGCTACGTGCGGCAATCCTCTAAACGTCTATATATTTCGAGTGCCCCAACCTTTGGCTCTCGAGTCGGATTAATCTTATCCTCAGACTTCAAAATCTAGAACACATACATTCATACATAAACTTGTTCAACTACAGCTTTAGCCACCATCAGAAATATGTCATCGGGACCAACAGCTACGTCGGCTCGGTTACTGTGTATGCAAAAAGGTGGCCCCTTCGAAATCGTGCAAATCCCGAGACCCACCCTTGCGCCTGACTATGTGCTCATCCGTCAGAGTGTTATCGCACTTAACGGCTTGGATACCAAACAGCGGGATTTCGGGATACTCGTCTCTCGTTGGCCGCACGTGCTCGGCATCGAGGGCGCCGGCGTCGTCGAAGCTGTAGGTGCGGACGTCAAGGACCTCTCCCCTGGCGACGAGGTCACGGCGTTAATGGCGGGCATAGCACACGGTGAAGATTGGGGAGGCTCATATCAGGAGTGCGTCGTCGTCCTGGCGTGCTATGCGGCTAAGAAGCCGAAGAATATCAGTATCGAAGAAGCTGCGTCATTGCCGTAAGTGAAATTTTTGGATCCAGATGAGAGCACTTGACTGAGTACCTTATGTAACGCTCTACAGGATTTGCTATAACACAGCAGTCATTGCTATCCACTTGGGCCTCAACATTCCCCTTAGCTACCTTCCCGGCACGTCGACCTTAGGGCGGGTGCCCACATCCATCCTCATTCTGGGCGGCAGCTCCGCAACGGGCGGCGCTGCCATCCAGCTCCTGAGGCTCGCGTACCCCTCCTTGCCCATCTTCGCGACGAGTTCGCCCCAGCATCGTTTGCGTCTAGCCTCCCTCGGTGCGACGAGGGTCTTCGATTACCATTCATCTACCATCATATCAGATATAAAGATATCATCACCAGGAGCTAAAGGCGTCGACATGATCATCGACTGTGTGTCGGCTGGTGCGCAGATGAACATCTGCGACGTACTGGACAATGCCGGATCCAAGATGTACGCGGCCGTTATCACCGGTGTCGATACGCCGGTGTCGAAGGGGGTGACAAAAGTCGAAATAAATGGTTGGTCGATAGTCAATCTGCAAGGGTGGAAAGCAGGTCATACCGGCAATCACCTGGTTGGTGGAAGAAGGAAAATATACGCCACCGGTCCCGGTGAAGGTGGTCGGACACTGGCTGGAGCAGGTACCCAAGGTTATGGATAAGTTGAACGGGGCGAGTGGGGAGAAATTGGTTGTGACGTTATAAGATCATAACCTATAAATAATTCGCCTTCTAGAAATTATTATCTATTTATTCATATGATATGTGTAACCAATCTAGTGTGTGTGCTTATCATTTCAGGATTCATATTATGAAGTTAGTTAGTTTGAGAGCTAGGATCTCTAGGTGGTGAGGTTCAATTTTGATTTCTTTCTTCTATTCAACCTACTAGATTAAGATTCCTCACTTAGGGTTCTCAATTAGTTGTTCCGGTTCTGTAAACAGAACCATGACCTATTCATTCAAATTATTCATAGAATTGACACCCCCCTGCCAACTAAAAAATTGACTACTGACCTATAAAATGGCCGCCGAAGGGCGTCGCTGAATATCATAGCTGTTTAACAGTCTAACATAGGTGAGATAGAGTATAAAAAGAAGGGGAGAGCTCTACGAAGCCGCTCTTTACATACTTTTTGATTCAAGTATAATTATAGACCGAGATCTCACGAAGAGATTTAACCAAACAGAGATTGACTAATCAGCTATAGAGAAGCAGCTCGTCGTGTGAGATTTAACAGAACTTAACGATATCAAAATAATAAAATAAGTCATACCAGTATATAAAGAAGTTATTGAATGTAAGTAATATAATACCTGCCGCGTCGATACGTCACATACTAAGCCCGCGACAATCCCCGTACAAATAATATTCACTTGAGACAAGCTACGTGGTCCAGGCATTTATAAGACAGAAAGGCTGAATGGAGCGCGACTGAAAGGAAGGCACTAGAAGGGACTAACGTACGCGACAAATAGTAGCGCCTTTTGAAGTCTATATAATCAGGGCATCCTCCCGTTGGTAATAACGACCAAACGGCCAATTGAGAATTTAAATATTTTGAATTAAGAATTTAAATATTTTGAATTGAAAATTCAAAATTTAAGAATTTAGAAATATAGATTTGAAAATT
>Ga0182030_10005059_pt1 | contig 28025 bp, 23 predicted proteins | sample 812S3MmetaG_FD_121299 | JGI IMG/M metagenome (GOLD analysis project Ga0182030, IMG submission 121299) | Permafrost microbial communities from Stordalen Mire, Sweden - 812S3M metaG (Illumina Assembly) | ecosystem: Environmental > Terrestrial > Soil > Wetlands > Permafrost | place: Sweden... | reverse complement strand
ACGCCGTGCGTACCGCCGCGCGACCGGATCGTCGCTACCGCACAGGACCTGTTTCATCGTCTCGGCATTCGCGGCGTCGGCGTCGAGACCATCGCCGAGGCGGCGGGCACCAACAAGATGACGCTCTACCGCCACTTCGATTCCAAAGACGAACTGATCATCGAGTATCTGAACTACAAAGCCAAAAAGTCGGAGGAAATCTGGGCCGACATCGAGCGTTCAAATCCCGGTGATCCCTCGGCGCAACTGTATGGCTTCGTCGCGCACGCGGCGCGATTCATCGCCGAGGACGACCGCGGCTGCGATCTCGCCAACGCGGCGATTGAACTGACGGAGGCCGGACATCCCGGTCTGCGCGTCATCGAGGAGTTCAAGACCCGGCAGCGCGGGCGCCTCGTTACGCTCTGCGCGTCGGCCGGGGCCTCGCAGCCCGCCCTGCTCGCCGACACGCTGTTCCTGTTGATCGAAGGCGCCCGGGTCAGCCGGCGCAGCAACGGCACGCAGGGTCCGAGCGCGAACCTGCTGCAAACCAGCCATGCCGTGCTCGCCTCTTTCGGCGTTCCGGCGCCGAAAGCCTGACGTCAGGGACTTGCGGGCGTCGCGGCGTCCTGCCTTTGCGAACTGCCGCGCGCCGCGCACAACGTCGTCGCAAGGAACGGCGCGCTGCTGGTCACGATGATGCTGACGAGCGCGACCCGGTCGATCAACTGGCCCGATAAGGGCGATCCGGCGCCGGACGGAACACTTATTTCCAACAAATGCCCGGCGTACGCCGCAATTTGTTCAGCGCCCGGTCAGAGTCGGCGCGCCATCCTGGCGTCAACCGATTTGCGCGAGATGGCGGCGTCCATGATCAATGCGAGATGGTCAACGGCTTATTCCCGCTTCGGCCTGGGCTCGCGCGCTTCGCAGCCGCCGCCGACCGGCGACCCGCGCGAGGCGATCAGAGCCGAACTCGACCGGCCCGGCGCAGGACAGATTTCGGTGGGATTGCCGTCGAGCGAGCAGGCGCTGACCACTTTCTATGCTTATTCCGCCGAGCAGGGGCAGGCGCGCGCTCGGGCAGACGCGCTGCGCGGCGCCAGCGAGGCGATGCCTTCGCCGACCGCCGCGGCGCTGATGATCCCCGTCGCGGAAGCCAAGCCGTCGGCGCCGATGAAAGCCGTCAACCCCATCGCCGACGCCTTCAACGCGGAATCGCTGGCGCGGCTCGAAGCCGCCGTCGCGGCGCCGGTCGGCTATGTCGAACGGCTGGTCGCGTTCTGGTCGAACCATTTCTGCGTCTCGGCCGCCAAAGGGCAGAACCTGCGCATTCTCGCCGGCCCGTTCGAGCGCGAGGCGATCCGCCCGTTCGTTCTCGGCAAGTTCGCCGACATGCTGGACGCCGTCGAGCGCCATCCCGCGATGCTGCATTTTCTCGACAATGCGCAGTCGGTCGGCCCCGACTCGGCGGCGGGCCGGGCCAGTCATCGCGGCCTCAACGAGAATCTCGCGCGCGAGATTCTCGAATTGCACACGCTCGGCGTCGACGGCGGCTACAGCCAAGCCGACGTCACCGAATTCGCGCGCGCGTTGACCGGCTGGACGGTCGTCGGCGCCGAGGGCCACCTTGGGCCTCCCGGCGCTTTCGTGTTCAACGCGAATGCGCACGAGGGCGGAACACGCTCGTTGCTCGGCCGCAGTTACGATGACGACGGTTTTGCGCAAGCCCGCGCGATCCTGACCGACCTCGCCCGCTCGCCCGCGACGGGGCGCCACATCGCGACAAAATTCGCCCGCGCCTTTGTCGCCGACAAGCCGCCGGCAGCGCTGGTCGACCGCCTGACGGAGGTGTTCGTCAAGACCGACGGCGATCTCGGCGCGCTCTCCCGGGCGCTTGTCGACGACGAGGCCGCCTGGAGCGAGCCGGCGACGAAATTGCGCGATCCCTGGGAAATGCTGGTCGCCGCGATCCGCGCGCTTGGCGTTGACGCCCGACAGTCGCAGCGCGGGCTGCATTTCCTGTCGCTGCTCGGCATGCCGCTGTGGACGCCGGCCGGTCCCAACGGCTTCCCCGTCACCGCCGACGCCTGGGCGTCGCCCGAGGGCATGAAGGCGCGGCTGCAAATCGCGACGGCGCTCGGCCGGCTCGCCAAGGACGCGCCGCCGCCGCCGGATCTGATCGCTCGCGCGCTGCCGGACGCGTCGGAGGAGACGCGCGAAGCGGTCCTGCACGCGGAGTCGCGGCCGCAGGCTTACGCGCTTTTGTTGATGTCGCCGGAATTTCAGAGGAGATAATCATGCTTGGCGCCCCAAGCCGTCGCGGACTGCTCAAGAGCGGCGGCGCCGTATTCGCCTCGGCCGCCCTGCCGAAATGGGCGAGCGCGGCGGGCGCGCGCGATCCGCGCCTCGTCGTCATCATCCTGCGCGGGGCTCTTGACGGGCTCTCCGCCGTCGGCCCGCTCGGCGATCCCAGTTACGCCGACCTGCATCGCGAACTGGCGCTGACGGCGGCCGGCCCGCATGCGGCGCTGCCGCTCGACGGCTTCTTCGGTTTGAACCCGGCGATGAAAAACTTCGCCCGGCTCTATGCGCAGAAGCAGGCGCTTATAGTTCATGCTGCGGCGACCAACTATCGCGAGCGTTCGCATTTCGACGGGCAAGACGTGCTGGAGAGCGGCATGCCGGGGCCGGGCCATACCGAAAGCGGCTGGCTCAACCGCGCCCTGGCGGAGCTGCCGGCAAGGGATCGCGCGCGCGGCGAAGCCTTGGCGGTCGGCTATACGCCGCCCCTTGTGTTGCGCGGTCCGGCGCCGGTGCTCGGCTGGGCGCCCGCGGACCTGCCCGCGCCCGACGACGACCTTATCGCGCGGCTGGAAAAACTCTACGACCGTCGCGACGCCGAGCTCGCGGCGGCGCTGCGGGCCGGGATCGAGGCCGAGCGGATGGTCAGTCTCGACGGCAAGTCGCCGATGAAGCCCGGCGGCGACGCGACGGAGCAGATGCGAAAGGCCGCCGCGGGCGCCGCGCGCCTGATGGCGGCCGATGACGGCCCCCGCATCGCCGCGCTCGCCTTCGACGGCTGGGACACGCATGTCGCGGAAGGCGGCGCCACGGGCCGGCTCGCCAGCCTGCTCGGCGGGCTCGACGAGGCGCTGGCGACGTTCGAGACCGGTCTGGGCGCGGTCTGGAGCGAGACCGTCGTCGTCGCCGTCACGGAGTTCGGCCGCACCGCGCGCGTCAACGGCGACAGCGGCTGCGATCACGGCACGGGAGCGGCGGCGTTCCTGGCCGGCGGCGCCGTCGCCGGCGGACGCGTCGTCGCCGACTGGCCGGGGCTCCGACCCGAGGACCTGTATGAAAATCGCGATCTGCGGCCGACGACCGACTTGCGCGCCGTGCTGAAGGGCGTCCTCGCCGACCACGTCGGCCTGTCGTCGGCAAGGCTTGCGCAGGCCGTGTTTCCAGACACGCAGGCGGTGCAACCCATCAAGGGACTGGTTGTCGGCTGAAGCTTTTACGGCATGAGTTGGCCGCCGTTGACTTCGATAATCTGCCCCACGACGTAGTCCGACAGCCCGCGCGAGGCGAGAAACAGATAGGCGCCGACGCAGTCTTCGGGGACGCCGAGCCGGCCGGCGGGAATGGTCTTGCGGATCGCCTCCAGGCCCTCCGGCGTCGAGTAGCGGTCGTGGAACGGCGTCGCAATCACGCCCGGAGCGACGCCGTTGACGCGTATGTTTTCGCCGATCAACTCTTTGGCGAGGCCGCGCGTGATCGTGGAGACGAACCCCTTCGCCGCGGCATAGATCATGGCCCCGTTGGCGCCGCCGTTGCGCGCCGCAATCGAGGTCGTGTTGATGACGAACCCGCCCTGCTTTGCGAGCCAGGGACGCGCGGCGCGGGTCATCGAGATGACGGAACGCGCGTTGAGATCGAAGACCGCGCTGATATGCTCCTCCGTCGCCGCGAGCGTGTCGACGCGGCCGAGCATGAGGCCGGCATTGTTGATGAGGCCGTCGACGCCGCGAAACGCCTCGGCCATCTTAGCGACCATCGTCTCGCGGTCTTCGGCTTTGGTCACGTCGCCCTTGAGCAGCAGAGCCGCGCCGCCGTCGCGCTCGATCTCATGGGCGAGCGCCTTCGCCGGCGCTTCGCTGGCGAGATAGTTGATTCCGACCTTGGCGCCCTGGGCGGCGAAAGCGCGCGCGAGCGCCGCGCCGATGCCGGTCGAAGCGCCGGTGATAAGCACCGATTTTCCGTGCAGATCGGGAATGACGAGATCCATTGGCCTGCGCCTCCCTGAACACCGTTTTGTTGATGCAGCCTAGCGGACGCAAGGGCGGCTTGTCGAGGAACTGGGCTCTCTCTGTCGTGGCCGGGCTTGTCCCGGCCATCGACGCGGTACAACTTCAACTCGCTTTGCAGCTTTGCGCCGAGTCTTGCACAAACGACGCATTGAAGCAAACAAGCCGGGTTGATTGACAGGACAATCGGGTGAACTGCGCCTTTTGAGGCATCATCTTAAAAATATCATAAATATCAAATATTTGTAAAATCACGTGATATGTTTGTAAGACTGGCTTACGATGTTTGAGTTGAGTGGTTTGCCGCGGCGACGCGCATCGCAGCGTGACGCCGCTAGGACCAGCAGAGCGCGCAGAAAAGCGCCGGAGGGGCTCACGTTTTGGCGCCTAAGGCCATGAAAACGAATGAATCAAAAACGGATTTTCCGCCCCGAGGCTTCACCCGATTCCCCCGGGCTCATTGCCCGACGTTGTGGATGGCCGGGACGAGCCCGGCGTTTGTCGCCCGGCCGATAGCGCTGATCGTATCGAGCTTGATTCACTTGTTTTGGCTCGCTGCATTACTCTGCGCGCGGTCTCCAAGGCGCCGGCGCCTGGCCGCGGCGCAGCCAGTAGTAGCCGTCCGCCGCCAGAGGGCGCCACGCGTCGGCGGACCCGTCCGGCCAGATGACGCGCGCCTCGGCCTCAAGCGCGGGTCCCAGTCCGAAATGGACCCAGGTCAATTGCCCGCTGGCGTGGCCGCCGCCGACGGTCAGCTCGCGCCGCTGCACGCGGTCGCCGACCTTGACCTCGATCCAGCCGCCGATGGCGTTGCGGTTCGGGCCGTCCTCGGACGCCTGCAACCCCAGCCAGTGACCGCGCCCCGGCGTGTCGTTGATCCACAGCCGCGCCGGGGCGTTGCGGTTGACGACGAGAATGTCGACCGCGCCGCTCAAGCTGAAATCGGCGAGCGCCGCCCCGCGCGCTTGCTCGAAGCTCACGATGCCGGCCTTGTCGCCCATCTCGACGAAGCTTCCGTCGGCGCGCTGCATCAGCAGGTTGTTGGGGTCCTTCGCCGCGAAATCCTTCATCTCGGCGACGTTGCCCTTGGCGATGAACAGATCGACGAGGCCGGAATTGGTGACGTCCTCGAATTGCGCGTGCCAGCCCGTGCTCGGCCGCAGGTCGCCGCCGGCGTAGGGGCGGTGCGCGGTGACGCCATGTTTGTAAGCGACGTCGGCGAACGCGGGTCCCGCTGGCGCGCCGCCCTGCGGACGGTCGACGCGCTGCAAATGCTGGTCGGCCATCGAGGTCAGGAAATAATCGGGATAGCCGGAGCCGCTGAGGTCGTAGCTCGCGATCCCCATGCCCCAGATGCGCAGGTATTTCCAGCCCTCGGCTTCGGTGTAGAGCCGCGGCGGCTCGCCCGGCGGGATGCGCCACATCTGCTCCTGCCCGCCTTCGTAATACTCGCGGTCGTTGGAGACGCGCAGCGACGGCGTGCCTGAACGGTTCCAGTCGGTGAACAGCATCGACAACGGACAGTAGCTCGGCGCCAGCGGCAGCGGGGCGGCGAAACGGCGCTGCGGTTCGCCTTTGTCGCGCGCCGGGCGGTAGAGCAGATTCTGCGTGCACGTTCCCCACGGCTGGTCGTTGGTGCGGTCGACATAGGAGCCGAAGGCCAGCGTCGGCCAACGCTCGCCCTTCTCGAAGGTCGCCGAGAACGAAGTCCACCACGCGTCCTGGCTGACAAAACCCCAGGCGGCGTTGGCGTTCTCGAACCGGCAGTTTCCCAGGCCGCGCATCAGATCGATCTCGCCAACACGCAGCACGACCAGATCGACCTCGCCGTCGCCGTCGATGTCGATGGGATAGGCGCCGATCACGGACTTCAGTTCCAGCCCGCTTGTTTGATGCTCGAACTTCGGCGGCCCTCCGGCTGGCGAGACGTTGCGAAAGAATTTTGCCGCGCTCTCGCCGCCGGCGATCAGCACGCTGGCGCGTCCGTCATGCGCGCAGTCGAACGCCGCGACGCCGCCGCCGACCATGTACTGCCACTCGCCGTCGTAGCTGGCGGCGATCCCGGAGGCGGCCGTGGCGTCGGTGAAATGCGGCGGCGCGGGATCGTCGGCGGCGTGCGCCGCGGCGGCGGCCGTCAGTCCGAGCACAAGGACGGCAAACCTCACGGCCGCGTCTTCAGCGCATTGGCGTAGCGGCCGACGCAGCGGCCCTGGACGAGGCCCTGCTCAATGGCCCAGCGGAAATGAATGCCGCCATAGAGCCGCGACACCGCCGCCTCTTCGGCCGCCGCGGCGAAGCTGGCGAAATGGCGCGCCGGCAGACCATCGCGAACATGCGAGGAATCGTCATAGGCGAAGTTCTCGCCGAACACCTGCGTCAGCACCGCCGCCGCGGCGGCCGATTGCGTCGAATGTCCGCTCGGATATTCCGGGAACGGCGGCGTGATCAGCAGCGGCGTGAACGTCGCGTCGAAGTTGGCGCGGATGAAGGTGATCGGCCGCACCGAGTCGTATTCGAATTTGGTTTGCCAGCAGCCGATGAACGCATCGGCGGTGGCGACGCCCAGTCGCGCCAGCAGATCGACGCGCTTGTCGACCGGCAAGCCGAGCTTATCGGAGACCTGCATTGCGATCTGGATCCAGTGGCCGGGCGGCGTGGTCGACAGCATCGGGTCGTCCGACCAGAAGCGCGCGATCTCCTTCCGCTCCGGCGTCAGATGTGTGACGACGTCGTCGACCTCCCTGGCTTCCGCATAGAACGCGGAGTCCTTGGCGACGCTATAAGGCCGCGGCGGCGGCAGATCGCAGCTTGCGCCCATCGGCATGGCGAAGGTGCGGGTCTCGCCCCAGTCCGGCAGCAGCGGCGTCTGTTGCAGGGCGACGGCGCTGGTTGGGCGCCAGTGCTCGGGGCCGTCCTTGAGCTTGTACTCCAGCGGAAAGCCCATGTTGGCGATTTCGTTGCGGCCGTCGCCATCCGCCCAGTCGCTCACCGCCGAGGCCAGCGCGCGACCGTAGGCCTCCGAGCGCGCGACGACACCGGCCGGCAGTCCCGCTTCGACGCCCGGGCTGAACTTCGCGTCCATCGCCTTCATCGCGCGCTGGCCGGTCGGGCCGGTGTTGTCGAAGAACCGCCGCGTCGCGGCCGACAGCGCGGCGTCGAGCGTCAGCGCCTCGTCATAGACCGCGCCCGGCTCGCGCTTGGGCAGGTTCTTGAGGTCGTGCAACTGGCCGGCGAGCGTGAGCATATCCGGCCGTCCGCTCGCCGTCGCCTCGTAGCCGGTGACGCCGAGATAGGCGAAGGCGCGGCTCGCCACGGGCGGCGAATAGGTCGCGGTGTGGCGCACGAGGTCAAGCACGAGCCGATAGCGCGCGTCGAGCACCGCTTCAGGCGACGGACGCGGGCTTTCGTCGGCTTGCGCGCAGGCGCCAAACACGAGGACTGCAAAAGCTAGCCAACCGCGAGCTGCTTTCCCCGACATTGCCCGCCCCCCCATGCGCTTCGCGCTTGGCGGCTTCTTACGGCGCAGCATCGGCCGGAGCAAGGCGACTCACGCCGCCGCGAAGGCGACCGCAATACCCTGCCCTACCCCGATGCACATTGTCGCCAGCGCGAGCTTGGCCGAACGCAGCGACATCTCCAACGCCGCCGTTCCCGCCAGCCGCGCGCCCGACGCGCCGAGCGGATGGCCGAGCGCGATGGCGCCGCCGTTCGGGTTCACGTTGCTAGCGTCGTCGGCCAGACCGAGATCGCGCAAGACCGGCAGCGCCTGCGCGGCGAAAGCCTCGTTGAGTTCGACGACGTCGAACTGAGCCGGCGCGAGCCGCAGCCGCTCGCAGAGCTTGCGCGTCGCCGGCGCCGGCCCGATCCCCATGATGCGCGGCTCGACGCCCGCCGTCGCGCCGCCGAGAACGCGCGCCAGCGGCGTGAAGCCGTGGCGCTTAACTGCGGCCTCGGAGGCGATCAGCAGCGCCGCCGCGCCGTCGTTGACGCCAGAGGCGTTGCCGGCGGTGACGGTTCCGCCTTTGCGAAACGCAGCCGGCAGTTTCGCCAGCGCCTCCAGCGTCGTATCCGCGCGCGGATGCTCGTCTTTGTCGACTATCGAAGGCTCGCCCTTGCGGCGCGGGATCGTCACCGGCGCGATCTCCTTGGCCAGCCGTCCGCTGCGTTGCGCGGCGACGGCGCGTTGCTGCGAACGCAGCGCGAAAGCGTCCTGGTCGGCGCGCGAAACCTGATAAAGCTCGGCCACGTTCTCTGCCGTCTCCGGCATGGAGTCGACGCCGTAGGCGGCCTTCATCGCGGGATTGACGAAGCGCCAGCCGATGGTCGTGTCGTAGATCTCGGCGTTGCGCGAGAACGCACTATCCGCCTTGGGCATCACGAAAGGCGCGCGGCTCATCGATTCGACGCCGCCGGCGATGACGAGGTCGGCCTCGCCGAGACGGATCAGCCGCGACGCGATGGCGACCGCGTCGAGCCCGGAGCCGCACAGCCGGTTGATTGTCACGCCTGGCGTCGCCACCGGCATTCCGGCCAGCAGCGCCGCCATGCGCGCGACGTTGCGATTGTCCTCGCCCGCCTGGTTGGCGCAGCCGTAGACGACCTCCTCGATCTCAGCCGGGTCGAGACCGGGATGGCGGGCGAGCAGCGCCCGGATCGGCGCCGCCGCGAGATCGTCCGCCCGCACCGAAGCAAGAACGCCGCCGAAACGGCCGATCGGCGTGCGCAGATAATCGACGATATACGCTTCGCTCACGGTGTCCTCCGGTCCTGCGGCGCGAACTCTGTCACGCGCGCGCTTCCGCCATAACACCGTTGCGTTCAGAGGCGAACTCGTCCTCGCTCGCGGGCGTTCCCCTGCGCCCGCGAACCCTCGTCGAAGGCTTGAGCGTCATGCTTCGCGCCCGAAGCGATTGGCGTCAGCCGGCTATGCTCCGCAGGGCGTTACCGGCGGAACTCGGCGGCGTGCATGCGCGATCTCAGGCGCCGACGCGCCCTGGCGCCGGCGCCGTCAGGGAGCGGCGGCGGTCTTCAGCTTCGACAGCGCGCGAATCTTGACGCGGACACTCGCGGGCTTGGCCGCCGCCGGGACCATCTCGCCCGTGGCGGGATTGCGAACCAGCGTCCCCGCCTTACGGGCCGGCACCTTGCGCAGGCTGACCTTCAACAGGCCGGGCAGCGTGAACTCGCCGAGCCCGCGCGGATGCACGGAGCCGAGAAAGGCGTTCTCCAGCGTCTTGTAGACGCCGACCGCGGCCTTGCGCGGCAGCTCGTTCTCTTCCGCGATGAGGTTGATGAGCGCGGACTTTGTCAGAGACTGCTTGAGCGGCTTGATGGCGGGCGCTTCCGCTTTCGCCGTTTTCCTGGCGGCGGTCTTGGGGGCGGTCTTGGGGGCGGCCTTGGGGGCGGGTTTCTTTGCCATTGAGATCGATCCTTTGAGACGAAATACGCCTCGTTCGAGGCCACTCGCCGGCGCTTGCTAAGGAAATATGCAATGATTCGCAAGGTGGCGAAACAACTAAGACGGCTTTCCCCACGCAAATAAGCGCTTTTCTAGAAGTCGAGCGGCGCATTGTCGACGACCTCCTTCATCACGAAGAAGGTTCGCGTCTGCCGCACGCCCGGCAGGGCGATCAGCCGTTCGCCATGCAGACGGTTGAAATCGGCGATGTCGCGCACCCTGATCTTGAGGAAGAAATCGAAGTCCCCCGCTACGAGATGACAGTCGAGCACGAAAGGCAGCCTCGCGACGGCCGCTTCGAACGCGGCAAAACTCTCGGGCGTCGAACGGTCGAGCACGACGCCGACGATGACCAACGTCCCGCGCCCAACCTTTTCCGGCGCAATCTCCGCGCGCACGCCGCCGATGTAGCCCTCGTCGAACAGGCGCTGCGTGCGCCGATGGCATGTCGCCTGACTGAGATTCACCGCCTTCGCCAGATCCGCGTTGCTCATCCGCCCATCGCGCTGCAGGCGATGCAGGATTCGCAGATCGGCTTTGTCGAGTGCGGAAGATTTTTCCATTTTCTATGCTGCGCCCAGATCGTTTCTTCGGCTTGGCCGCCTTTCCCAGCCACACGCCTACGATGAAGGCCACGAATTAGAAAGCACCTTGCGCGGGGTTTTCGCTACCCTGCGCAGGTCTTCAAAACCCCGGAGCCGCCATGCTGAGACTGGACAAATTCGCAAGATATCCGCTGACCTTCGGGCCGACCCCGATAGAGCCGTTGCCCAGGCTCTCCGCGGCGCTCGGCGGCAAGGTGAACGTGTTCGCCAAACGCGACGACTGCAATTCGGGGCTCGCGCTCGGCGGCAACAAGCTGCGCAAGCTCGAATATATCGTGCCGGACGCGCTGGCCTGCGGCGCCGATACGCTGGTCTCCATCGGCGGCGTGCAGTCCAATCATACGCGCATGGTCGCCGCGACCGCCGTCAAGCTCGGCATGAAATGCGTGGTCGTGCAGGAAAGCTGGGTCCCGCACGACGACGCCGTCTACGACCGCGTCGGCAACATCCTGCTGACGAGGCTGATGGGCGCCGACTGCCGCATCGTTCCCGACGGCTTCGACATCGGCATCCGAAAGAGCTGGGAGGACGCCATCCAGTCGGTGAAGGACGCCGGCGGCAAGCCCTACCCGATCCCGGCCGGCGCCTCGGTGCACAAGTTCGGCGGCCTCGGCTATGTCGGCTTCGCCGAGGAGGTGCGCATGCAAGAGGCGCAGATGGGGCTGCGCTTCGACTATATCGTCGTGTGCGTCGTCACCGGCTCGACGCAGGCCGGCATGATCGTCGGCTTCGCCGCCGACGAACGCGCCGAACGCGTCATCGGCATCGACGCCTCGGGGACGCCCGCCCAGACGCGCGCGCAGGTTCGGCAAATCGTCGACCGCACGGCGGAACTGGTCGAACTCGGCCGCGAGATCAGCGACGACGAAATCGTCATCCTCGAAGACTACGCCTATCCCGCCTATGGCGTGCCGAGCCAGGAAACCAACGACGCTATCCGGCTCGCCGCGCGCACCGAGGCGATGATCACCGACCCCGTCTACGAAGGAAAGTCGATGCAGGGCCTGATCGATCTCGTCGGCAAAGGGTTATTCCCGGCGGGGTCGAACGTACTCTACGCGCATCTCGGCGGCGCGCCGGCGTTGAACGGCTACAGCTATATTTATCGCAACGGCTGATTGTGCGCTGGGCGCGATACCAAATTCTGATCGCAGCCTTCGCAATTTACTATTTTGCGAGCGTTGCGTCATGAGGCACGATCCCGTTCCGAAATAAATGCGATCGTCGCCGGTAACGCCCAAGGCGACAGTGAGGTCGATGTGGGATCGAGGGAGGTCAGGCAAGCGGCGGCGTCATGGCCGCCCGCGCCGGATGCGGGTGCGGGTGCGGGCAAAACTGCAGCGTTGTGGTTTGGCCTTATGTTTGGCGCGCCCGCCGCGGCCTTGGCAGGCGGGCTTAGCGTAGAAGGCGCATGGGTCGCGCCGAATAACACGGTCGGCTCGGATATCGGCCTATATATGACGGTCAGGAACGACGCCGACGAGCCCGACGCGCTCATCCGCGCCGCCTGCCCGGTCGCCAACTTCTCGGAGAAACGCACGGTCGACGTCGGCGAGGGCGGGCTTGCCAACCGCGCCATCCCTAACATTCCCGTCGCTGCGCATTCGACGCTGACGATGACGTCCAAGTCCTATCACGTAGGCCTGTTGCAAACCCGCGACAAGCTGACGGAGGGCCAGTCCTTCACCTGCAATCTCTCGTTCCGCAGAAATGGGCCGATGGAGGTGAAGGTCACGGTATCGCCGTCGGCGCCATAAGGCCGATTGCGACGGCGCCGGCCGGGGGGAAAACCGAACGGCGCCGCAAGAAAATAAGCTTAAGTCAAGGGAGGACCGAATGAAAGCCAACAAGCTGCATCTGCTCGCCGGCGCCGCGCTGGCGTGTCTCTTGTCGAGCGCCGCCTACGCCGACAACGGCCCCGTCGCCGAGAAGCCCGCCACCGTCGCAAGCCCCGATGTCACGACCGAGCGCCTCAATAACGCCAATCAGGAGCTGGCGCAGGGCAACTGGATCACTCATCACGGCAATCTCTGGGGACAGCGCTATTCGCCGCTGGCCCAAATCAACAAGGACACGGTGAAAGGCCTGCATGTCGCCTGGACGATGCAGCTCGGCGGCGTCGAAGGCGGCGGCATCTGGTCGCACGGCGGCCTCGAAGGCACGCCGCTGGCCGAGAACGGCTATCTCTATGTCACCGACGGTTGGGGCTCGGTCTACAAGATCGACACCCGCGGCGGCAAGGGCGCGCTGATCTGGAAGATGGACCCCAAGACCGACCACGACTGGGCCGGCGCCGTCGCCTGTTGCGGCGTCGATAACCGCGGCGTGGCGCTGTACAAGAACCTCGTCGTCAGCCACACGCTCGACGGCCGGCTTGTCGCAACCGACAAGGAAACCGGACAAGTCAAGTGGCAGCGTCAGGTCGCCAATCCCGACAAGGGCGAAGTCGTCACCGGCGCGCCGCTCATCGTCAAGAACACCGCCATTACCGGCGTCGCCGGCGCCGAATACGGCATACGCGGATGGATCGCCGCCACCGACCTCGACACGCAGAAAGAGGTCTGGCGCACCTACACCATTCCCGGCAAGGGCGATCCCGGCATCGAGACCTGGAAGTCCGACAACAGCGCCGAAGTCGCCGGCGGCGGCTCGACCTGGGTGACGGGCTCCTACGATTCCGCGACGAACACCATCGTCTGGGGCGTCGGCAATCCCGGCCCGGACTGGGACAACGCGTTCCGCCCCGGCGACAATCTCTACACCGACTCCTCGCTCGCGGTCGACGCCGACACCGGCAAGATCAAGTGGCATTTCCAGCACACGCCGAACGACCCCTACGACTACGACTCGGTGTCCGAGAACGTGCTCGTCGACGTCGACGGCAAGAAGCTCGCGCTGCACGCCAACCGCAACGGCTTCGGCTATGCGGTGGACCGCACCGACGGCAAGTTCGAGTGGGCGACGCCGTTCGTGAAGAAGGTGACATGGACCAAGGGTATCAACCCGCAGACCGGCAAGCCGGTCGAGTACGATCCCTCGAAGGACGTGCAGGGCTACGCGGTGGCGCCGCATCGCGGCGAGCCCACCACCGATTTCTGCCCGGGCAACATGGGCGGCAAGAACTGGCCGCCGACCTCCTACAATCCGGAGCTGAAACTCTGGTACATTCCGGTCATCGAGAGCTGCAATCGCGTGACGATCGCGCCCGAGAAGGCGGTTCCCGCCAAATCGCGCGAGTTCTTCACCGGCGGCGGCCCGTCGCAGCCGGTGCGCATCACCGGCTCGGTCACGGCCATCGACGTGACGACTGGCAAGGTCGCGGGCAAGTACGAGACCAAGTTCCCGAATCTCGGCGGCACGCTGGCGACCAAGGATCTGGTGTTCTCCGGCGAGCCCAGCGGCGAGGTCTACGCGCTCGACGGCAAGACCCTGCAGAAGCTCTGGGGCTTCAACACCGGCGGCGGCGTGAGCGCGCCGCCGATGACCTTCGAGGCCGACGGCAAGCAATATGTCGCGATCCTCGTCGGCCTCGGCGGCGCCTGGGACAAGTGGTTCATCGATTCGACGCCCGAGTTGAAGACCATGCAGCCGGGCTCGACGCTTTACGTGTTCGGTCTTTGATCCCAAACTGAAAGCGCGGGGCCCCGCGAGGGGCCTCGTTTGTTTGTTGCAGACGAAGAGAACAGGTTGGCTTATGAGAGCACTCGTGGTGGGAGTAGCCTTCGCGCTGTCGCTGGCTATCCCTGCGTCGGCGGCCCAGGACGAAGCCGCGCTCGGCCGCGCCACCTTTGCCAAGGCCAATTGCGTTGGCTGCCATAAATGGCACGGAAACGGCGGGGGCGGCTACGGCGGCGCGGCGCTGAGCCTGCGCAAGACCGAACTCGACCGCGAGCAGATCATCCACACCGTCGCCTGCGGCCGGCCGAGCACCGGCATGCCGTATTTCCTGCGCGGGGTCTACGACGAGGACGCCACCGAACATCCCTGCTACGGCTTCACCCGCAAGGACGTGACCAGCAGCGACAACCATGTCGCCGAGGCGGCCGTCTTCTTGCGCCCGAACGAGATCGAGGCCGTCGCCGACTACGTGCTCAACAACATCAAGGGCCACGGCGAACCCAACTTCGCGGAATGTCAGGCGTTCTTCGGCGATACGTCGCGGGTCTGCGAGACCTACAAGCCGCAGAGCGCGCACCAGATGCCGACGCCTTCGACAATCAACTAAAGGATCATCCATGCGCGCGGCGTTTGTATTCCTCGCGGGACTCGGTCTCGCCTCCGCCTTCGCCGCCGAACACGGCGACCTCAGGGGCGGCGTCAATGTCGGAATGACGGCGGCCGACTTGCCGGCGAGCGGCTACAAGGACTTCGCCTGCGTCGCGCCGAAGGACAAAAACCTCGCCGGCTTCGCCGATTGGAAGACCTGCGAGCCCGACGCCGACGGTTTGCGCGCCTTGCACGCCGCCATCGACGAACCCGGCGCCGACGATACGCTCGTCGCCGGCCATCCCGTCAATCTCACGCTCGGCTTCGACGACAGCGGACGGCTCGCGCGCATCGACATCGAGACCAAGTCCAAGGGGCCGATGTACCTGCGCAAGAAGGCGTTCCTGCTCGGTCTGCAAGCCAGGGCGCGTTATGGCGAGGCTGGCTGGGATTGCCAGGAAGTTCCGCTTTCGGCCGACGAGGAGCCGCTCGGGCCGACCTCGGTCAAGGAGCATTGCGCCAAGACGGCGGGCGAGCGCAGGATCACGGTTGACCGCGCGCTTTACCGAAGGGTTGGCGCGGAAGCCAAGGCGTTCACCAGCGAGTCGCACGTCGTCATCGACTGGACGGCGAAATAGCGCCGTGACGAGTCACGCCGTGCCTGCGTCGGGTTCGGAAAGCGCCTACGACCCGGTCCTGCGTTGGCTCATCTTCACCGGCGTCAGCGTCTTCGCCGCTGTCGCGTTGTGGCGCTACGGTTTGACGCGGCTCATGCTCGCATCGGACCGCACGCATATCTCCTCTGTCATCGCGGCGCTTTATCTCGTCGCGAGCCTGCACGCCTGCGCTTGCGCCGTCGCGATCTCGCGCGTCGCCGCCGCGACCGAGGCGCTGCACGCGCGCAGGCGCCTCCCTCCGGGCCTCGTCGGCGACTACATCGGTGAACTGAAGACGAAGGCCGCAGCGCGCGGCGCGGGACCGCTCGACCAGACGCTGCTGTTGCGCGCGCTTAGCCAACGCCTGCGCGCCGGACATGCGCTCGGGGCGCTCGCCAGCGACGCGCTGATGAAGCTCGGCCTCGTGGGAACCATCGTCGGCTTCGTGCTGATGCTGGCGCCCGTCGCCGGGTTGGATGCGACCGACGACGCGGCGGTCCAGACGGCGATGGCGCGCATGAGCGAGGGCATGGCGGTGGCGATGTATACGACGCTCGCCGGCCTCGTCGGCTCGATCCTCGTGCGCGCCCAATATTTCCTGCTCGAAAGCGCCACCCGGTCCGCATTCTGGAACATCGTGCGGCTGACGGAGACCCGCCTCGTCCCCGCGCTCGAGCGCGGCGATGTTTGACGACTTCAACCTCGAAAGCCGCGAGGAGCCGTTCGATCCTTTCAGCGTCATGCTGTTCAAGGCGCTGCAGGTCGTCGCGTTCCTGTTTTTCCTCGCCATGTTGGCGATGGCGCCGAAGGCGAGCGAGGGCAAGGTCGATTCGAAGGCCGAGTTCATCATCACAATGGACTGGCCCGACAATCATCCCGACGATCTCGACCTGATGGTGCAGGACCCCGCCGAGAACATCGCTTGGTACCGCCGCAAGGAAGCGGGCTTCCTCACACTCGACCGCGACGACCGCGGCGGCGCGCATGACACAATTACGATCAACGGACAGCGCGTCTCGACGCCGATCCGCGAGGAGGTCGTGACCATCCGCGGTCTCGTCGCGGGCGAATATACGGTCAACGTCTCGCACTACGTCGCAACGACGCACGGCGCCGTTCCCGCCAACGTACGCGTGCAAAAACTCAATCCGGTGGCGCGCGTGATCTGGGAAGGTCAGGTGAAAGTCGATCATCGCGGCGACGAAAAGACCGCCGTGCGCTTCACGCTCGACGGCAAGGGCGAAGTCGTCGCGATCAACCATCGCGAGAAATCGCTGCTCAACATTCTCGGCTCGTCGCGGCCGACCGAGGGCGACGGCAAATGATCGAAGGCCCGACCGGCTGGATTGTGACGCTGGCGACCGCCTATGTCGCGCTCGGCGCGCTGACGCTTTGGTCGCTGCTGGCGGCGCGCGCGCCGGTTCTCGTCAAGGCCGCGCTCGTCGTCGCCGTATCGGCTTTCTATGTCGCCGGCTTCTTCGGTCTGCGCGCGCTGCCGGGTTACGCGAGCGAACAGCGCCTGCCGCCGCGCTTCAAACTGCTTGGCGCCCGCGTCGTCGAGCCGAGGACGATTTCCGGCGATCCCGGCTCGATCTACATGTGGGTCGAGCCGATGGACGAGAACAGCGTTCTCTCCGGCCGCCCGCGCGCATTCCGCCTGCCCTATGACGAGAAGGACGCGGACAATATCGTCAACGCCGTCAAGCGCAGCAACGAGGGCCACCCGCAGGAAGGGCGCACGGGGCACGCCAAGGACGACAATGACTGGCTCGGCCCCAACGCCGGCTTGACGGTCGAGAACGGCGCGTCAACCAACGCCCGCGAGCCCGGCGAGGCGGAGCGCGACGAGGGGGTCGAGTTCTCGACCATGCAGGCGCCGCGGTTGCCGATGAAGGACGATCAGTTGACGCCGTGAGGGGAGGCGGTGGGCAGTGGGCAAGCTCGCCGCAGTTGCTTCGTCAAGCCGAAAGCCGCCGCCGAGCCCATGACCGAAAGGCTCGGCCGAAGCGTTTCTGGGCCGCCCACTGCCGACTGCCTACCGCCTACTCCCTCCCCTCCCCCCGCCGCTTGCGCTCAGCGTCATCCCACGCCGTCAGCGGCTGATAGTCCGGCACGAAACCGAGACCCTTCTGCGCGTCCGACGACACGGCGCTTTGCGAAGTCACCACGTCAATCAGCGCTGGCGCATTGGCGAGCGCGCGACGCAGCGCGGGAACCAGATCCTCCGCGCGCCTGACCCGCTCGCCATACGCGCCGAGCGCCCCCGCCATCGCAGCGTAGTCGGAATGGCGCAGCGTCGTCCCGACGACGCGGCCGCCGTAGTTGAACTCCTGATCGTAGCGCTCGATGTTCCAGGCGGCGTTGTTGGAGACGATGAACACCGCTTTTGCGCCGTGCCTCACGGCCGTATCGATCTCCATCGCGTTGATGCCGAAGGCGCCGTCGCCGGTGACCGAGATCACCTGCCGCCCCGGCTCGGCCAGCGCCGCCGCAATAGCGAACGGCACGCCGACGCCCAGACAACCAAACGCGCCTGCATCCATATAAGTGCGCGCCGCAAGGCCGACGCGCGCGAAGCTGAGCAGATCCCCGCCGTCGGCGATGGCGAGATAGTCGGGATCGGCGACCTCGCGGATCGCGTCGAAGATCGCCGCCGGATGCACCTTGCCGTCCTCGCCCTGCGTCGGCGCCGGCTTGAACGCCGAGCGCTTCTCATGCCTTGCGCGCAACCCTTGCGACCACGCCTTCTCGCAAGCCGGCTCGCGATCGCCCGCCGCCGCGAGGATGGCGTCGAGCGCCAGAGCGGGCGAGGCCAGCAGCTCGGGATCGCCGCGCCGGTTGTCAAGCAATTCGCCGGCGTTGTCGGCGATGCGCACGAAACGCGCGTTCGGGAAAACGGCCGGCGAGCCGTAACCCAGTTGATAATCGAGCCGCCGTCCGACGACGAGGACGAGATCGGCCTCGCTCATCGCCGCCGCGCGCATCGCGCCGACGAACGACTTGTGCTCGGGCGGCACGAGCCCGCGGCTTTCCTGCGTGTCCAGATAGGCGGCGCCGGTCGCGTCGAGCAGCCGCGTCAGCGCTGCGCCGGCGTCGCGCGCGCCGCGGCCGGTCACGACCAGCGGCCGCTTCGCGCTCCACAGCGCGACCGCCGCCGCCTGCACTGCGCCGGGCTCCGGCGGAATCCGGCGCGGCGGCTTCGGCCGCAGCCAGTCCTCAAGCACGAGATTGGCGACGACATGCGCGCGCAGCACGTCGGTCGGGATCTCGATATAGGACGGCCCCGGCTCGCCGACGTCGCCGAAGGCGCGCGACACGGCCTCGTCGAACTCGCGGATCGCCTGATCGGCGACACGCGCCGTGCGCGCGAAGCGGCAGACGGGCTTCAAGAGATCGACATGCGGAATGTCCTGCAACGGCCCCATATTGGCCTGAGCCCGCGAGGTGCAGCCGCCGATCAGCAACACTGGCGCGCGCGCGAGCGAGGCGTTGGCCATCGCCGTCACACAATTGGTGACGCCCGGCCCTGCGGTCGCCATCGCGACGCCGAGGCCGCCCGTCAGCTCCGCGTGCGCGTGCGCCATATGGACGGCGGCGCCCTCGTCGCGCACGTCAATAATGCGGATCCCGAGCCGCGCGACATGGTCCCAGATCGGCTGGATGTGGCCGCCCTGCAGGCCGAACACGCGGTCGATCCCGCGTCGTTGCAGAAATTTCGCGATCCAGGCCGCGCAGGCGAGATCGTCAGTGTTGAGGTCTTGTCGTACGCTCATCTGCTCCTACTCCTCAACCTCGCCAGCCTGATTGAGGCGGTCGCGCAGTTCGCGATGCTGGATCTTGCCCGTCGCGGTGCGCGGCATCTGGTCTTCGCTGAAGAACGAAATGGAGCGCGGCCGCTTGTAGCCGGCGAGCCGGTCGCGCGACCAGTCCAGCAATTCCGCCGCCGTCAGGTTCTCGCCGTCATGCGGGACGACGACGGCGTGCACGCGTTCGCCCCATTTGAGGTCGCTCAAGCCCACCACCGCCACGTCGCGCACCTTCGGATGCGCGCCGAGCACGTTCTCGACCTCTGAAGGATAGATGTTCTCGCCGCCGGAGATGATGAGGTTCTTCTTGCGATCGATCAAGCGTATGAAGCCGTCGCTGTCGCGAAGCGCCACGTCGCCGACCGTGCAATAGTCGCCGCGGAACGCCTCCGCCGTCTTGTCGGGCAGCTTCCAGTAGCCCTCGAACGTGTAGGGATTGCAGGAGTAGAGTTCGCCGGGTTGACCGTCGGGAACCTCGACGCCGTCGTCGCCGAGGATGCGGATCGGGCGGGAGCCGACGCATTCGCGCCCAACGGAGCCGAGATGCGTGAACTGCTCGTCGGGATGCAGCATCGTCACCCAGCCCGCCTCGCTGGAGCCGTAGAGCTCGTAGAGGCCGGAGTTCTTGAACATCTCCATCACCGCGCGCTTGGTGTCGGGCCGCGCCGGCGCCGAGGAGATCATCAGCTTTTCGACGCCATCGAGATTGAGCTTCGCCCGCGTCGCCTCGGGCAGGCCGAGCATCATGATGTAATGCGTCGGAACCAGCGAGGTGAAGCTCGCGCGCTTTTCCGCCAAAGCCCGGATCGCGTGCTCGGGATCGAAACTTTTGCGCGAATAGATATGCGTCGCCGCGCCCATCGTCGCGAAGGCGCCGAAGAAATAAAGCGAGTTGGCGTGGCACATCGGCATCGCCAGCAGCGCGGAATTATCGCGGTACAGTTTCAGCTCGATCTCGGTGACGAGCGCCACCATCGCGCCGCCGCGATGGCTGCGGATGACGCCCTTCGGCCGCCCCGTCGTGCCGGAGGTGTACATGAACACCCAGGGGTCGGCGAGATCGACGGCGACGCCGGTAGGTCGCGCCGCGCCGGCGTTCAGGAACTCCTCATATTGGCGATAGCCCGCCGGCGCAGCCCGCACGCCGAAGCAGATACGGCGGTTGAACGGGATCGACAGCTGCGCGCCGATATCCTCAACCAGGCCGCAAAGCTCGTCCTGCACGATCAGCGCCGCGCATTCGGCGTGCTCGACGATGAACAGCGCCTCGACGGCGATCAGGCGGAAGTTGATCGGCACGACGACCAGCCCCGCCTTCGCCGCCGCCGCGTAGATCTCGACCCATTCGATGCAGTTGTAGGCGAGCACCGCCACGCGGGCGCCCTTGACGAGTCCGAGGCCGAGAAGCGCGTTGGCGAGGCGGTCGGCGCGCTGGTTCCACAGCGCGAAACTCATCTCGCGGTCGAGATCGCTGGCGCCGATCTTGTTTGGCGACAGCCGCGCGTGCGTTTCGAGCGCCTGTCCGAGGTTCAACAGTCCACGCATCGCGGGCGCCTCACTTGAGAAGTCCGGTGGAGAGCCAGGGAATCGCCGCGATGACAAGCGTGCCGACGAGCAGCGCAAGCACGTAGCCCGCCATCGGCCGCAGACCCAGATCGGGATTGACGCGACTGATCGCGCAGGCCGCGTAATAGCCGACGCCGAACGGCGGCGCGAACAGGCCTATGCCCATCGCCAGCACCACAACCATCGCGTAATGCACCTCGTTGACGCCGACAGTCCTTGCGATCGGAAACATCAGCGGACCGAACAGCACGATGGCCGGAATGCCTTCGAGCACGCTGCCGAGCACGATGAAGACGAGGATCGTCACGCCGAGGAACACCGGCGAACCGCCCGGCAGCTTCGTCATGAAGCCGGCGAGCGCGGTCGAGAAGCCGGACTGCGTGAGCGCCCAGGCCATGCCGGTCGCCGCGCCGATGATGAGGAGGATCGCGCCCGATAGCGAGGCCGTTTCAACCAGCATCGGGTATAGCCGTCGCCAGCGGAAATCGCGGTAGAAGATCAGACCCGCCAGAAAGGCGTAGACGATGCCGAGCGTCGACACCTCCGTCGCCGTCGCAACGCCGCCGACCACCGCCGCGCGAATCAGAATCGGCAGCGCCAGCGCCGGCAGCGCGACCACGGCGGCGCGCGCTATGGCCGCGGGCTTGGCGCGAACGATGTGGGAGAGATCCTCGTGGCGATAGCGCCGCCGCACCACCGCGACCAGCGCTGCGGCCAGCACCACGCCGGGCACCAGGCCGCCGGTGAACAAAGCCGCGATGGAGACGCCGGTCACCGAGCCGATGGTGATGAGCACGAGGCTCGGTGGCACGGTCTCGGTCTGTGCGCCGGTCGCCGACAACAGCGCGACGAGGTCGCCGGGCTTGGCGCCGCGCTTTATCATCTCGGGAAACAGCACCGGCGCGACCGCCGCCATATCCGCCGCCTTCGAGCCCGATATGCCTGACACCAGATACATCGCGCCGATCAACACATATTGCAGGCCGCCGCGCACATGCCCGAGCAGGCTCGCCAGAAACGCCACCATCGCCTTGGCCATCCCGGTCATCTCGATCAACAAGCCCAGGAACACGAATAGCGGCACGGCGAGCAGGATCAGATGGCTCATGCCCTCGTCCATGCGCCCGACGATGACGGTCGGCGCGGTCGAGGTCGTCAGCACGACATAGCCGAAGGTCGCGAGCGCGAAGGCGAAGGCGATGGGCGCCGCCGCGAACACCAGCACGCCAACCAGAACCACGAAGAAAAGCACCAGATTGAGATTGCCGAGCGCGGGCAGATGCGGCCCGAGCCAATAAAAGCCGGCGACTCCCGCCGCGACCGACGCCAACGCGGCGAGCGTCACGCCTCGGCCCTGCGCGCGCGCGAGCCGCAGCAACGCGACCAGGAGCATCAGGCCGAAGCCGATTGGCAGCGCCATCGAGCGCCAGCCCGAGGAAATCTCCAAGGCCGGCGTCGTGATGTCCATGTCGTCGGCGGCGAACTCATAGGCGGGTTCGACGATGAAGGCGAGAAACGCCAGCGCCGCGCACAGGCCGAAGCGATCCAGGAACGCCTGCGCGCGAGGTCCGAACCGCGAGGCCAGCGCCGTCATCCGCATATGCTCGCCGCGATGCAAAGCCAGCGCGGCGCCGAGCATCGCCAACCAAAGGAACAGGATGCCGGCGAGCTCGTCGCTCCAGATCAGCGGCGCATGGAAGACATAGCGCGCGCAGACGCCGGCAAACAGCACGCCGATCTCGACGACGACCAGCAGCGCCGCCAGCGCGGCCAGTCCCGCGCCGAGCGCGTCGGAAAGCCGGCTTAAGGAACCGCCGGCGGCGGACGGGCGCGTCTCGACGCCATGCATGGCGTCAGCCGATGTCGCCGGCGTATTTCTGCAACAAGGTCCAGCCCTCGTCGCCGAACTTCGCTCGCGCTCGTTTGTAGAAGTCGGTCTTCGCCAGCGCCGCCTTGAACGGCGCGAGATCGGGCGCGTTGAACACGAGCCCCTTGCCCTCCAGCGCTTTGCGAAGGTCAATCGACGCCTTGGCGAGATCGTCGCGCTGTTGCTTCGCCGCCGCGTTGAAATGCTTGGCGATGACGGCTTGCGCGTCCTTCGGCAGCGCCGCCCAGGGCTTGCCGGCGGCGATCAGCCAGAACCCGTCCCAGGCGTGATTGGTCAGCGAGCAGTATTTCTGCACCTCGTAGAACTTCGCGACGTCGATCAGCGGCAGCGGGTTTTCCTGACCGTCGGCAATCTTGGTCTGCAGCGCGGAATAGGCCTCGGCGAGCGGGATGCTGACCGGCGAGGCGCCGAGCGCGGAGAACATCGACACCCACAGCGGCACGACCGGCACGCGGATCTTGAAGCCCGCGAGATCCTCGGGCTTGTCGATGGGATGCGTCGAGGACGTGATCTCGCGAAAGCCGTTGTCCCAGCCGGCCTCGAAGGGGACGAGCCCGACCTTGGCGATCAGGGCGCGGACATGGGCGCCGAGGTCGCCGTCCACCGCCGCCCACACTTTATCGTAATCGGAGAACGCGTAGCCGACGCCGAACAGCGCCGTTTGCGGCACGAGTGTGGAAATGACCGTGTTCGGCATCGTCGCCAGCTCCAGCGCGCCGGAGCGCAGCTGCGAGATCATGTCCTTGTCGTTGCCGAGCTGGTTGTTGGGAAACAGCGAGATCGCCACTTCGCCGTGCGTCTCGTCGGAGATCGCCTGGATCGCCTCGGTCAGCCGCAGGTTGACGGAATGCGTCGCCGGCAGGTCGTTGCCGAACTTCAACTTGATCGGCTCCGCGCGAGCGATCGAGAAGGTTGTCGCGAAGGCGGCGCCGGCTACCGACTTCATGAGGACGCGCCGATCCAGCAGCCTCATCCGCTCCTCCCTCGTCCCCCGCGACGAAATCTAATGTTTCGCCTGCTCTTGAACTCTGAATTCAGAGTGGATACACAGTTTCCCGCATCGGCGCAACATAGATCATGCGCGGGCCGAAGGGAGGCGGGTTTGGAAATGCGGGTGTTATCCGTGCAGCCCAGTCTGGCGCAGCGAGTCTGCGACGCCATCGTCTCGGAGATCGTGGCCGGCCGCCTGCCCGCCGGCGCCCGCCTTATCCAGGACGAACTCGCGCGCGCGCTCGGCGTCTCGCGCCAGCCGGTGCAGCAGGCTCTCTTGTTGTTGCGCAATCAAGGGCTGGTGCGTGAGGCCCACGGGCGCGGCCTCGTCGTGGCGCCGTTGGAGGCGGCCGACGTGCGCGATCTCTATCAGTTGCGCGCCGCGATGGAGGCGCTGGCGGGGCGTCTTGCGGCTGAAAACGGCGGCTCGCGTCTGGCCGAAGACGGCGCCGAACTCATCCTCAGGGGACGCGAGGCGCTGCAGCGCGGCTCGCTCGAACATCAGATCGCCGCCGACATCGAGTTTCACGTCCTGCTCGCTAAAGCCTCGGGCAACGCGCTGCTGGCCGAAACGATGGCGCCGCACTGGGCGAAATTCCGCCGCATCATGGCGGAGGTGCTGCGCGAGGGCGAGCAGAGTTCGCGCCGCGTCTGGGACGAGCACGCCGCGATCCTCGAAGCGGTTGTCGATGGCGACGGCGCGCTGGCGGAAACCTTGTGTCGCGAACATCTGAGCAAAGCTTCGCGGCTGGTCGAAGACCGGATTTCGTCGCACGGGCAGGTCCCGGCCAGCGCGTCGGCGCGCAGGACGGACCCGGTCATGGTTTGATCGTTTGGACCTCTGGCGCCGAAGACCAGGGGACCGAAGTCGGGAATGGAAACGTAAGGTCTCTGGGAGGAGCGCGCTTCGGTGGATATCAGACAACTGCGCTATTTCGTCGCGATCGCCGATCAGCACTCGATGTCGCTCGCCTCGGAAAAGCTCGGGGTGGCGCAGCCCTCGCTGAGCCATCACGTCATGCGCATCGAGGAGGAACTCGGCGTTAGACTGCTCGTGAGATCGACGCGCGGCGTGACGCTGACGGAGAGCGGCCAGCGCCTCTATACGCATGCGCAAACGATCCTGAGAGCCGTCGAAGCCGCCGTCACCGACCTGCGCGAGCGGACCTCCGAACTCAGCGGACCGGTCAGCTTCGCCTTTCCCAGTTCGGTCGGCAATGTGTTGACGGCGCCGCTTGCGGAGACCGTGCGCAACGTGTTCCCGAAGATCGTGCTGCGCGCGATGGAGGCGATGAGCGGCCACGTGCAGGCCTGGCTGACGGAAGGTTCGGTCGACTTTGGCATTCTCTACGACGTCAATTGCACGCGCGAGCTCGAATTGCGCCCGTTGCTGGCGGAGGAGCTTTATCTCGTCGCCGCACGCGATTGCTGGAAAGCCGAGATCGGCAACAACGGCGTCGCCAGGGAGCCGGTCGCGCTCGCCGACTGCGGCGGGCTCGGGCTCATTCTGCCCCATCGCGCGCACGGGCTGCGCGAGACGGTCGAGCGCGCCGCCGCTACGCGCAACATCGCCCTCGACGTCGTTCTGGAGATGGATTCGCTCAGCCGCATCAAGTCGCTGGTGGCGCGCGGCTCCGGCTACTCAATTCTCGCGCACGCCGCCGTGCACGAGGAACTGGAGCGCGGCGAACTCGTGCTCGTCCCGATCTGCGAGCCAACGCTGCGGCGCACGGTCTATCTCGCCAGCAATCCCGCCCGGCAAGTCAAGCGGGCCGCGCGCGAGGTGGAGCGTTTGGCGGTCGAAATCGCCTGCGAGCTTGTACGAAAGGGCTACTGGCGCGGAGAACTCTCCTCGCCGCAGTCGGCCGAGCCCGCGCGCGAGGGGCGCTCGCCGCCGCGCGGCGTGACCCGCAAGGCGGCGGAATGAGCGACGACGGCTATCTGGCCACGAATGTCCGCCGCGCCGCGCCGCCGGCGAAGCAGCCGACCAGATAGACGACACAGAACAGCACCGCCGATTCCAGCCAGAACGCCGCGCGGCCGGAGAACAGGTGGATGGCCGCCGCGACGAAAGCCACGGCCAGCGCAATCAGCGCCGCCCGAAACCCGCCGTGAAACAACTTTGCCTGCGGTTCGGAACTCTCCGTGCGCCAGCCGACGGCCGCGCCGATCAGCGCCGCCAGCGCAAGCCAGCCCCATAGAAACGAGACATCGTAAGACATGGCGAACTCCTCAGCCGAGCCGGCGCTTCACTTCACGTGGATTTCGATGCGACGGTTCTTGGCCCGGCCGTCGTCGGTGTCGTTCGAGGCGACCGGCTTCTCCACGCCGTAACCGACGGAGGTCAATCGGGCCGCCGCGACGCCCGCGTGCGTCAGCGCCGCGGCCACAGCGTCGGCCCGCGCCTTGGACAGACGCTTGTTGCCCGAGGGGTCGCCGATGTTGTCGGTATAGCCCGACACTTCGAGCTGAGCGTCGGGGCAGCGGCCGGCGACATGCGCGAGCCGCGCGATCAGCGCCGCTGAGGCCGGCGAGACAGTCGCCTTGCCGAGCGCGAACTGCACGCTGGTCGTGTTGAGAAGATACAGCATGTATTTCTCGCACTTCGGAGGGTCGAGCGGCGTAGCGGCGTCGATCTCCTGCGGCGAGGGCGGCGCATTGGCCTGCGCCGACTTTTGCGCCTCGCTGGCCTTGCGCGCCTCTTCCGCGGCCTTCGCGTCGGCGGCGGCTTTTGCGTCCTCCTCCGCCTTGCGCGCCTGCGCCAGCCTGTCCTCCGCGGCCTTAAGCTTGTCGCCCGCCGATTGCGCCGCCGCAGTCGCCGCGAGCGCGCTCGCCTCGGCCGCCTTGACCGCGTTGGACGCCTTGTCCGCGAGAGCGGCGAACTCGGCCGCGCCGGACTGCCGCGCGCTCTCGGCGGCCTTGACCGCCTGATCGGCGGCGGCGGCGCGATCGGCTGCCGCTCTCGCCGCGTCCTCCGCCTTCTTGGCCGCATCTGCGAGCGCTGCGGCGTTACCGGCTCGCGCGTCCTCGGCCGCCTTGGCCGCCTGTTGCGCCGTCGCCGCGCTTTCCGCCGCAGCTTTGGCCCCGTCATCGGCCTTCTTCGCCTGATCGGCCAGCGCCGCGGCTTGCGCGTTGCGCGCGTCCTCGGCCGCCTTCACGGCACTTTGCGCCGTCGCCGCGCTCTCGGCCGCCGCTTTGGCCGCGTCGTCGGCCTTTTTCGCCTGATCGGCAAGCGCGGCGCCCTGTGCGCTGCGCGCATCTCCCGCCGCCTTCGCAGCCTGATCCGCCGTCGCGGCGCTCTCGGCCGCCGCCTTGGCCGCCTCTTCCGCCTTCTTCGCCTGCTCGGCGAGCGCGGCGCTTTCGGCGTTGCGCGCATCCCCGGCCGTCTTCACGGCCTGATCCGCCGCCGCAGCGCTCTCAGCCGCCGCCTTGGCCGCCTCTTCCGACTTCCGCGCCTGTTCGGCGAGCGCGACGCTTTCGGCGTTGCGCGCGTCGCCAGCCGCCTTCACGGCTTGATCCACCGCCGCCGCGCTCTGCGCCGCGGACTTCGCCGCGTCCGCGGCTTTCTGCGCCTGTTCGGCGAGCGAGTTGCGCGCGTCCTCCGCCGCTTTCGCGGCCAAGCCGGCCGCTGCAACGCTCGCGACCGCCGCTGCAGCCGCATCCTCGACCTTTTTGGCCTGGCCGGCGAGCGCGGCGGTTTGCGTGTTACGCGCGTCCTCGGCCGCCTTATCCTCCTGAGCGCGCTTCTCCCGATCCTGCGACAGGGCGACGGCTTCAGCCTGACGCGCATCCTCGACGGATTTGGCCGTGTCGCCGGCGGTCTTGGCCGCCTGCTCGGCCGCCGTAGCGCTTGCTGCGGCCGCTTTGGCGGCGGCGTCGGCTTTCGTCGTTTCGTCGGCCCGCGTGGCGGCGTCGGCGTTGCGCGCCTCGTCGGCGGCGTGGGCGGCGCTGGCGGCGGCCAAGGCGCTCGCGGCGGCCGCCTTGGCCGCATCCTCGGCTTTGCGCTGCAACTCGGCGACCTCGGCCGTCTGCGCTTTCAACGCCGAATCGGCCTCGGGGCTCGGGGCGCTCAGCGCGCCGAGCGTCTGGCGCGTCTCCTGGCTGGCCTTCGCTGAAGCGTCGGCGACTTTGGCGGCTTCGGCGGCGTCCGCCGCGCTCTGCGCCGCAGATTTGGCGGCCTCCTCGGCCTTGCGGGCGTCATCGGCGGAAGTCGCCGCCACCGCCGGGGCTTGCGCGAGCGCCTGACGCGCGTCGTCGGCCGCCTTCGCGGCGTCGCTGGCGGTCTTCGCCGCCTCGGCGGCGGCCGTCGCGCTTGCCGCCGCAGCCTTGGCCGCGTCTTCGGCCTTGTGCGCCTGATCTGCAACAGCCGCTACATCGACGACCGGTTCGGGCGCCTTCTGCGACTCCGGTTGAACGGTCGGAGTCTCCGCCGGCTTGGGCGCGGCTTGCGCGAGCGCCTGGCGCGCGTCGTCGGCAGCCTTCGCGGCGTCGCTGGCGGTCTTGGCCGCATCCTTCGCGGTCTTGGCGGCCTCGGCGGCGGCCGTCTCGCTCGCCGCCGCCGCTT
>Ga0182030_10005058_pt1 | contig 28032 bp, 20 predicted proteins | sample 812S3MmetaG_FD_121299 | JGI IMG/M metagenome (GOLD analysis project Ga0182030, IMG submission 121299) | Permafrost microbial communities from Stordalen Mire, Sweden - 812S3M metaG (Illumina Assembly) | ecosystem: Environmental > Terrestrial > Soil > Wetlands > Permafrost | place: Sweden... | reverse complement strand
GCAAAGACCGCGAATGCGGTGGCCGCCGCGGTGGAAGCCGGCATGATGTCGATCAACCACCACGGGCTCGCCTTGCCGGAAGTGCCGTTCGGCGGCGTCAAGGATTCCGGCTACGGCTCGGAAGGCGGATTGGAGGCGATCGAAGGCTACCTGGTAACCAAGTTCGTCACCCAGGCGGGATTGTAGCGCCACCTGTCAGCGCTGTTAGCGCGGTATCGATTCGGACACGGCGGCACGGAGGGGACAAGCATGAGCGCCGCGGCGCCTCCCATCGCGATGCGAAGCGGCACGCAGCCTCTGTTGCCGCCGCGAACCATCGCGATCAATCCGCTGCCGCCGGTGTTGCTGACACGCGACGAAACCACGCCGCCGCCGGGGCCGCCGCGCCGCACCAAGCTCTGGGAATTCAACACCAACCTGCATTGCTCGATCATCGGCACCTGCCTGTCCGCCGGCGATCTGCGGCAGGTTATGAAGAAGCTGGAGCTGGCGCCGCGGGACAGCACCGACCACGAACTGCACGGCACCGCCGTCACCCTGGCCGGCCGCCACGATGCTGCGGGCAAACTGCTGCACAAGGCGTTGGACAAGCGCCACCACCTTGCCATCAATCAGTTCGCCAAGGCCGACACCGCCGACCGCGTCCGCGCCTTGTGGCGGGATGCCGTGCGGCGCGGCGATATCCCAGGCGCCTATTGGGCGACGCTGACGCATCCTGCCGCCACGCCTGCCCTGGTGCGCGAGGCGTTCGGCGACGTGCACATGCTGTCGCACCTCGTCGGCGCCGCCAACCGCGCGGACATCAGGCGGCTGTGCCAGTTGGAAGCCGACAAGGCGGAGCTGGAAGCGAAGCTCGAACGGCAGCAACTGGCACTGCGCGACGCCGTCGTCACGCGCGACCAATGCATCCAGGAACTGCGCCAGGCATTGGCTCGGAAAATCGCCGACGAGCCGCCGTCCGGCGCAAACCGCACCGGCGATGGATGCCCCGGCAATGGACTCATTGACGATGGACGCACCGGCGCGAACCGCACCGGCGACGGACGTGTAGGCGATGGACGCAGCGGCGATGGACGCATTGACGATGGACGCATCGGCGACGCCGCCGAGGACCCCATGGTCCTGCGCCAACTGGTGGCCGACCTCGAACGCCGGCTGGCAGGCGAAACCCGTCGCCGTGCCGCATCGAACGAACGGCTGTCCGCCGCACAGGCCGCGGTCGCGCAGGAGCGTTCGGCCCGCGCCAAAGCCAAACAGGAACGCGACGCCCTGCGCCAGGAACTGGACGCGATCGAGGCGTCACTCGCTGCCGACAGCAACGATGCAGCGCCCGGCACCTTGCCGGACCGGCGCCTCGACGGCGTCGTCCTGCTGTATGTCGGCGGCCGTGCGCATCAGGTTGCCCATCTGCGCGCGGTGGGCGAGCAGTTCGGCGCGACCTTCCTGCATCACGACGGCGGGATCGAGAACCACCCGAACCTACTGCCCGGCCTGACCAGCCGCGCCGACCTCGTGCTGTTCCCGGTTGACTGCATCAGCCACGACGCCGCGCACGCGGTGAAGCTGCTGTGCCGCCAGGCCGGCAAGCGTTTCATCCCGCTCCGCTCGGCCGGTGCGACATCCTTGCTCGCGGCGCTGCGGCGGCCGGAGCTGTCCGGCCTGGCAGACGCGGCCGATTGATCGGACGCGGCCGACTGATCAGACGCCAACCATCACGTCGGATGCCTTGATCACCGCAATCGCCTGCATGCCCGGTTTCAGCCCGAGTTCGGCCACGGCTTCGTTGGTGATCGACGCGGTGATCGTCACCGTCGGCGATACCTCGATCGTCACGTGCGAGGTGGTCGCGCCCGGCATCACGGTCTTGATGGTACCGGCAATCTGGTTGCGGGCAGAGAGCTTCAACATCGGATGGCATTCCTTATCTGGTCGAATAGTCCGGTAGCGAGACTATTTGCTGGCGCAGGCACGGTTGATCGCGAGCAGGTGCTTACGGGCCGCCAGCGCGGTGTCCATCTCGATGGCCCGATAGCGCTCGATGACAGCCTTGCCGGCCGGGGTCAGCACGGCACCCCCGCCACCACTGCCGCCCGCCGCGGTCTCTACAACCTGAGTGCCCAGACTGCGGTTCAGTTCCTCCACCAGCTCCCAGGTTCGCCGATAGGACATGCGCAAGGCCCGTCCCGCGGCGGAGATCGAGCCTGACCGCCCGATCTCCTCCAGCACCGCGACCTTGCCGGGGCCGATCCTGGCGCCCGACGCGAGGTCGAGCCGGATGCTCAGCCGGTCTCCGGCAGTCGTCGCTTCAGCCGATCTTGGTTTCCGCTTCCCCATGATGGCGTAACCAACCACGCCCAGCCCCTGGTGATCAATCATCGGCTGCACAGCCTCCGGTCCGGACGACTGGCCCCCTGGTGCCGCTATATCTGGTGAGATATATCGTGGCAACCGGAGGACGATACCTTGCCTGGTCGTTGTTTGTTGATCCTGCTGCTGTTGTGGTCCGGCCTTGCATCCGCGGCCGAGGTGACCGATGCCACCGGCCGTACCGTGCAGATCCCGGACCGGGTCCAGCGAGTGCTGCCGGCCGGCCCGCCCGCCGCTGTGCTGCTGGAGGCCTTGGCGCCCGACCTGATGCTGGGTTGGCCGTCGCCCGTGCCCGGCAACGCTCGCGCCTTGTTGGCTCCCGCCGCGGCGCAACTTCCGCAAGTTCCGCGGCTGACCGGGCGAGCCGACGTGACGGCGGCCATCAAGGCGCTGAAGCCGGACCTGCTCGTGGACTATGGCACCGTGTCGCCGCGCTATGCCGACCTGGCGCGAACGACGCAGCAGGACACAGGCGTACCGACCATCCTGCTCGACGGCTCGCTGGCCAATATCCCACATGTTTTGCGATCGCTTGGGCACGTCCTGCATCGCGATGGCCGAGCCGAAACCCTGGCGACCTTCGCCGAAGCCATGCTGGCGCTGCCGGCGACCCACACGACGCATCCGCGCGTCCTGTATGCGCGCGGTGCTGACGGGCTGACGGTCGCCGCCCCCGGCACCGACGTAACGGCAGTCTTCGCCCAACTCGGCTGGCAGGTGGTCGCGCCGGACGGCCAGGGCACGTTCCGTCCCGCCAGCGTCGATGCGATCCGCACGCTCGATCCGGACCTGCTGATCTTCTCCGACCCGGCAATGCACGACGCCGTCATGCACGACGACGCATGGCGCAGCGTCCGCGCCGTGCGCGATGGGCACGTCCTGATTGTCCCCAGCCTTCCCTTCGGCTGGATCGAGGAACCCCCGTCGATCAACCGCTTGCTCGGTCTCGCCTGGCTCGAGGGTCGCGACCCGGCGACCCTCGCCCCGCTGTTCAACGCGGTCGTCTATGGCCGCGCGCTGCAACCGGCGCAGCTTGAAACCGTGTTTGCCGGCATCCACGCCCCGTAACTCTGAGAGGCCCACTCCATGCGTGTCCTGCTGTTCCTCTGCATGTTGCTTGTACCGTTAGCGGCGCGCGCCCAGGAGCTGACGGTGTTCGCCGCCGCCAGCCTGACCAACGCGCTGAAGGACGTCTCGGCGCAATGGGTGAAGGCCGGCCATCAGCCGCTGCGCATGTCGTTCGCCTCCAGCTCCACCCTGGCGCAGCAGATCGAACAGGGCGCGCCGGTCAACGTCTTCGCCTCGGCCGACGAGAAGTGGATGGACTACCTGGCGGGGAAAAACCTGATCGTGCCCGGCACGCGGAAGGACCTGCTCGGCAACGACCTCGTCCTGGTGGTGCCGGCCGACCATCCGCTGCACGTCACCATCGGCCCCGGCTTCGACCTGCTGAAGTTGCTCGGCCCGACCGGCCGGCTCGCGGTCGGCGATCCGGCGCATGTCCCCGCCGGCATCTACGCCGAACAGGCGCTGAAGAAACTGGGCCTATGGGACAGCGTCTCCCCCCGCCTGGCCAGCGCCGAGGACGTCCGCTCCGCCCTGCTGCTGGTCGAACGCGGCGAGGCGCCGGCCGGCATCGTCTATGGCACCGACGCCGCGGTATCGAAGGCCGTTATGGTGGCCGGCACCTTCCCGGCCAACAGCCACGACCCGGTCGCCTATCCGTTCGCCGTGGTGAAGGGGGGCGACATGCCGGAAGCCCGCGCCCTGATGGCCTTCCTGGCCGGTCCGCAGGCCCGCGCGATCTTCCTGCAGCGTGGCTTCAAGGTCGAGTAGCCTGAACCTCTCGCCGGAAGAATGGGAGGCGGTCCAGCTGACGCTGGAGGTGGCGGCGCGCGCCGTCGGCTTCGGCCTGCCGCTGGCCGTTCTGACCGCCTGGGTGCTGACCCGGTACCGCTTTCCCGGCCGGCCGGTGCTCTCCGCGTTCGTCCACCTGCCGCTGGTGCTGCCCCCCGTGGTCACCGGCTGGCTGCTGCTGATCGTGTTCGGCATCCGCGGGCCGGTCGGGTCCGTGCTGTTCGACTGGTTCGGCATCCGCCTGGTGTTCACCACCGCGGGTGCCAGCCTGGCCGCCGGCGTGATGACCTTCCCGGTCATGGTACGCGCCGTCCGCCTGTCACTGGAAGCCGCCGACCTTGGCCTGGAACAGGCGGCACGGACGCTGGGCGCCGGCCGGCTGGACCGGCTGTTCAGCATCACCCTGCCGCTCGCCTCCCCCGGCATTCTGGTCGCCGGCATCGTCGGCTATGCCACCTGCCTGGGCGAGTTCGGTGCCGTCATCACCTTCGCCGCCAACATCCCCGGCCGGACCCAAACCCTGCCGCTGGCCATCTACACCGCCCTCCAAATTCCGGGCGGCGAGGCGACCGCCGCCAAGCTCTCCCTGGTCTCCATCACCCTCGCCATCGTCGGTCTCCTGCTCTCGGAGTGGTTCGGCAAGCGGTTGAACGCGGCGCTGGGGCGATGAGCTTATACGAGCCGATGGAAGGGTTGACCGACCGCCTGCAACGTCATCCCCGCGACAGCGGGGACCCATACCGCCTGGGTCCCCGCTTTCGCGGGGATGACGCTGGTTGGGCGGCAGCGCCTGTGGGGCAGCCTTTTCGCTGGCTGGTATCGGCCCGATGAGTCTGCGCCGATGAGTCTGGGCCGATGAGTCTGGCGATTCGGCTGCGCCACCGTTTCCCGGAGACGGTGATGGACATCGCCTTCGAGGTGCCGTCCCCCGGCGTTACCGTGCTGTTCGGCCCGTCCGGAGCCGGCAAGTCCACCACCATCGCCGTCGCCGCCGGCCTGCTGCGGCCGGACTCCTGCCGTGTGGCGGTGGACGACCAGGTGCTGGCCGACACCGATGCCGGGGTCTGGTTGCCACCCGAGCGCCGCCGCGTCGGCCTGGTGTTCCAGGACGCCCGCCTGTTTCCGCATATGTCCGTCGCCACCAACCTGCGCTTCGGCCTGCGCCGCGCGCCGTCGGGGCCGGTGCGCTTCGACGAGGTGGTGGACCTGCTGGGCATCGGCCCCCTTCTGGCGCGCCGCCCGCACACCCTGTCCGGCGGCGAGCGCCAGCGCGTGGCGATCGGCCGCGCCCTGCTGGCGCAGCCCCATCTGCTGCTGATGGACGAGCCGTTGGCCAGCCTGGACGCCGCCCGCAAGGCCGAGATCCTGCCCTACCTGGCCCGCCTGAAGACGGCGCTGCGACTGCCGGTGATCTACGTGACGCATGCGCTGGACGAGGCCACCCGCCTCGCCGACTCCATGGTGCTGCTGGAGGCCGGCCGCGTGGTCGCCAGCGGCTCGCTGCCCGAGGTCGCCGCCCGCGCCGACCTGCCCCTGGCCCAGCGCGACGATGCCGGCGCCCTGCTGCTGTGTGTTGTGGCGGCGCATGACCCGGCGCGCGAACTGACCCGCCTGGAAGGCGGCGGCGCCAGCTTCCTAGTGCCCCTGCTCGATGCGCCGGTGGGGAGCGCCTGCCGCATCCGTATTCCCGCCCGCGAGGTGATCCTGGCGGGTCGCCCCCCCGATGCGATCAGCCTGCACAACATCGTACCGGGGACGGTGCGCCGGATCGCTCAGGCGGCGCGGCGCTCGGTACTGGTGGAAATCGCCCTGCCGACGGGCGCCTTGCTGGCCCGGGTCACGCCCGACGCCATCATGCGGCTGGGGTTGGCGCCGGGCGAACCAGTGCTGGCGCTGATCAAGTCCACCTCGATCGAGGTGCTGGGCTCGGCCTGATTTCAGAGCGTTTTCACCGTGAGTGGAATCGCCGGAACAACCTGTCATTGCGAGGCGCGCAGCGCCGAAGCAATCTCCTGCCTGACGAGCCGAGGTACGCTCGTCAGGCAGGAGATTGCTTCGGCGCGAGCGCCTCGCAATGACAGTTCCCACTGACAGTGAAAACGCTCTGGGTCAGGGCGGTGGTTGGCGACAAGGCAAGCGGCTGGAGGCAGAGGTTAAACCGCGCGCCGCGTGACCGCGCCACCCGCCAACGCCGGAACGCTGCGCTGGACTCCCGCTGCCCCATCGGCTAAACGCCCACGCTTCATCGGAACGCGGGAGATCACGCTGCCCCCCTGGGCGGCCGGTCGCATGCACCGCGGTCCCCGGTAGTCGGAAGGACCTGGGATCATGGCGAAGAAGATCGTTGGTTACATCAAACTGCAAATCCCCGCCGGCAAGGCCAACCCGTCGCCGCCGGTCGGCCCCGCGCTGGGCCAGCGCGGCCTGAACATCATGGCCTTCGTCAAGGAATTCAACGCCACCACCCAGAACATGGAGCCGGGGATGCCGGTGCCGGTGGTGATCACCGCCTATGCGGACCGCACCTTCAGCTTCGTCATGAAGACCCCGCCGAACACCTACTTCCTGATGAAGGCGGCGAAGATCGACAAGGGCACCACCGCCGCCGGCAAGGCCGCCTCGGTCGGCCGCGTCACCCAGAGCCAGTTGCGCGAGATCGCCGCGATCAAGATGAAGGACATGAACGCCAACGACATCGAGGGCGCGGTGCGCATGCTGGCCGGTTCGGCCCGCTCGATGGGTCTCACCGTGGTGGAGGGCTGAGTCATGGCGAAGATCGGAAAGCGGCTGAAGGCGGTCAATGCCGGGTTCGACCACAGCAAGTCGTACCCGCTGCCCGACGCCATCAAGCTGGTGAAGAAGAACGCCACCGCCAAGTTCGACGAGACGGTGGAAATGACGATGAACCTGGGCATCGACCCGCGCCACGCCGACCAGATGGTGCGCGGGCTGATCTCCCTGCCGAACGGCACCGGCAAGACGGTGCGCGTCGGCGTGTTCGCCCGCGGCGCCAAGGCCGAGGAAGCGCAGGCCGCCGGCGCCGACGTGGTGGGCGCCGAGGACCTGGCCGAAAAGGTCCAGGCCGGCGAGATCGCCTTCGACCGCTGCATCGCCACGCCGGACATGATGGGCGTGGTCGGGCGGCTGGGTAAGATCCTGGGTCCGCGCGGCCTGATGCCGAACCCGCGCCTGGGCACCGTGACCATGGACGTCAAGGGCGCCATCAGCGCGGCCAAGGGCGGCCAGGTCGAGTTCCGCGCCGAAAAGGCCGGCATCATCCATGCCGGCATCGGCAAAGCCAGCTTCGACGAGGACAAGCTGCTGGAAAACGCCAAGGCGCTGGCAGATGCGATCCAAAAAGCCAAGCCGGCCGGCGCCAAGGGCAACTATGTGCAGAAGGTGGCGCTGAGCTCCACCATGGGGCCGGGCATCCGCGTGGATGCGACCACGCTCGCCGGCTAGTCCCGCGGCCTTCCCGGCCATAAACCGGCACAAGGGATACCGCGAGGCACGAATCGGGACGCACGGGGCCAGCCGCGTGGCGGCCCCGTGCGTCAGTTCCCTGGCAGGCCGTACGGTGGATTTGCGCGACGTTGGGGGGCACGGCTTTGCCGGGCCGATCCTGCTGCGGATCGGGTTGGGAGGCCGGGCCGGCAGTGTTTGGCGCGCTGAACATGTCTGATATACCAACTAACTGATCCGGGAGTCCCAAGGACTATTTTCAGTGCGGCGGTTTGGGCGCAGCCAAGGGCGCGCGGCAAAGATGGCGCTTCCACGGCCGGCGCGGCGTTATGCGGGCGGGGGAGGCCGAAGCCGCGGCGACGCCCAAGCTACTCCTGTTTCGGTGTAGCGGGGCCGAGGCTCCAGAGAGCGCCTTCGACGTCACGGGCACCGAAGCATCGATTGCAGCCAAGCAATCCAGCCGTCCCCGGACGCCGAGCCGGGCGGCGGTCGCGACAGGCTAATGGCTAAACCCCCAGAACCTGCTCCTCACTGAACCCCAGCGCCCCAGGGTCGGCAATCGGCTGCTCCCCGAACTCCTCCAGGTCCAGCAGCGCCAGTTTCCGCGCGCCGGGCAGTTCTTCATCGATCGCCACGGACACAAGCGGCCGAAGACTTGGGCTGTCCCTCAGCAACCGTTCGATTTGAAGTCGCTGCTCGAGGATTGTCCGCTGCCAACCGGCCCTGGGACGGGGCGCGGGCGAGACCGCAATCTTGATCAGGTGCCAAAGGATCGTTCGGATGCGGCTGCTGAGGTCGCGCCGGTCACTGTTGCCCAAGGACTCGATCTCCTCGGCGACGTGGTCCCAATCGACCTTGTTATTGACCCGCTCGCCCGCGCCCATCCGCCGCAGCAAGTCGGCCTGATGACGCGACCAGATGACAAGGTCCGTGTCGTACTCGCTCATGCCCACTGACTCCGGTTGGGCCCCGTCTGGCAACGCGCTCACCCAGTCTGCAGTCTGCCTCTCCGCATAGTGGTATAGTGGCAGGCCGAGCGCAATCGGTTGCGAAATCCCCACCGATCAGCCGGCCTCGAAATAGTCCGCGAGCTGCACCTTGCTCCGGCGCCGGGCGGGGTTGTGGAACCGTCAGGTCGCGGCCTCTTGCGGCGCGCGCCGACGGCGAGCTTCGCCTATGACCGCCCCAGGCGTATATTGCGTGTCGGAGGCCTCCCATGGCACTGCGCGACGAAGTCCTCCGGAAGCGCGACACTGTGTTGCAGATCGCCGCCCGGCACGGCGCGAGGAACGTCCGCCTGTTTGGCTCGGTCGCGCGGGGCGAGGAGCGGCCGGACAGCGACATCGACCTGCTGATCGACCTGGATGCGGAACGGGGGTTCAGCGACTACCTCGACATGGCTGAGGAACTCGAGGCGCTGTTGCACCGGCGCGTGGACCTGTTGCTTGCCCGCAGTCTCAGCCCGTTCTTCCGCCCTTATATCGAAGCCGACGCGCGGCCGGGACCTCTATTTGCAGGAGCGCCTGATCCAGGACGCCGTGATCCGCAATTTCGAGGTGATCGGCGAGGCGGCGACGCATTTGTCCGCGGCCGTCGGCGCGACAGCAGGCGTACCCTGGGGCAAGGTGGTCGCGTTCCGTCATCGCCTGATCCATGGCTATTGGAGCATTGATCATCAGTTGGTCTGGGACGTCATCATCCACGACCTGCCGCAGTTGAAGCGGGAGGTCGTTCAGCTACTGGCTACGGCTCCGCCATAATCTCTAGCCTGGCCCTTGTGTGCACGTCCCACTTAGCGCCTCCACCCTGGGGACGACCGAGCATGCCGCAGCGCAGGAAATTACCCGTCAACGCCACCAGAGACGGGCCAAAACCGCCAGCGTGCAGCCTAAAGTTGCCCGGCTGGCTGCAAAGGCGGCCGGGGGCATGAGCGAGCCACGACGGGACTGCGGACGGCCCGGTCTGTTGCGGGCCGCTATCACTCCGCCCCTCGACTCCCGCGCTGCTTTCCGCTACGCCCCCGCGCTTGCCTCGGTCCCCACCAGCAGATTCCCCCGGCGGACCCTGACACGCGCATAAGCAGATACGCTGCCCCGGCTCACCGCCGGGCCAGCGGGCAGGGGAGGCGCAAGCCTCTCCGATCCTGTCCGAGACCGTTCGTCCGCCGGGTCCAGCCCGGGGGTTAATCGGCCACAAGGCCGGCGCACGGGAGACGGGGATGCCAGAGTTGGGTCGCGGTATCCGGATGCCATCCGGGCCGGGACAACGCTTTGGTGGTTCCGGCTATGGACAGGCGAACCGGATCGACGCTGGCCACCCGCCGGCAGCGATCCATGGGCAACCCGACAAGGCGCGCAAGCGCCTGGTCATGTGGAGACGAGACTTGGACCGGACGGAGAAGCGGAAGTTCGTCGCCGGGCTCAATGCCGCGCTTGCCGACACCACGATGATCGTCGTGACCCGCAACCAGGGTCTCACGGTCGCCGAGGCGACGGATCTCAGGCGCCGCATGCGGGCAGCGGGGGCGACCTTCAAAGTCGCGAAAAACCGGCTGACCCACCTCGCTCTGGAAGGGACCCAATTCGACGGCCTCAAGCCAATGCTGAAGGGACCGACCGCGCTCGCATGGGCGCCGGACCCGGTGGCAGTGGCGAAGGCAGCCGTCGAGTTCGCCAGGACCAACGAGAAGCTCGTTTTGATCGGTGGGTCGCTTGGCTCCCGGACGCTGGATGCGACCGGGGTGCGGGCACTCGCCGAACTGCCGAGCCTGGATACGCTGCGAGGCAGGATCGTGGGGCTGATATCCGCCCCCGCGACCCGTGTCGCCGGTGTGCTCCAGGCCCCGGGCGGGCAACTCGCACGCGTCTTTGGCGCCCTCGCCAGGAAGCACGAGGAAGGCGAAGCCGCCGCAGCGGCATAGATCATGCCGTCACGAGACTGTGATCGCATGGCAACGCTGCGCGTAAGCGTGAAGATAGCCGGGGTACCCGGCTTGCATGGAACCAACCAAAGTCTAGATTAAGGGACACACGAAAATGGCCGATCTGCAAAAGCTGGTGGACGAGCTGTCCAGCCTCACGGTGCTGGAAGCGTCGGAGCTCTCGAAGTTGCTCGAGGAGAAGTGGGGCGTCTCCGCCGCCGCGCCTGTGGCCGCGGCTGCCGCGCCCGCCGCGTCTGCGGCTGCCGCCGCCCCGGCCGAAGAGCAAACCGAGTTCACCGTCATCCTGGCCAAGGCCGGCGACAAGAAGATCAACGTGATCAAGGAAATCCGGACGATCACGGGGCTCGGCCTGAAGGAGGCCAAGGATTTGGTGGAAGGTGCTCCGAAGACCGTCAAGGAAGGCGTGAACAAGGAAGAGGCCGCCAAGCTTCGCAAGATGCTGGAGGATCAGGGCGCCGCCGTGGAGGTCAAATAGCACGGGCGAACGCACAATTCGCGGCGGCGCGGCACCGATCCGCCGCGCCGCCGCGACCGATCTGGAACCGGGCGGGAATCAAGTCGATTCCCGTCCCGTTTCCGTTTTCGACGGGTAAACTCCCCCTCCCCTTGTGGGAGGGGGCTGGGGGGAAGGTTCCTTGCGGCACGGAACCGTCCCCCCAACCCCCTCCCACAAGGGAGGGGGAGTCTCCTAACCTGGGCGACCGGGGGTAACGGGGTCGTACGGTGAGGCAGTGAGGCAGGACAATCGATGAACGCGATCAGCAGGTCATTTGTCGGGCGCAAGCGGATTCGTCGCAGCTTCGGCCGGATTCCCGAAGTGGCCCCGATGCCGAACCTGATCGATGTGCAGCGCTCAAGCTATGAAGCGTTTTTGCAGATGGTCGTCCATCCGGACAACCGCACCCCGACCGGGTTGCAGGAGGTCTTCAAGGGCGTCTTCCCGATCGACGATTTCGCCGGCCGCGGCCGGCTGGAGTTCGTCTATTACGAACTCGAAGAGCCGAAATACGACGTCGAGGAGTGCATCCAGCGCGGCATGACCTACGCTGCGCCGCTGAAGGTCGTGCTGCGCCTGATCGTCTGGGACGTCGATGAGGATACCGGCGCGCGCTCGATCCGCGACATCAAGGAACAGCCGGTTTACATGGGCGACATGCCCCTGATGACCGACAACGGCACGTTCATCATCAACGGCACCGAGCGCGTCATCGTCTCGCAGATGCACCGCTCGCCCGGCGTGTTCTTCGACCACGACAAGGGCAAGACGCATAGCAGCGGCAAATACCTGTTCGCGGCGCGGGTGATCCCGTATCGCGGCTCCTGGCTCGATTTCGAGTTCGACAGCAAGGACATGGTCTATGTCCGCATCGACCGGAAGCGGAAGCTGCCGGTTACCACGTTGCTGTATGCGCTGGAGAGCAAGGCCACGCAGGCGCTGCGCGCGGCCCGCGAGGCCAAGGGTGAATCGCTGGAGATCGGCGAAATCCGCGGCATGGATCAGGAAGAGATCCTCTCCACCTTCTACAACCAGGTGGTGTTCGACCGCACCGCGAAGGGCTGGGCGCGGCCGTTCGACCCCGACGCGTTCCGCGGGGTAAAACTGCTGGAGCCGCTGATCGACGCCGCGACCGGCGAGGTAGTGGCCGACGCGGAAGCCAAACTGACCGCCCGCCAGGCCCGCAAGATTGCCGAAAACACCAAGGAAGTGCTGATCGGCCGCGCCGATTTGCTGGGCCGCTACGTCGCCGAGGATCTGGTCAACCTGGAAACCGGCGAGATCTATGCCGAGGCCGGCGAGGAACTGACCGAGGCGAAGCTCGCCGCGCTGGAAGATGCAGGCGTCACCAAGCTGCCGACGCTGGCCATCGACCAGTCCTGTGGTCCGTGGATCCGCAACACGCTGGCGGTGGACAAGAACTCCAACCGCGACGACGCGCTGATCGACATCTACCGCGTCATGCGTCCGGGTGAGCCGCCGACGCCGGAAACCGCCGAGGCGCTGTTCCGCGGGTTGTTCTTCGATCCCGACCGCTACGATTTGTCGGCCGTGGGCCGGGTCAAGATGAACATGCGGCTGGGGATCACCAGCGACCAGGTGTCCGACACCGTGCGGATCCTGCGCAAGGACGACCTGCTGCGCACGGTGAAGACGCTGTGCGAGTTGAAGGACGGCCGCGGCCAGATCGACGACATCGACAATCTCGGCAATCGCCGGGTGCGTTCGGTCGGCGAGTTGATGGAGAACCAGTACCGCGTCGGATTGCTCCGCATGGAGCGCGCCATTCGTGAGCGCATGGGCTCGGTGGATATCGACACGGTGATGCCGCACGACCTGATCAACGCGAAACCGGCGGCGGCGGCGGTGCGGGAGTTCTTCGGCAGCTCGCAGTTGTCGCAGTTCATGGACCAGACCAACCCGCTGAGCGAAGTGACGCATAAGCGGCGCCTGTCCGCGTTGGGCCCGGGCGGTCTGACCCGCGAACGCGCCGGCTTCGAGGTGCGCGACGTGCACCCGACGCATTACGGCCGCATCTGCCCGATCGAGACGCCGGAAGGCCCGAACATCGGCCTGATCAACTCGCTGGCGACCTATGCCAAGGTGAACAAGTACGGCTTCATCGAGACGCCGTATCGCCTGGTGACCGACGGTCGGGTGCAGGATGGCTGGAAATACCTCTCGGCGATGGAGGAGGAAAAACTGGTCGTCGCCCAGGCCGACGCGCCGCAGGATGCGGATGGCCGGTTCACCCAGGAACTGGTGTCGGTTCGGCGGCAGGGGGATTTCCGCCTGGTGAAGCCGACCGATGTCACCGCGGTGGACGTGTCGCCGCGGCAGTTGGTCTCGGTCGCGGCGGCGCTGATCCCGTTCCTGGAAAACGACGACGCCAACCGCGCGCTGATGGGCAGCAACATGCAACGCCAGGCGGTGCCGCTGATCCGGGCGGATGCCCCGTTGGTGGGCACCGGCATGGAGCTGGCGGTGGCGCGCGACTCCGGTGCCACGATCGTGGCCCGGCGCGATGGCGTGGTGGACCAGATCGACGGCGCCCGCATCGTGGTGCGCGCGACCAACGACGACGGCACCACCAAGGGCGTCGATATCTATCGCCTGCGGAAGTTCCAGCGTTCCAACCAGTCCACTCGCATCAACCAGCGTCCGCTGGTGAAGGTCGGTGACCGGGTGGGAGAAGGAGAAATCATCGCCGATGGTCCGTCCACCGAGTTGGGCGAACTGGCGCTGGGGCGGAACGTGCTGGTCGCGTTCATGCCGTGGAATGGCTACAACTTCGAGGACTCGATCCTGATCTCCGAGCGCATCGCGCGCGACGACGTGTTCACCTCCATCCACATCGAGGAATTCGAGGTGATGGCGCGTGATACCAAGCTGGGCCAGGAGGAGATCACCCGCGACATCCCCAATGTGGGCGAGGAAGCGCTGAAGAACCTCGATGAGGCGGGCATCGTCTATATCGGCGCCGAGGTGAACCCGGGCGACATCCTGGTCGGCAAGGTCACGCCGAAGGGCGAGAGCCCGATGACGCCGGAGGAAAAGCTGCTGCGGGCGATCTTCGGCGAGAAAGCGTCGGACGTGCGCGACACCTCGCTGAAGCTGCCGCCGGGCGTCACCGGCACGGTGGTGGATGTGCGGGTGTTCAGCCGCCGCGGCGTCGATAAGGACGAACGCGCGATGGCGATCGAGCGGGCCGAGATCGAGCGCCTGGCGAAGGACCGCGACGACGAGAAGGCGATCCAGGAGCGGTCGTTCCTCAACCGGCTGCGCGAGAAGCTGTTGGCCCGCAAGGCGTCCGGCGGGTTCAAGGGCATCAAGGCCGGCACGGTGATCGACGAGGAGGTGCTGGCAGAGCACCCGCGGGGGTCGTGGCGCCATATCGGCGTGCAGGACGACGCGGTGATGGCGGAGATCGAGACGCTGAAGCGCGAGTTCGATGCCGCGGTCGGCCGCTTGCAGGCGCGGTTCGATTCGAAAGTCGAAAAGCTGCAGCGCGGCGATGAGCTGCCGCCCGGCGTGATGAAGATGGTGAAAGTCTTCATTGCGGTGAAGCGCAAGCTGCAGCCCGGCGACAAGATGGCCGGCCGGCACGGCAACAAGGGCGTGGTTTCCCGGGTTGTGCCGGTGGAAGACCTGCCGTTCCTCGAGGACGGCACGCCGGTCGATCTGGTGCTCAATCCGTTGGGCGTGCCGTCGCGCATGAACGTGGGACAGATCCTGGAGACGCATCTCGGCTGGGCCTGCGCAACGCTCGGCGCGCAGATCGGCGAGCTGGTGGAGACCTACCGTCGCACCGGGGCGGAGCGGCAGGCTCTGCTGGATCGGCTGAAGGACGTGTATGGCGACGAAATCTATAGCCAGCAGATCGCCAACCTGGACAACGACCAGTTGATCGAGCTGTGCGGCAACCTGAAGAAGGGGGTGCCGATCGCCACGCCGGTGTTCGACGGGGCGCGCATGGCCGATATCGAAGGCATGTTGAAGATGGCCGGGTTGCACACCTCCGGTCAGGTGGTGCTGGTCGATGGCCGCACCGGCGAGCCGTTCGAGCGCAAGGTGACGGTTGGCTACATCTACATGCTGAAGCTGCACCACCTGGTGGACGACAAGATCCACGCGCGGTCGATCGGGCCGTACTCGCTGGTGACGCAGCAGCCGCTGGGCGGCAAGGCGCAGTTCGGCGGCCAGCGCTTCGGCGAGATGGAGGTGTGGGCGCTGGAAGCCTACGGCGCGGCCTACACCTTGCAGGAGATGCTGACCGTGAAGTCGGACGACGTGTCCGGCCGCACCAAGGTCTATGAGGCGATTGTGCGTGAGCAAGATACGTTCGAGGCCGGGGTGCCGGAGAGCTTCAACGTGCTGGTGAAGGAACTGAAGTCGCTTGGTTTGAACGTCGATCTGGATACGCGCGCCGCGGCATGACCAATCCCTGTGTCATGACCGGGCTTGGCCCGGCCACCCACGGCTTCGCTGCGCTCAGCAGTGCAAGCCGTGGGTGGCCGGCCTTCGCCGGCCATGACACGTGGCTCCCTCGAAGGGTACCAAACGTATGAACGAACTGATGAAGATCCTTGGTCAGACCGGCCAGGCCCTGACCTTCGACCAGATTCGCATCAACATTGCCAGCCCGGAGCAAATCCGCTCCTGGTCGTATGGCGAGATCAAGAAGCCGGAGACGATCAACTACCGCACCTTCAAGCCGGAGCGGGACGGCTTGTTCTGCGCGCGCATTTTCGGCCCGATCAAGGACTACGAGTGCCTGTGCGGCAAGTACAAGCGGATGAAGTTCCGCGGCATCATCTGCGAAAAGTGCGGCGTCGAGGTCACGCTGGCCAAGGTGCGGCGCGAGCGCATGGGGCATATCGAGCTGGCCTCGCCGGTGGCGCATATCTGGTTCCTCAAGTCGCTGCCCAGCCGGATCGGCCTGATGGTCGATCTGACGTTGAAGGAGCTTGAGAAGATCCTGTATTTCGAGAGCTATGTGGTGCTGGAGCCCGGCACGACGGACCTCAAGATGCACCAGTTGCTGACCGAGGATCAGTTGCTGGCGAAGCAGGACGAGTTCGGCGACGACCAGTTCGAGGTGGGCATCGGCGCCGAGGCGATCAAGAAGGTGCTGAACAAGATCAACCTCGACGAACAGAAGGTGCAGCTTCGCGCCGACCTGAAGGACACCACCAGCGAAGCCAAGCGCAAGAAGCTGGTGAAGCGGCTGAAGCTGATCGAGGCGTTCGGCGAGTCGGGCGCGCATCCGGACTGGATGATCCTGGACGTGGTACCGGTGATCCCGCCGGAACTGCGCCCGTTGGTGCCGCTGGATGGCGGCCGGTTCGCCACGTCCGACCTGAACGACCTGTATCGCCGGGTGATCAACCGCAACAACCGGTTGAAGCGCCTGATCGAGCTGCGCGCGCCCGACATCATCGTGCGCAACGAGAAGCGCATGTTGCAGGAGAGCGTGGACGCGCTGTTCGACAACGGCCGCCGCGGCCGCGCCATCACCGGCGCCAACAAGCGCCCGCTGAAGTCGCTGTCCGATATGCTGAAGGGCAAACAGGGCCGCTTCCGGCAGAACCTGCTGGGCAAGCGCGTCGATTACTCGGGCCGCTCCGTCATCGTGGTCGGGCCGGAGCTGAAGCTACACCAGTGCGGTTTGCCAAAGAAGATGGCGCTGGAGCTGTTCAAGCCGTTCATCTACTCGAAGCTGGAAAAGTATGGCCACGCCACCACCATCAAGGCGGCCAAGCGGATGGTGGAGAAGGAGCGTCCCGAGGTGTGGGACATCCTGGAAGAGGTCATCCGCGAGCACCCGGTGATGCTGAACCGCGCACCGACCTTGCATCGCCTGGGCATCCAGGCGTTCGAGCCGGTGCTGATCGAAGGCAAGGCGATCCAGTTGCATCCGCTGGTCTGCACCGCGTTCAACGCCGATTTCGACGGCGACCAGATGGCAGTGCACGTGCCGCTGTCTTTGGAAGCGCAGCTCGAAGCGCGTGTGCTGATGATGTCCACCAACAACATCCTTAGCCCCGCCAACGGCAAGCCGATCATCGTGCCGTCGCAGGACATCGTGCTTGGGCTGTACTATTTGTCGTTGGAGACGCCGGAATTCCGCGAGAAGCCGGACGACAAGGCGCCGTCCTTCGGCACGATCGGCGAGATCGAACATGCGCTGTTCGCCAAGGCGGTCACGCTGCACGACAAGATCAAGGCGCGCTGGGAATCGATCGACGCCGGCGGCAACGCGATCCGCCAGGTGGTGACCGCCACGCCGGGCCGGATGATGATCGCGCAGATCCTGCCGAAGCATCCGGAAGTACCGTTCGAGCTGATCAATCGGCAGCTTACCAAGAAAAACGTCTCCGACGTGATCGACGCGGTGTATCGCCACTGCGGCCAGAAGGAATGCGTGATGTTCGCCGACCGGCTGATGGGTCTTGGCTTCGGCCAGGCCTGCAAGGCCGGTATCTCGTTCGGCAAGGACGACCTGATCATCCCGGTCGAGAAGCAGGAGATGATCCACAAGACCCAGGCCGAGGTGAAGGAGTTCGAGCAACAGTACCAGGACGGGTTGATCACCGCCGGCGAGCGCTACAACAAGGTGGTCGATGCCTGGTCGCGCTGCACCGACGAAGTCGCCGGCGCGATGATGAAGGAGATCAGCAAGCAGCAGAGCGGCACCGTCACCAACTCGGTGTGGATGATGTCGCACTCCGGTGCGCGTGGTTCGCCGGCGCAGATGCGCCAGCTTGCCGGCATGCGCGGGTTGATGGCCAAGCCGTCCGGCGAGATCATCGAACAGCCGATCATCGCCAACTTCAAGGAAGGCCTGTCGGTCCTTGAATACTTCAATTCCACCCACGGCGCCCGCAAGGGCCTCGCGGACACGGCGTTGAAGACGGCGAACTCCGGTTATCTCACCCGTCGTCTGGTGGACGTGGCGCAGGACTGCATCATCGTCGAGGAGGATTGCGGCACCGATCGCGGGCTGACCGTGCGCGCGGTGATGGATGGCGGCGAGGTCGTTTCGTCACTGTCCGAGCGCATCCTGGGCCGCACCGCGGCCGAGGATGTGCTGGACCCGACGACCAGCGAGGTGTTGTCCGCGGCGAACACGCTGATCGAGGAAGAACAGGCGGAGCGGATCGAGAAGTCCGGGGTCGAGGCGGTGAAAATCCGCTCGGTGCTGACCTGCGATTCCCGCGTCGGCGTGTGCGGCCACTGCTACGGCCGTGACCTGGCGCGCGGCACGCCGGTGAACATCGGGGAGGCGGTGGGCGTCATCGCCGCTCAGTCGATCGGCGAGCCGGGCACCCAGTTGACCATGCGCACCTTCCACATCGGTGGTGCGGCGCAGCGCGGTGCGGAGCAATCCAGCGTCGAGGCCAGCCACGAGGGCACAGTGGCGGTACGTAACCGCAACGTGGTGATGAACTCGCAAGGCACGCCTGTGGTGATGAGCAGGAACTGCGAGATCGTGCTGACCGATGACAAGGGCCGCGAGCGGGCGCGATTCCGCGTGCCGTATGGCGCTCGGCTGCTGGTGGATGAGGGCCAGCAGGTGGCGCGGTTGCAGAAGCTGGCGGAGTGGGATCCGTACACCCTGCCGATCATCACCGAGCGCGCCGGCAAGGTCGAATACATCGACCTGATCGACAGCATCACGCTGGTCGAGCGGATGGACGAGGTCACCGGCCTGACGTCGAAGGTGGTGGTGGACTACAAGCAGGCGGCCAAGGGCGTCGATCTGCGGCCTCGGTTGCAGTTGAAGGACGACAAGGGCGAGGTGCTGCGGCTGCCCAACAACACCGATGCACGCTACTTCCTGGCACCGGATTCCATCCTGTCGGTGGATAACGGTGCGACGGTGGCGGCGGGCGACGTGCTGGCGCGTATTCCGCGCGAGGGCAGCAAGACGCGCGACATCACCGGTGGTCTGCCGCGTGTTGCCGAGTTGTTCGAGGCGCGCCGGCCGAAGGACCACGCGGTGATCGCCGAGATCGACGGGCGGGTGGAATTCGGCAAGGACTACAAGAACAAGCGCCGGGTCATCGTGAAGAACGACGAGAGCGGGGAAGATACCGAATACCTGATCCCCAAGGGCAAGCACGTCTCGGTGCAGGAAGGCGACTTCGTGCGGCGCGGCGACCCGCTGGTCGATGGGCCTCGGGTGCCGCACGACATCCTGAAGGTGCTGGGGGTCGAGGCGCTGTCGGACTACCTGGTGAACGAGATCCAGGACGTCTATCGACTGCAAGGCGTGAAGATCAACGACAAGCATATCGAGGTGATCGTCCGCCAGATGTTGCAGAAGGTGGAAATCCTCGATCCGGGCGACACGACCTTCCTGGCCGGCGAGCAAGTCGATCGGACCGAGTTCGACCGGGAGAACCACCGGTTGAACAAGGACGATCGTCCGGCGCTGGCGATGCCGGTGCTGCAGGGCATCACCAAGGCCAGCTTGCAGACCAACAGCTTCATCTCGGCGGCGTCGTTCCAGGAGACGACGCGGGTGCTGACCGAGGCGGCGGTGGCCGGCAAGACCGACAACCTGATGGGGTTGAAGGAGAATGTGATCGTCGGGCGGCTGATCCCGGCGGGCACGGGTGCGGTGATGAACCGTCTGCGGGCGATTGCTTCGGGCCGCGACCAGCGGCTGCTGTCGATGGGGACGACCACGCCGCAGGTCGGCACCGACATGAAGGCCGCGGAGTAAACCGCGGTCGACAAGGGGGCTATTGCGAGAGCCGGCGGCACGTATGTGCCGCCGGCTTTTTGCATATCGCCGCAGCGAAAAGCGGGAACCCCACGCGCCCGGCTGATCCGTCGCTCGGCTTTCGCGTGCGTGCGCGGCGTGTTGTCTGCCGATCTCGCGAATCAATTGGGAAAAGGACGGCCAGTCATCCGGCACCGGGGTAATACCAGGCGCCCGAATGATTGACCGATCCCCTGAAGCGTCATCCCCGCGAAAGCGGGGACCCATGCCGCTGGGTCCCCGCTTTCGCGAGGATGACGCTGGGTAGGCGGCAGCAGCGGCGAGTCAACCTTTCTGCCGGTTGGTATAAGGATGACAAATCGGCGCGCCATGCATTTCCGCCCTATTGGCACTTTCATGCTGCCAACCCAGCCCGCAACGTCCGCAAGCAAGCCAAACACGCCCAGGGCAAACACGCCACGACCCAACCACCCTGACAGCGTATGGCTTATCGAATGATCACGTAATGAATGGTAAAGTCCACGGTGACATTGGGGTCCCTGACATCCGGCGGCAGCGGTGGCAGCCTGGCGTCGCGGAACACCGCCAGCGCCCCCAGATCGAGCCAGGGCGATCCGGACCGTTGCTCGACATCGACTGCCTCGACGCGGCCGTCGCGACCGACCACCAGGCGCAGAATCACGTCGCCTTCCTGGTTCAGCCGCCCGGCCTCGCTCGGATAGAAGCGGTGGCGGAGCCACCATGCCGCGACCTCGTCGAACCAGTCCTCGCCGACGTCGTCGCCTTTTCCGTTCGGGTGCAGTTGCGTGATGTCTCCGCCGCCCATCATCGGCGCGAACGACAGGTCGAGGGATCCGTGCGACGCGTGCGGGCGGGGCGGGGCGGCTTGGGGTTCGGTGACGCGCGGCCCGAGGGAGAAATCCATCGGCGCGGGGAAGGCCGGTCCGGGGCGTGGAGGCGCGGCTGGCCGGGCTGCCTCGCGCGGCCGCGGGGCACGTGGCGGAGCCTCAGGCGCCGGCGGCGGTAGCGGCACGGCTTCCGGTGACGGGGCTTGCGCTGCCGGGGCCGGGGTCGGCGGCGCGCTGATCTCGGGCACTGGCTGCGGCGTGGCCTGCGGCGTTGGTGCCGGCGGGACGGGGGCCGGCGAAACGGGTGCCGGCGGGACGGGGGCCGGTGCCGTCGGAGCGACCACCGGTGCCGGTGGGACGATCTCGGGCGCCGGCGGCACCGGGACCGGCGGCGCGGTCGGCGGCGGCTGTACGACCGGCGGCGTCGGCTGCGTCTGTTCGACCGGTGGAATGGGCTGTGCGCGCGCTGCCGGCGGCACCGGGGGCGGCGGCAGAGGCTCGCTCGGTTGCGGCGCCGGCGAAGCCTGCTGGTTCGGCGACAGCGGCGCCGGGTTGGCGATCGACGGCGGGGTCTTGCCGCCGCTCTCGAACACCATCGCCACCGAAGCCGGCGGCGTGGCCTGCGGCATGACGCGTTTGTGCAAAGCCGCGACGATCGCCAGCGCCAGAAAGGCAATATGGAGCAATACAGAAAGGGCGACCGGCCAGCCGATCCGGCGGCGCCGCGCGGGATCGGGCAGGCGCAGAGCGGGCGACGCGGCCAGGGACGTCCGGGTTGACGGCGTCAGGTCGGCCGGCGTCCGGGACGCCGTGATGGTGGCCGTCATGATGGATCAGGCGGACGCGAGACAACCGCTCATGCGGCGACACTATGCTGTCCGCCGGTAACGCAAAAGGCCGGGAATATTGCTGTGGGGTAACCCCGGGGCCATCCCGCCGGTCCACATGGGCCAGGATGAGGAATGCTCCTCAACCTGCCCGTGTGACTGGCGTTTTCCTCCCCAAACTTGGCCCGCTTCAGTCACGGGTGGGGCCGTGCCCTTGTTACCCCGAGGCGGCCCTGCGAGTCACGCCATTTTGTGCGAATTATGGCGGCGCACGAAGGGTTTATTGCGCCATTCCTCTTGTGCGCCGCACAATAATTCCGCGAACCGCCTCTGAACGGTCGCCATCTGGCGGTGCCTGTCACGCGAGGCTAGGGTCCCCGGCGCCACAACCACACGGATATACCGCGATGCGCCTGTCCCGCAGCTTCATTCCGACCCTGAAGGAGACGCCCGCCGAGGCGCAGATCGCCTCCCACCGGCTGATGTTGCGCGCCGGGCTGGTGCGGCAGACCTCGGCCGGCATCTACGCCTGGCTGCCGCTGGGCTTCCGCGTGCTGAAGAACATTGAGCGCATCGTGCGGGAGGAGCAGGACGCGGCGGGCGCGCAGGAACTGCTGATGCCGACGATCCAGCCGGCGGAACTGTGGCGGGAGAGCGGGCGCTACGACGACTACGGCGAGGAGATGCTGCGCATCACCGACCGGCGCGAGCGCGAGATGCTGTACGGGCCGACCAATGAGGAAATGATCACCGACCTGTTCCGCCAGTCGGTCAGGTCGTATCGCGAGATGCCGCAGATCCTGTACCACATCCAGTGGAAGTTCCGCGACGAGATGCGGCCGCGGTTCGGGGTGATGCGCGGACGCGAGTTCCTGATGAAGGACGCGTACTCGTTCGACATGGACTATGCCGGCGCGGTGGTGAGCTATCGCAAGATGATGCTGGCCTATATGCGCACCTTCCAGCGCCTGGGCCTGAAGGCGATCCCGATGGAGGCGGAGAGCGGCCCGATCGGCGGCGATCTGAGCCACGAATTCATCATCTTGGCGCCGACCGGCGAGAGCCAGGTGTATTTCGACGCGGCGTTCGAGCAAATCGATTATCTCCCCCGCGGCGGCGGCGGCTTCAGCCATGACAACGCCGACGATCTGCATCGTTTCTTCACACAAATGACAACGCACTATGCCGCCACCGACGAGAAGCACGATTTGGCGGCGTGGGAGAAAGTGGCGCCGGAGCACCGGCGCGAGGGCCGCGGCATCGAGGTGGGGCACATCTTCCATTTCGGCACGAAGTATTCGAAGTCGATGAACTGCACCGTCGCCGCGCCGGACGGGGCAAAAGTGCATCCGGAGATGGGCAGCTACGGGATCGGCGTGTCGCGCCTGGTCGGCGCGGTGATCGAGGCCAGCCACGACGATTCCGGCATCATCTGGCCGGACAGTGTTGCGCCGTTCAAGGCGGTGATCATCAACCTGCGGCGCGGCGACGCCGTGTGCGATGCCATGTGCGAGGCGCTGTATGCGAGGCTGGGTAACACGGCGCTGTACGACGATCGCGACGAACGCGCGGGCGGAAAATTCGCCGACGCGGACCTGATGGGGCATCCGTGGCAGATCATCGTCGGCCCGCGCGGTGCCGCGGCGGGAAAGGTCGAGTTGAAGCGCCGCGCCACCGGTGAGCGGACCGAGGTGACCCCGGAAGAAGCGCTGGGGCGGTTGTGAGGGCACGAATTCCCTCTCCCGCTGCGCGGGAGAGGCCAGGTGAGGGTGACGCGTGCGGCACGCTGCACCCTCACCCTACCCTCTCCCGCGAAGCGGGAGAGGATTAGGAGGTGTTCGGTCCGTTCGAACGCATGGTCGCCGGCCGCTATCTGCGCGCGCGCAAGGGCGAGCGGTTCGTCTCGATCATCGCCGTCTTCTCCCTGGTCGGCATTGCACTGGGCGTCGCCACGCTGATCGTGGTGACCAGCGTCATGAGCGGCTTCCAGACCGAACTTGTGACCCGCATCCTCGGCATCAACGGCGACATCACGGTGCAGGCCTATGCCGGCCAGAAGATCGACAATTACCAGGATCTGGTGACGCGCATTCGGGCCATCCCGCGCGTGGTGTCGGTCATCCCGGTGCTCGACGGCCAGGTACTGCTCACGACCAACGCCGGCGGCGCGCGCGGCGGCCTGGTGCGCGGCATGACGCTGGACGATCTGCGCGCCTTGCATGCGGTGAGCGACCACATCGTGGTGGGCAGGCTCGACGATTTCAGCGGCAACAATGCCATCGTGGTCGGCGTCGGCCTGGCGCAGTCCTATCGGCTGCGCGTCGGCGCCCCGCTGACGGTGATCTCGCCGGAGGGTGCCGCCACCGCCTTCGGCACCATCCCGCGCGTGCGGGCCTATAACGTCGCAGCGATCTTCGATGCCGGGTTGAGCGACTACAACAACTCGGTCGTCTTCATGCCGCTGCCGGCAGCGCAGGCGTTCTTCCAGAAGCCGGACGCCGTCACTGGAATCGAAGTCCGCCTGACCGACCCGCAACTGGTGGGCGAGGCGATGCCGGCCCTGGCAAAGGCAGTGGAGGGGCGGCAGCTTCTGGCGCGCGACTGGCTGCATGCCAACGATACGATCATCGGCGTGCTGCAAGTGCAGAAGGACACGATGTTCATCGTGTTGGGGATGATCGTGCTGGTGGCGGCGTTCAACGTGATCTCCTCGCTGATCATGCTGGTGAAGGACAAGCGCGGCGACATCGCGGTGCTGCGCACGCTGGGCGCCAGCAGCGGCGCCGTGCTGCGCATCTTCGTGATGTGCGGTGCGTTCGTGGGGGTGACGGGAACATTCATCGGCACCGTCATCGGCATCGTGTTCTGCCGCAACATCGTCGCCATCCAGCACGCGGTGGAGGACATCACCGGCGGCCAGGTTTTTGATTCCTCGGTGTTCCAACTGACCGCGCTGCCCAACACGATCGACTGGGGCGACGTTGTGCGCGTGGTGGCGCTGGGGCTGGTGCTGTCGTTGCTGGCGACGATCTACCCAAGCTGGCGCGCCGCGCGCACCGATCCGGTCGAGGCGCTGCGGCATGAGTGAGCCATCTCCCGCCATGGCCGGGGCCGCCCCCATCGGCGTCAGGATAAGGCGGGCGCCGAAGATTCCGTTTCTCTCGTGTCATGGCCGGCGAAGGCCGGCCAACCACGCCTTCGCCGCTCGAACGCAGGAAAGTCGTGGGTGGCCGGCCGTCACCGGCCACGACACGTCAAATTTCGGTCTCCGCGCCTTCCTTGTCCTGACGCGGATGGGGCGTGACCTGGCCATCGACGCATCGCATGTGCGGGTGGGCAGCACCGCCAGGTTTTCACCACAGAGGACGAACGGAGGGCCACGGAGGGCCACAGGAGTTGTGCCTCTACCAGCGACGGGGGACTGGACGGTCAACCGACAAGACAATGCGTCCCCCACTGTCACATTCGCCCCGACTCCTGTGGCCCTCCGTGGCCCTCCGCTCTTCCTCCGTGGTGAAATGCTTACTGGCATGCGCGAGGCAGGAGACCGGGATGGTGCCCATGGCCGCCCATGGCCCGTGCGCCAATGAGCCATCCATCTGCCCCGCTGGTGCTGCGCGACGTGCGCCGCACCTTCCGCACCGAGGCGGGGGACCTGCCGGTGCTGCGCGGCGTCGATCTGACCCTGCAAGCGGGCGAAATCGTTGCGCTCGTGGCACCGTCGGGCGCCGGCAAATCGACGCTGCTGCACCTTGCCGGGTTGTTGGAACGTCCCGATGGCGGCTCGGTTTTTGTTCAGGGGCGCGATGCCGGCACGCTGCCCGACGCGGCGCGCACCGCGATCCGCCGCGACACGATCGGCTTCGTCTATCAATTCCACCATCTGCTCAGTGAGTTCACCGCGCTGGAAAACGTTGTGCTGCCGCAGATGATTGCCGGACGGTCGCGTCGCATCGCGACAGAGCATGCCATGGCGCTGCTGTCGGCGTTCGGCCTGGGCCCTCGGGCCGGTCACTTGCCGGGCAAGCTGTCCGGTGGCGAGCAACAGCGTGTCGCCATTGCGCGCGCCTTGGCCAACGGACCAATGGTGCTGCTGGCCGACGAACCGACCGGCAACCTGGATGTCCACACGGCGGACGTGGTGTTCGAGGAATTGCTCGCGACCGTGCGCCGCGAACGCCTCGCGGCGTTGGTCGCCACGCACAACCCCGACCTGGCGGCGCGCATGGATCGCACCGTCACGCTGCGCGATGGCAAGGTGGTGACGGCCGGTTAGAGCTTTTTCACGGCGAGTGGACACGCTCAGCCAAACCTGTCATTGCGAGGCGCTCGCGCCGAAGCAATCTCCTGCCTGACGAGCGTACCTCGGCTCGTCAGGCAGGAGATTGCTTCGGCGCGAGCGCCTCGCAATGACAGGGTCGGGATGATTCCGATCAGGGTGGAGATCCTCTGGCACTGCGCTCTGTCATGGCCAGGCTTGACCCTGCCATCTGCGCACACTGATCATGAAACTACGACGTCCCGATCGTTCGGGGGCAGATGGCCGGGTCAAGCCGGCCATACGGCGTTGTTCGGCAAGGTCGCTGCGACTTGATGCGGCATTAAGAAACAAAACTCCCGCCTTTACCCGCTCGCGCGAAACAAGCGCAAAATCCCGCCATCACCGCAGGGGCGGCGCGGGCAATTTCTATTGCATTGCACAATCGTTAAGCACCCGCCTGCCTTCTTGTCGTGGCACGACCCGCCCGCTACGTGTGCGCACGCAGCTTCCGGGCAGGGGCGCAGTGGGGAGAGCAATCGATGGCGCAGGCGGCACAGAAGGGCAAGCGCGGCAAGCAGGCGGACACCAGTGCGGATCGCGACGAACTGCTGCGGGCCTACCGCATGATGGTGCTCATCCGTCGCTTCGAGGAACGCGCCGGCCAACTCTATGGCATGGGGCTGATCGGCGGCTTCTGCCATTTGTATATCGGCCAGGAAGCCGTCGTTGTCGGCATGCAGCTTTCGATCGACGACGGCGACGAAGTCATCACCTCGTACCGTGATCACGGCCACATGCTGGCGACCGGCATGGACCCCAAGGGTGTCATGGCCGAGCTGACCGGGCGGCGCGACGGCTACTCGCACGGCAAGGGCGGCTCGATGCATATGTTCAGCAAGGAGAAGAACTTCTTCGGCGGACACGGCATCGTCGGCGCGCAGGTGAGCCTCGGCACCGGCCTGGCGTTCAGCAACTGGTATCGCGGCAACGATCGCGTCTCGCTGACATATTTCGGCGAGGGCGCGTCGAACCAGGGGCAGGTTTATGAAAGTTTGAATCTCGCCGCGCTGATGAAGCTGCCCGTGGTCTATGTGATCGAGAACAACCGCTACGGCATGGGCACCTCGATCGATCGCGCCTCGGCGTCGAAGGACCTGTCGAAGAATGGCGCGCCCTGGGGCATTCCCGGCATGCAGGTGGACGGCATGGACGTGCTGGCGGTGAAGGCGGCCGGCGACCAGGCGGTGGCGCATTGCCGCGCTGGCAAAGGGCCGTTCCTGCTGGAGGTGAAAACCTATCGCTATCGTGGCCACTCGATGTCCGATCCGGCACGGTATCGAACGCGCGAGGAAGTGCAGGAGATGCGCACCCAGCACGACTGCATCGAGAATGCGCGTCACAAGCTGGAGGCGATGGGCGTGAAAGACGAGGCGCTGAAGCAGATCGAGGACGAGGTGCGCAAGATCATCCAGGACGCGGCAGCGTTCGCCCAGGAAAGTCCGGAGCCGGATCCGTCCGAGCTCTACACGGACGTGCTGCTGGAGGGTTGAGCGATGTCCACGCAAATCCTGATGCCCGCGCTGTCGCCCACCATGACCGAGGGCAAGCTTGCCAAGTGGCTGAAGAATGTCGGCGACGAGGTGCATGCCGGCGACGTGATTGCCGAGATCGAAACCGACAAGGCGACGATGGAAGTCGAGGCGGTGGACGAGGGCAAGCTGACGCAGATCCTGGTTGACGAAGGCACCGAGGGCGTTGCGGTGAACACGCCGATCGCGGTGCTGGCGGGCAATGGCGAGGACACCAGCGCGGCGAAAGCTCCCCCGGCAGCGAAACAGGAAGCCGCGCCGAAGCCTGCCTCCGGGCCCTCGACCCGGGGGGCGGCCGAGGCCGAGGATCATGCCGCGGTTGCCGAACAGGGCGCCAGGGGCGAGCGCAAGCCGGCGCTGGATGCCGCACCCGCGCCGGAAAAGGATTGGGGTCCGACCAAGCCGATCACTGTGCGCGAGGCCTTGCGTGACGCCATGGCGCTGGAACTGCGCCGCGACGACAAGGTTTTTCTGATCGGCGAGGAAGTCGCGCAGTACCAGGGCGCCTACAAGGTCAGCCAGGGGCTGCTGGAGGAGTTCGGGGCAAAGCGCATCATCGATACGCCGATCACCGAGCATGGCTTCACTGGCCTGTCGGTCGGCGCAGCGCTGAACGGGCTGCGGCCGATCGTCGAGTTCATGACGTTCAACTT
>Ga0182030_10005055_pt1 | contig 28045 bp, 18 predicted proteins | sample 812S3MmetaG_FD_121299 | JGI IMG/M metagenome (GOLD analysis project Ga0182030, IMG submission 121299) | Permafrost microbial communities from Stordalen Mire, Sweden - 812S3M metaG (Illumina Assembly) | ecosystem: Environmental > Terrestrial > Soil > Wetlands > Permafrost | place: Sweden... | reverse complement strand
GGAGGCCGCCCGGCGGTCGCCGGCGGCGGGCCGGGCCGGGGCCACGTAACCGTAGCGCGGAAACACCGGGGGTCCGGCCGGAATCTCCGCCGGACGGCTCTCCGCCGCGCCCGGCACGGGCAACGGCACCAACCCGGAGTTCTCATACTTTTTGTCCGGGACCTCGGATGCAAACCAACGGGTGGGTTTGAGCTTGCTCCAGAAGCCGGGTTTGCCCGTGGTCTCGGCGTCCGCCGGCGGCGGCTCCACCTGGGGATTGTCCGGCGTGAACGTTTTGGACGGCGCCGCCGCCGCCACGGTGGCGGCCGGCGGGGCCGGCGGGCTTTTCACCACCGGCATCGTCACCGCAGGCGCGGCATGCACCACCACCGGTGGACTGGGATTGGTCCTTGCCACCACCACCGCCGGTTTGGGCGGCGTCGCGGGATGCGTGAGGGTCACGGCCGCGCGATGGGGGTCAGCGGTTCCCGTGGCGGGCGCCGGCGCGGGCGCCAGGGTGGCCGCGGGTGCCGGCGTGGCAATGGGTTTGACCTCTTCGGTGGACGGCGCGGGCGGCGGGACGGACGCCACCACCGGCCCTTGCTCCAAACTGTTGACGATGGCGCCGACCTCATCCGCATGGTCCGGCCGGGGCGTCAAGGCAAGGTAGGCCTGGTAATATTGCAGCGCCAGCCGGTCGTCGCGCAGGGACTGCTGGGCGGTGACGGCCAGATTCAAAATGGCCGGCGCGAAGTCGGGATGCACCCGGTTGGCGTAGGCAAAAAATTGCACGGCCTCGCGGGGCAGTTTGCGTTCCACGCGGGCGAGCCCCAGTCCGTTCCAAGCCGCGGCGTTGTTGGGGTCCAGCCCGCGCACGGCGCCGAAGCTCCGTTCCGCCGCGGCAAATTCACCCTGCCGCAATTGCGCGGTCCCCAGTTTCAGCCAGCCCTCCGTCGAGTTGTTGCGCAGTCCGGTGTAGGCGGCGAACTGCAATTCCGCCAGGTCGTATTTATTGTCCTCCAGGTAAAGCAGGCCAAGATTCCAGTGGGCTTCCGCCAGGTTGCGGTCCAGGCGGAGCGCGGTTCCATAGGCGGTGGCGGCCTCGGCGGTGAGTTGCGCCCGTTCATTGGCGGCCTCCGCCGGCAGATGCGCCCGCTCCTGCTGATACGCCACCCCCAGATAATTCCAGGCCGGGGCGTTGGTTCTCGACAACTCCGTGGCCGTCTGCAGCGCCTTCACCGCCCCGGCGTAGTCCCCCGTTTCCAGGAGTTTTTTGCCTCTCAGCACCGCCCGGGGACCGGACGGCATGCAGCCCGCCAGCATCAGGGCCAGCAGCCATCCGAGCCACCACGGGGCGGGCAACCGATTTTTTTTGGCCAACATCTCGTTTGGTGTTAACATTGACACCTTAAAGTGTCAAGAAACGCACACCGACAAATGCAACGCTCCCGGCTCTGGCTGGCGCTGGCCGCCGGCCTGTGGCTCGGCCTCTGCCCCGCGCCGGCGGCGGACCCCGGCGTCAATCCGCCCGTCCCCGCTCCGGCCCGGGTCATCGAGGTGACCGGCCCGGGCGCGCTCGTCGAGTTTGAACCCGACCCCGGGGTGGTCCGGCGGATGGTGGCCCGCGGCCTGACCACCCTCACCCGGCAGCCCACGGAAACCGCCGCCTGGCTGAGCCTGGTGACGACGTCGGATGTGGTGGGCCTGAAGGTCTACTCCCAGCCCGGATTGCTCAGCGGCACCCGTCCGGTCGTCGTGGCGGCCGTGGTGCAGGGGTTGCTCGCCGCCGGCCTGCCGCCGCAACACATCATCATCTGGGATAAACACGCGGGTGATTTGCGGACCGCCGGGTTTTTTCAACTGGGCCGACAGTTCGGGGTGCGCGTGGCGGGCTGCGACCAGGACGGTTATGACGAACAGTCCTTCTACGCCCCGGACACGGCCGTGATCGGCAATCTGGTTTGGGGGGATTTGGAATTCGGACGGAAAGATCCCGGTGTCGGCCGTAAATCGTTTGTGGCCAAACTGGTCAGCCGCGAGATCACCAAAATCATCAGCGTGGCCCCGGTGCTCAACCTGGAGGCCAGCGGGGTCAGCGGGCATTTGTACAGCGTGACCCTGGGCAGCGTCGACAACACCGTCCGGTTTGAAGGCTCGGCGGAGCGGCTGGCGGTGGCGGTGCCGGAGCTATACGCTCTACCCGTGCTGGGCGACCGCGTGGCGCTGAACATCACGGACGCGTTGCTGGGCCAGTACGAAGGGGGACGGCGCAGCCTCCTGCACTACTCCACGGTGCTGGACCAGCTCTGGTTCAGCCGCGACCCGGTCGCCCTGGACACCCTGGCCATCCAGGAACTCCAGCAGGAACGGAAGGCGCATGGCGCCAATGACTATCCGCCGCACCTGGACCTCTACCACAATGCCGTGTTGCTGCAGTTGGGCGTGACCGACCCCGCGCAAATGACCATCGAGCGCGTGAAACTCTAGCAGGACTTGTATTTAGGTGGCAACCCGCCTGTGAGGGCGTGTTGCCCAAGCCCCGGAGTGTGCCCGCCTGCCCGCTGTAGCTTCAGCGAAGGAGGGTCCTCGGGCACAGCAACCTTGGAATCCATAAAACTGCTGGGTTTATCGTGTGCCCGCCGGATGGAACACGCGCTATTTTTTCCGCTTTTGGCTTTGGCCACCCCCTCCTCACGTCGGCTGCCACGGGGTGGAAAACAGAGATTAAACCGGTCGCACCTTTTCTTTCCGCCGGGGAAAGGTGGCCAGAAAGAGCAGGATAAAGGAAACGGCCCACAGGTAGGCGCCGGCTTGCAAACCTCTCCAAGCCCCTGCCTCCGAAAATATGCCCTGAAACACCCAGGGCCAGACCAGCGCCAAGGCCACGAAGCTGAATCCGCGCAGCCATTTCAGCGCGCGCGAGCGGGAGGAACAGCGCGGCAGCCAAAAGGGGGAGGCCAGCATGACCAGATTGGGCAACGTCAACAGGGCAATATGAAGGTCCGACCAGTCGCCCTGCAGAGTGTTGGGCCAAAACTCCGGCCAGAATACCGCCGTGGCCGAGATGCCGGCGCACTGCCAGCCCCAAAAACCACAGGCCGGCAGGCCGAAGGAAACGGCGAACGCCGCCCAAGCGGCCCAGGCCATGGGGTGATGCCAATCCTGGGCACCCGCCCGCCGAAACTCTTGCTTCAGTGCCGCGGCCTGGCCCAGTTCGCGGACCGCCAGTTCGAACGCGGCCGGTTCTTCAACGCCAGCCTTCACCTGCCGCTCGATTTCGTCCCGCAGATGGCTTTCCAATTCATCGAGCGGCACAGGGCTTCTGAGCCCGGCGGCCAGCATCCGTTGCCGCCACCCGGCGACGGATTCCTCAAGTTTAAACATGTTGTTCATCATTTAAGAGACTGGGGAGCGCGCCCGCCCCCGGGCGCAGCGGCGGACGCCCTCGTCCGCCGCCGCGAGCGCGTCAGCGCGAGCAGGCACCCGTGTTTCATCCTCTATCAGCACCCGAAGGGGGTCCATGCTTTTAACCGCCCGGCTTTTACTTCACCATCAGCTTCGCGTTATGCGTCGGGCGCAACAGCCAGAGCGTGATGAGGCTGAAAATGGCGACCATGCCACACCAGCCAGACCAGGCCGCAGGCAGCTTGAAACTTAACATTTGTGCCAGGCACGCAAGCGCCATCAGCAGGGCCATGATTTGAATGATGATTCGCCCCCATTTTGCGCCACGATACAGAGAAATGCTCCCGACCATGCCGGCCAAATAAAAAAATGTGAGCAGCCCGTTCATCAATACCGGGGCCGCGCCGGACGAAACTCCCATGAAAATGAACAAACCCGTCAGGCGACACATGGTTATGAATGACCACCAGCTCCCCGCCAGCCACAACACCGCAAGCAGACGGTTTATTCTCACGGTTTTGCTTTCACCCAGCCACCCAATAAAGCCGCCAGCTTGCTTAAATTCCATTTGCAACGAACCGGCCCTGCCGATACCCACGGCGGCGGATTGGAACGCCGCCGCCGCCGGCGCGCCCGCCCGCACCTGCCGCTCGATTTCGTCCCGCAAGTGACTTTCCAATTCGTCGAGCGGCACGGGGCTTCTGAGCCCGGCGGCCAGCATCCGCTGCCGCCATTCCGTGATGGCTTGTTCGAGGTTAAACATATTTTTCTCCTTTCAAGCCCGCCAGGACAGAATGGACCAGCGACCATTGTTCCTCGTGTTTGACCATGGCGGTTTTGCCCTCCTTTTTGAGCGAGTAATATTTCCGTTTCCGCCCGGTGTCGCTCTCGCCCCAGCGGGCCTTGATGAGCCCCCGGCGCTCCAGCCGGTGCAGCACCGGGTACAACATGCCGTCCGTCCATTGCAGCTTGCCGCCGGAGCGGGCCTTGATCTCCTGGAGGATGGCGTAGCCGTAACTTTCGCCCCGGGCCAGCAGGGACAGAATCAGCGGCTCGGCCGAGGCGGCGACCAGTTCTTTTCGTATCATAGGAACACTATACATAGAGACAACAGGTGTGTCAAGCGGTGAATCTCTTCAGAAACTGGGGAGCGCGCCCGCCCCCGGGCGCGGCGGCGGACGCCCTCGTCCGCCGCCGCGAGCGCGCCAGCGCGAGCAGGCACCCGTGTTTCTTCCTCTATCAGCGCCCAGAGGGCGTCCCCGCTTTGAGGGAAAAAGGGTGCCGCTTTTCCCCGGCCATTGTTCTAATCTGGGCGCATGACGGAAGCGGAAACACTGCAGCAGACGGGCCGGACCCAGGTCTGGCGGCACGGACGAAAGCTCGTGTATTTTGCGGGCTGTGATTATTTCCGCCTGGCGCGGCGGCCGGAAATCTGGCGGGCGGCGGCGCGGGCGGGCCGCGACCTCGGCTGGAATGTATCCGCCTCGCGCCGCACCACGGGAAATCATGAGTTGTACCAGACGCTGGAGCGGGCGCTGGCGGAGTTTTTTCACGCCCCGGCGGCCGTGCTGCTGCCAACGGGCTACTTGGGGGATATGGCGGTGGCCCAGGCGTTGGCGGGACAGTTCACCCATGCATTGATGGATGAACGTGTCCACGGCAGCCTGGTGGCCGCGGCGCGCTTTTTGGATTCTCCGGTGCAGACGTTTCGACATCGCCAGCCGGCGGATTTGGCGCGGGCCATCCGGCGTTGCGGTCCGCGCGCGCGGGTCATCGTTTTGACGGATGGGATGTTTGCCGCGGACGGTTCGGTGGCGCCGTTGGCGGAGTATCTGGCGGTGTTGCCGGCGGACGGGATGATTTTGGTGGACGATGCGCACGGGGCCGGGGTGCTGGGCCGGCAGGGACGGGGCACGCCGGAGCACACCGGCGCCGGCCGCCGCCGGATCATTCAAACCATCACATTGAGCAAGGCCTTGGGGGCCTATGGCGGCGCGGTGCTGGCCGGCCGGGCGGTGTGCGATAAAATCATGACCGCGAGCCCCTGTTTTGCGGGGGCCACGCCGGTGCCACTGCCGCTGGCGGCGTCGGCGCTGGCCGGGCTGAAGCTGCTGGCGGCGCATCCGGAGTGGCGGACGCGGCTGTGGGCGAACAGCGAACGGGTGAAGGCGGCGCTGCGGGCGCGCGGGGTGCCGCTGCCGGAAGCCCCCGGGCCCATCGTGCCGCTGCCGGTGACGTCGCCCCGCGAGGCGGCGCGGTGGCGCCGCGCCCTGCTGGCGGCGGGGATTTATCCGTCCTTCTTCCGGTATCCGGGCGCCCCGGCGGACGGGTGTTTCCGGTTTGTGATTTCCAGCGCCCACAGCCGGGCGGAGTTGGACCGGCTGACCGATGTATTAACCGCCCTGGTCCGACCCGCAGGCCCAGGAAACCACCTCCAAAGATAATTTGTGCGGCCCGTCGGACCGAAACACGCGGCTGAGCCGTAACCAGGCAATAGAAACGCAAGTGGTTGCGCCGTGGATTTTTGCGTAAGGTGAGGAGTGAGGTCCGTAGCATATCCTTCATGGATCTGGAAGCACCTCACAACGACGTCCTTACGCAAAAAGACCAAACAGACACTGCGTTTCTACTGCATCGTTACGGCTGAGGGCTGAAAGCCCGTCATGTGACAGCCTGGGTCGAAGCTCGCCCGGCGAGCGCAGGCCCAGGAAACCACCCCAGAGAAAATTCGCGGGGCCTGTAGGGCCGAAACCCTTGGATGTTGCCTTTCCCCACCCGCCCTCGCCTCCGACTTTGGACCTTGGACCTTGGACCTTGGACCTTGGACCCCCCTTCCCGGCTCATGGCGTCATCACCACCCGGTAAAAGGCCTGGCCTGGGCCGGCGGTCAGCGCATCCGTCTGTTGCAGGCTCCCGCCCGTGCCGGCGATCTTGTTGGCGATGGATGTCCAACCGGGCGCGCCGAGGCTGCCGGCGCGGTCCACTTCGTAGAACATGCCCTTGACCGTGCTGAAGGTGAGCGCCAGTTGATTGCCGTTGACCATCACGGAGCCGATCTGCGGTGCCGGCGCCGCCAGGATCAACGCGTTGTAGGCGTCCGCCTTGCCGTAGCCCCACATCGGATTCGGCACGGCCCCGGTGTCCGCGTCCGCCCGCGCGGAACGTTGGAGGATGGACTTCACGCCGGCCGCATCCAGGTTCGGGTTCATTTCCAGCAACAGCGCCGACATGCCCGCCAACATCGGGTCCGCCGCGCTGACCGCGCTCGCGCGACCGTAAAAGCCGCCGCCATTCTGGATGAGATTGAAGCGGAACGTTTCCCAGTACGAATTGGTCGCGTAAGTGGTGAACACGCTGTCGCCCGGCAGGCAGACGTCAATCCCCGGCCGCCCGTCGAACGTCGGCCCCACGCTGCTGCCCGGCCACAAGCCGCCGATGAGCCCCTCGCCCGATTGTGATTGGACGTTGCCGTCAATATCCACCCAGTTCGTGCGGATGACGTAGTCCCCGGCGCAAATGTTGTAAAAGGCCGTCGCGCCGTCCCAGATGCTGCCCGGCTCCAGGTCGTTGAGGAACAGATTGGAACTCGCGGCCGTGTTCCAGATTTGCGAGGGGTTCAAGGTCGCTTGAAAGTGGCCGTTCGTGACCTGCGCACCGGTCAGGCTGAGCGTGTAAAGACCCGTCGGCCCGGTCAGTTCCAGGTAAATCTGCCGTTCACCGTTCGTGGAACCGTAGGAGTTGACAACGGCCCCATAGTGATAATAGGTGAAATCGCCGGTCGCTTCGAAGTCATAATCGTTGTTGCTTGCGGGCGAGGCGTACGTGGCGGAGTTGCCGTCCGGACTTTGAATCGTCACGTCCAAGCGGTCCGTGCCGGCGTACCAGAGGTTGACCACCAACGATCCCGCGTCGCCCATCTGGACCTGGAGCGGCACGGTCTGGCCCTGGGCCACCACGCCGCCGGCGCGGTTGGGCATCCCGCCGTCGTCCCCGGCCCCGGTGAGGAACACCAGGCCGGGCTTGCCCGGCCCGACGGCCTGATCAATCGCCTGGCACAGCGCGCTGCTCCCGTCCGTCGGCCCTTCCTGCGAACCGATGTTGAGCGTCATCACACAAGGCATGCCCAGCGACTGCGCCGTGTCGGTGGCAAACTGGATGGCCGTGGGAATCCGGGTCGGATCATAAAACGCCGCCTCCGCCGGTTGGTCGCCATGCGCCGGCACGCCGTCGCTGACGATTTTGATGATGAGGAGCGCGGCGTTGGTGGCCACGCCCCGGTATTCGGCGTTCAGACTGTTGGCGCCGTTGCCGCAAGCGATGCCGGCGGTGGTGGTGCCGTGGCCCTCGGCATCCCGGGTGGCCAGCGTGGGGCCGCCGGTGAGGGCCGCATTGATGTCATCCGCCGAGTAAAGCGTGCCGATGCCGTAGGGGTTGTTCGGGTCGTTCGCGCCCGAGTCATCCGTGAGATCGAAGATGGCGACAATCCGGGTGGACCCGTCCGCGTTGCGGAAATCGTTGTTGGCCCAGTCAATGCCGCGGTCCATGACGGCCACCAGCACCCCCTTGCCCGTGACGCCGAAGCGCGCCACGGCGTCATCCACCCGCGTCTCCACCCGTGCCAGGTTCATGGCCGCGGCCCGGCCGGGCGCCAGCAACAGCATCAGCAGCCAAACCGCAACGCATAGGGGGACGGGCATGGTTTTCATAATTCAAGGAAGGCGGGAAACCCGCGCGGCATGATTATTCGTCTTGATTGTTATCATTTAGGGTGCTTACCGAGACCGGCCTGAACCGCTTCATTCTATTCTCCCCCCTCATTCCCAATTTTCAAGCCTTTTTTCACGCCTTCCACCGCCCCGCCCAAAGCTGCCGACAAAGTCCGGAGAGCGCCCGTCCTCGGGCGCAGCAAGGTTGGCCGGCGGGGGATGATGGGTTAATTCCATCCAACTTCCGCGGAGGGAAGGGCTGCGCCCGGGGGATTGGGTGGGGACGACTCGTCCCCACGAAACCCGAAACCCGAGACCCCAGACCCCAGACCGACTCCCCCCAAGCTTGATCTTAAGGAACTGGGGGAGCGCGCCCGCCCCGGCGCCGCGGCGGACGCCCCCGTCCGCCGCCACCGGCAGCCCTGTAGCGGCGGGCGTCCCGCCGCCAGTTGACACCGGAACTCGAAACCCGACACCCGAGTCCCCAGACCCCAACCCACTCCCCCCCGCCTTTTAGTGTGATGAGGCTACCCAGTTGGCTGCCATGGCTGCTACACCACAATTAGTTGTAGGAAATTAGCCAAAATCCACACCATGTACACCATCCATTGTGTGTGTAATCACCAAAGGAATGGCCCCATCGTGTGAATTTTGATGTGCATCAGTCATTTAATGGTTTAAGTAGCTTATGCCAAGCATGTTGCAGTTTATTTTGAGCTCAAAAATAACCAAAAACAACCATAAATAACCAAAATCACAGTTTGGTTTTTTTCCCCGGGCCACTTTAGCCCAAATCCAAAGTCCAAGGTCCGCAGCCGAAGCTGAAAGGAGTGAGATGGGGCGCTCTGCTCCGGAGAGCGGGAACGCTCCCCGGGGGATCAATGGGGGGTGAGGCCGTTGGTGGGCGATCCGGCGGCGGCGGCGGCTTCATCCTGCCGTTCCTTCAGCTTTTCCATGACGATTTTGGAGGCGTCATGCATGTCGTAGGGTTTGGCGAGCACGGCGGCGTGGTAGGGTTCAAGACGGGCGTAAGTGGCATCGTCGAGGAAGCCGGAGGCGAGGACGAACTTGGTTTTGGGCCAGCGTTTGCCGACGGCCTCGATGAGTTCGAGGCCGTTCATGCCTGGCATGTTGTAGTCGGTGAAGAGGAGGTCCACGGGTTCTGTGGATTCCTCGATCATCTTGAGGGCCTGGGCGCCGCTGCCGGCGACGAGGACGATGAGTCCGGCCATCTGCAAAAACTTCTGGGTGAAGTCGCGGAGGAGATCCACATCGTCCACGACGAGGACGCGGCCCTTGCTCTGGACGAGCGGGGCGTGTTCGCGCGCGACCTCGGGGGCGAGCGGCCCGGGGACGAGGGGCAGGTAAAAATGAAAGGTGGTGCCGCGGTGCGGAATGCTGTCCACTTCGACAAACCCGCCGGCCTCTTCGGCGACGCGTTGGACGATGGGAAGGCCGAGGCCGGTGCCCTTTTGCTTGGTGGTGAAGAAGGGTTCAAAAATTCTGGGCAGGAGATCGGGCCGGATGCCGCAGCCGGTGTCGGAGACGCTGCACCGGGCGTACCGGGCCTCGGGGGTCAGGTGGCGGCGGGCGACGAGTTCGGGGGCCGGCTCGACGATGGAGTTGGTGATCGTGAGCTTGCCGCCATCAGGCATGGCGTCTTGGGCGTTGACGCAGAGGTTCAGGACGGCCTGGCTGGCCTTGGTGGGGTCCATCTTGACGCGCAAGGGTTGGGGGGTCGGGTTGAGTTCGATCACGACGTTGCTGCGCAGGTTGCGCCGGCCAAGCTGGTGGGCCTCCTTGATGATTTTGTTGAGATCGAGGACGACGCGGCGCTCGTCCGAGACGCGGCTGAAGGAGAGGAGCTGCTGGGTGATCTCAGCGGCGCGCACGGCGGCCATGTCCACTTTTTCCAGACCCTCGCGCACGGGGGAATCCTTGGCCGCCTGCATCAGCACCAGACTGGTATGACCGCGGATGACTTGGAGCAGGTTGTTGAAATCGTGGGCGACACCGGCGGCGAGGGTGCCGATGATCTCCATTTTCTGGGCCTGAAAGAGCTGATTCTGGAGTTCGTGATGCTGGGTCTGGTCGGTGATGTTGCAGATGAGGCCGCGCATCTGGGCGTGGTTGATCCAGGGGGAAACTTTCACCAGCCAATGGCGTCCGTCCGGGGCGTGGAAATGATTGTCCTGGGGCCGGCCGCTGGTGATGACACATTGGAACAGGGCGCGCAGTTCCTCACGGCGCGCCGGGTCGGGCACATGGTCGAGCAGGGCACGGCCGGTTTCCGGGGAGCCGTGGAGGCGGACACCGCCGTGCTCGGCCGGAAGGTGGCGCCAACCGTCGTTGGCGTGGGTGAGACGGAACTCGCAATCCAAACTGTAGATGGCGCCGTCAAGCGATTGCAGAATGCTCTGGACGAAGTCGCGTTCGGTGCGGAGCTCGTCCTGCAGGCGTTTGCGGACGGTGATGTCGCGTTCACAAACGACATAGCCCATGAAATGGCCGGCGAAGTCAGAGATGGGGGAGATGGTGGATTCGACGTGGTAGGTTTCGCCGTTGCGGCGGCGGTTGACAAACTCACCGATCCATTCCTGACCCTGGCTGACTTGGGCGCGGTAGGCGCTGACTTTTTCCTGCTGCTGCGGGGCGCGCAAGAAGTCATCGGTCCGGCCGAGGACCTCCTCCAAGCTGTAGCCGGTCAGGGATTGAAAGGCGGGGTTGACGAAGGTGATCTTCATGTCGGCGTCGGTCACCAGGAAGACGTCGGGGGTGGCGTCAATGGCGGTGATGAGCCGTTGGATGTGGGCTTCGAGCCGCAGGCGGTGGCTGAAGTCCTTGAAGGTCACCAAGTTGAAATCACCGTCCAGGGCGACCACCTCGAGATCCATGAGGGCGTGCGGGGCGCCGTCCTGCAGGATCACCGCGGAATGGATTTTGTCGGGATATGCAGGGCGGAGCTGCAAGATCCGCCGGAACGCCCGGTCGGCCGGAGGGGAGAGGAGGGCGCAAATGGAAAACGACCCGGCGGCTTCCGGCGGGTTCAGCTTGAACTGGCGCGCCGCCTTGGGGTTGATCTGCACGACAATGGCGTCCTGGCGGCAGACCATTTGCGCGTCTTCAGAGGCGAGAAACAAGTTTTCCCACCAGCGGCAGGCGTATTCCTTCCCTGGTAATATGTTTTGACCCGCCAATTCATTCATGAGACACCCCACCCGGCGGCGGTCATCCATAGACCACCAGTGACTGGTTAATCGGCTGAATCCGGTTGTGATTTAGGACTTTTTCGATGAATGTGGCGTTGAGGCGCTGGCCTTCGGGCACGAGCAGAAGGTCATTGTGGGTGTAAATACCCCGGGCCAGGACCATGCCCGGGCGGAGTTCAGCCAGGTTCACCTGCCGTTCCCGGCGCGGAACGATGGCCAGGATCTGCGCCTGGAGGAAAATGCGCACGGCTTCGGGATCATAGGCCAGGCCGGAGCCGAGCTTGACCTGCTCATTGGCGTCGGCATCCACGAGCTGGCAGGAGGCGTAGGCCACGGCCACGGCCAGCAAACGGGCAAGCCAGGGAATGTTCTTGCCAACGAGCTGATCGGGGTAACCGGTGCCGTCAAAACGTTCGTGATGGGCGCGGATGATTTCGCCCACTTGTGTGAGTTCGCTGCCAAAGGCGGCGAGTTCCTGGCCGAGGATGGGATGTTGTTCAATGAGCGCTTTTTCGAGCGGGTTCAGCGACAGGGGGTCGGCCTGCCAGCGGCGGATGATCTGACGCGGCACACCGACCAGGCCGATGTCATGCAGGAGGGCGCTGCTTTCGAGCACGTGCCGGTCCTCGTCGCTCAGGCGCAAAACCTGGCCGATGGCCTGGCACAGTTCACAAACGCGCCGGGCCTGGTGCCCCAAAGAGGGGTAAAACGTCTGCATGGTATGCACACACAGTTCCACGGAACGGACAAAGTTGCGTTCCAAGGCGACGTTGGCTTCGGCAAGCTGGCGGTTCTGCTGCGCGACCAATTGGAACTGCTGTTCCAAGGAGCGATTCAGTTCCACCAACTGTTCATTCATGGCCTGGGTGGTGGACTGGAGGCGGGCGTTTTGACAGATCAACTCATGACGCTGCACGCCGTTCTTGATGGTGGCGAGGAATTCCTCGTGCAACCAGGGTTTGACGATGAACCGGTAGATTTCCCCCTGATTGATCGCCTCAATGACCGCGCCCAGATTGATCACGCCGGTGATCAGGATACGAGTGGCGTAAGGCTGGACCTGGCGGGCACGGGCCAGCAGTTCGAGCCCGGACATCTGCGGCATGACCAGGTCGGAAATGATGACGGAGAATGACTGCCGTTTAAGGTGCTCCAGTCCGACCAAGGGATCGGAAGCCGTGACGGTGTTGTAATTGCAGCGCCGCAAGGTTTGCTGCAGGGTGGTCAGCACCGTGGGCTCGTCGTCCACCACCAAAATGGGGTCGGACGGAGGGGCGAGGGGGGCCGGTTTGGTCATGCCAAATTCCTGGGTCGGGCCGGTCACGAAATGGAGTTCCAAGTCGCCCGAGGTTTGAAACCATAGGAACGCTGAATTTGATTCAGGTTCCGCCGGGCCTGGCCAAGTTGATTAAGTTTTGCGCAGGTGTTTTCCTTCATCCCCGCCAGCAGGTTTAAGTTGCGGCGTTCCAACTGGATCAAATCTTGGACGGTGGTGTTCAACCACCGGTCTTGGACGGCCCGGTCGCAATCGGACAGGGACCACGCGGTCCGGGCGGCCGGCGTCAGCCGGGAAATGCGGGTTTGCAGGTTTTGGAGGTCTGTTTGGCAGGCGGAGACGCGGTCCCAGTCGCGCACACGGATGGCCTCGCCGGCGGCCTCGACGAGGCGGCGCCATTCGGCATAGGCTTCGGTCAGTTCGCGTTGGGCATCCATAGAATCAAGCGGTCAGGAAGACTGAGGGTGGGAGGAGTCCTGGTGCTGCAACATGGTGGCCCAAGCGTCACGGAGCACGGTCAGATGACGGATGACCTCCTGGACGCCGTTTGGCTGTTTCCGAATGTTGCTTTCCCGGATTTGGCGGGAAAAATAATTATACAAGCGGCGCAAGGTGCGGGCGATTTCCCCGCCCTCCTGCATGTTCAATGCACCGTTCAGGGCCTGGATGATCTTCTGGGCGCGCTGGAGGTTGTTATGGATGGTCATGTTGGCCTCCGCCGGGTCGGAGTTGGAAAACCCGGCCAGCGATCGTTCCAGGGCGAGGAGCGCGCCTTCAAACAGCATTAAAACCAGTTGGCCCCGGGGGGCGGTCATCGTGGTGACTTGCTGGTAGGCCTTCCAAGGATTATCAGGTTGCATAGGAATCAGCGCAGGACAAAAATGGGCTCACCAGCGTCACGCAGCGGACGGGGTGTTGGCATTTGAGCCGGACGGGGTGGCCAAACGATCCGCCACCTGATTGAGAACATCGTCGGACGGGTAACTTTCGTCAGCCACCAGCGCCCGGGCCCGAGCCACCGCTTCGGGACGGACGGTGGGCAACTGGCTTAATTGACTGAGCAACGAGTTGGAGGCTGAGAACGACACCGGAGCGGACGCGGCAGGCGTGACGCTGGGTCTGGCCGCGGGCGAACCGGCTTGCGCCTCGGTGATCCGATCGGTATTGAACTCAATTTCCATATGATTTTCTGGTGGACGGCTTTTTTTGATTCGATTGCCGCCTGACAGGCTCATCGGCGGACGGCAGGGAAACTTTAGTCATTTCTTTCTGATTTGGCAGGGTGAGGAGGGACCGGGTCAGGGCATATTGGCCGAATTGCCGGGGCGAATTTTCGACCAGCCAGTCGTTCTCGGGGTCGCGGGCAAACCATGCGCCGACAGCATGAAAAAGCCGGGGGTGCTGCATCATACGTTTCATCCACCGCCCAGAGGATCTGCCGGGTGCGGACATCCACCAGTTTCATCCGCCAGCCCATGGCCAGCGGGGCATAGGCGTGAAACGTGGTCAGTTGACAGAACAAGACCGCGTCACACGCATACACCCGCTGCAAGGAATCAAGAAAATCCGCCGGGAGGATTTCCATGCCGGACCAATTTGGCCGGCCGGTCTGGTGGCGGAGGTCTTCCGGATTGACGGTGATGACCTCGAACTTCCGGGTTTGGATCAAAGTTGTCAGCAAGATCGGCTCCAAAATTTCGCCGCCTTGGGACAGTTCCGTATGGTCGCCTTCCCAACTCAGTGGAAGCACGGCCACCCGCCGTAATCCGACCGGCAACACCGCGGCCGCCTGAAACACATTGTCCGGCTGGTCCGCCGGCAGGAACATGGGAACCGGAGGCGTCGTCGGGTGGGATTGCGCATGCACGGCCAGCGCGGCGCAGACCGACAGCCAGGCGGCCGACCAGGCGGTGTGGGTGAGCCACCGGCCGGAGCGCTGGAACGGCCCGGGCGGGGAGGTGGAGGAGGTGAGGCGCATGGTGGTTTACAGCGTTCCGTTGGTGATCTGCTCGGATAAATAGGTCATTTCCTGGTTGGTCTGCGAGGTCGCCAGCTCCATGGCCTGAAATTCTGACAACCATTGGGCAGTGTCCGAGCTGACTTTGGTCTCCAGGTTCGAGATTTGCGTGGTGATGTTGGTGCTCTCCTGCGTCAGGGTGGCCTGCTGATTGGGAATGGTGCCGCCAGTGCCGATGGTGGAATTAAGCCAGTTGTTCATCTGGGCACCCCAACTATTGGCGCCTGAAAAGAAGGATTGAACCTCACTGAGGTTATTGGTGAGCGCCGTGCTGAGGGTGCTGGCCGAACTCAGGGCAATGGTGTTGTTCTGGCCGTTGGTTTGAATGCCGAGATCAGACAGCATCTTAATGGCGCCGGACAAACCCGCCACTGGATTGTTGGCGGAGGTGCGGAGATCAGAAGCCAGGTTGCTGGCGGTCAGATCGCCGGTCAGCGTGCTGGGGGTGGTGGTGCCGCTGGAGGAGGTGTTGACGGCCTGCTGGCTGGAAATATAGGACTGGGCCGTGTTGTAGTCGGTGATGAATTGGTTGATGGCGCTGGTGATGGCGCCGGTGTTGGTGCTGACGGACACGGTGGTGGAGCCGGGTTCCAACGGGGTGACGGTCAGGCCGTTGATGCCGGAACTGGCCGAGGTGATGGTGTTGGACTGGCTGACCAACTGGGTGGGGTTGTTGTTGACGGTATAGAGGAGATTGTCCCCCTGTTGCAACGTGCCGCCGGCGGGGCCGGTGAGGCCGGTGGCCGCCAGAAAATTGCTGCCCGCGGCATCCTGCATGGAGATGCCGATGGTGCCGGTGGTGTTGTTGGTCAGCACGAATTTGTTGGCCAGATTGTCATAACTGGCCGTGACGCCGGCACCGGACGTGTTGATGCTGTTCAACACGTCGCTGATGCTTTCGTTGTTCGCATCGTAATTAATGGTTACGCCGTTGATGCTGAAGGCACCGTTGCTGCCGCCGGTGATGGCGGTTTTCAAACCGGCGTCCGCCATGGTGGCGTTCAATTGCACCGTGCCAAGGGTGGTGTTGCTGGCAATCGTGTAATCGCCGGTCGTGGCGTCCTGGGTGCTGGAACTGGCGTATAAACCGGCGGACTGGAGGAAATTACTGGTATCGGTCTCGCTCCCCAGCACGATGGGGTTGCTGCTGGTGAGCGATATTTTATCCGTGCTGGAATCGTAGGTGGCGGTGACGGCGCTGTTGGTGTCGGTTTTGATGTTGGCAAGCACATCCGCCAAGGTGTCCGAGGCGCCGACGGTGATTTGATTGCCGTCAATGGTAAAGGTGCCGGGGGTGACCGGCGTGGCAAAGGCGGCCGTGCTGAGACTGACATCGGCGGTCGTTTTGCCGGTGGGAACCAGGGTTTGGGCGATTCCGGTGGCGCCGTTGAACTGGGAGGCGGTGGCCAGCTTGGTGATGTTGAAAGTGAAACTGCCCAAGGTGGCGCCGGCGGCTGAGGTGGCGGTGGCGACGTTGGTGTCGGAACTGACCGCCGTGGTGCCCTGGTACAGGCTGGGGTCTTGCAGGGTTTCGATGTCCGTCTGCAAGGTGGTCAGGTCGCCTTCAATCGTGGTGTAGGCCTGGTTTTGCGTGTTCAGCTTCGTCTGCTGGGCCTCCCATTGAGTTTCCGGCGCGCGTTCGGCATTGGCCAGTTCCTCCACCGTGGTGGTCCAGTTGGTGCCGGAAGCCAAACCCGACACGGAGAGGCCGGTGGAGGCGGTGGTTTTGGAGCCGACGTTTTGCAGGGTGCTGGCGGACAGCAGCGAGGCCAGCGTGGCGCTGGCGGTGCTGCCCGTTGAACTGACGCTTGACATAGATTTTCTTTCTGCGGGCGGGGCCCGCGTTTTGGTTCCATGACCGGCCCGGTTCATCCGCGCAAAAGCCCGGACGGCGCACCGGCGCCGTCCGAGCCTGATCCATCATTCACCGAGCCGCGGTCTAGCCCAAGAGCTTGAGCGCGATCTGCGGCATGGCGTTTGCCTGCGCCAACATCGCCGTGCCGGTCTGGACGAGGATGTTTTGCTGCGCGTAGGCGGTGCTCTCTGAGGCCACGTCCACATCCATGATCTGGCTGTTGGCGGCCGAGAGGTTATTGTTCAACGTTTCGAGCTGATTGCCGTAGTCGTTGAGCGTTTCTTCGTTCGTGCCAATGGTGGCGCGGTCAGACGCCAATCGGGTGATGGCGCTGGCCACAGCCGTCAAGGCGCTGGCGGCGCCCGTGGTGGTGGCAATCGAGGCGCTCGCCAGGCTGGAATACGTGCTCGCACCCAGATTAACCCCCTTGTTGCTGAACGTGCCGCCGCTGCTGTCCGTGGTCACGGCGAGCGTGTCGCCGTTGAAGAGACTGACCCCGTTGAAGCTCTGCGTGGCCACGTTGTTAACGTAGTTGGCCAGCGTGTTGAACTCCTGTTGATACAGGGAACGGTCTGCGTTCGATTTGGTCACGTCCTGTGATTGCACGGACAGTTCGCTCATGCGATCCAGGGCACTGTTGACCTGCGAGAGGTAGCCGTCCTGGGTCTGGTTGAACGACACGGCGTTGTTGACGTTGTCCGACGCCGCCGAGTTGTCCCCCATTTGCTCCGTCAGGTTCATGGACACGGCCAGACCCGCGCTGTCATCCGACGGCGAAGTGATCTTCGATCCGGATGACAGTTCCTGCAACGACTTGCTCAACGCGCTGTTGGATTTCTCCAGCAACGACGAAGTTTGCATGGCCGATACGTTTGTGTTAATGACTAATCCCATACTGCTGACTCCTTCCATGAGTCACCCCTTGCGGGGAGTTTTTTGTTACACGGCATCCCTGCCGTGGGGTGGACCTTTCCGAGGCGTCCCCCCGTTTACTCCCTTCCGGCCGTTAATGGTCGCCGGCACCAGCTTTCGCAAGATGGTATCGGCGGGCGGGGCGAATACTTAAGCCGGTAATTGCCGGCAGCCGCGGCGGTCCGAACGGTGCGGGGCGAAACCGGGCCGGAACCCCGGCGGCAGCAGGGTGGCCCTTCAGGCCACCTGACCACCCGGGTTGAATGTGGTCGTTGGACATTCACGGGGGTCTGCGGAATCTGCTCCGTCGGGTGGTTCCGGCCGGTTCGGCGTGGTTTCATGACTGGCTCCTTCGCGAGAGGGGGGCTGGGGATTGGGCGGACCGGTGGCCGTTATCCGGCGGCACCGGTCACCCGCTCACCCCGACCGGCGGACTACCCGCCGAGGAGTTTCAAGGCGATTTGTGGCATGGAGTTGGCCTGGGCCAACATCGCCGTGCCGGTCTGGACCAAGATGTTTTCCTGGGCATAGGCGGTGCTTTCCGTCGCCACGTTCACATCCATGATTTGGCTGTTGGCGGCCGCAAGATTGTTGTCGAGCGTGGTGAGCTGATCGCTGTAGTCGGTCATCGTTTCGATGTTGGTGCCGAGGGTGGCACGGTCGGAGGCCAGCTGGGTGATGGCGCTGGCCACAGCGGATAGGGCGGTGGCGGCACCGGTGGTGGTGGCAATTGAATCAGCGGACAGGTTGCTATAGACGCTCGCCCCAAGATTGATGCCCGCGTTGGCGAAGGTGTCGTCGCTGCTGTCGGTAATGACCTGCAACGTGCCGCCGTCGAACAGACTGACCCCGTTGAAGTTTTGCGTGGACACGTTGTTAATGTAGTTGGCCAGGGTGTTGAACTCCTGTTGATACAGGGACCGGTCGCCGTTGGACTTGGTCACGTCCTGGGCTTGTACGGACAGTTCGCTCATGCGGTTGAGCGCGGTGTCCACCTGCTGGAGGAAACCGTCCTGCGTTTGGTTGAAGGAGATGGCGTTGGCGACGTTGTCCGCCGCCGCGGAGTTGTCGCCCATTTGCTCCGTCAGGTTCATGGACACAGCCAAGCCGGCGCTGTCATCCGCGGGGGAGGTGATTTTTGAACCAGAGGATAGTTCTTCCAAGGACGTGCTCAAATTGGAACTAGATTGTTCCAGATACTGGGCCGTCCGGTCTGCCGATATGTTTGTATTGATTACCATAACTCATTCCGTGAGCCGCCCCCGAAGGGCATTGATTTTGCGCGACGTCCATGCCGCGGGTGAACCAGTTAAAGGGCGGTCCACCGTCAGTTTATCCCTGTCAGCGCTTCCAGGCGGCTGACGGCCTTTATCCGTTATGCACACTTCATCGGAGGGAACGGGCAGAACTTTAGGAAAAAGTCGCGATTCTAACCGGCGGGCTCCTGGGACGGGGCGAAACGGCCCAAGGATTCCACCACCCGGCCGATGACGGGCGGCCATTGGCCCCGGTGCGGCTGCCGGAACAGGCGCATGGTGGGATACCAAGGGGTGTCCGGCCGGTCTAAAAACCAGCGCCAGTCCGGCGAAAACGGCAGCAGCGTCCAGGTCGGTTTGCCCAGCGCGCCCGCCAGGTGGGCGACGGCCGTGTCCACGGTGATGATCAAATCCAGTTGCGCCACCATGGTCGCGGTCGCCAAAAAGTCGTTCAGGCGTCCGCCCAGATCCATCAGGTTCGGTGCGGAGTGGAAAGCCTCTGCATCGCGGGCCGGCACGGGCGTTTGCAGGCTGTAGAACGTGAGGCCCGGCAATTGCCAGAGCGGCGCGAACTCCGCCAACCGCAGCGAACGTGCCGCATCATTGTGATGGGTCGGATTGCCCGCCCACACCAGGCCCACCTTCCGATGGCCGGCCGGCGCCGGCGGCAGGGACGGGGCCGGGGGGGCTTGCAAATAGGGGTTTTGCCCGGGAATGGAGGGCAACGTGGTGTCAAGCAGGCCGGGCAGGCTGATCAGCGAGGTCCAGCAATCAAAGGCCGGAATGGTTTCGCCGTAGGCGATGACCTCGTCGGCGCAACCGGAATGAGTGAACAACGTCTTCAATTCCGGCCGGCATTCCAGAATCACCTTCGCGGCGCCCGCGCGCGCCCGCGCGGACGGGATAAAGCGCACGTCTTGCAGGGCGTCGCCAAAGCCCTGTTCCGCATGTAGAAACAAAGTCCGGCCAGGAACCGGCTCTCCGCGCCACGCCGGCCGGGGGAACTCGCGGGGTTTGACCCGTTGCTGGTTGCGCCATTTGTTATATTCGTAAAACCCCTCCGGCAACCGGCCGGCCGTGAGCAGCACAATGGTGCGACCGTAACGGGCCAGCGGATAATCCGGATCGGCCGCCAGCGATTGGTCGTAGGCGGCCAACGACTCCTCCAGACGGTTGCAGTCCTTGAGGCATTTGGCGAGATTGTTCCAACTGGCGGCGTCGCGGGGATCGAGCGCCACGGCCTGTTGAAAGAAGGAAATGGCCCGCTCCACGTCGCCGAGCAGGTAACAGGCATTGCCCAGGTTGTAATAAAGACCGGCGGATGGCGGCCCCAGCGCGAGGGCGCGCTCATAATTCTCCACCGCCCGCGCCTCCTCCCCGAGGGCATGATGCACCAGGCCCAGCGCGTTAAAGATCCGGGCCGCCGGTGCCGGCAGTCCCGCGGCCCGGGTCAAATGCTCCAGCGCTTCCCGGTCGCGGCCGAGGCGGTGCAGCACCATACCGAGCAGGAACAACAACTGGGGGTCGTGCGGCTGGCGATCCAGCAACACCCGGCATATCGCCTCCGCCTCCATGTGGCGACCGGCGTTGTGGAGGTCAAACGCCACCTTCAACACCGCTTGGAAAGGGTCCGGGCGGGCGGGCGGGCCCGGGACCGGATCTTTTAGAGTTGCCATGGGGCGAGTTAGCCAGCCGGGGCAGAGATTGCCAAGCAAACTTTTGCCGGCGGCAGTTTTTCAGAACCTATGGTCCCGGACCACTTGGAAAAAAAACGAAACTGTGATTTTGGTTATTTATGGTTGTTTTTGGTTATTTTTGAGCTCAAAATAAACTGCAACATGCTTATCATAAGGCGCTTAAGCCATGAAACGACTGGTGCGCATCAAAATTCACACGATGGGGCCATCCCTTTGGTGATTACACACACAATGGATGGTGTACATGGTGTGGATTTTGCTAATTTCCTACAACTAATTGTGGTGTAGCAGCCATGGCAGCCAACTGGGTAGCCTCATCACACTAAAAGGCGGGGGGGAGTGGGTCTGGGGTCTGGGGTGGGGCCATCTGGCGGCGGGACGCCGCACTCTACGGCAGGCGGGACGCCCGCCGCTGCAGGGCTGCCGGTGGCGGCGCCCGGGGCGGGCGCGCTCCCCCAGTTTCTTAAGATCAACCTTGGCGGGGGGGAGTCGGTCTGGCGGTCTGGGGTGGGGCCAACTGGCGGCGGGACGCCGCGCTCTACGGCAGGCGGGACGCCCGCCGCTACAGGGTGGCCGGGCCGGGGCCTCACGGCCGATTTCCTGGCAATTCTTGACGACGGCCGGTCTTATGATAAGGTCGTACCATGATGACCCCGCAAACCAGTTCTCCTTCAACCACGCGGCACGCAGCAGCCATCACGTCGCTGCTCGCAGCGGTTTGGCTGTCCGCCGCCAGCACTGCGTTCGGCGCGGCCGACGGGATCTTCCCCGCCTCCACGCCCGAGGCGGCCAACGCGATTCACTGGAGTGACAACGGCTACTTCGTGGTCAACGGGCGGCCGACGTTCCTCAGCAGCGGCGAGATTCACTACGCCCGGGTGCCCCGGGAGCTGTGGAAGGACCGGATTCTCCGGGCCAAGGCGATGGGCCTCAACACCATCCAGACGTATGTGATGTGGAACGCGCACGAGGGCACGGAGGGGCATTTTGATTTTTCCGGAAACTTGGATCTCGATGCGTGGCTGACCACGGTGCAGGAGTGCGGCATGTATGCCGACGTGCGGCCCGGGCCTTATGTCTGTGCCGAGTGGGAGAACGGCGGCATCCCGGCGTGGCTGTGTGACAAGCCGGGGATGAAGCTGCGCGTGGATGACCCGCAGTACCTGGCCTGTGTTGACCGGTTTGAATCGAAGGTGTTCGACATCATCGCCAAGCATCAGATCCACAAGGGCGGCAATGTGCTGATGGTGCAGCTTGAGAACGAATATCCCAACCACTGGGGCACGGACAGCAATCCGTATCTGGACCACCTCCGCGAGCTGGCGCGGGCGCATGGGCTGGAGGTGCCGCTGTTTAATTCGGGCTTGCACCATGGTGACGACCCCGCCGGCAACCGGCCGTTTGGCAACCGCACCACGCCCTGGTTCAGCACGGAGTTCTGGACCGGCTGGATCGGTCTGGAGGGCGACATGAATGCGCAGAAGACGGAGCAGAAAGTCCGCGGCACGTGGAAGATCATCGGCTTCGGCGGGGCGGGCTACGACTACTACGTCGTTCATGGGGGCGGCGATTTCGGCTACTCCAAGGGGGCGGAAGTCACGGCGTCCTATGACTATGCCGCGCCGATCGGCGAAGCCGGACAGTTGCGCCAAATTTATTTTCCGTTGAAGCGGGCGGCGATGTTCGCGCAGGCGTTCAGCGACGTGCTCGCCACCAGCAAGGACGGCGGCGCGCTGATCGCCTCCAACACGGCCAACGCGCAGACTTTCGCGCGGACCAGCTCCAATGGGACGGCGATCTTTCTGGCGGATGCAGCGCGCTTTCAAAACAACGGGCGCGGGCGCGGCGGGCAGGCCGGGGCGACGCCGAAGACCATCCAGACGCAGCTCAAACTCGCCGATGGCCGGCAGATCCCCTCCGGCCCCAACACCCTCACGCTGACTCCGGGTGAAATCCGGCCGATTCTGACGGACTTTGTCGCCAACCAAGATCCCAGCCGCCCCCGCTCACAGATTGGGGTGGTTGGTGACGACACGTTTGGGTTTATGAATGTACCAAACCGCCCCTCGCCGCCCGTCGTTTTTGACTACGCGGCCACGGCGATTCTGACGCGCCTCCAACTGGGCGACACCACGTATGTCGTGTGCCATGGAGCGGCGGGCGATTACGGCGAGGTGAAGGTGAAGGACCAGGCGCAACTGCTGTCGTTTACATACCCTCAAGGCGACGCGATCACGACGGTTGACGTGCCGAACACCAACGTCAAGCTGCTGGTGATGAACACCGGCTTGGCGGACCGCACTTGGATCGTCGGCCGGGGAGAAACCCGGTCGCTGGTGATCGGCCCGCACTACGCTTCGCCCGAGGGCGATTTGGAATTGGCCGCGAACGGCCCCAAAATCGTGGTCTATTCGGCGGCCGGCCGCAAGGAGCTCGACCCGCCGGCGCCGGCTGCGCCCAATGACCCCCCCGCGCTGAAATGGAGCGAACGGGAAGGGGCGCTGGAGGCGGTCAATGACGATGCCCGGTGGGCCGCCTCCCCGGAGCCCAAGCCGATGGAGCAGTACGACGATTATCCCAACGGCTGGGGCTGGTATCGCACGACGATTCATCGGGAGGCGGCGGGGAGCGTGATGCTGCGGTTCACGGGTGCGGGGGACGTGCTGCGGTTCTTCGTCAATGGGCAACGGGTGGCGGGGGATAAAAATGGGGCGACGCTCGCGCTGAAGGCCGGCGACAACGAGCTGGCGGTGCTGTGCTGGACGGAAGGCCGGCCGAAGATGTACAACTTCACCGGGCCCACGGGCCTGATGGCCGCCAAGGGGATCTGGGGGCCGGTGACGTTGACCGATCAGAAGCTGGCTTCGATTTCAAACTGGCGCGTGCTCAACACCGAGGCCGTGACGGCGGCGGATAACGGGCCGGCGGCGACGAGTTTTGACGATACCGCCTGGCCGCAGGCGCAGGCCGGCAGCGACACGATGAACTCGCGCGTCGGGTACGCGTGGTTCCGGGCCGCGTTCGACGTGCCGGCGGGAACGACGCAGGCGATGCTGGTGCATCAGGGCGTGGATGATGAAGGGGAGTTCTTTCTCAACGGGAAGCCGGTGGGCAAACACGTCGGCTGGGATGTGGCCGGCAGCGTGGATCTGTCCAAGGCCCTGCAACCGGGGCGGAACGTGCTGGCGATCCGGGTGAAAAACAATGAGGGGACGGGCGGCCTCGCGGCGGCGGTGGACATCGTGACCATGAACGGCGGCCAGGCCAACTGGCACTTCCACCCGGGCCTCTCCACCCTGCACGAGACACCGCTGCTGGCCAATGTGACGAATTGGCGGGAGTTTCTGGAGGGCAAAGGCGTGGGTGACTGGATGAGCCAGCCGGACCGGCCCGTGGCACCGAACACGCCGCTCTTCTTCCGCGCGGATTTCAAGCAGACGGCGGATGCGATGGTGCATCAGCCGTGGTCGTTGCGGACCACGGGTCTCAAGTCCGGCAGCGTCTGGATCAACGGCCACAACCTGGGTCCGTACCGGAATACGGGGAACCGGCCGACGGAGATGTATGTGCCGGAGTGCTGGCTGCAGAACGGGGCCAATACGCTGGTGATCTTCGATGCGGAAGGGGCGGCACCGGCACAGGCGGCGCTGCACCCGCTGGAGACGTGGGTGACAATGCGGTTGCCGAGGTGAGCCGGCTTTGGACGAAAAAATGGGAATATTTAACCACAAAGAACACAGCGCGGCGGAGCCGCAACCACAAAAGGCCGCCCGAAAAAACAACCCGGGGAATCCCGGAGAGCGGGACCACGAAATGCAGGGAGGTTGGGGAGGAAGCTGAAATCAAACAAAGGATGGGGACGAGCCGTCCCCACCCCGGGGCTTGAATCGGCCGTGAGGTGACGTGGCCATCAGCAGAAATGAGTTGCGCACCCCCATGGCTTTGTGAAAATCTCAGGAATCAATGTGCCGGGTGCCCGGTCGCGACGGGCCGCCGTTCTGCCTCCGGCCGGAATGGTGTTCATGGATGAGGCAAACGGCCAGCCAAGACAAAAAAGAAAATAAATTTATGAAAAAATTACCGGGCGTAAGTTGGTTGGCAGTGATGGTTTCACTGGCGGTGCTGACGGCGAGGGCGCAGCCGGCGCCGCCGGCGGCGGCGGCTCCCGTGGCAGACAAGCCGGCGGTGATCGCCGCCCCGGCGCCGCCGCGCGCCAACACGGCCATCATGCCGAAATTGAGCGCGCAGTTTCAGCGGGCCCATGCGGGCAATGTGGAGCTGGCGAAGAAGGGTGACATTGACCTGCTGTTCATGGGGGATTCCATCACCGACTGGTGGCGGAACACCGGGCGGGGGACGCCGATCGAAGGCGCGATTCCTTACGGCGGGAAAGCGGTTTTTGACCAACATTTTGGCGCGCTGAAGGTGGCGAACTTCGGCATTGCCGGGGACACGACGCAGGGGGTTTTGTGGCGGCTCCAGAACGGCGAGGGCGAGGGCTACAAACCCAAGGCGATCATGCTGATGATCGGGACGAACAACACGGGTCAAAATTCGCCGCCGGAAATCGCCGTGGGCATTGCGAACATTGTTTTTGAATTACGGAAGGATTTCCCGGAGGCGAAGATTCTGCTGCTGGGCATTTTCCCCCGGACTTCGGGCGGGCCTTCTGTCACCGCAAAGATCAATGAGATCAACAAGATTATTCCGGCGCTGAACGACAACCAGCATGTTTTCTACATGGACATCGGCTCCAAGTTTCTCGCGGCGGACGGTTCGCTGCCCAAAGAGATCATGAGCGACGGCCTGCATCCCACGTCCAAGGGATACGAAATCTGGGCGGAAGCCGTGCATGACACACTGGTGAGTTGGATGCAGTGAACACCACCGCCCACCGGCGCAACCCCGCCGGTTCATCCTTCTGGTTCCCGACATGAAAAATGCCTTTCAGGTAAAAAATCCGGACTTCAAACTCAGTCCGTCCACCGGGATGACCCGGCAACACTATATTGACTGCGCCCGGTATGTGCTGGAACGCGCTTTCAAGCATGTGACGTCGTTCGAGGCGCCGATTGTGTTTCCGCTGGTGCCCGGCAAATCGTATCCGCAGCCGGACGATCCGCCCTGGCGCACGCGCGCGCACGAGTTTGAGGCGTTGGAACGCACGTTCAATCTGGCCGCGCCGCTGATGCACGTGGATCCCGAAGCCGCGATTAACGGCATCAAATTGCGCGACTATTACGGCCGCCATTTTTACAACGCGCTCACGCCGGGTCATGCCAACAGCGTGCCACTGCCGGAGGAGCTGCCGGATGCGACGTATCAATTCACCTGCGAGTTTGGCGGTTGGACGAAGACGATGTTGGTGATGCCGGAGGTGCTCTGGCCGCATTGGACGAAACGGCAGCAGGATGAAATCGCGGCGACCATTTCCAAATGGGCGCACCACCGGACGACGCAGAACAACTGGCGGCTGTTCAACATCTGCGCGCTGTCGTTTCTGAAGAAGAAGGGATACGCGATTGACGACGAACTGTTGAAAAGCCATTTGCTGTGGGTGGCCTCGTATCACGCGGGCAACGGCTGGTATCTGGAGCAGAGCTACAATTATTACACCATCAGCCTGTTCGTGGTTTACGGCACGATCTGGAACCGCGCGTTTGGCGACGAACATTATCCGGAAATCGCCGCCGTGCTGGAGAAGAGCTTTGAGGAGCTGATGAAGACCTACGCGAACTTCTTCGGTCGCGACGGCTACATCAACATGTGGGCCCGCAGCATTTGCTACCGCCTCTGGATTTCGGGCGGCTTCCCGGTGTCGTTCATGCTCAAGTCCGGACCGGCGATGGACGCCGGCTGGGCCCGCCGGCTCTGCTCCGGTTCGCTGCTGCAATTCACCGCCCGGGAGGATTTCTACGAGAACGACATTCCCGCACTGGGCTTCTACGGCCACCGCGAGTTTGCGATCCAGAATTACAGTTGCCCGGCCAGCCCGTTCATCATGTTCCTGCCGTTCATTGCGCTGGCGCTGCCGGAGGATTCCCCGTTCTGGACGGCGAAGGAGAACGACGGCCTGTGGAGCACGCTCGGGAAGAATTCCAAACGCACGGTGCTGGCAAAACCGGGCCTGGTGCTGGTCAACCACGGCAGCAGCGGCGCCTCGGAAATCATCTCCGGCAAGGTCTATGATGATGACCACAACTATTCCAAGCTCGTGTTCAACACGCATTTCCCGTGGGAAGACCACAACCCGCGGGGCGGCACCTCGCAGGAGTACAGCTTTCGCAGCCTGGATCCGCGCGACTTGAGCGGAACGGACATCAACTTCTACCTCACGGGACGCGCCGTGGACAACGCGGCGTCCAAAAATGCGGCTTATTCCACCTCCCAGAGCATTCTCTTCAACGGTGAGCGCGACGGCGTGCTCTACCGGCAGTTGTTGATGCGCAAGCCGCCGAACAACGGCGTGGGCTACATCATTGACCTGGCGGAAATCACCGTGCCGGGCGGCGTCATCCGGGTGGACCGCTGCCGGATGGCGTTTGAGCATGAACTGACGCTCGGCCATTTCGGGCTGCCCCATGTCGGCGGGCGGGCGGCCGTGGTGCGGAGCTTTGGGGAGGGAAACCGAAAGGGGCTCACGGCGTCCATACCGGGCCGACAAACCGCGCTGATTGCCTATGACGGCTGGGACGAACTCCAAGCCCAGGTTCACCGCGGCTTCAATACGGAAGCGGAGGAAAGCACCGTCCTGTTTGTCCATCGCCGGCGAACCGCGCAAAATCCCCGGATGGAATTGATGATCACGGTGCTGTTGCACAAGACCGACGACACCGACTGGACGGAGGAGGAACTGTCGCCGTTGAAGAACATCAAGCTTATGGACGTCACGCCGTCCGGTTCAGTGATCGGGGCGGAACTGACGTTGACCGACGGCACGAAACACCTGATTGATTTCAAGGACATTGATGGGCTGAGGTCGTGCTGAAGGCCGGGCCGATTCAAGAACGCGCGAAAACCGGGACGGCTCGTCCCCGCGTTTTCATTAGTAACAAACAAAGGATGGGGACGAGCCGTCCCCACCCCGGGGCTTGAGTCCGCCATGCCCCTTATCCCAACGCATTGATTGGGGCGTTGCGGAGCGGGCGGTCATGGGGAAAGGGTTGAACTCATCCAGCAGATCCCGCGCTTGGGTTGTGTTTTCAATGGCACCAAACAAAGGATGGGGACGAGCCGTCCCCACCCCGGTGCTTGAGTCCGCCCTGCCCCTTATCCCAACGCATTGATTGGGGCGTTGCGGAGCGGGCGGTCATGGGGAAAGGGTTGAACTCATTCAGCAGATCCCGCGCTTGGGTTGCGTTTTCAAAGGTAACAAACAAAGGATGGGGACGAGCCGTCCCCACCCCGGGGCTTGAGTCCGCCATGCCCCTTATCCCAACGCATTGACTGGGGCGTTGCGGAACGGGCGGTCATGGGGAAAGGGTTGAACTCATCCAGCAGATCCCGCGCTTGGGTTGTGTTTTCAATGGTACCAAACAAAGGATGGGGACGAGCCGTCCCCACCCCGGCGCTTGAGTCCGCCATGCCCCTTATCCCAACGCATTGATTGGGGCGTTGCGGAACGGGCGGTCATGGGGAAAGGGTTGAACTTATCCAGCAGATCCCGCGCTTGGGTTGCGTTTTCAATGGTACCAAACAAAGGATGGGGACGAGCCGTCCCCACCCCGGCGCTT
>Ga0182030_10005054_pt1 | contig 28045 bp, 26 predicted proteins | sample 812S3MmetaG_FD_121299 | JGI IMG/M metagenome (GOLD analysis project Ga0182030, IMG submission 121299) | Permafrost microbial communities from Stordalen Mire, Sweden - 812S3M metaG (Illumina Assembly) | ecosystem: Environmental > Terrestrial > Soil > Wetlands > Permafrost | place: Sweden... | reverse complement strand
TCGCGCGTGCTCGCCACGCTCGAGTTGATCCCTGCTCGGATCCCGCGAGGCGTCGTAATTTGCGCCGCGCGACTGGGCACGAACGACCTTGAAGCAGCGATTGTCTGGTGGAAGGAGCAGAAGATGGAGATCTGGGGAGTGATCCCCGAGCGCGTCGGCATTGCCGCCGGACCTGAACGGCGCCTCAGTCGCGAAGGACTCGAGGGTTATGACGCCGTACTGCATAAAGCGCTGCGCGGGTGGCGCTAAGGCACGGTGCTCGGCCAGTAGAAATCAGTGAAGTAGTTGCCTGACGATGGCGACCACTGCGCACCTCGCAATGGTCTAGAGTTCTCCGTTCGAGGACGGATAAGACTTCACGAAAAATTGCACGCTCTTACACGGGATCCGGACACCTGCTTGAAAGGGTGGTAGTTAATTTGAGCCATGGAAAGGGCAACGACTGAGCGAGCGGTATTTTCGACAGCGAGCTTGTGCATTCATATGTCACGGGCACTCCACGGTTATCGAGGCCGTGCAACTTTCAAGTCAACCTGTCAACCAAACAGTGAAGACTCAAACCTCGTACTTCATTATCACCGCGTTAACCATGCCAAATTGCTGGCAGTGAATTTGAACCCAATTCTGTTGTCTATACCATTCGTCTCGGGAGTCGGTCCAAAGAAAGACTTCCTGGAAGCCCAACAACCGCACTTTCGCTAATGCGGCGTTCATCAGAACCAGGCCTAGGTTCTTCCCTCGAAAAGCTTCGCCCACAATTAACGCGCCAATCCAAGGTGAGTAGTCCGAGAAGTCATGGATATCGTCAATTGCAACAATCGTGACTCCGCCAAAAACCCGACCATCTTCGAGGCCAACGAGCGTCACGGGAATCTCACGTCCTCGAGTGTTTACACATTCCTGGTAGAAGCGACGCCATTGGTTCATATCAACTTCAGGTGTTCGGTTAGACCAATAGTCGAAATTCCACGAGATCAATGAATCTATTGCAAAGAGGTGCTCGGAGACATCTGAAATTTCGATCACATGCCTCCAATCGTTTCAAGTAGTGACCTTGATGACTCTGCTTCTGTTTCTAAAAATAATGGCGCCAAAGCTTCAGATTCCAACATAACCATCAACTATATGTTATGGTATTGAAAATTTTTGTGCGCTGAGAGGATGGAATTCGAAAGTTGAGCACCCCTAGCAAAGATCGCACGTCTCGGTCGGAATCCACGACGCGAACCTTGAGGGAGGTCGCGGCGGGAAGCCACGCTGTAACTGGTGAGGGTGACCTCCGATTGACTGCGCGGAGTTCGGCTCGGCGGACGCTAGCTGATATCGACGAGCATGATCGCAGCATTATCCGTCTTCTGCAAGAGGATGGCCGCATTTCCAATGCCAGCATTGCTCGCACGATTGGTGCGTCTGAGCCTACGGTGCGCAAGCGGATTGAGCGTCTCGTCGCTGACCAAATAATGAAGGTCACCGCAGTCATCAATCCCGCGAATTCGGGGTACAGCGTCGACATCCTGATGGGTATCAGAACCAGGCCCGGTTTAGCACTTGAGGTGGGAGGTCAACTGGGGAAGTTTGAGCAAGTGCTCTATCTTGGCTACACGACCGGTCGCTTCGACATAATTGCGAACATGTTATTCCGCAGTGACGACGAGCTCTTCGAGTTCTTCAGCAATACGGTCTCGAAGATTTCGGGGATCGTGACTACTGAATCGTTCACGGTGATGAGAGCGGAGCGTGTCGACTTCGATTGGAAATTTTCTACGGAACCCAATCGAAGGAAGTCAATTCAGTAACTGGAGAATTAGAGGGGGAGCGCAACATGACAATTGAAGGTACGGGCGTTGGTGCAACGCCTCCGGCACCAAGTTTCTTCGCTCGACAGGCGACGGGACTCACGAGGGAGGTCTCTTGGATAGACGCCCTGTTTTACAATTTACTGTGGTCGTCGATTCCGCTGTCGCTGGCCTTTCTCTTGGCTTTCGGACCTTCGGAATTCCCACACGCGTCGGCCTATTGGACGGTGATCATCACCCTGGCGCTCGCCATGCCCTGCGCGATCCTCTACGCGATGTTCAGTGCTGCGGTTCCCCGATCTGGCGGTGACTACACGTGGATCACGAGGACCATGAACCCGGTGCTTGGTTTCATGAGCAACGTCTCATTCAACTTCTGGGTGACGTTCTTCATTGGCGTGTACGCGGTCTACTTGGGCTCGTACGGACTATCGCCGGCGTTTCGAGTTTTGGCGTCATACTTTAAAAGTCCCGGGCTACTGAGCGCGTCGAACTGGTTCTCTGGAGAGACCGGCTCCATCATCGTTGGCCTCGTCGTTGTCGCACTTTCCGCGGCGGTGTTGATTCTCGGCCGGGGGTTGCGGACATTCATGAAATTACAGAAGTGGGCGTTCGCGGCGTGGTTCGTCGGCGCAGTGGCCATCCCGTTCATCATCGTGGCATTCGTCTCCAAGGGCGCCTTCATCGCGCACTTCGACAACTATGTTCGTGGGCTGGGCGGTCAGCCGAACGCCTACGAGAAATTACTGAAGGCTTCTCCGCCACTTGGAGCGGCACACCGAACCTTCGGTGGATCACTGCTGATGATGGTGTTGCCGTTCTACACCGTTGGGTTCATCTTCCAGTCGACCTATTTCGGCGGTGAGATCAAGCGCGCTCGAAGCAGTGCGATGAAGTCCATCGTGTGGGCCGAGATCGCGGCAGGAGCGGCGCTGCTGATCGGCCTGGCAATCTTCGGATTGCGACTCTCGCAGTTTATGGGGGTGACAGGGTTTGGGAACTTCGCCAAGATCGGCCTGCCCAGCGCGCCGCTCTACACCGAAGTCGCCTCCATTGCTTCGGGCAATATCGTGCTGAGCATCATCATCAGTATCGGCATGATCCTTGTCTTTATTACGTGGATTCCTCAAACCATGTTGCTGGTCTCGCGTTCGCTGTTCGCGTGGTCTTTTGACGGGTTGCTTCCCGCGAAGGTCAGTGACGTAAATCCACGGACGCACTCGCCCGTATTCGCGGTCGCGATCATCTCCGTGCTCAGTGCGGCGAGTGTTGTCATCGTGGGTCTTCACCCTAGCCTCACCTTCGTGGTGGGTCTGCTGGGCCTGACCATCACGTACCTGTTGGTATCGATTGCCGGGATTGCCTTTCCGTTCCGCCAGAAGGACGTCTTCGAGGCTTCGCCATTCAATGGTCGAATAAGGGGATTCCCCACAATGTCGCTCGTGGCGATCCTCAGCCTGGTGGGAATGGGCGTGATCCTTACGACGCTCCTGCTCGCCGAGTACTCCGGAACCAGCTGGGAGTACAACCGCTATCGAGTGATCCTCTGCATCGCAATCGTCGTGCTGGCCGCGCCCCTCTACTACGTGATTCGAGCGATACGTAAGTCGCAAGGCATCAATATCGACCTCGCCTACCAAGAGATTCCGCCAGAATAGTTCATGCGAGTGTGCAAAGGAGGGAGAGGAGTTGTTTAAGAAGAAGGCGTCAGGGCGCCCCCCAGAGTACGCCCTCTTTTACGCCGGGGATATTCACGGCTCGGAGAAATGCTTTCGAAAGTTCATCAACGCCGCGAAGTTCTACCAGGTCGACGCCTTGATACTTGGTGGTGACATCAGTGGCAAGGCGCTGGTGCCACTCATCGAGCACGATGACGGCACCGTGCGTGCTCGCTTCATGGGCGTCGACCACGTGCTGCGCGATGAAGGAGAAGTGGAGACCCTAAAGCAGGCCATCCGCTTTAATGGCTTCTATCCATTCGAGATTCGAGAGGCCGCGCTGCACGAGCTGACCGCCGACGACGAGTCTCGCCAGTCCTACTTCGACCAGATCATGTCCGACGAGTTGCGCCGCTGGATCAATCTGGCCGATGAGCGTCTAGGCGAACAGGGCACACGATGTCTCATCATGCCGGGCAACGACGATGAGACGTTCACGGGCGGCGTCATCGACGAAGCCGAGTACGTGGTAAACCCTGATCTTCGGGTATCCGAGATGGGCCCATTTCAGGTCCTTAGTGTGGGGTATTCCAACATCACGCCCTGGAACAGCCCCCGTGAGATGACCGAGGAGCAACTCGACGCTGAGATTCAACGATTAGAGCAGGACCTTGACCCATCTCGTCCGCTGGTGCTGAACTTGCACGTGCCTCCCTATGACACCGGACTGGACCTTGCGCCCGAACTGCGCGACGACCTTTCGATTGTGGGTGGATCTAACCCGAACATGGTTTCGGTGGGCAGCCGCGCGGTGCACGCGGCCATCGACCGGCTCCAGCCAGTCTTGAGCCTTCACGGGCACATCCATGAATCCCGCGGGAGTGTACAGATCGGTCGGTCAGTCGTGATCAACCCGGGCAGTGAGTACAACAACGGCGTGCTGCGTGGCGTCATCGTTCGACTTCGTCAAGACGAGGTCGTGAGCGTTCAATTCGTTTCGGCGTAAAAGCCCTGGAGAGGAGATAAGAGATGGAATGGCCGCAGATCGACTGGCCCGCTTTGAGGACGTACCGGTGGCAGAAGGTCAAGGAGGTGATGGACGAGAACCAACTCGATCACCTGTTGTTGATGGGCTTCGATAACATCCGTTACGCCACCGACTATCGGACGCAAATCATCGCTGAAGCGACGGACTGGTGTGCGGCCCTCATCGACTCATCGGGAGCCGTGGACATCTTCGTGCCATGGGTTGACGAGGTTCACCAGGACCCTGAGCCCGACTTGCCTTGGATTCGCGCCGTGCACCCGCTGCCCTCGTGGACCCCTGCGGCGCCGCACGCGCTCTACTGGGCCAATATCATCACCGGCGTCATGGGATCAGCGCGCCGCGTGGGCGTGGAGAGCGGTGTGTTCGAGATTGTTGAAGCGCTCAAGGCCCGCGACGCTTCCGTTGAGTTCGTTGGGATCTCGGCGGCGATATATCGCGCCCGCGAGCAGAAGCACCCCTACGAAATCGAACTGTTACGCGCCGCGAGCATCGCGAACGCCAGCGCCGCCGAGCACGCGCTGCGTCACGCCGAAGTGGGAATGACGGATTACGATGTGCTGGCTCTGACCATGGCGTATCTTCAGAGTCACGGCGTCGAGTTCTTGAGCCATTCCCTCTGTAACCATCGGCGCGGAACGGGCACGTGGTTCGCTGCCGGCTCGACGCTAGCAGAGGGCGATGCCTTCTTCTTTGATATCGGCTGTTATGGGCTCGGCGGCTATGCCTCTGACATCGCGCGCACTGGATTCGTAGGTGAGCCAACCAAGGAAGTTAAGCGGGCGTGGGGTCTGCTCCTGGAGGCGTACAACGTCGGTCAGGAGGCGGCTCGTCCGGGAGTAAAGGTTTCAACCGTACATGACGCTGTGAACCAGTTCTTGGAGCGTTCCGGCTTGCCACGAACTCCGTATTCGATGGGCCACGGTGTGGGTCTGAGGGCGTGTGAGCTGCCGACTATCCATCGTCACGACCGGGTTCAGAACGATGAGGTCCTTCAGGAGGGTTGGGTCATCTCGCTCGAGCCGGAGACGGCGGTGGAGTATAAGGGGCGGCCAATGTTGCTGAAGATCGAGGACAACTTTGTCGTTGGTCGTGACTCACTTGAAGTCCTCTCGATTCCGCGTCTAGTGGTCGGATGACGGTGGTAACGCCTTACAAAGAGAAAGGATGTCCATGGAAGACGTAACTCACGTCCTGACACCCGAGTTGGAGCTACGAATGGCCCAGGATCGATGGGCCGCCGTGAGCTCTGTGATTGATGATCTGGATTGTGACCGGCTACTGCTGACGGGCTTCGACCATATCCGCTACGCCCTCGACTATCGTACGCAGGTCGTGGGAGAGGGCTACGACTGGTTTGCGGCGACGGTCGATCCCGAGGGCGCTTCAACAGTCTTCCTGCCGTGGATCGACGAGGTGGGAGTTGACGTGTCGACGCTCGGACAGGAGATCACGCTGAAGCCCCTGACCTCGTGGGCGCCGCCCGTCACCCATCCTCGCTACTGGGTGGAGACCGTTGCTGGCTCGCTTCGCGGAGCTACCAAAGTCGGAATCGACCTTGTCGATGCCGTGCTCCTTGAAGGATTGCGTTCGGCTCTTCCCGAGGTTACGTTCGTCCCGGTGGGTGCAGCTCTGTATGAGGTTCGCAAGGTTAAGTCAGCCGACGAGCGTCTTTTGTTGGAGACGTCTAGCCGCCTGAATGCGGCGGCCGCAGAGGCCGCTCTCGCTCAAGCCCGGCCCGGAGTAACCGACTTCGAACTGTTGTCGGTGGCTATGGCCTTCATGCAGGAGCGTGGCGCTGAGCACCTAAGTCATTCCCTTTGCAATCATCGGCGAGCGAGTGGAAGTTGGTTCGCGGAGGGAACCACACTTTGCGAGGGGGATACGTTCTTCTTCGATATCGGGTGTTACGGTCCGGGCGGTTACGCCTCCGACATTGCACGTACGGGATTCGTGGGCGAACCACCGAAAGCGGTTCATCAAGCGTACTTAGGTCTTCTCGAGGCTTATCGTGTCGTTCAGGAAATGGCCCGACCTGGCGCTACGGCGTCAGCAATTCACCAGGCGGCAAACGACTGCTTAGCTAAACAGAAGCTGCCAATCACGCCTTATGGCGTCGGTCACGGCGTTGGTCTACGGATCTGTGAACTTCCGACGATTCACCGTCGGGATCGGATGGATGCCGACGCGACGCTGGTCGAGGGCGAGGTGATCGCTCTTGAGCCGGAGACCACGGTATGGGTCGGTGAAACCCGTATCGTGATGAAGATCGAGGACAACTTCGTTGTGGAGAGTGATGGCTGCCGCTTGCTTTCGACGGCGAACATCACGTGAAATTGGCGTTCTCAGTCACCCGAATACCGAGCGCGACGTCAGTCTGTAAGTTGTAGAGGGGAAGCAGTGTCGATGACTGGGAGGGCAGCGGATCGCGATGTTGGCAAATGTGTTGCGTTGAATGAATCGGAGTCTATGACGGGCCGACACGCCGACGCATTCGAGGAGGCCCGTGAAGTCATCATGTTGGCTGAGAGCCATAACGTGACGACTCGGCTGATTGGAGGCATCGCCTTCCGAGCTCAATTGCCGCACTGGACATATCGCCACGGTCCGGCACACGATATCGACTTCGTGGTGCGATCCAAGGAGGCGCCCGTCTTGGCGCGGCTGCTCGAGGAACGCGGCTATTCACCCGATCGGCGTCAGAATGCTCTCTATGGGCATAAGCAGCTCTACTTCGTCGATGAGGAGCATCAGCGCCCGGTGGATGTAATAATCGATCGGCTGGAGATGTGTCACACTCTCGAGTTGAAGGACCGTCTTGGGGTTGATCCACTTACTGTGGGGCGCGCCGACTTGCTGCTATCAAAGTTGCAGATTGTGAAACTCAATCGCAAGGATGCGCTCGATATTACGGCGATGCTATCGGTGTATGAGTTGGGCGGAAACGAGGGTGTCAGCACAGAAGCACTCGGTGAAGTCCTTGGTCGCGACTGGGGCTGGTGGCGGACGGTCACGGGGAACCTCGACGTCATCGCCCGCACTCTTAGCGAAGATGACGGTACGTTCAAAGCGGATTTGATAATGGAGCAGCCAACGCATTGGGACCCCGCCGAACAAATTGCCGCTCTTCGTAGCTTCGCCGAGCAGACGCCCAAGACCCGGACCTGGAAACTGCGTTCTCGACTAGGTGAACGTGCCATCTGGTACGAGGAGCCGGAGGAACTGAGCCACTAATGGGCCTCACGGAGAATAACGATCTGCATTGGGCAAAGACTGTCAGCAGTCGATCACCTGGGGTTCGTGAACTTGTGACAACTGGATTGTTGTTGATCCTGTACAAACTGAGGGAGGCTGTGCCACTTTCAAGAGCCAGGGTTGTTTCGATGAATTGCTTTCGTCGACCGTTGATCTGTTCACTCGGCGAAGGATACTCAGATGCTTAACCCTCACGGTTACATTGCGTTGAAGACGAATGGGGCGTTGTTTGGTGTCGGATTCACAGATTCTCATGGTAAGAGACAAAATTTCAAGAAAGGTGCCGGTTGGGCGAAAATAATTGGATTACGCCGACTGGGAATGAATTCGAGGGAGCAGCAAGGGCCTCCTTGAGCGACGTTCGTTTAATGAGTGAACTTGTCACACTCTTGAGACGAGCGACCTTGTGGTTTGACTCCTCCGCCTGACCGGTGGTTAGTGACGGTCCGGAAGGTGGCGTCGCACACTTAGAAAGTGCGTCGAACTCGACTTCCTGCACAGGTTGGCTCTCGTAACTCTCAGGAGGTGTCCAGGTTGACGTGGCTGCTGTCTTCATAGTGACCGCTGGGAGGTTTCGTTCAGGCTGGCCGACAGCCATCGTGTTAGGGCACCATGGCAGATTGCAATCACGCATCAGTTGCACATTTGTAGGGCCGGTGGGGATCAAACCACTGACCCCTCGCATGCCATGCGGTCGTTTTCAGTCCGCTCACGTTCACAGGTGATCGTAGGCGGTTGAGATGTTGAGGTTCTAGTTCACGAGCGTTCAGACGTGACCGCACGTAATCGTTGGCGTTGCTAAAGGCGTTGCTAAAGGAGACAATCGCCCAAGAAGTTCGGTTCCGTTTCTACCATCTCCACAGACCAACCTCGCAACCGAGGTTGGTGGGGACGCTGTGTTGTTTGCACGCGTGCAATAGGTCACGACGACAGGTCATTCGGTAGAAAGGTGTCGAAGCAGTTGCCAGTCAAGCTTTGGATTAGTTCGCTCGTGTCACGAGTTGAGCGACATGTAGGTTGCGACAGCACGACTGCTATCTTTGGTTCGTGCTCGAAGCAAGACGACGCGAGATTCGCACACCGAATTCGCCCCCGCCCGCCTTTTCCTACTCGCAAGGCATCGTTACCGGCGATCTCCTCTTCATTGCGGGTCAGGTGCCGAAGGACCCCTTGACTGGTGATGTACCCGCTACATTCGTCGAACAAGTTCGAAGAACGCTGGATAACCTCGCCGCGATCGCGGCCGCTGCGGGAACGTCGTTGGCCAACGCGGTACGAATCAACGTGTACCTCGATGACATCGAAACGGTGCACCAACTCGAACCCGTCTACCTCGAGTACTTCGTCGCTCCTTATCCCGCACGCACGACCGTTCAGGCTGGTCTACGGGGGTATTTGGTGGAGATCGACGCCATCGTGGCCATCTAAGTGGAGACTCTTTCGTGACTCTGAACATTGTAATCGGCTCGTATCTAGAACCGGAACTCGTCGACTTCATCGCAGCGTCCTCCGACGATCTTCGAGTCCACTTCAGACCCGACCTCCTTCCGGTGCCGCGCTACTCGTGCGACCACTCAGCTCCCCCTCGTGACTTGACGGCTGCCCAGCTTGATGAGTGGCGAGCGATGGCAGCGCTGGCGGATGTGTTCTTCGACTTCGATTGGCTCGACCCTTCGTCGATGCCCGAGCGGTGCGTGAACCTGAAGTGGATTCAGGGAACGAGCGCCGGTATCGGGGGACTGATGCAGCGCACTGGTCTCGACCAGAGCGGCATTACTGTCACCACTGCCGGCGGTATCCACGCCGTGCCGCTCGCCGAGTTCGCCTTGATGGGCGCCCTCTACTTCGTGAAGGGGCTGCCTCATCTCACGAAGTGCAAGAACGAACATCACTGGCAGCGCTACACGACGCGACAGTTGCGGGGAATGCGTGCGCTCGTCGTCGGGCTTGGCGGGATGGGACGCCAGATCGTCCGCCAGTTCTCAGACCAGGGCGTCACGGTGACGGGTCTCGGACGCACTGGAGGTGTCTACGAGATCGAGGGACTCAGCACGCTGATCGACCGCTCGCGACTCGACGAGGTCTTGGTCGACACCGACATTCTCGTCCTCTCGTGTCCGCTCACGAAGGAAACCGAAGGAATAATCGGTGAACACCAACTCGGCTTGCTGCCCTCGAACGCTATCGTGATCAACGTTTCTCGGGGCCAGCTCGTCGATCAGGATGCACTCCTGCGGTCTCTAACAAGCGGCACGCTCGGCGGTGCTTGTCTCGACGTCTTCGTTGAGGAGCCGCTGCCCGCCGACAGCCAATTCTGGGACCTTGAGAACGTCATCATTTCGCCGCACTCGGCCTCCACCGTGCAGACCGAGAACGAGTCGCTGGTCCGGCTTTTACTTGAGAATCTAGAACATTGGCGCAACGGTGAGCCGATGCGGAACCTCTACGATTCTGTCGCTGGCTACTAGGTCCCAAGCGTACCCTTAAATTCTTTCACCCTTTGCTTGACAGGGATGGTTTCGCCGAGTAGACATTGTCGATTGTCTACAATCGACAAAAAGGGGAGACGAATGAATTTTCTTGGAAGCGGAGCTCGTCGTTTGGCCGTATTGGCCAGCGTGGCGTGCCTCATAAGTGGCATTGGCATCAGCATGGCGCCGTCGGTATCGTCAGCGGCGACGTCCACACACGGTGGAACACTCCAGACAGCGTTCCAGTCGTCGCCGACGACGTTTGATCCGCAGGTCTGTTACGACGCCACGTGCTGGGACAACATGGAGATGATCTTCAACCGCCTCTATGACTACCAGCCGAGCGGAACGACGCTGGTGCCCGAGGCTGCGCTGAGCATGCCGAAAGTCTCGGTGAACGGACTCGTCTACACGATTGCCATCCGTCCAGGCATGGAGTTCTCGAACGGCAAGCCGGTCACCGCTTCCGACTTCGCTTACACGTTCTCGCGGATCTGCAACCCCGCGACAAAGTCGCCGGTGGTCGGGTTCTGGACCGTGGTGTCGGGGTGCACGGCATTCGCCAAGAAGCCCACGGGCTATGTCTCGGGAATCAAGCCGCTTTCGACCGATTCGCTTCAGATCACCCTGACCCAGCCCGACGCGGCTTTCGTCTACGTGTTGGCCATGCCGCACGCGTCCGTGATCCCGACTGGCACGGGTGCCCAGCAGGCCCAGCACCCCTTGGGGTCGGGCCCCTACGAACTGGTCAGCTACGTTCCCGGCCAATCAATCACATTGAAGCGTAACCCCCACTATTGGGACAAGACGTTGCCCTACACCAACGGTGTGTACGAGAAGCTCGGCGTCAGTCCTCAGGTGCAGTTGCTGGAGCTGGAGAAGGGTCAACTCGACCTCATGGGCGACACATTGCCGAACTCGAGCTTCTTGAGCGTCGTCAACAACGCGTCGTTGAAGAAGCAGATCGTGACGACGCCCGCGCTCGACACCTACTTCTTGACGCTGAATACCAAGATGAAGCCCTTCAATAACCCGCTGGTGCGTGAAGCTGTGTCCTACGCCGTTAACCGCAAGTCACTGCTCAAGTACGTGAACGGTCAGGGCTCGGTCGCGACCGACTTCATTCCGCCAGGTGTAAAGGGCTACTCGGCGACGAGCATGGTCAATCCTCTCGATATCGCGAAGGCGAAGTCGCTCCTGAAGCAGGCGGGCTACCCGAACGGGTTCTCGACGAGCATGTACAGCTGGAACACTCAGCCGTGGACGAACCTTGACTCGGCGCTCCAGCAGCAACTCGCCGCCGTCGGCATCAAGGTGCAGGTGCACGCAATCCAGCAGAGCACGTTCTTCACCCTCGCGGCGACCCCCGACAAGGCCCCGATGACGCTTACCTTCTGGGTGGCGGACTTCCCCGACGGGAGCGACTTCTTCAACGCGCTCGTGTCGTGCGCGTCGGACATTCCTGGCGGCCAGAACTACGCGTTCTACTGCAACAAGTCAGTTGACGCGTCGGTCGCCAAGGGCCTCGCCAATCCCGGCCAGGCGGCAGCGGACTACGCCGCGGCGACCAAGACGCTGCTGGCCGACAATCCCATCGTGCCGCTGTACTTCGGCACGGTGACAACCGTCTTCGGATCGAACGTTGGTGGCTTCGTGCAGAATCCCATCTGGGCCTACGTGATCGACCACTACTGGCTGAAGAACACGTCGAAGTAACCCATGACCTCGACCATCCGAATCCCTCCTGGTATGTCGCGTGACGACGGAATTAGTTGATTCCGTTGCGTCACGCGACGCGGTGGTCGTGGTCGATGAGTTGTCAGTCGCCTTCCCGAGTCGGAGCGGCAGCGGAGAAGTAGTCCGCTGCGTCTCCTTCTCGGTGAAGGCGGGACAACGAGTCGGGCTCGTTGGGGAGTCCGGTTCGGGCAAGTCACTCACGGCGAGGGCCATTATGCAACTCATACCCGAGCCTGGTCGCATCAGCGGGGGGCGCGTCCTCGTCGGCGACGACCTGGTGCTCGCCACGGGAGCGAGCGCTAGGCGCTGGCGTGGCACGACGGTGGCGATGATCACCCAGGACCCGCTCTCGAGCCTCAATCCGCTCGTGCGAGTTGGGGCTCAGATCACCGAGATGCTTCGCTACCACCGTCACTTTTCTCGCGCTGATGCGCGCCAGCGCGCCATGGAACTGTTGAACGCAGTCGGTCTCGCGAATTCGAAACGGACCATGCGCCAGTTCCCAAGCGCGCTATCGGGCGGCATGCGCCAGCGAGTCGCCCTCGCCATCGCCATCAGTTGCAACCCTCGACTGCTGATCGCTGATGAACCGACGACGGCCCTCGACGTCACCATCCAGGCCCAGGTGCTGGATCTGCTCGAACGAATGTCGGCCGAGAACAACAGTGCCGTGTTGCTGATCAGCCACGATCTCGGGGTCGTCGCTAACTTCTGTGACGAGATCTTGGTGATGTACGCCGGGCGGATCGTCGAGTCAGGATCTACTGAGCGGCTTCTCGAGCATCCCCTTCACCCCTATACCACCGCTCTTCTCACGTCGGTCCCGTCCATGACCGAGGAACTGCCCGAGCGACTCTTGTCCATCGCCGGTAGCCCTCCCGTGGGCGGCGTCGACGTCGTTGGATGCCCCTTCGCGCCTCGCTGCCCGTTGGCCCAGCCGCTTTGCTCGGAGGTCGATCCGCCGTTACGCGCGCTCGACGACTTTGCTGGGCGGGTGGCCTGCCATGCGGCGGGCAACAAAGAGTGGCCGACTGCGCGTCCGGCAGTTGGGGTGTCGTGACGTCGCCGACCTCGACCACGCTGGTGGACGTGCGCGACCTCAACGTGCACTTTCGGGTTCGTCGCGGCCTTGCAGCCTCGCGATCGATCAAGGCGGTCGACGGCGTATCGTTCGAACTCAGCCCCGGTCAGACGCTCGGCATCGCGGGCGAGTCGGGCTCGGGCAAGAGCACCGTCGCGCGCACGCTCGTCCAGATCATCCGTCCGACCGGGGGCACGATCTCGCTTGATGGTGAAGTCGTCACGAATCTAAAGGGCAGTCGACTGAGGCGGTACCGGCGCCGGATGCAGATGGTCTATCAGGATCCCTACGACTCACTTGACCCTCGCATGATGATTCGCGAGGCGATCGGCGAGGCGCTCGCGGTACGTGGTCTCGCGAAGAGCCAACACAAGGACGAAGTGAATCAACTCCTGCATCGCGTAAACCTGCCCGCTTCGGTTGCCACGCGCTATCCAGGCCAGCTCTCGGGGGGGCAACGTCAGCGCGTCTCCATCGCCAGAGCCCTGGCGGTGAATCCGGAGGTGATCATCTGCGATGAGGCGGTCGCCGCCCTTGACGTATCGATCCGCGCGCAGGTCCTGAACCTGCTGAAGGATATCCAGAGGGACACCGGTGTCGGTTACCTCTTCATCTCCCACGACCTTTCGACGCTCCGCTTCATGGCGGACCACGTCGCGGTCATGTACGTCGGGCGAATCGTCGAGTATGGCACCAGCGACGAGGTCTTCGCCAACCCACTACACCCCTACACGAAGGCCCTCATCTCGGCGGTGCCGAGTGTGACGTCGCGTGGCCAGATGCGCCTGAAGTTGAGCGGCGAGCCTCCTGACCCCGGAAACCCACCGTCTGGCTGTCCTTTCCATCCGCGCTGTCCCGAAGCGATCGACGAGTGTCGACGTGAGCGACCCGAGCTTTTGATGACCAGTAGTGGGCAGCGGGTCGCCTGCCACGTTGTGTCGGCGCGCCAGCGTAAAGAGAGCGCCAAGGGGTCCGCGTGATCAATCTTCCCGAAAGCGAGTTGAACGCGGCATTCGGCGGCTCAGAGCCGACGGTGCTCAGCGAGCCGAACTTCTGGCGCCGGGCCGGGCACAGCCTGCTGCACGATCCCATCGCGATGTGCTCGTTCGCCTTCATCGCCTTGCTGGCGGTCGTGGCGGTCTTTGCGCCGTTCATTGCGCCCTTCAATCCGCTTCACGAGTTCTCGAATGGACTCTCATTCCAAGGCGCGCCGGTTGCGCCGAACGGACACTTCCTGCTCGGCACGGACGCGAGCGGCCGCGACGTCCTGTCGCGACTGATCTACGGGGCTCGCGTGTCACTCATGGTCGGCGTCGTCGCGACTGGCCTCGCGTCACTGATTGGTGTCGTGATCGGCACGGTATCGGGTTACGTGGGCGGCGTCACTGAGTCGATCCTTATGCGCTTCACCGACATGGTGTTGTCGTTCCCAATCCTTCTGTTCTGCGTGGCGTTGATCGCGGTTACGGGTCCGAGCGCGAGAAACGTGGTGCTGGTGATCGCCTTCGCCTACTGGACGTACCTCGCACGCGTCGTACGCGGCCAGGTACTGTCGCTCAAGGAACGCGAGTTCGTCACCGCTGCGCGAACCCTCGGCGTTGGCCATCTCAAGATCATCCGCAAGCACATCATGCCCCACCTCTTGCCGACGATCATCGTGTACGGCACGCTTGGCGTCGCCACGTCGATCCTCATCGAGGCGTCGCTTTCGTTCCTCGGCATCGGCGTGCCGTTGCCGCAGGCTTCGTGGGGCGAGATGATCTCCGAGGGTCAGCAGTACTTCCAGGTCGCGCCGTGGCTACTCGTCGCGCCAGGGGTTGTGCTGATCCTGACGGTGCTGGCGTTCAACCTCGCCGGTGACTGGCTGACCGACTTGCTCGACCCCGCGACCAGGGACATGGGCCGATGACCGGGTGGCTCGTGCGACGCACGCTCCAGATGCTCCTTGTCGTTTTCGGCGTTGTCACGCTCGCCTTCGTCTTCGCGTACATTGTGCCGGCCAACCCGGCCCGCATGGTCGCCGGCCCCCAGGCGAGTCCCGCCGCGGTGGCGTCGATCGCCCGCCAGCTCGGACTCGATCGTTCCGTCTGGTCGCAGTACCTCAGCTTCCTCGGACGCCTGTTGCACGGGAACCTCGGAGTCTCCTTCGCGCTCGAAGGTCGCACCGTCGCGAGCGAGATATGGGGCGCGTTGCCCTACACGGCTGTCCTGGCGGTGGGGGGAATCGTCTGGGAGATCGTCATTGGAATCCCCGCCGGGATCATCGCCGCGTACCGCCCCAAGAGCTTCATCGACCGCTTCGCCACGATCGGCGCCCTCTTCGGTCTCTCCGCACCGCCGTTCTGGCTGGGCTTGATGCTGATCTACTTCCTCGCTTACAAGGTCTCACTCTTTCCCATCAACGGGGTGGGTCATCCGCTTATCTGGTACATGATCTTGCCGAGTTTCACCCTCGGTATCGGGGGTGCGGCCTTCTACTCGCGAATGGTGCGCACCACCGTCCTCCAGGTGCTGCGCTCGCCCTTCGTCGAGTTTGCCCGTCTGAAGGGCATGCCCGAGCGCACCATCCTCTTTCGCCACGTCATGCGTCACGCGTTGACGCCGGTCATCACCATGCTCGGCATGGACCTCGGGTACTTCCTCGGTGGCGTCCTCATCATCGAGTCGATCTTCGGCATTCCTGGCGTGGGCCAGCTCGCTTATAACTCGATCTCGACGCTCGACGTCCCGATGATCACGGGCACCGTGCTTGTGGCGGCGGTCTTCATGGTCGTCATGAGCTTCGTCGTCGATGTGACCTACACCTTCATTGATCCACGCGTGAGGTTGAATCGTGCGAAATAGGTCAGAGACCAACGAGCACTTGATCACGCGCGGACTTCTCGCGCAGGGCTCTTCAAAATTCGAAAACAATCCTGTCCACATTGGTGGTGCAGAAAGGAGCAGTAACCATGAGTAAGAAGGAACTTCGGGTCGCCGTTGTCGGAGCGGGGCGGTGGGCCGAGCGCGCTCACATACCTGGGTGGCAGCGCGATCCTCGCGTGGAGGTCGCCGCGATCGTGGACCTGGATCCCACGTTGGCCAGAGAGGTCGCTAAGCAGTTCAACGTAGACCGTGTGGTCACTGACTACCGCGAGGTGCTGGACGACCCAACAATTGACGTGATCGATGTGGCGGCGGGCAATGAAGCCCACTTCGCGGTCTCGTGGGCCTCGCTCGAAGCCGGTAAGCACGTACTCTGCGAGAAGCCGGTTCACCATGACGCCCGCGAGACGGCGCGCGCGGCGGCCCTCGCCGTATCGAAGGGTCTCAAGACTAAGTTGGGATTTACCTTCCGCTACGCGCCGGCCATCCAGTACGCGAAGGATCTCATCGACCAGGGTTTCGTCGGTGAGCCTTATGTATTCAATGGCTACGAACAGAACAGCCAGTGGATCGATCCCTCGACGCCGCTGCGGCAGGCTGAGCAGACCCCGACGGGCGAAAACGAGATCGCGGTGTCGTCCATCGAGGGCTACGGCGCGCCGATCATCGACATCATGCACTGGTGGGCGAACAGCAAGATCACCAATGTCGTGGGCACCATGCGTAACTTCGTCCCCGAGCGGGTGCTGCGCGCCAGCGGGAAGATGGAGCGCATGAACATCGACGACGGTGACATGTGGATCTGCGAGTTCGAGGCGAACGTGATGGCTTCGATCCAGTCTTCCTACGTGACGGTGGGTAACTACCCCGGCATCGAAGCGCGACTCTACGGCTCCGAGGGCGCGGTTATCGTACGCCTCGTCGAGGAGTTCGGCATCTGCCAGACGATCAAGACCGCCTCCAAGGGCTCGGTGGAGTTCGTAGAGCGAGAGATACCGGAGAAGTACTTCCCAGTCGGAGGCACGAGTCGCGAGGCGTGGCCGTCGCTCTTCTACTCCAACCTGATCAAGAACTACGTCGACGAGATCCTCGGCGATGCGCCCGAGACCCAAGGCGACTTCGCCCAGGGCGCGCTCGTCCAGCGGACCATTAACGCCTTCGAGCACTCGGCGCGCGAGCGGCGGTGGGTGAGCTTTGATGAGGTGGAGGGTGTCTGATCCCGTCATGCTGGCTTCGCACCAATGGGGCGACGTCGACCGCGCCAAGGCGACGGCACTCATGAGCCTGGTCGTCACCGAGGCGCAAGGTGCCGGAGCGCAGTTCTGCGACGTACGGCTCTCCGAGACTGAGGAGCTTCGACTTTACGCCGTGACGCGCCAGGCACCGGACGAACGCATCGAAGGAAACGCGGGCCTGGGTGCCCGGGTGCTCGTCGACGGCGTGTGGGGATTCGCTTCCCAGCCCCTGCGCGGCGAGCACGACGCGAAAAGCGTGGCGCTCGCTGCGGTGGCGAACGCGCGCGCCGCAAAGGGTGGCTCGGTTGGTCGCGTGACGTTGGCGCCCCGCGAGGCCGAGGTTGGCTTCTACCAGACCGATGCGGTCGTCGATCCCTTCCGCGTGAGTCCCGCCGAGCGCGAGGCGCTCGTGCTCGCGACGCTGCAGGCCGCGAGCGAGGAGGCAGGCGTCGTGCGCGTCCAGGCCGGTGTCAACGCCAAGCGCCAGCACCGGTACTTCGCGAACAGCGAGGGATCGTTGCAGGAACAGCACTTTGTCGAATCCGGGGGCATGGTGCTCGCCGTCGCGGCGAATGACCGGGTCGTGCAGCGTCGCAGTTACCCGAACTCCTTCCACGGCAACACCGCCGCCGCGGGATGGGAGTACGTGCTCGGACTCGATCTCGTGAACGAGGCGCACCGTGTCGGTTCCGAATCAGTGCAACTCCTAAGCGCTCCGGTAGTGGGTTCGGGTTTCTCGTCGCTCATCATCGGACCGGCGCAAATGGCGCTGCAGATCCATGAATCGACCGGCCACGCCATCGAGCTTGACCGCATCCTTGGTGACGAGTCGAACTTCGCGGGCCGGTCCTTCATTGCGCGTGACGCGATCGGCAAACTCCAGTACGGTTCGAAGGCCGTCAATATCGTCGCCGACGCCACCGTGCGCGGCACGAGGGGCAGCTTCATGTTCGACGACGAGGGAACCCGCACCGTTCCGACGCACCTCATCAAAGAGGGCGTCGTGCAGAACTTCCTCTCTAGTCGTGACAGTGCCGCCCGCGAGGGTCTGACGTCGTCTGGTGCGGCACGTTCCGACGGCTGGGCCTACTTGCCGCTCTGTTTCGCCACCAACGTGTTCCTCGAGCCGGGCGAGGGTTCGATCGACGAGCTGGTTGAGCGCATGGGCGACGGTTACTACATCGACGACAATCGGAGTTGGTCAATCGACTCGATTCGCTGGAACTTCCAGTTTGGCACCGAGGTCGCCTGGGAGGTTCGCAAGGGCAAGCGCACGCGCCTGGTACGTGACTTCTCCTACGGGGGACTGACCCCCGAGTTCTGGGGGTCAGTCGAAGCTACGGCCGGTCCGGAGGAGTTCCGGACGTTTGGCATGCCGTGCGGCAAGGGTGAGCCCAAGCAGTGGGGGTTCCTCTCGCACGGCGCGTCGCCCACCCTCGTTCGCAACGTCAAGATTGGGGTCTCGTGATCAGCGACATGACGCCGTGGTTCGGCGAGGACCGCGTCCTCAGCGCCCTCGAGGCGGCACTCTCGACGTCCCTCGCGGGCCAGGTGGAGATCTCGGCCACGAGTCGCGTGGCACACCACACCCGCTTCGCGGGAGATCGGATACATCAGGCGCAGTCCATCACCGAGTGCCAGATTATGGTGCGCGCCGTGGTCGGGACCGGCAGCGCGCGCGTGGCGGTCAACAGCCTCGATCAGGTGCGTCGTGCCGTGGACCGTGCAGGAGATCTCGCGAAGGCCCGTGACGGCATCGTCGGCGCTGCTCGACCGTACGACGTGGCGGACGGCGTGGTCGTCCGCGACCAGGCTGGTCTCTGGTACGACTCGAGCGAGCACTGGGACGTCGGAGCTCGTTCGCGCCAGGCGGGCGCGGTTATGGCCGAAGCGCGCATCGCCGGAGGAACGGTGAATGGCACGTTGCATTCGGCCGTCACGGAACTTGCGGTGGTGACGACCCGAGGGACCGGGCGCTACGCCTGCGCGACGGAGGCGGGCTTCACGATGACCGTGCGCTGCGGCGACGCATCCTCCTATATAGGCGACCTCGGACGCGACGTAAGCACCCTCGAGGTCGAACGCCGGGCTCTCGAGGCGATCGCATCGACGTCGAGAGTGCGCGAGATCGTTCCGGTGCCCGACGGCGTCCACGACGTGGTATTCGGCGGCCTCGCGGCGGGGGAGTTGATTGGTTTCGTGCCGGACTTCGGTTTCACCGTTCCCGCATATCGCGCTGGTATCGGGCTCGTTGCGCAACGCCCCGGCGAACAAATCGCGCCCGAGTCGGTCACCATCGCCGACGATGCGCGAAGCGCTGTCGGTCTGCCGTTCCCGTTCGACTTCGAAGCGAGCCCCAAGCGGCGGGTCGACCTCGTGCTCAACGGTCGAGTGGGCGCGGCGGTGAGCGACCGGGCGAGCGCGTTCGAGTCGGGCGGCGTGTCAACCGGGCACGCCTCTATCGGCCGCGAGCAGTCGCCCGAACCGGCTTGCGCCAACCTGGTGATGGCCGAGGGCACCGAGAGTGAAGAGGACTTGATAGGAGGCGTCGAGCGCGGCCTTTACGTGCAGCGTCTTTGGTACAACCGCCTCGTCGACGTCGAGACCGGCACTGTTGTCGGGACGAGCCGCGACGCGTGCTTCCTGATCGAGGACGGGCAGCGCACCAAGGGCCTCGCGGGTGGACGCTTCAACGAGAGCGTGATCAGCGCAATCGGGCGAATTGACGGCATCGGCCGCCAGCGCATCACCCAGCCGATACCGAACATCTGGAACAGCTGCATCACGGCGCCCGCGATACGGGTGCGGGGCTTTCGCTTTGGCACCCGCTCGAGAGACGAGGAGAGTTCATGAAGGTGACGAGTAACGTCGAGCGTCTGCTGACCCAGGTGCTCGCCGGCGAGGTGTGGCCCCCGCTCGGGGATCGCCACGGTTACCGGGTGGATCCCGACGGACGGGCATTTCTGCTGCCGGGCATGGGCGGGGTAACGCTCGACATTCATTGCGGCGACCCCGCGACGGGTTATGCCGGGGACCATATCGAGCCGGGACTCTCGGTTCGTCATCGCGAGACGGCGGCCAACTACGCGCTGCAGTACCTTACGTGCATTGGCAACCGGGTGGTGGTGAGCTCGGGCCCGGCGAAGGGTGCGCCCGGCTTCGTCATTGGTCAGCACGCCTACGTGCTCGTCGACATGGACGGCGACGAGATGCGAAACGTCACGACCGGCGACCAGGTTACGGTCTTCGCGCGGGGTCAGGGACTCGCTTTCGACGACCACCCCCAGATCGTGGTCAAGAATCTCTCGCCGACGCTGCTCGCGGGTATGCCAGGCGGCACGCTCCACGACGGCCGCCTTGAAGTGCACGTCAGTGCGATTGTGGCGCCCGAGGCGATCGGTGCGGGAGCTGGGATGGCCTCCGAGTACGCCAATACCGACCTAATGGGCGCCTACGACGTCGCGAGCCCCGGCCTTTCGCTCGGCCTCGAGTCGCTGCGCATTGGTGACGTGGTGGCACTGACCGACCAGGACCATCGCTACGGACGCGGCTATCGCGCGGGCTGGACGTCGATCGGCTTGATCTCGACGGGGAGTTGCCTTCTCTTCGGTCACGGACCCGGCCCCTCGACCATCATGAGCGGACCAAGTGATGCGTTCACTATCGTCCGAGACGACGGCGCGAATCTCCGGTCATTCGATCTCAATACGACAGAGAGGCAGCCATGAACGGTGCGTTGGCAGTGAAGGTGAACCTGCTCGGGTACGTTGACCAGGGTGATTTCGCCGATGATCCCTACCGGATCGATCACGACGGGCGACCCTACGTGCCGGTCGGCGACGGCGGGGTCGTCTTGGGGCTTCGTCTCGGCGACAGCGTCTTCGCTCACCTGGGCGATCACGCCGCGCCTGGGGTGTGCCTGGTCCACCCCGTCGATGATGCCGGCCACGCCCTCGTCGCTCTCAGCTGCCTTGGGAATCCGGTCATCGTGCGAACGGGGGATGCCGCGGGGAGCCGCGGGGTCGTGCTCGGCAAACGTGGCGGAGGCAAACGCGTCATCGTCGTGTTCAGCCAGGACGTCCTCGCGCGGCTGCGTCCGGGTGACCAGGTCGCCGTCGAAAGCCAGGGACAGGGGGCGAGTTCGATGCTCGCGGACGTGACCCAGCTCAACATCTCGTCCTTCGCACTTTCGCTGCTGCCCGTCGCGGTGCGCGATGGCCAACTCGACGTAGGGGTACGCGGGGTCGTCGCGAGTCGGGTGGTTGGCAATGGCATCGGACGACCTATGGCCATGTGGGACGTGGACTTGCAGTGCCCGGCGCCGTCGAGGACGTTGCCGGAGCTTCGCCTCGGGGACCTGGTCGCGATCACCGATCTGGACGGTCGATTCAACGCCGGTTACCGCAAGGACTGGTTGAGCATCGGTGTAGTCGTGCATGCGAGCAGCCCGCAGCCCGGTCACGGTCCCGGCGTGACGATACTCTTGAGCGGCCACATGACGTCCTTTTCTGTCCGTTCTGAGGGCGAGGCCCATCAGGGTCTGAGCGAGGAACGACTCCTGGCATTGGTCGAGGATAAGGAATAGAAGATGATGCGAGACACGGTCCGCGGACCTGCCCCCAGCGAAGTTCCCGTCGTGGAAAATGGCGTCATCTCGCATGCGTCGCTGCCCGAAGCGGTGTACCTCCTGCTGCGCCGACGGATCCTCAACAACGAATTCGTCGCAGGTGAACGGCTCGTCGAGGCGAAGCTCGCAGAGGAACTCGGGGTCAGTCGAACCACGATCCGTTCAGCACTTCGCGAACTCGCCAACGAGAGTCTCGTGGAAATCACGAAGCGTCGCGGCTGCTTCGTCACTCGCATGACGCCCCAAGAGATCCACGACTCGTGCTTCGCCCGGTACCTTCTCGAGGCAGGGGTCGCAAGTGAGGATCTTCACTGGATCACGCCCACCGTATTGGCGCAGCTTGAGGAGCAGATCGAGAATATGAAGGTTGCCGCTCTCAACGCGGACATGGCGAGCATCGTCGACTCGGACACCGCTTTTCATGGGATCATCTTGTCGGCGGGCGGTCGGTCCCGCGTCACTGGACTGTGGCACATGCTCGACGGGCAAATGGGCTCGCTCATGCGCTCGTCGATGGACCAGCAAGGCATCGATATGAGCGAGATCGTGCTGCGCCACCGTGAGGTCATCGATGCACTGGAGACTCGTCAGATCTCGGTGATCCAGCAGGCCATCAAGGAACACTACGTCAGGGCGCCGTCGGTACTCGGGGTAGTGGAGGCCTGACCGGTGCGCCAGGGACTCTTCCTCCCGCCGTTCGACGGCCTCGCCGAGCCCGAGCGGCTCGTGGAACTCGCACGGGTTGCCGAAGCGTCGGGCTGGGATGGCTTCTTCCTCTGGGACCATCTGCTCTACTCGTCGCCCGTGCGAGAGATCCTTGATCCGTATGTCTGCCTGGCCGCCATCGCCTCGGCGACCTCGACGATCCAGCTAGGTCCCATGGTGACCCCCCTGATCCGCCGACGTCCCGAGGTTGTGGCACGTCAGGCGGTCACGCTGGACCTGCTTTCGAAGGGTCGACTGGTACTGGGATTCGGCATCGGTGACGACGGTGAAATGGGGGAGCTCTCGTCGTTCGGAGAGGTCGTCGACGCACCGACGCGCGGGCGCAAACTCACCGAGGGTCTGGAAGTACTGACCGGGCTGCTCAGCGGCGAGCCGGTGCACCACGAGGGTGAGTTCTACCGCGCGAGCGACGTTACGTTTCTTCCGGTCGGCGCTCGCCGGTCAGGCATACCGATCTGGTTGGCGGCGAGGTGGGCCAACCCCGCGCCGATCCGGCGGGCCGCCAGGTACCAGGGCGTTGTGGTGATCCAGATGAAGGATCCTCGCGACGTGGAGTCGCTTAGAAGCCAACTCCGTGAGGCCGGCGCCGACCTCGATCATTTCGACGTCGTGATTCAGGGCGGGGTTGATGACAACCCCGTCTCCTGGGCGCAGGCCGGCGCGAGCTGGTTCCTCACCCGGCTCGGCCCCTACAATCTCAACTTCTCCGAGGCTCGCGACGTCATCGCCTCGGGTCCGAAGTCGCTTCACCCGTAGCATCGAGACAAGGAGTCTAAATGACCAATTATCGACGTCCACCAACTCTCGAGGCCGCCGAACTCCCGGAGTACGCCGCGCGTTACGGCGCATCAGTGCGACAAATGGACAAGTCGATCGCCGCCACGGTGGCCCACGACGACCTCATCGACTTGACCCACGGCGACACAAGGGCCTTTGTTCCCCCGGCCTTGGCCCAGTCGGACTTTCTTGCGGCGGTGCATGAGAACACTGAGGCGTACACGCCGTATCGGGGAAGCGTCAAAGTGCGGTCGCTGGTGGCCGCACGCGCCGCGGAACTGGTAAGGCGACCCATTGACGCGGCCAGCGAGCTGATTATCACGCCAGGCACCCAGGGGGGACTCTTCACCTCGCTTTCATCGCTCGTTTCGCCGGGTGACGTCGTTGTGGTCCCCTCGACCGAATACTTCATGGACGAACGAATTCTCGCGTACCTCGGCGCGCAGGTGCATCGCATCCCGCTGCACCAGGACGTCCTCGGCATCATTACGGTTCTTCAGGAGGATCTCGATGTCGCGGCGAGTAGCGGCGTTCGCGGCATCGTCCTCTCGCACCCGAATAATCCAACCGGGGGAATCTACGCCCGCGAGTCGGCACAGCGCCTGGCGGAGTGGATCGTCGAGAACGACCTCTGGGTGGTGATCGATCAGTTGTATTGTCGACTGGTCTTCGACGAGAACGAGTTCGTGCACATTGGATCGTTGCCCGGTATGGTCGAGCGGACCGTGACCCTGATCGGCCCTTCCAAGACGGAGTCGATGAGCGGCTACCGGGTGGGGGCTGCGATTGCACCATCAGAGGTGATTGAGGCGATGGAGCAGGTCGTCTCCATGGGGTCGCTTCGAGCCGCGGGGTACGCGCAGCATTCTCTTCGGCACTGGATGGACAACGATCGGCAATGGCTCGAGGAACGAACGTCTGCACACCAATTGATTCGTGACGCTCTGGTCGATCGCCTGCGTTCAATCCCCGGCATGACGGTGTGCGCTCCCGCCGGGAGTTCGTACGTGTTTCCCGACGCCTCGGGAACTCCCTGGTCGCTGGAGTACGGTGACAACGATGATCACATGATGGCAGTCGCCTTCAAGACGAATGGTGTGCTGGTAGCCCCGGGTTACCAATTCGGATTGGCAGGACGTGGGCATTTTCGCATCAACTTCTCCCAGGACCTCGGCACGATCACCCGGGCGTTTGACCGGATCGAAGAAGTACTGAACCGTTCCTGAGGCCGAAGTGAAATCGGGAGGAGCCCCTGACTCCGTCTGTGGCCAGCGAGGTCCAATTCGGGCGACGGCGTGTGCGCTCCCTTTCGCTTGGCTGCATAAATTGGAGTATCGAGGGCGAATTATGTTACGCCTGCAATGTTGCTTCAGCGACTCTGTTCCGATTCTTTTGCCACTAATTACCAATAACTTTCTCAGTGTGAGCCATGGCGTTCGGCGGCGCATCGGACATTAGCGGGGTGTGACCGTGGCGAGTAGTTCCCAGTTGGGCTTGCCCGCGTAGAGAAGGGCCCGGATCCGGTAGTTGCGGAACGTGCGAAAGCCTGGGGCAACCCGCTTCAATCGCTTAATCAAAGTGTCTGAATCGGCCTGACTAATCCGTTGACTTTCATCCTTGGAACGAGAGGATGGAATCATGGAAAAGAAAAGAGCGGGACACGCCAGGTATCCCCAGGAGTTGAAGGACCGAGCCGTGAAAATGGTCCAGGAACTTCGTCAAGCTGATCCGAAGGACAACGGCGTCATCACCCGCGTCGCTCGTCAACTCGGCGTCGGATCCGAGTCACTTCGTGTCTGGGTCGCGCGGGCTGACATTGAAGAGGGTAAGCGTCCGGGCATGACGGAAGCCGAGCGCGATGAACTCCGGTCGCTGCGCAAAGAAGTTCGTGAGTTGCGTCGGGCGAACGACATCTTGCAGGCGGCCGCAACTTTCTTCGGGGCGGAGCTCGACCGTCGACCGAAGAAGTAGTCACCTTTATCGACGCCCACCGGGACAACCAAACCGGTGGGCGTCGATGGGGAGTCGAGCCGATCTGCGAACAACTGCAGGTCGCCCCCAGCACTTACTACGACGTGAAGTCCCGAGTACCGTCAGCCCGTCAGGTGCGCGACGAGGAACTCGGTGCGGTCCTTAAGGATCTCTGGAAGAAGAACTACTCCGTCCACGGACGGCGCAAACTCACCAAGGCCGCGAAACGTCGAGGGCTCGACTGCGGCCGCGATCAGGTCGAGCGACTGATGAAACGACAAGGCATTCGCGGAGCCAGTCGCGCCAAGCGGCGCTTCACCACCCACGCCGATTCGGCGCACCAGCGCGCGCCCGATCTCGTGCAGCGCGAGTTCGTGGCCCGTCGTCCCGACGAGCTCTGGGTCTGCGACTTCACCTACTGCTCGACGTGGTCGGGTGTCGTTTACATCGCCTTCATCATCGACGTCTTCTCGCGACGACTCGTCGGTTGGAAAGCAAGCAGGTCAATGACGGCGTCACTCGTGGTGGACGCACTCAACATGGCGGCCTGGACGAGACGCACCAGCCTCGACGGACTCATTTGTCATACGGATGCGGGATCGCAATACACATCAGTGAGTTACACCGATCGGATCGACGAACTCGGCGTGAGTGCGTCGATCGGCACGGTTGGCGACAGCTACGACTGTGAGCACAATAGGGGGGTCATCCGGCTGACGTCTGACCCGTGTTACGACTGGCCAGAGTGCCTTGGCGTTGATCTGTCGACGTCGGTCGGATGGCGATCAATGCAGACGTCAACGGGTCGGGCGGGAGTGACCCAATAGGGGCCTTTCGTCAAATGACTCTTCACAGTCCTGTCCGCCCACCCGACTCGCTGGCACCAACCGTTCAAGGAGAACAGTCATGAAGAGCATTTCACTAACCGAGCCGTCAAGCAACGTCATCATTGGCGTGGACACGCACAAACACGTGCACGTGGCCGTCGCCATAGACGACGCCGGCCAGCGCCTGGGAGAGCATCGCATTCCGGTCGACACCGTGGGCTATCAGGACCTCGAGCGCTGGGCCCGGAGTTGGGGTCGAGTTTCCTCGTTCGGCATCGAGGGCACAGGCAGCTACGGCGTTGGCCTGGCGAGCTTCCTTCGACGCCAAGGACTGCGTGTCATTGAGGTCAACCGCGGGGACCGAAGAGCGCGCCGTTCCAACGGCAAGAGCGACACTCTCGACGCCGAGCTTGCAGCCCGCAGCGTGCTGGCGGGTACTTCGTCGAACGTTCCTAAGAGCGCGGACGGCCTGGTGGAGATGATTCGTCAGATCAAGGTTGCCCGCGACAACGCTCAAAAGGAAAGAACGAGCGCCATTGTCACGCTGAAGACCGTGGTCGTGAACGCACCACAGGAGATCCGTGAGCAACTCGACCACTTGGGCGATAAAGCGCTCATCGAGAGGTGTGCCGGATTCCGACTCGGCAAAGTTGAAGGGGCCACGTCATCGACGAAGCACACCCTTCGGTCCCTGGCGCGGCGTTGGGTGTTTCTCGACCACGAAATTAAGGAGCACGACGCAATTCTCAATGATCTCACCCAAGGAATATCACCAACGCTCCGTGACGGATTTGGCATCGGGCCAGACACGGCGGCCGAGCTCCTCATTGTTATGGGTGATAATCCAGATCGCGTGCGCAATGAGGCCTGCTTCGCGAAGCTATGCGGTGTCGCACCGATACCGGCGTCGTCGGGGATGACCAATCGTCATCGACTTGCCTGGAACGGACATCGTCAGGCTAACGCCGCGCTCTATCGAACCGCCATCGTTCGGATGCAACACCACGCACCGACCAAGGCTTACGTGGCACGACGCACTGAAGAAGGTCTCTCCAAGCGAGACATCATTCGGTGTCTGAAGCGCTTCATCGCCCGCGAAGCCTACGGACGAATCATGGTTGATTTCCGCGCGAGAATGGCGGTTCTCAAAGCCATCTGACGACACTCTTGACATATAGGGGCATCAACGCCCTCGCCGAATCGGTCATGGGACTCTTCAAGACTGAGTTGCACCGCAACCCAGCAGTGCTCGCCGACAACGGCGGCCACTGGCGAGGGTTGGACGACCTCGAAGTCGCCACGTGCGCGTGGGTGTCGTGGTTCAACGAAGAGCGCCTGCACGGCGAACTCGACGACCGCACGCCGGCAGAGGTCGAGGCGGAGTATTCTCTCTCAGATCAAGCCAAGGTGGCGTGAGATTTCCAAGTTCGGAAGCCTCCGGAAGACCCAGGCCGATTCAGTCGGCGCTTCTGTCGGGCCATTGGTGAAGTGTGCTCGGTGCCAAGCAATGACTTGCCTAGAACCTGACTCGGTTCAGTAGACACTCGGTTCAGTAGACCGTAAAGACTCACCACCCTTGTGGAGGTAACGTCGCGACTCATTCGGATGGGAACCACTTTTGTGGAGGTACGGGGATTCGAACCCCGGACCCCTTGCATGCCATGCGGTCGTTTTCAGTTCGCTGACGTTCGCTGGTGACCATAGGCGGCGTGAATATTGGGCTTTCAATTCATAGGCGGCCGGACGTAACCGCCCGAAATCGCTGGCGTTGCTAAAGGCGTTGCTAAAGAATTGCGCATGCACACCGTGCAAGGGGTCAGGTTTCTGGTGACGGGCACCGTACACAGGGTTGAAGATAGAACCACTGGCCCTGCGAAAGGTTACCCGCAGAAATGCGGACGTTGAGTCAACTAATTCGGGGGCAGACCCGAACTCCTCAGTTTCTTGCTTACACTGAGTTACGTCTCTGCGTGA
>Ga0182030_10005053_pt1 | contig 28046 bp, 18 predicted proteins | sample 812S3MmetaG_FD_121299 | JGI IMG/M metagenome (GOLD analysis project Ga0182030, IMG submission 121299) | Permafrost microbial communities from Stordalen Mire, Sweden - 812S3M metaG (Illumina Assembly) | ecosystem: Environmental > Terrestrial > Soil > Wetlands > Permafrost | place: Sweden... | reverse complement strand
TCGCGGTGAACGTGACCGAACCGCTGGAGGCCGAATTGGCATAGGATGCCGGATTTGCCGAGCTGGAGAGCGTCGTCGTCGTAGGGATGGCCTCGGCAAACGTAAGGATCAGATTCCACCCGGTGATCGAGAACGGGTCGACACCAGGATAGGGATCGTTATCGATGAGATAGAGCGTCCAGGTTCCGTCTGCCGTTGTTCCGGCAAATCTCCCGTTCAGCATAGCGCTGCCATCGCCCTGCGGGTAGTCGGCCGTGTTTTCCGCCGTTGGGAGCGGAGGAGGGAAGTCGCCGTCGTAGTTGGAGTAGGAACTGGGCTCTACCGTATAAGGCATATCCAACGTCTGCCATCCCTCATACTGTTGGCCCAGGGATCCGGCGCCGTTCGGCGCCGAGTGCGCGCCGTCCTGGATGTTAATGGTGTCGGGGTTGCTGCCGGACGTGGAGCCCTGCAGTCCGTCACAGGCCGGTACCGGGTTGTCATTCTTGTCGCAGCCGTCGATGCCACTGCCCGTCTGGTAAAGCAGCACCAACTGCTCTCCGCCGGGCCCCACCAGCAGGAATTCCGCATATCCCAAGCTGTCATATGAGGCCTCATTCGCGTACGGGCCAGTCTCATACTCCGCAGAAGTCGATTTCACGCCCAGCAACTGCACTTCGACAGTCTTCACCGTGCCCGGTGCGCCGTTTACCGAGATGGTGGAGGTGACACCCGCGGCGGGACTGCTCGTCGTAAACGATGCGCCCCCGCCGCTATATGTCGTTTGCGCGCGCGCCGTTGCCGGCAACAGGGTGACCAGGGCAAGGGCGAAGAGGCTGAATTTCGGGCAGGAAAACCTTATAGGCAAGAGAGGGGCAGCGGCGGACGACATGGATGGAGACCTCGCGTTGTGGAACTGTGGGAGCTAGGGGAAGATTGGGGGAACAATCTCTCGTGCGGCGCGTCGAGGAAAATGAACATGCCGCCACTTACGGGGAAGCAAACCTGGTAAACCTCACGTTCGCGCTTTTCTTCAGCAGCGAAATCATTTAAGAATGGGAGGCCCAGAAAATATTAAACGGTGCTGTCAGGTTTATCGCGCCGGTGCTCCCGGTGTCAATGATCTTTTTGATTCACGCTCCGCCTGGCGAAGACCAAGGTCCCCGCGGGGGCAGAAACCGGAGCGCGTGGATGGACGATCAAACGATCGGGACTTGCTCGCTTGTAACTTACATTATCCCGGGGATTTCCGGTGAGAAATCAGTATGAATATCCAAGTAACTCGACGTTAGCCTGGCTGCGTAAGGTTTTATTGACGCGTGGCTGACGAGGACGCCGCGCAGGCGAGTTATCCCTAATTCGAAATGACAATAATTTCGTCAAGCGCCCGGCGACAATGAATCATCACTTTCGGAGGTGTCTTGATTTCGAAAGGACTTCTATTTCCATTAGAATCAATAGCGCGGGCGGGCGCGGCGATGGACGGGCGGCCTGAAAGCGCCGGTTGCGCTATGATTGCGTCTATATAGGTGAGCAGCCTGCTTCCCCTGGAGGCTTGCCCCGGTGGTGTGTGTGTCGCGATTTTTCCAACGATTTGTGTTTGTGCTTTCCGTGGCGATTGCTGCCACTCTGTTCCTGGGATTTCTCCTAGGCGAGTTTCATGTGTTGGGGGTTCGCGCCGGCGACGAGCAGGATGGCGCCTATCAACAGATGGGCGTTTATGCCGACGTGCTCAGACACATCCAGAGCGACTACGTGACCGAGCCGAACATCGGGGACGTGACGACCGGGGCGCTGCACGGACTGCTGGAATCGCTGGACGCGGATTCAAGCTACCTGACTCCGGCGGAATACAAGATCTACAAGGACCGTCCCACGGGCGGCAACGCGCAGGAGGGAATGACGGTTTCAAAGCGGTTTGGGTATGCCACGGTTGTAAACGTGGTGCCGGGATCGCCGGCCGAACATGATCACCTGGCTGACGGGGATGTGATTGAGTCAGTGGGCGGCAAGTCGACGCACGAACTGTCACTGGCGGTGATCCGGATGATGCTGGAAGGCAAGCCGGGGACAACGATCGACGTGACTGTGATCCGGCCGCTCAAGCCGGATCCGGAAAAGCTGACGCTGATGCGGGCGGTGGTTGCGGCGCCGGCCCTGAACGAGCAGCAATATGAGAATTCGACCATCCTGTATCTGAAGCCGGGAGCGCTGACGGCGGCGCGGGTTGACGAGATTGGGGCCAGGATCAAGAGCGCGGGCAAGGGCCACAAGATTTTGCTGGACTTGCGCGACAGCACGGGCGGCGACGCGCAGCAGGGGTTGCGGCTGGCGAACTTCTTCATCAAGCAGGGGACACTGGCGACGCTCGAGGGCCAGCAGTTTCCGATTCAGACATTCACGGCGGACCCCGGCAAGGTGTTGACCGATGCACCGGTTGCGGTGATCGTGAACCGCGGCACATATGGCGCGGCTGAGCTTGCCGCAGCGGCCATTGAGGACTTGAAACGCGGAGACGTGGTTGGCGAGCGCACCTTTGGCGAAGGCTCGGTGCAGAAGACCATCGACCTGCCCGACGGCGCCGCCCTGATGCTGACGGTAGCGAAATACGAGAGCCCGGACGGCAAGAAGATTCAAGACGTCGCGGTGACGCCGAATGTTGCGGTGACCTCGCCGCTCGAAGAAGAAGACGAAGGCGTGACCCCGCCCAACGGGGACGAGATGCTGAACAAGGCGCTCGATCTGCTGAAAGCAAAGGGGTAAGGGCAGTCGTCAGTGGCCAGTGATCGGTGATCAGGGGTTAGGGATCGGTCTTTGCTTGCTTGATTTTGGGGCGTGCGTTGGATGATCTCTGCCTTAGTCGTTGATTGCTGTTTTCGCCTCTCATTTCATGATTTTCTGGTCCCGTTCCTTATCTCTTGATTTCCTTTCCCTGCCCTGTTCCCTGTTCTCCGGTTCCTTGCTTTCTCCCGAGGCTGAGGGGTGGTTCCGCTCTTGCACTGCGTGGTACCGGTTTCACTTGAGGAGCGCGCTTTCGGAATGCGGAGATGCTAGCCTTTAGCTGAAGCATCTTCACCGCGAAAGCCTGAGAGGTGCCGGAAGAGGCGTACATCGCGTGGCTGCGACCCCCCATCGACCCGCGGCGACCCGCGGCCCGGTATTGCGCGGACCGAGTTCGTTCGATCCGGATCCTGTCCGGCGGCGAGCGCCCCTGCCGATTCCCGCGCATCGGCGGCGCAAGCTAGCCGGGCGGTCGGCGCTGGCGGTGCTGCTGGCACTGGCGGCGGTGACCGGTTCTCTGGCCGGACTGATGCTGGTCTACTCCGCGGATCTGCCGCAGATCAACGATCTGGAGAACTATCGCCCATCGACGACCACGGACTTATACGACCGCAAAGGTCGCATTATCGGCTCGTTTGCACTGGAGCGCCGCGAAGTGGTGGGCTACGACGGATTTGCGCCGGTATTGCGCGAGGCCGTGGTTTCGATTGAAGACAAGAACTTCGAGTCGCATTGGGGCATCAACGTTTTACGGGTGGCGGGCGCGGCATGGCACGATATCCGCAGCCACGGACGGGCGCAGGGCGCCTCGACGCTGACCATGCAACTGGCGCGCAACCTATTTCTTTCAGACGAGCGCACCGCCGGACGCAAGATTCAGGAGGCGTATCTCGCCATCCAGATCGAGCGCGCATTTACCAAGCAGCAGATTTTTACGCTGTACGGGAACCAGATTTACCTGGGCAGCGGGATGTATGGGTTTGAGGCGGCATCGGAGTTCTACTTTGCAAAGCACGCGAAAGACGTGAATCTGACGGAAGCGGCGCTGCTGGCGGGATTGCCGAAGGGGCCGGTGGCGTTTTCGCCGCTTTTGAATCCGGACCGGGCGATGCGGCGGCGCAACCTGGTGCTGAGCGAGATGGAATCAGACGGGGTGATTACGCATGTACAGGCCGAGGCGGCGCGCAGCGCGCCGCTGGGACTGCACCTCACGCAGCCGGCAGGCTCGGTGGCTCCGTGGTTTCAGGAAGAGGTGCGGCGCGAACTGGATAAGCGATTTGGGAGCGAAGAGGTGCACGAGGCAGGACTGCGCGTGGACACTACGCTGGACCTGGACCTGCAGGAGACGGCGAATCGCGCGGTAGCGGACGGAGTGGCGGTGTACGAGCGGCGGCACGGGTGGAAGGGACACGTGGAGAATGTGCTTACCGGCGGCGCCCCGCTGGAGGATTACCGGCATCCGGACTGGGCGGTGCAGTCGAACGCCGGGGATTACGTACACGCGCTGGTGACGCGGGCGCTGCCGCTGGAGATACGGGCGCGCATCGGTCCCGCAGGCAAGGAGGACGCAGAGGTTGTTCTCTTGCCGGCGGACTGGGAATGGACGGGCGAGCGCTACGGCGACGGGCTGGTGAAATCCGGCGACGTCATCTATGTACACCTGACGGGAGCGATGGAGGGGGGCGCGCGCAGGGCGACGCTGGAGCAGGACTCCGGGGCGCAGGGATCGCTGATGGCGATGGACAACACCAGCGGCGATGTACTGGCCATGGTAGGCGGGCGGGACTACGCGCTGTCAGTGTTCAACCGCGCCACGCAGTCTGAGCGGCAGGTGGGCTCAAGCTTCAAACCGTATGTGTACACGGCGGCGATCGAAGACGGGGTGAAGCCCACGGACATCATTGTGGATGGGCCGGTGAGCTTTGGGGGTTACACGCCGCACAACTACGAGAACGACTACAAGGGCGCGATGACGATTGCTAATGCGTTTGCGGAGTCGCGCAATATTCCGGCGCTGAAGCTGGCGGCGCGGGTGGGCATTCACAAGGTGATCGACGTAGCGCACCGGTTTGGGGTGACGTCGAACATTCCCGCGTATCTGCCGGTGGCGCTGGGCGCGGTGGAGATCACGCTTGAGGAGCAGGTGGCATCGTATTCGGTGTTTCCGAACGATGGGATACGCGTGTCGCCGCGGCTGATCCGCAAGGTGTCGAATGCGGACGGGATCACGCTGTGGGAGGACAAACCGACGGTGAACGAGGTAATCGACCAGCAGACGGCGCGAACGATGATGATCTTGCTGCGGGGCGTGACCGCGCACGGTACGGGGCAGGCGGCGGCGAAGCTGAATCATCCGCTGGGCGGGAAGACGGGCACGACGAGCGACTTTACCGACGCGTGGTTTCTGGGATTTTCACCATCGATCACCTGCGGCGTTTGGGTGGGCTACGACAGCCGTGAATCGCTGGGCGAAAAGGAGACTGGCGCGATGACCGCACTGCCGATCTGGATGAATTTCATGAAGGTGGCGATTGCGGGGAAGGACGACGAGCAGTTTCCGGGCGATGAAGAGGGTCCGCCGATGGATCGAGCGGGGTTGCAGCCGGCTGCAAAGCCGGGAACGACGCCGGTGCCGCGCATCAATCCGATGGGAACGAATACGGCGGCTAGGCCGGTTGCGCCGGTTCCGCGGGCGATTCCAGCGAACCAGGCTGGCGGCAGGTTGATTGCGAAACCAGGTACTGCGCCGCGAACGACGGGAGCACTGGTCAGGCCGGCGCTGCCTCAGGTTTCGACTCCGGTGAGGCCCGCTGCGATCATAAGGCGTGCGCTGGATACGAGCAGGGGAATTCCACAAACACAGTGATGGTCAGGCCCCTTCGTGAGGCGTATGGTCTCCCGCCAGCCGGAAGTACCGCTGCGCCCGCGCCACATCTTTGAAGATTTGCTCCTTCAGGGCTTCCGGGGAGGGCCACTGGATTTCGCCGCGGAGGCGGAGCAGGAATTCGAGTTCGAGCGGAGTTTGGTCGTCGAGCGCGATGGCTTCCGAATTCCCGAGGGGCTCGAAGTTGAGGATGTGGGACTCTACGGCGAAGGAGGGTTCGCCGAAGGTGGGGCGGTTGCCGAGGTTGGTGACAGCCTGAAATGCGCGCCCGTTTATGTTGAGCCGCGTGACGTAGACACCGAAGGCCGGGAGCAGGCCGCTGTAGGACGCGAGATTGACGGTGGGCAGCAGCAGGCGGGTACCGATGCCGCGGCCGCGGGCGGGCGTGGAGAGCACGGCGAAGGGACGGCCGAGCATCCAGCGTGCGCGGCGCATGTCGCCGGCGGCGATGAGCGCGCGAACGGCTGAGCTGGAGATTTCAAGGCCATGCACGCATACGGCTTCATGGACGCGCACCGTAAAACCAAGCTGGTTGCCGAAGGCGGCCAATTCCCGAACGCCGGCCACTGCGCCCGAGCCGAATCGGAAACTCCGGCCCTCGTGAATGCTGCGCACGCCGAGCGCGGCGACGAGAATGCCGCGCACAAACTGCTCGGCAGACAGACCGGCGAGCGCGGCGTCGAAGGGGAGCACGACGACGGCATCGATGCCGGTTCCAGCGAGGAAACGGAGGCGCTCGGCAAGCGGAGTGAGCAGGCCGGGCGCCTGGCCGGGACGGAGAAAATGTTCGGGGTGAGGATCGAAGGTGATGGCGATGGATTGCGCGTCGATCTGGCGCGCTTCAGCAGCCACGGCGGAGAGAATGTTGCGATGGCCGAGGTGGACGCCGTCGAAGTTGCCGATGGCGGCTACCGAGGGACCGAAGGCGGCGGGAATCTCCGCGAGCGAACGGAAGACGGGGACGAGCCCTGAATCCTGCGCCTGGCTGGAAGGGTTGTTCATAGGGTCACGGGCACACTCAAGCCGTCGTAAGCCAGCCTGACATTTTCAGGCAGGGTGCGGTTGGTTTGTTCGTGGCCCAGGTCGTGAGCGATGTGGGTGAGCCAGGTTTGGCGTGCGCCGATGCGGCGCGCCCAGTCGAGCGCCTGCTCAACGGTGGCGTGGCTGGGATGAGGCATGTGGCGCAGCGCGGAGAGGACCAGAACTTCTACGCCCTCGAGCAGGGCCACGCTGGAGTCGGGAATGGCGCTGACGTCGGTGAGGTAGGCGGCGCGGCCGAAGCGGAAGCCGCTGATTTCCATCTCGCCGTGCATGACGGGAATGCGTAGAACGTCAACGCCGCAGACGGGATTTTGCGCGGCCACGGGCACCAATTGCACGCGAGCGCGATTGATATAGGTAGCCTGGGGCGAGAAGGTGTATTCGAAGACTTTTTCGAGGGTGGCGATGGTGTCGGGTGCGGCGTAGAGCGGGATGGGGCCGGCGGCACGGAAGGCGGGGAAGCTGAGGGGGCGGAGATCGTCCATGCCGAGAATGTGGTCGGCGTGGCCGTGGGTGTAAAAGACGGCGTCGACGCGGGTGAGTCCAATGCGGAGGGCCTGTTCGCGAAAGTCGGGGCCGGTATCAAAGACGATGGCGCGCACGGCAGGGTCCGTGGAGGCGCTCCAGCGCAGCAGCACGGAGGGGCGCAGGCGGCGGTCGTGGGGGTCAGCCGAGGTGCAGACGGGGCAGGCGCAGCCCAGGGTGGGAACACCCATCGATGTTCCCGTACCCAAAAATGTGAGCGTACCTTCCATCAGAATCCAGTGTAGGCTCTAGTGCTTGCCTGGGGGCGGAGGGGGCGGAGGTTGAACGCTCTGCAGGCTGATCATGCTGGTGAGTTCGAGAAAGGCCATGCGCAGTTCAAAAAGGACCGATTGCAGGGTGCGATCCTCGACATCGTTAAGATTGCCGCGAGTTTTTTCCGCGAGAACGCCAAGCAGGTCAATGGTGGTGCGGGCACCCAGGATGTCGACGCGCGGACGCTGTCCATCCTGGGTTCCAGCTCCCATCTGGATCATGGCGGAGAGGTAAAACTGCTGCACCAGGTGGTCGAATCCGACGGCAGGCTGCTTGCCCATGCCGGGATTCTGGGCGCGGATGATTTCTTCGAGCCGCTGCGAAGACGCGTCGTAGGCGGCCTTCTGGTCGGAGCTTTCCTGGGCAGTAGGCGCGGGCGGCATTTCACCTTCGGGCTCCTGGCCCGATTGCTGTTCAGGGGCGTTGGGTTGAGTTGTTTCCGGGGCAGGCTCGCGGCGGCTTTCGTTGACGACCAGGCGGGGACCGGCGCCGGGTGCGGCGGGGGGGTCGGGCGGGGCCGGCTGGCGGGTTTCCTGCTCCTCTTCCGCCTTCAATTTGCGGCGGTCAATGACTTCGAACTTCGGGGTTTCACTCATAGGGTCTGGGTTCCGATTGGTTGCAGTTAAAGTATTGGCGGCGCGGCCAAAATGCGGGCGGTGCCAGAGGCCGATCCGGTTGCGTAGTTGAAGGGCTGCTCGCTCATTTCAGCTTCGGCGCGAAGCATGGCGAGGGCAAAGAGGCGGAGTCCGGAAGCGAGAGGCAACTCGGCGGCGCCGGTGATGTGGCCGGCAGGGGTTCCGTCCTGCAGGGTCAACTCAGTGCCGGGCTTGGGGAGGGGACCTTGAAGTTCCATCTGGCGCAGGTGGCGGCGCACGCTGCCGCGGGAGTGGATGCGCTCGACGATTTCCTGGCCGAGGTAGCAGCCTTTGTTGAAGTGGAGCGCCCGCAACTGCGAGGTTTCCTGGGGCAGGTCGCGCTCGTTGATGTCGATGCCATAGGCGGGAATCCCTTCGGCGATGCGGAAGGCTTCGAGGGAAGCGCAGCCGGTGGGAGTGGCGCCGGCGGTGCGCAGGCAGGACCACAGCTTTGTGAGGCCGGCAATGGGAGTCCAAAACTGATAGTGCGGCGCCAGCGCGCCGTAGCCGCGCATGATTTTCAGGTCGAGGCCATTCCACTCCACGCGCGCTCCGCTCATGGGGAGGGTAAGGGTGGGCAGACCGACGCGGCCCAGGACTGCGTCGGCCTGGGGACCGGTAAGGCCGATGGCGGTCTCAGAGCCGGCCTCGCCAACCTGCTCGACGCCAAGCGGGACGAGTTCGACGTCATCCATAATGATGAAGCGGTTGAGATGGGCCATGAGCTTGTCGAATTGATCGGCGGCAATCTCGAGATCGAGCCCGGACTCACCGGCAAAGGGCGTGCCGAGGAGGCGATCTCCGGACTTGGCGGCATCAGGGACGGGGTTGCGGCGCTGCGGCGACTTTTCCTCGGCCTCGCGCCAGACGGTCAAGTCGCCCTGGATGCGGCCCTGCGAGTTGAGCACCAGGTTCCAGGCACCGGTGTTCGGAAACAGGTCGTTGACGGTGTTGGTAACCATGCCGCTGAGCCAGCGGAAACGATCTTCGCCGCGGACGGCGACTCGGCGGAGCCAGCCCAGGTCGTGGACCGCGGCCCCGTGAGCCAGCGCCGCTATTTCTGTATCGGGTGCGTCCAACACCTGAGGGGTGAAGACGCCGCGATAGACGGCGAGCGGATGGGGTGTGCGCGCGGATTCGAGCATTGCGGCCAGCGCGGTGGCCTGGGTGTTCAAAGCAAGGTCGGTGTCGGTCATGGGGAAAGCTTTTCCGCGTCCCGGCGCAGTTTTTGGGTGGAACTTGGCGCGGGACCGCATCCTGATTATAGCCTTGGAAGCAGATACGGGAAGCGGAGCCGGGCACCGGCGGGAAGCTGAAGCTCTGGTACCATGAGCGAACCACAGGGAGAAGGAATGAGCGAGCACAGGGGAAGGACAGGATGGGCCAGACCCAGTGCCGGAGCGGGATGGATGGCTGCGGGCGTGATTTGCCTGTCTGCAGCGATGTCCGCCATGGCACAGCAGGCTGCGCCAGCCAGCCCGCCAGCGCCGTCCGCGACCGGCTCGCAGCAAAGCCCGGCAGGCAAAGACACGAGCGGCGGGACCCACATTACTCCCGAACAGGCCAAGCAACTGTTCGCGCTGGTGGACGATTTGATGAAGTTCTCTTCCGACGAGACCGGGCTGCCGATCAAGAGCGCGGTGAAGCGGCAACTAACGACCCGTGCGGCGGTGGAAAGCTACCTGGAAGATAAATTCAACGAGGATGAAAGCGCCAAGCGCCTGCAGCGGGACGAAATTGTGCTGAAAAAGTTCGGTCTTCTGGATCACGATTTTGAACTCAAGCCGTTTCTGCTGGCGCTTTTGAAGGAGCAGATCGAGGCCTACTACGACTCGAAGACCAAGACCGTGAATATGCTGGACTGGGTGGACGTGGACGAACAGAAGCCGGTGCTGGCGCACGAGTTGACGCACGCGTTGCAGGACCAGCACTCGGACCTGGAGAAATGGGACGACCAGACTCCCGACGACGTGTCAGTGGACGCGGCCGGGGACCAGGACCACCTGGCCAAAGACGAGATGGACACGGCGCGGGACGCGGTGGCCGAGGGACAGGCTACGGCGGTGATGATGGACTACATTCTGAAGCCGATGGGCAAGAGCCTGGTGAAGGACCCCGAGGTGCTGGACATTGTGAAGGATCAGATGACGGCGTCGGAGAATTCGCCGATTATGGCGCGCGCGCCACTGCTGCTGTCGGAGTCAATGTTGTTTCCGTATCGCGAGGGGTTGAGCTTCGAGCAGGACGTATGGATGGACCAGGGGCAGACGGCGGCATTTGCGGGGGCGCTCGACCGGCCGCCGACATCGAGCTGGGAGATCATCAATCCGCGGGAGTACGAGAAGAGGCACATTCCGGCGATCCCGCTGCTTCCGGACATTCATCCGCTGCTGGACAAGCTTTACCGGCCTTACGATATCGGCCAGGTGGGCCAGCTTGACCTGCACATATTGGCGGAGCTGTTTGGCGGGGATGGGGCGGCGAGCGACCTGACGCCGGCGTGGAACGGCGGCCTTTACTGGGCGGGACAGTTGCGCAGCGCAAAGACGCCGGCTGACCAGGGAAGCACCAAGTCACTGGCGCTGATGTATCTCTCGGTGTGGAGGAACGAGGCTTCGGCTCGCGCATTTGTGAAGCTTTACGGGGGCAACCTGGCACGGAAGTATTCGAGCGTTCACCGCATTACAGTTGCCGAGACTTCCGGCGCGGAGGGCGTGGAAGGCGAGGAACAGGTGTACTCGACCGACGAGGGGCCGGTGGTGATTACGCTGCGCGGCGACCTGGTGTTTGTGGCGGAGAGCTTTCCGCTGGATATGGCGCGGAAGCTGACCACGCTGATTCTCGACGCGCAGGGCACCGGGGCGATGCGCATGGCGGGAGCGGGACGGCCGAGCGGGTCTTCAGGCAAGATGGGCGGGGAGCCGCTTTCAGCGGACCTGGTTCAGTTCATGCAAAATTGCGGCGTGATGAAGGCGGCGGTGGACGCTTCGGTGCGGATGGGGCGATAGCGGCAGCATTCAGAAGGCACGCGACCCGATGGCGGGTGGCCCACCCTTTCAGTCCCCACAACGCCGGGTGCCCCATCCATTCGCGCTCTTTGCGAATGGGTGGGAGACCACGAACCCCACAGCGGATGCCCACGGCGTAGAATTCCTCAGCCATGCCAAGGGCGTTGTTCGGTATCAGAAATCCGGGGACTCTCATTTCGTTACCTTCAGTTGTTATCGGCGGGCGGCCCGCCCTTTCAGTCCCACAAGGCTGGGTGCCCCATCCATTCGCGCACTTTGCGAATGGGTGGGAGAGCACGAACCCCACAGCGGATGCCCACGGCGTAGAATTCCTCTGCCATGGCGGATGGCCCAGGTCCCCAGGCTAAACGTCGAATAACAAAGCTGGGTGCCCTATGTCCCGACTCTGGGACATGGGAGACCTCGAACCTTTACCGCCCGCCTTCAATCTCCGCACCGAAGAGGTCACCTGAGCAATACTTACTACGCCGGACGACCCCACCCTTGACGCTGTATCTTGCGGCAAGGACAGGCATTCCCACCCTCAATTTTCTTTCGCCACTTTTGCAGATTAATTCCACCGTTGGCGCACAATCAAAATTAGAGGACGAGCGCGGAAACCGACCCCGCTCGAATTGTGAACCCATGAACAACATCATCGCATCCATCCCGGCGGCGTCTGCCGCCATACCCATATCTGCACCCCGCAACGTTCTGAATAACACCCTTATTTCTCAGCCTTTTAGCTTCCAGGTTCCTCAAGACACGCAACTTAGACCAGAACTTGAGTTATAACTCGCACAAAGCAAGGGATTTGCAAGAGAACACCCCGAAAGCGAGCGGGGCGGGGCGTGCGAGATTTTCAAGAGAACCAGCCCCGGAGATCAAAAAATGTGCAGCCAGGATGTTCATCGAGCGCCGTCAAACAAGCTCAGCCGCGCCAGGACACCTTCGCGGTATGATGGAAGGCCGGAAGCGGGGATACTGTTCGATTTGGCGGGAGGGTTCGGGGTGCAGGGAAAGCTGGAGTTGCTGATGGGGCCGATGAGGAGCAACAAGACGGCGGAGCTGCTGCGGCGCGCCGAGATGCGGCGGCAGTACGCGAAGCAATACGTGATGGTTCTGAAGCCCAGCGACGATACCAAGGGCGGCCCGGGAGTGGTGGAGAGCCGGAATCCGAACGGGCACGGGAAGATGCAGGCTTTGGAGTTCAACTCCGCGAACCCGTGGGAGGTTCTGGGTGCGATCGCCGACAGGGAGCAGGAAATCGGCAAGCGCGTGGAGTGCATCGCGATCGACGAAGGGCAGTTTGTGGGCGAGCTTTTCCTGTTTACCAAGCACCTGCTGGAGGCTGGGCACGATGTGCTGGTGGCGGGGCTGGACCTGGATTTTCGCGCCGTTCCATTTGGAGAGATGCTCAACCTGACGTGGCTGGTGAATGCCTTTGGCGGCAGCATAACCGAGTGCATGGCCTACTGCTCGTGCGGAGCGCGGGCACTTTACTCGCAGCGGCTGATCGAGGGGCAGCCGGCGGCGTACGACTGCCCGATCAAGATGCCGGGGGACTCGTATGAGCCGCGGTGCGCGGAGCATTTTGTGCTGCCGGGGCGGCCGCATTAGGGAATCTTCGTCGCGGTTGGCCAGGGGCGGATGGATTTCTGTGGTCACCCAAGGATCTGTTTGCACTTGAATCTCTCGGAGACCGGCGGCGTAAAATTCCTGCATGTGTAGACTTCGATTCTTTCTGTTTCCTGCTTCGGCCCTCCTTGCTGTATGGCTTGGAGCGGTGTGCCCCGTTCCGGCCGCGATGGCCCAGAGTTCATTGCCGCAGGCGTCGGCGGCGGATCGCGCGCAGGCGCTGGCCATCTTCAAAGAGCTGATCGAGATCAACACCACCGATACTCCGCAGGGCAATGTGACCACGGCGACCGCGGCGATGCAGAAGCTGTTTCTGGACGCGGGATTTGCGGCAGAGGACGTGCACCTGGTGGGGGGAGATTCACGAAAAATGAACCTGGTGGTGCGATACCGCGCGGCTGGAACGCCCACGGAAAAGCCGGTGCTGTTTTTGTGCCACATGGACGTGGTGCAGGCGCTGCGCTCGGATTGGTCCACCGATCCGTTCCAGTTTGTGGAGAAGGACGGGTACTACTACGGACGCGGCACGCAGGACATGAAGGACTCGGACGCCGCGCTGGTGGCTACGTTTTTGCGCCTGCACCGGGAGGGTTACAAGCCGAGGCGCGACCTGATTCTGGCGCTTACGGCAGACGAAGAAGGCGGGAAATTCAACGGAGCGCACTGGCTGGTCGAGAATCATCGCGAACTGGTGGACGCCGCGTATGTGATCAATCCCGATGCGGGCGGCGTGGACCTGGATCACGGGCGAGCGGTAGTGGCGGCGGTAGAAGCGACGGAGAAAGTGTACTCGGATTTTCAAATTACGGCGACGGATCGGGGCGGGCACAGTTCGCTGCCGCGGCCGGACAACGCGATCTACGAGCTGATGGGGGCGCTGAACAAGCTGGCCGGATACACGTTTACATTCGAGCTGAACGAGGTGACGCGAACGTATTTCACGAACCTGGCGGCGCAGGAGTCGGGACAGACGGCGGCGGATATGAGGGCGATTCTGTCCACGCCGCCGGACATGGCCGCGGAGGCGCGTTTGAGCGCAGCGGAGCCGAGCTACAACGCGAACTTCAGGACGACTTGCGTGGCGACGCGGCTGAATGCCGGCCACGCCAACAACGCGCTGCCGCAGTCGGCGCAGGCGAATGTGAATTGCCGGATTTTTCCGGGGCATTCGCCGGAAGAGATCCGGCAACAACTGATCGGAATTTTTGGCGACACGAAGCTGACGGTGAAGTACGTGTCGGACTCGGGCGAGGTTTCAGACACTGCGCCGGAGCGGAAGGCGATGAGCCCGCCGGCACCGATTGCGGAGGTTTTTGGGCCGCTGACTCGGTTGACTGACGATTTGTGGCCGGGAGTGCCGGTGACGCCGGTGATGGAGAACGGGGCCAGCGACTCGATCTACTTTGCGCAGGCGGGGATTCCCTGCTACGGGTACTCGGCGGTGGCGCTGGAGCAGGACGATGTACGGGCGCACGGGAAGGATGAGCGGCTGCCGATGGATTCTTATTGGAAGTCGCTGGATTTCTTTTATGCGTTTGCCAAGGCGCTGGGTGGGGAGTGAGTGGGATGCGGCGAGAGCAGCTTAGGTATACAATGTATACATGAGGTGGGATTATGGCCAGCAGCATGGTTCATATCCGGGTGGATGGCGAGGTGAAGGATCAGGCGGCGGAGGCGTTAGCTGCTATGGGCCTGACGGTCTCCGACGCGGTACGCATGCTGCTGACGCGGATTGCCGCCGAAAAAGCGATGCCGTTTGAGATTCGGATTCCCAATCGCAGAACTTTGGCTGCGATTGAAGCCGGAGAACGTGGTGAGGTTTCGAGGGCGGCCAGTTCTGCCGAAATGATGGCTGCCCTCAATGCGGACGATTGAGTGGACCTCTGCATTCAAGCGCGATTACAAGCGAATCAAATCTACACCCCTGCACAAGGACATTGAGACATTGCTTCCGGAGATCGTCGATCTGCTGGCTGATGACAAACCGCTTGGAGAAAGGCATCGCGACCACGGTCTTGGAGGCAACTGGAAGGGGCATCGGGAGTGCCATCTCAAGCCGGATCTATTGCTGATTTACAAACTTCCGAATCAGGCCACCTTGCGTTTGGTTCGGATGGGATCGCATAGCGAACTGTTTGCAAAATAGCGGTGCGCACTCTTCTTCAGGGCGCCTGGACGTGACGGCCGACAATATCGAAGATGTTATTCACTGACCGGCGCACCTGGCCGCCCCGAGCCAAGATGAAGCTTCCGTGATCTGTGCCTGCCGCAGCGCGTGAAGTCTTCACTGGTAAACTGAGAACTCATGATTCTCCCGTTTGTCCGCGAGATATTTGCGGAGCTGGAGCACTCGCCGGGATTTGAGCGCGTACGAAGGCATCTGAGCCTGGGTACGGGGCGGAGGCGTGTGTCCGGGCTGACGGGGACAGCACGGGCCCTGTACATTCCGCTGATGGCGCGGGCAGCCAAGCAGCCGGTGGTGGTGGTGGTGGCCGACAACCGGGCTGCCGAGGCCCTGGAGCCGATGATCAAGGCCGGATGCGAGCTGACCGGCGCCGTGGATCCGTCGCGGGTGGTGTGGCTTCCGGCGCACGATGTACTTCCCTTCGAAAATCTTTCGCCTCATCCCGACGTGCAGGAACAGCGGGCGACGGCGTTGTGGAAGCTGGCGACCGGGGCAGTGGAGATTCTGATTGCACCGGTGGAAGCCGCAGCGCTGAAGCTGTTCGACCGGGAGTACTATGCGGGTCTGGCGGTGACGCTGAAGCGCGGCGAAGAGGTGGATCTGGAAGTGTTGACGGGGCACCTGGGCAGCGTGGGCTATACGCAGATGGACCTGGTGGAGATGCCGGGGCAGTTCACGCGGCGGGGCGGAATCCTGGACGTTTACTCTCCGGAGTCGGACCGGCCAGTGCGCATCGAGTTTTTCGGCGACGAGATTGAGACGATTCGCAAGTTTGACCCGGAGACGCAGCGGTCGCAGAGCGGGCTGGACGAAGTGGAACTATTGCCGCTGACGGAGACGCCGGTGACGGAACGGCTGCTGGCCGCGGTGAATGGACGGTTGAGCCGTCAGCGCGTGGAAACGGAAGACGAGGAGATGGCGGCAGAGGCTGCCGCGGCGGGCGGAGTGAGCGTGTTTCCGGGGTGGGAGTTTTTCTCGGCGGTGGCGGGCGCGGAGCGGTCGTTGCTGACGCTGATTCCCAAGTGCGCACTGTTTGTGGAAGAGCCGGCGATGGTGCGCAACCAGATCGATCGCTGGTGGAACAAGGTAGAACAGCGGCACGAGCGGTCGGGGATTGGATCGCTGATCCGGCCCGAAGATATTTACCTACGGCCGGAGGTGTTGCGGGCGTCGCTCGACGGGCACATGGGCCTTGACCTGGATCAACTGGGCGTGGTGGACGTGCTGGATGAGGACTCGACGCTGGGCGAGATCGAGTTGAACACGCGGCCCACACTCAGGTTTCACGGGTCGATCCCGGCGCTGACCGAGCAACTGAAGAGGCTGATGGAAACGGAGACGCGGATTGTGCTGGCGGCGCCGAACCAAGGTGACGTGGAACGGATGGCGACGGTTCTGCGCGAGTACCAGATTCCATACCGGCTGGGCAGCCGCGCGGCGCATGCCGGCGAAACGATTTTGGAAGAAGCCAGTTTCATGGCCGGAGACCTGCGCGTGCCGGTGATTGTGCGTACGCCAATCGCGGCAGGCGTGAGCTTTGGGGATGCGAACCTGATTTTGTTCGGGGCCAACGACCTCTCCGACGAAGCGGACGTAGCTGCGCGGCCGGAGCCGAAGCGGTCAAAGACGGCGGCGTTTGTTTCGGATTTTCGCGACCTGGGCATTGGCGATTACGTGGTGCACGTGGAACACGGGATCGCGCAGTACCAGGGGCTGAAGGAGATTGTGCAGGACGGACTCTCAGTGGAGTTCATGATTCTGGAATTCGCTGAATCGGCGAAGCTGTATGTTCCACTGACGCGGCTGGATTTGATTCAAAAGTACCGCTCGACGGACGCGGGGCCGGCGCCGGTGCTGAACAGACTGGGGTCGCAGCAGTGGACCAAGACCAAGGCGCGGGTGCGCAAGGCCATGCAGGACATGGCCGGCGAGTTATTGAAGTTATACGCGGAGCGCACAACGGCGCAGGGGACGGCGTTTTCGAAGGACAACGAATTTCAGAAGGAGTTTGAGGATTCGTTCGATTACAACGAGACCGACGACCAGGTTTCAGCGATCCGTGCGATCAAGTACGACATGGAATCGACGACGCCGATGGACCGGCTGCTGTGCGGGGACGTGGGCTACGGGAAGACGGAAGTGGCGATGCGGGCGGCGTTCAAGGCGGTGCAGGATGGCAAGCAGGTGGCGGTGCTGACGCCGACGACGATTCTGAGCTTCCAGCATTTCGAGACGTTCAAGAAGAGGTTTGCGCAGTTTCCGATTCATATCGAGATGATTTCGCGGTTCCGTACGGCGAAGGAACAGAAAGACATTGTGGAGCGGGTGGAGACGGGGCGTGTGGACATTCTGATCGGCACGCACAGGCTGCTTTCGAAGGACATCAAGTTTCAGGACCTGGGGCTGCTGGTGGTGGACGAGGAGCAGCGATTCGGGGTGCGGCACAAGGAGCGGCTGAAGCAGATGCGCAAGGAAATCGACGTGCTGGCCATGAGCGCGACGCCGATACCGCGCACGCTGCACATGTCGCTGGTGGGGCTGCGCGACATGAGCGTGATCGAGACGCCGCCCAAGGACCGGATGGCGATCCAGACGGTGGTGGCGAAGTTCGACGAGAAGATTGTGCGCTCGGCGGTGGAGGTAGAGTTAGAGCGCGGCGGGCAGGTTTACTTTGTGCACAACCGCGTGGAGTCGATCTACGAAATCGCAGCTCGGATCCAGGAGCTGGTGCCTACGGCGAGGGTAGTGGTGGGTCACGGACAGATGCCGGAGAGGGAGCTGGAACGGGTGATGCTGGCATTCATGCGGCACGAATACGATGTGCTGGTGGCGACTACGATTATCGAGAACGGGCTGGACATACCGCTGGCGAACACGATCCTGATCAATCGCGCGGACCGGCATGGGCTGAGCGAGCTTTACCAGTTGCGGGGACGCGTGGGGCGGTCGAACCGGCGCGCGTATGCGTATCTGCTTATTCCGCCGGAGAACGAGTTGACCGAGATTGCGCGCCGGAGGCTGGCGGCGCTGAAGGAGTTCAGCGATCTGGGCGCGGGATTCAAGATTGCGGCGCTGGACTTGGAGCTGCGCGGCGCGGGCAACATGCTGGGCGGCGAGCAGAGCGGGCACATTGAGGCGGTGGGATTTGAACTCTACACCTCGATGCTGGAGGCCGCAGTGAAGGAGATGAAGGGTGAAAGCGGCGAGGAACGGCCGGCAACGCAGCTGAACCTGGGGCTGTCCCTGCGCATCGACCAGAGCTATGTTGCGGAAGAGAACCAGCGGCTGCGGCTCTACAAGAAGATTGCGGGCGCGGCGAGCGAAGCGGCAGTGAACGAAATACGGTCGGAGATGGAAGACCGCTACGGAGCGCCTCCGGATGCGACGGTGTTTCTGCTGGAGGCATCGCTGGTGCGGCTGGAGTGCGAGCGGATGGGCATCGCGCAGATCGACCGCAGGCGCGGCGAGTTGCAGATACGATTCATGGAAAACGCGGCGGTAGATCCACAGCACCTGATGCGGTTGGTGGCGCGGAACGCCAAGCGCGGCGCGCAGTTTACGCCGCAGGGATTGCTGAAGTATCCCCTGAAGGCCACGCGGCCGGACGAAGTGTTGCTAGAAATTCATGAAGTGCTGGCCGACCTGGCGCCGGCGCCGGTAGGCGCGTGAGACCAACTTCTCAAATGAGGAATGAGCGAATGAAAACAACTGTTGCACTGTTGATGATCGGAGCCTGTATGTCCTTTGCGATTTCGGCGCTGGCCGCGCAGGAGAACTGGAAGCAGCAATTCCAGAAGGCTTCGGACGAATATTTTGACCAGGTGTACTTCCACTTTGCGCCATCGGCCGGGACGCAGACGGGGTTTCACCAGTACGATGCGCAGCTCGAAGATTTTTCGCAGAAGAATATCGATGCGGAGACTGCGGCACTAAAGAGTTTTGAGAAGCGGATCGAAGCGATTCATCCTGACGATTCGGCCGCCGATTTTGTTCCGCGAAGCGACCGCGCGATGGTACTCGGGAGCATTCGCTCGCAATTACTGGAGTTGGAGACGATCCGGCCGTGGGAAAAGGACCCGGACAACTATTCGAGCGCGTGCGCGAGCGGGACATTTGTGCTGATGGAGCGCAAATTTGCGCCGCCGGACGACCGGCTACGGTCGCTGATTGCGCGGGAGAAGCAGATGCCGGCGCTGCTGGGCGCGGCGCGCGTGAACCTGAAGAATCCGCCGCGAATCTTTACCGAGATCGCGATCGAGCAATTGCCGGACATTATCAGTTTTTTTCAGCACGAGACGCCGCAGGCTTTTGCCGATGCGCAGGATCCGGCGCTCAGAGCGGAGTTTGCGCAGACGAACCTAGCCGTGATCACCGCGCTTGACGATTATCTGAAATGGCTGCAGACAGATTTGCTGGCGCGGTCGAACGGAGATTTTCGCATTGGAGCGGATGCATTCCAAAAGAAGCTTGAGTACGACGAGATGGTGGATGTGCCGCTGGACATGCTGCTGGAGATTGGCTGGGCCGATCTGCGCAAGAACCAGGCGCACTTCAAGGAGGTTGCGCATGAACTGGAGCCGAGCAAGGAATCGCGCGCGGTGCTGGAAGAACTGGGCCAGGACCATCCTGCGCCCGATCAACTGCTGGACTCGTTTCGCGCCACATTCGACGGGCTGGTGGCTTTTATTCGCGCCAATCATATTGTGACGCTGCCATCGGATGTGCGGCCGATCGTGGAGGAGACGCCGCCGTTCGAGCGGGCCACGACTTTTGCCAGCATGGACACGCCGGGGCCGTACGAGACGCACTCGACGGACGCCTACTTCAACGTGACGTTGCCCGACCCCAGGATGACGCCGGCGGAGACCGAGGGATATATGCACGCCTTCAACATAGGGACAGTGATTTCGACCGCGGTGCACGAGGCTTATCCGGGCCACTATGTTCAGTTTCTGTGGCTTCCGCAGGCGCCGAGCAAGGTGCGGAAGCTGCTGGGCGCGAACACCGATGTGGAGGGGTGGGCGCATTACTGCGAGCAGATGATGCTGGACGAAGGATATGGCCAGCCGGGCGCGGGTGCGAAGGACGAGCGCGAATCGAAGCTGCTGCGGCTCGGGCAATTGCAGGACGCATTGCTCCGCGACTCTCGTTTTATTGTCGGTATCGAAATGCACACGGGCAAAATGAGCATTGAACAGGCTGAGGAGTTTTTTCAGAAAGAGGGCTACCAGCCGAAGGAAACGGCGGTGGTGGAGACCAAGCGAGGGGCGGGCGATCCAACTTATCTTTACTACACGCTGGGCAAGCTGGAGATCATGAAGCTGCGGGAGGACGTGAAGAAGAAGGAAGGCGCGGCATTCTCGCTGGAGAAATTCCACGACGATTTTCTGCGGCAGGGGTTTCCGCCGATCAAGATTGTGCGAGAAGCGATGCTGGGAGATAACTCGCCGACGCTTTAGGATGTGGGTGCGAGTGTGAGTGTGAGCGGTGCCCCACACTTTCGCTTTCACACTCACACTTAATCAGTTTTGAAATGAAGGAGAGGGCATGAGCAATCGAGTTCGGAAAGCGGTGTTTCCTGCGGGCGGGCTGGGCACACGATTTTTGCCGGCCACGAAAGTTATCCCCAAAGAGATGCTGGCGTTGGTGGACAAGCCCATCATCCAGTACGGCGTGGAAGAGGCGATCGCGTCGGGGATTGAGCACGTAATTATCGTGACGGGGCGCGGGAAAGGAACCATGGAAGACCACTTCGACCACAGCTTTGAGCTGGATGCGACGCTGGAGCGGCGCGGCAAGACCGAGCTGTTGGCGGTGTCGCGTGGGGTGGCTGCGATGGCACACATCAGCTACGTTCGCCAGAAAGAGCCGCTGGGACTGGGCCATGCTGTGCTGTGCGCGAAGGAACTGGTTGGAGATGAGCCGTTCGCCGTGATTTTGCCCGACGATGTGATCGAAGCGGAAACGCCGTGCCTGAAGCAGATCATGGATGTGTTCGATGATAAGGGCGGATCGGTGCTGGCGACGATGACGATTGAGGGGCCGGAAATCAGCGCGTACGGGGTGCTGGCCGGCGAGCAGGATCCCGCGAATCCGCGGATTTATAACTGCACGGGGATGGTGGAGAAGCCGAAGTTTGAAGAAGCGCCTTCGACGCAGGCGATTATCGGGCGTTATGTGCTGACGCCTCGGGTGTTCGAACTGCTCGAGCAAACGACCCCGGGCGCGGGCGGAGAGATCCAACTCACAGATGGAATCAAAGCGCTGCTCAAGGAAGAGAAGGTCTTCGGTTATACGTTTGAGGGCAAGCGGTTCGATGCGGGAGATAAGTTTGGCATGTTACAGGCGACGGTGGAGTTTGCGCTGAAGCGGCCGGAGTTTGGGGATAGATTTCGGGAGTATCTGAAAGGGCTGGGGCTGTAGAGAGCGAGTCAGCAGATCAGCGAATTGCAACCCGGCGAGCCAGCAAATAAGCGGGCAGAAACCGTTGACTTGCTGACTTGCTTCTTTATGCTTTCCACTTGATGTTGCAGCCTATTGAGGGGCGCTGTTCTGTGGGAACTTTATTGCCGGCCAAGACTGTATCGATGGCAGCGCGAAGGTCCTGGCCGGTTACGGGAATGCCGCTGCCGGGGCGGCTGGAGTCATACTGACCGCGATAGACCAAGCGGAAATCGGCATCGAAGAGGAAGAAGTCCGGGGTGCAGGCGGCCTTGTATGCGTGGGCTACGGCCTGAGACTCGTCATAGAGATAGGGAAAGACGAAGCCGAAGGTCTCAGCCTGCGCTTTGAGGCCGGCGGGGCTGTCGGCGGGGTGGGTGGCGACGTCATTGGAACTGATGGCGACGATGGCGAGGGGTTTGGCGGTATAGTCCGCGCCGAGGGCGCCGAGGGATTGCTCAATGTGCTTGACGTAGGGGCAGTGAGTGCAGATGAACATGACCAGAAGCGCGTTCTTACCGCGGAAATCGTCGCGGGCGATGGTGTTCCCCGAGACCACGTCTATGAGCGCAAAGTCAGGCGCGGTGGTGCCGAGTTCAAGCATGGTGGATTCGGTCAGGGCCATGGGGATGTCTCCTCGAGGAAATGCGTGTGGGGGTTCGTGATCTCCTACTCAAATTGGTGCAGCAAACTTCTCCTAAAACAGCGGCGTCTGGCGGCGGTGCACGGCGATGCCGAAATGCTCGTATGCAAGGCGCGTGGCTACGCGGCCGCGGGGCGTTCGGTCAAGAAAACCGATCTGGATCAGGAAGGGTTCGTAGACTTCTTCGAGGGCGTCTTCTTCCTCGGCCAGGGTTGCGGCGAGGGTGCCCAGGCCGACCGGGCCGCCATCGTATTTCTGAATGATGGTGAGGAGCAGGCGGCGATCGATCTCGTCGAAGCCGTGGGCGTCGACTTCAAGCATGGTGAGCGCGGCGTTGGCGGTGGGGCGGTCGATGGTTCCCGAACCGCGGACCTGGGCGTAGTCGCGGACGCGGCGCAGAAGGCGGTTGGCGATGCGCGGGGTGCCGCGGGAGCGGAGAGCGATTTCAGCCGCGCCGTCCTGGTCGATGGGAATCTGCATGACTTCAGCGGAGCGCGTGACGATGAAGCGGAGTTCCTCTTCCGTGTAGAACTCGAGGCGCAGCAGAATGCCGAAGCGGGAGCGGAGGGGCGAGCTGAGCAGGCCGGGGCGGGTGGTGGCGCCTATGAAGGTGAAGGGGCGAATCTCCATGACGTGGGTGCGCGCGGCGGGACCCTGGCCGATGATGATGTCGAGCTTGTAGTCCTCGAGTGCGGTGTAGAGTTTTTCTTCGAGCACCGGCTGCATGCGGTGAATCTCGTCGAGAAACAGGACCTGGCGCTCACGCAGATTGGTGAGGATGGCGGTGAGGTCGCCCTGAATCTGGAGGGCGGGGCCTGAGGTCTGCTGGAAGCCGACGTCCAGCTCATTGGCGATGATGGTGGCGAGGGTGGTTTTACCGAGGCCGGGAGGGCCGAAGAGGAGAACGTGGTCGAGGGCCTCGCCGCGGGATTTGGCCGCTTCAAGGGCGATGGCGAGCTGCTCTTTAGCTTTGGACTGGCCGATGAACTCGCCGAGCCAGCGGGGGCGCAACTTGAGTTCAAAGCCCTGCTCTTCATCCGCGCGGGCGGCGCTTACGAGACGATCGGGAGTGTTGTCGCGGGCGATGGCCATGCTCAGGAGAAGTGTAGCGGTTCCCGGCGGAAGGGGCAAAAGGACGGTGCCAGGTCCTGCTTCCTCCTCGGGTTGGAAGGGCAGGCGGAGATGCGGCGGGACGAGCAAGATCGTAACGTTTGCAATGCTAGAGAAGTGGTAAACACGGTTTGGAGGGGGCGGGGTGGGGCCGCAGCAACTGTGAAAAGTGGCAATGGCTTTTCGCTTGAATGGTGGTCCGGGCGGCAAGTAATTGGATTTATGGGCCTCACGCCGGGAGGGAAGTTGCCCTGGAGTGAGGCTCATTCTGATTTGCGCGGGGGGTAAAAATCCGGCAGGACAGGAGGAAGAGCGCCGGCCTAGCCAGAGAGCCTTGAAAAGAAGGTGGATGGCCGTGAGAAGCCTATTGACGATGAAGGGTTTATTGACTATCTTTATACCACGCGGACAAGGTGATTTGGCGAACCAAGCTGGTTCGATAAACCGATGGCTTATAGTCGAAGGCATAACAGCCGACGAGTGTTTGCGATAATCACGATGCGGCCGGAACCAAAAACTGGCAGGAAATTCGGGAGGTCAACCATGCTTGATCGTTTTTCATCGGGATTACTGATTCTGATCGGCCTTGCTTTGCCAATTGCGGGCTGTGGAAGCTCGGAGGTCGACGAAATTGCGGTTACCCCAACAACCGTTACTTTCGGCGGGGTTGGGCTTACGGCGCAGCTCACGGCAACCGGAACATACGGTCATGGCACCGGTCCCTCAACCACCCAAAACATCACCGACCAGGTAACCTGGAGCACGGTCAGCCCTGACGTGGCAACTGTGAGTGCGACTGGACTGGTAACCTCGACTGGCCCTGGCACGGTTTCGATAACAGCCAGCATCAAGGGTTATACCGGGACCATTTCTGCAAGCTCGCTCGTCACGGTGACTGTCACCAGTACAACTGGGCCCAACCAGGATGTGACCGCGCTTGCGATCATCCCGGGCAGTCAGACTCTTTCATCGCCCAATCAGACCAGCCAATTTATCGCGATCGGCACCACATCGTCGGGTGCAACGGAAGACCTTACGAGCAAGGTGGCGTGGAGTTCGAGCGACGTGTCGGTGGCAACTATCACTACCGGCGCCGGGGGCGGGCTTGCATCGTCCGTGGGCCAGGGCAGCACGACGATCACGGCGATCGAGACAAACGCCGACAGTTCGGTGGCGACGGGCACAGCGCAACTGACGGTGTCCGGCGGAACGAGCGAGCCTGTTACCGCGCTTACTTTAATTCCCAACTCGGAATCACTGTCGGCGAGCGGTCAAACCGGCCAATTAATCGCGATTGGCACTTCAGGAACCTCCGGATTGACTGAGAATGTGACGGATTCACCGCAAATCACATGGAGTTCAAGCATTCAATCGGTTGCTACAGTCAGCTCGGGGCTGGCTACCGGTAACGGGGTTGTCTCGGGTGTGAGCCAGGGCCAGGTCACGATTACGGCGCAATGGACAAACCCCGACAAGTCTGTGGTGACGGCTGAATCGACAGTCAACGTGCAACTGACGGCCGCGCCGGAACCGCTGCTTTCGCTCACCGTCATTCCATCGGGTATCGCGGTCGGCAATTTGCAGGGTACAGGGAATTTCCTGGCGATCGGGACGTTCTCAACCGTTCCCTTCGTCAGGGATCTGACCAACACGGTCCAGTGGATTTCGACAGCGCCGGAAATCTTCCCTGTCAGCACCGATAACACCGTCGTGAATCCGGGAGCCCCGGGCGGGGTGGTTACTGCCTATGGGAACGGAAGCGCGGTGATTGTTGCCGAAGCGACGAGCCCGGACGGTACGATCCAGACCGCGACGGCAACGTTCTCCTGCCCGCTGGTACTCCCCAACCCGCCGCTGGTGGCAGGATCATGCTACGTAGGTTCGGAAGCACCGGCGCTGCTGTCGACAGTGACGGTGTATAACGAGGGCCTGAACACCACTAATTGGCTGGTAACGGCTCCTTCGGCGACGGGAACGCCGAATGTGATCCATTGCGGACCGGGTTCGGCCGCGGCCGGCCTGGGCGGCTCAGTCTGCACGGCGACTTATCCCATCAACGGTTCGGTTAAGTTGACTGCAACACAGCCGGCCGGCGCCGCAGGCACCTTTGGCGGATGGTCTTCGTCCTGCACAACGATCAACCCCAATCCTTCAACAGCCGCTGGACCCAACACGTGCACGTTGCCCGTGACAACGCTCAACCAATCTGTGGGCGCGATCTTCAACTAGGAAGCAACTGGAAACATGAGTGAGAAAGCCGCCCTTCGGGGCGGCTTTTTTGCGTTTGGGGAAGCAGAGACGCGGGCGGAGCCTGCTGGGGCCGGTTGCCGAGGGATGGGCATTTAGACTGATACAGTCTGCCTGAACGTGATGACCCACCGGTTTGGAATCCTCCGCCGCTTTCGCTTCAATCTGCCGCAGCGCATAGCCGCGGGGTTGCTGGCGCTGTTTCTGGCTCAAGGGCTTTGGATTACGGCGCACCAGACACTGACGGACCGGGATTACCAATATGCGCGGTGCGGCCGGGAGACGTGGGAGCGACCGGCGGCGCTGGCCGGATACTTTACCACCTGCGGGAATATTCATGACGGGATACTGGCCTATCGGCTGGCGGGGCTTCCGCTGACGCTGAATGTGCTGGCGGAGCGGGGGCTGGACTGGTTCCGCAAGCCCGAAGACAAGGTGTTCGAGGCCGGGGGCGAGGTGAGCGCGTGGGAGCTACGCCACCAGATGACGCACGTTTTGCTTTTGCTGCGGCTGCCATTCCTGTTTGCGGGATGCGCGCTGGGCGGATGCATCTGGTGGGTGACGCGGCGGCTCTACGGCAACCTGGGGGGCTACACGGCGCTGTCGCTTTACTGCTTTTGCCCGGCGATTTTGCAAGCCTGCCTTTCTCCCAATGCTGAAGTGCTGGCGGCGCTGGGAGTGTATGGAGGCGTATACACCTGCATCGGGGTGGCGCACGCGATGCAGGGACCGCGGCGCAAATGGCGGCCGCGCATCGTGCTTCTGACGGTGATCTTCGGCGTGGCGGCGGCCTCGCACATTGCGGCGCTGCCGGTGACGGCGCTACTGGGGCTGGCGCTGATGCTGTGGGTAGCGGAAGGGCACAGGAGCCAGGCGCTGCCGGTGGTGCTGGCAGCCGCGGCGGGGGCGCTGTTGCTGGTGTTTGCCTGCTACGGGTTTTCGCCGGACGCATTCAGTTATGTGTTCCGGTCGGCGGCTGGATTCATGTGGGTTTCGACGGAACCGGCGATGCGGTTTTTCTCCTCGCTGGGCAACGCCGGAATTACGGTAGCAGGCGGCGCCGCGCTGGCGCTCTACCTGGGGCTGCGCAAGCCGCGCTACTTCGGCAATACCGCTCCGCTGATTTGCGCATTGGTTTTGATGCTGCTGATCACGACGGGGGTTCCGGGAAGTCCGTGGGTGTGGTCGCTGCCGTTTGTGTTTACATTCGTGGGCGGCGTGTTCGCGGATGGATACGAGGGTCCGCGGAGGAAGCTGGCCCTGGCCGCGGGGGGAGCTATTGTGGTATTGCAGGTGGTGCTTTGCTGGTTGAGTTTGCCGGGGCTGTTTTAGGTGTGAATGCGCAGAGCGGGCGAAAAAATGGGTGTTGCCGGCGGCGCTGGCGGGAGTGAAAAAGCGGCAAAAATCAAGCCGCAAACGCGGCGCGCGACTTGATTGTCGGCGGGCTGCGAAAGCGGCCTGGCGAGATACCTGTAAGACATTGTAAATTAATGACTTATTTATCCGACGAAGCCTTGCTGGATGGCCGCTCGAAGGGATAAAATGAAAGCACAGCCCGCGGACCCCGGCCCCGCATTTTCCGGACCTTTTTCTGCCGCCTTCCGACGCGCTTAGAAAACCTCTATGGCAGACGACCAGAACCCCCAGCTCCCACTCGATGGCGGCGTGCCGCCCAGCAGCGGCACCAACCTGATTCCGATCAATATCGAAGAGGAGATGCGGCGCTCGTATCTCGACTACTCGATGAGCGTGATCATTGGGCGCGCGCTGCCGGACGCGCGCGATGGGTTGAAGCCGGTGCACAGGCGCGTGCTCTACGCGATGAGCGAGATGGGCCTGGAGCACAACAAGAAATACACCAAGTGCGCCAAGGTGGTGGGCCAAGCGATGGGCGTTTATCATCCGCACGGCGACTCGGCCATATACGACACGCTGGTGCGAATGGCGCAGCCGTTCACGCTGCGTTATCCGCTGGTGGACGGACAGGGAAATTTTGGATCGGTGGACGGCGACCCTCCGGCGGCGATGCGATACACGGAGTGCCGGCTGGAGCGCATGGCCGGAGAGCTGCTGGCGGACATTGAGATGGAGACGGTGGACTTTGTTCCGAACTACGACGAGTCCACGCTGGAGCCGACGGTTTTGCCCTCGCGCATTCCCAACCTGATCGTGAACGGGTCGAGCGGCATCGCGGTGGGCATGGCGACGAACATACCGCCGCACAATCTTACTGAAGTGGTGAATGCGGCCATCGCGTTGGTGATGGATCCTCATGCGGGACTGGCGGAGGTGCTGAAACACGTGCAGGGGCCGGACTTCCCCACGGGCGGATTTCTTTACGGCAAGAGCGGGATTCCGGAGGCGTACAGGACGGGACGCGGGCGGTTCATGATGCGTGCGCGGGTGGCCACGGAGAACCTGACCAAGGAGAAGCAGGCGATCATTGTCACCGAGATTCCCTACCAGGTGAACAAGTCGAAGCTGATCGAGCGCATCGCCGAGCTGGTGACGGAAAAGATCGTGGACGAGATCAGCGACGTGCGCGACGAGAGCGACCGCGACGGGATGCGAATCGTGATCGAGCTGAAGCGTGGCGCGCAGCCTGAGATCGTGTTGAATCAGCTCTACAAGCATACGCAGATGCAAGAGAGCTTCT
>Ga0182030_10005052_pt1 | contig 28054 bp, 29 predicted proteins | sample 812S3MmetaG_FD_121299 | JGI IMG/M metagenome (GOLD analysis project Ga0182030, IMG submission 121299) | Permafrost microbial communities from Stordalen Mire, Sweden - 812S3M metaG (Illumina Assembly) | ecosystem: Environmental > Terrestrial > Soil > Wetlands > Permafrost | place: Sweden... | reverse complement strand
TAACCCTTCCCTCCCAACACAGCCTCTTCCCCAACCCAGGCCAAAACATCTACTTCATCTCGCCCCCCTTCTTCGAATCCATATCCTTCACCAACCCCCTCACGCATAAAATTGCGACTATCAAGAATATAAATTTCGACAGTTCGTACACGGATGTATATATCCAAAACGCGACACTAAATGGCAAACCATATACGAAAAATTGGATCGGGCATGAGTTTTTCACTGACGGGTGGACGTTGGAACTCACGCTTGGTGCTCATGAGAGTTCCTGGGGACAAGCGGCTGGGGATATACCCCCGAGTATCGGGAGTGGTGTTGGGGCGATGAAATGGTAGGGGGGAGGGGGGGTTGTATATATAATAGGGTATCTTGATACTGAGGTAGTAAGATAGGTAGTGATAATACGATATGATTAAGAATGAGAAAGTTGTATGATGGAGTGAGACTTGGGATGAGATGTGAGGAATGGTGAGAGTGAAAAGTAGATGGGCGTTCGGGGAAGAAAGAGGGTTTGGCACAAAGTGTAAGTGATGAGAAGGAAGAATGAATGAAAGAAGTGAATTCCACAAGATGTACAACGAAGCTAAAGAACCATGACAGAGAAAGTGTGATTGGATTACAGACGTGCAACAAAAATTTGAGCACGTGGGGTAAGTGATCGAGTGAATAATGGGTTCAGATAGAAGGAGAAAGGGCTTAATTAAATGTAGAAGTGCAACAGAATCTTAGATACAGGGAAAAGGTGAGTGAATGTAAATCAGATGTGCAACGAAAATCCCATATCTCTGAAAAGGGAAGAAGGGATGCTTGTCTTAATATATAGATGAGCAATGAAATCTAATATCCTTTATTATACTATCGTTATTGTAGATGCAGATGTGCAACGAAATCTTGGGCATGGAGAGCAGGGCAGTGAATGTGAATCAGATGTGCAACGAAATTTCACGTGGCAGATATCGTACAGTGGGTACACTACCGGGCTATCCCTATCCAAGATACGTGGACAGATGTGCAGTGAAACCTTATGAACACTATCAGGTGGGTTATCTTGAATCCAGATGTGCAATGAAATTCTGGACAATATAGAAATTGGACGGTGAATATTGAGCGAGATGTGTAACAAGACATGTTCTGGTATAGTGAAAGAAGTGAATAGTGGATGAGATATGCAACGAAAATTGATGTTTCTAGAATAGGGAAGTAGACGTTTAATCTCTCACAATTTCTGGGATAATGGGTCTCTTGAAGAAGGCACAATCCGAGAATTGCAATGAACGCAGTAAAAGTTAAAACGCTCAAACAATCTTGGGAATATGCACCAGCCATTAAATTCATCACATATAAGATATATACAGCCAGACCGTAGCCCCTAACATGCGCCCATAACCATGTAATCACCAGCCACGCTATGCATTAGCTCAAAGCCTTGCCTGGTCCTCCTTCAAGCCATTGATTTTCGATTCTGAGGCATTAGCACTCTCGTAGCTCTTCGGGGCCAAAACTACATTGTATAAGAGGTTCAATTCGGCTTTCGGGTCGTCCTTTCGAGGGGTGAATTCGACAACTAGATCATCCTTCACGGCGAACACAGTGTCGCTTGTGAGGTATGGGTCGTCTGAGGGGAAGATTTGGGTCGTGACGGGCTTGTAGTCTGGGGCAGTGATCTAGAATATCCGTGTTAGCAAGTAAGATGAGCAGGGGAAGTAACGGGCTTACCATCAAATGAATATGCGCTGGTCGCATAGGATGTCTATCCAACAACTTCAACAACACACCAGCCGGTCCATCCGTAGGCAACGAATACGCTGTAGGCTTCAAACAATAAAAGTGATATTCGCCATTCGCATCACATCTGAATTTCCCTCGCAAGTTGTTATCCGTCTGGTTCTCTGGGTCTTGGAAATCGTATTTTCCGTTCGCAGACGCTTGCCAAATATCAACCACCGCACCTGGGATGCCCTTGCCGGTCACCATGTCTGTGACTTTTCCGTGCATGAGAGCGGGGTGTCCGCCTGGTGCGGGGTCTTGGATGATGGTGCCGCCGATTTCGCGGAAAGGAGCGTTGGGCGACCAGAAAGGTCCTAATATCGAGGAGGAAGTAGGGTCGGTGCCATTTTCGGTCATGATTTTGTGGGCGATTTCGTCGACGAGTCTGCGGATGGGTTAGACATGTTGATTCGGGGGCTGAGAGCACCTTACGATTCCAAGCCAAGAACATCAGATATTCTTTGGCCTTCATTTCTCTTCGAGTCACTGATTTGTCCGATGGAGTTTATGAAGTGCACGCCTGTCATCCATTCGTCTACTGAAAGTTCAACCTCTCGAGCGAAGTCGTGGAGATGTCTGATCAGTGAGCTCAGCACGAGTCTTTCTCGATCTCCAGTCTTGGGGCCAATGGTTTCGATGACATGGCTGGTGAAGTTGGGGTCGAATCTTGAAGCGGGTTTGGATGCCATTGTTAATGAGAGGTATGTGAATAGGGTGGATTAGAACAGAGAATTGTATAGGAGAAATGAATTTGAATGAAGATAATCTGGAAAGGAGCGCCAACGCCCTTTAATACCTACCTACCCTCTGTGCAAACAGTAAGCATTTCTTTATAGTACCCCTCTTAACCCGAGGACATTGAACCGCGACATGCGGGCGGCACGTCAGTCGGCTTCTAGCATCGTTCTATGTCTGCGAACATAATTCGCATACTGACGAATGAAGAATAAGCAATTATCTTCATAGGCGTCTAGAATTGCTGCCGTCATACCAAACCGTCGTGTTAAGAGTTTTGCCGTGTTCTCTCCCCGCGAATTTGTGGAGTCGGAGAACTTTGTCATTGGCGACAAGGTTGGAGCCATTCTTGTTGCGGCAACATTGGCCGGCTGCCAAACTCCCCCCCTGACTCGCATCTCGCTCTTCTAGTCGACGTCTTCTTGAATTTCCTCTCCACATCTCTTCTCCTGATTAAGCAATGGGGAGATAAAAGTGTTACGATTCTTTCTCTGTTTTCATGCTTTTGGGCAGAAGTTTCTCACCTCTGCGACCTCATTTGTCTTGTTTCTCCCCCCGTAGAATGTTACATCATTTGATGGTGGGGACTTGGACCCCACCTGGAGCTATTTTCACCTTCGAATTCGACGACGAATCTCTGAGCTTGAAATTAATTAAGAGAACTTCTATTCCTGAAGATGAGCCTATCTCGTGGATGACCTTTGACGTGGGTTGCCTTCATTGAATCGTGTTCTTTACTCATTCTGATTGTTTAGCACGCGAAGAAAAATATCTATGGAGCTGGAATGAAGAAATGGTCGAGTTATACTGTGAAAAGTCCTACAGATATCATTCATCATGCTTCACATCCAATGTTACATGACTGTCAGTCATTTCCCTCCTGATTCAGTGCTTGATTCTCATTTTCATACAGCAAAAGCTGCGAGTCCGGATACAAATACAAGGGCTATATTTGTTTTAGCAGCGAAGCAAGCCCCTTATAATGTTTATGGGAATCCATTCTATGATCATGCTGGGTTTGGGAATGTGTTTTCCATCAACCAAGACGGAGGTCTGGAAAAGAACGTGCAAAACTATGAGTATAGTCCTGAAACTGGAATTCATGGGATGGTCTTTGATCCAAAAGAGGAATATCTGTATTCTGCAGATCTCAGGGGTAATAGCATCTGGACTCACAAGAAGGATTCTCAGACGGGTCACCTGACTTTAGTCAACAGACTCAGAGCGCCAGCACCTGGCGATCACCCTCGATGGGTAGCAATACACCCAAGTGGAAGTTACCTTTATGTATTGATGGAAGCCGGAAACAGACTTGGCGTCTACGTGATTGATGAGCAGTCACATATTCCTACTTTTACTTATATCACGTATCCACTCATCCCACCAGGTATGAGTATCTTCGCTCTCTGAAATCCCTTTATTGACAGGAAGCTAGGAATCCCAAATCCAAAAATGTACCGATCAGATGTATGCACTCTTTCACATAGTGGAAAATACCTCTACGCAACTTCACGAGCCAACTCTTCGAGTCTCACCGGCTACATAGCAGCCTTCAAATTAGGCCCAGCAGGCAACATTGAAAGACAAATCTGCCTGAACCCAACGCCAACGAGCGGAGGACACTCAAATGCGGTCAGCCCTTGTGATTGGAGTGATGAATGGGTAGCTTTGACGGATGATCAAGAGGGATGGTTGGAAATCTATCGGTGGAATGAGGAGTTTCTTGGCAGAGTTGCCCATTGTGATGTCAAAGAACCTGGGTTTGGAATGAATGCTATATGGTACGATTAGTAATTATAATTCATTCAAAACCACCATCTAGCTTCAACTGCTTCAAAGTCTCACCTGCAACTTCTCCTATTCTATACACGTGATCGCTCCGAGAGGCGGATGATTTCTTATCCGCTCGAAACCGCAAGAAATACCGAACAACTCCCCGCACTAACGTCACAGCTCACGACGACATAGAAATGGCGGGGAAGAAATTGAATCCTGAGAGAGCTCTCACGGTTAATAATTCTCCCCATCATTATCATCCACGAAAGCCTCGACTATCAGGAGATTGAAAGAAATTATCGTCCCAGATCTCGAACCATTCCCCACAGCATTACAAACCCAGGATCCGCCAAGACCAAGCTTCACCATGGTTCACACTCCAGGGATTCTCTATGTGACTATGCAACCGCAGTCTTCGCTGACTGACGAGCAATTCCACGACTGGTACAACAACGAACATGGTCCAACGCGTCTCCGTCTACCGTTCATCACCAATGGCTTCCGTTACCGTGGAACTGATGTCCAAGCTGGAAAAGGTTCTGATGAAAAACCAGAATGGATGGCAATATACGATGTTGCAGACATGGAGGAGCTTACCAAAGACGCATATCTCCGACTCCGCAATCCGCCTGTCAAAAGCCAGCGTGAGGTAGATACCATGAAACAGATAAAAGTCGACCGCAAGCTCTACGATTTTATCGAATCCCGAGAATCGAAAGATTTCAAGAAATTAGAAGATGTGCAGAATGAAGGGGAGGGAAATGTTATGGTAGCAGTGGCGTTAGACCTCCAACCTGGCACGGATAATAAAGCGGAGTTGGATAAATGGTATAGGGAGGAGCACATAGATTTGTTGTCTAAGGTACCTGGGTGGCTTCACACACGACGTTATGTTACGAGCGCCATTGATCCCAATGCCGCTGTGGAGTACTTAGCGTTGCATGAGTATGCGCCAAAGAATGGGCTGGATGGATCGGAGTTTAAGGCTGCGACGACGACGAAGTGGAATGCTGAGATCATGACAAATGTGGTGAAGGAGAAAAGGAGGAGGGTTTATCAATTATATTATACGTTTGGAGCTGCGCCTAGGTATCTGGGACCGAATATTTCGTCTTGGGAGTTGTCGGATCCGCAAAGTACAAAGACGAGAATTTTGCCGACTTCGATAGGTGGAGCTGGAGCTATCGAGTCTTGGGTCACGACGAAGGATGGCGTAGAGCTTCCTTTCCGTCTCGAAGGCTCTCCAGATCTGGACGCACCGTTGATCGTACTAAGCAACTCCATACTGGTTGACTATGGTATCTGGGACGGTTTTCTCGAATTATTTTTCTCCGTGCCCGAACATAAGAAATACCGCGTTCTTCGATATCTCACACGAGGTCGCTCATCGAAATGCGGGACGGCTCCAGTTACTGTGGATGTGTTGGCATCTGACATTATCGCGTTACTCGACGCTCTGCGAGTCAAGAAGGCGGCCGCCGTGATTGGGGTGTCACTTGGTGGAGCAACGACGTTGAATATGGCCCTAAAATATCCTGAGCGAGTAGCATCATTCATAAGTTGTGACACGAGCTCTAAATCGCCTGCCGGAAATAGCAAGGTGTGGGGAGAGCGAATCGCTGTTGCAGAAAAGGAGGGTGCTTCTGCGTCTGGTGAACCGATTGTTGGGGAGGAGTTGGCAGAAATGACAACGCGACGATGGTTTGTCAAAGAGAGTTACGATGGCGGTCCCCTAGAGAAGAAGCTTGGTGAAGTGAAGAAGATGGTCAAGACAAACAGCCTAGCAGGGTTTAAGAAGAGCGTGGAAGCCCTTTTCGACTACGACTTAAAGGCGGAGATGAAAGACAGCAAAGTGAAAGGTGCATTTGTGGTCGGAAGCAGGGACGGAGTCTTACCCGGTACAATGAAGGAAATGGCGAGTGCTTATGGGGCGAACGGGGCTGCATATCAGGCCATTGAGGCAGCAGGGCATCTGCCTATGGTAGAAAAGCCGCAGGAGTTTACGGACTTCGTAGGGAAGTTCTTAAGCGCTTAAAAATAGCATGAATGACAAACATTCAAGTAACAAATTCATGGAAGCTGACACCAGTGTGTATGTTGGTAAGCCTTGGAAATTCGTTGGCTTAAGAACTTAAGCGTTTCACGAAACCTATGCAAATATGTTTGCTTGCTATGTCACTAGGGACTATTGCAGCGGGTAACTGCAATTTATCATGGCTCTGTGGTCCCGTGGCCCTTTTCCGACTCACCCTGAAGTCAAGGAACCTACCATACCCTCCGAAGTTTGCTAATTGTGACTTTGATGCATTTAGACGCTCCTTGTGGCTTCACACTCTTCTTTTGTAATTACTAGCCTTTGTTTTCTCATTTCTCCTTAAATAATTACACAGTTTTTCACCCATCTGAAATCACCTCATCACATGGATCCTCTCTCAGCAGGAGCCAGCGTTCTCGCGTTCCTTGGACTAGCAGGAAATCTTGGCAAGGGCTTGAAACTTACCTGTGACTTCTGGTCCTCTATCGAAGATGCTCCTGAAGATATTCGATTCATCGCTCATGATGTTAATCAAATCGCTGATCTTCTCGAGTACATCGAGCAAAACGAACCGGGATATTGGCACCACCAGCCCACCAAAACGGCAGTTAAAAATTGCTTCGAAGTGGTTCAAGCGGTAACTGCTTTCGTCAATGAGTTGGAGCCCGGGTTTGCGTCGTCGAATTGGAGGGTGCGAAAGTGGACTGCTATGAAAGCGGCTTCACGAGATGAGAAACTCAAGAAATTGCAGTTGCGTCTTTCCGGGACGAAGTCGTCGCTCTCCCTCAGTTTGAAAGCTTTATTAATGTTGGTAAATGATTAAATACGTTCATACAGCTTTAAAACTAACTTATTGGCAGCCAAAATATTCGCGTACAAACAGAAACTATATGTCGATCAATGGAGACCAAGAGCATCGATAACACTACCGACGTATTGAGAATTCCATCAATAGCAAACCTCAGCGCCGATATCAACCACGCAATCAAGAATGAGTTAAGCCATTTCATCAATTCCCTTGAAAATCGAGAGCTCCAATCTGGCATGATTCAACTTATTGGGCAGGCTTGGGAATATCAGCAAAATGCTCCAGTATCGATCAACGTCGCAAAAGCCACTAACATAAACAATAAACATGATCCGATAATCATCACTTGCAAATCCAATTCCCCGAAGAACACCACAACCAGTAATCGTTCGCTCAGCAAACTTAACAACGACAAAACCCTCAAAACTACAAGCGTAGCTCTACCCACTTCACGTTTGAAACCGAAATTTGGAATTATACATGCACAGCGCTTCACTAGGTCGACATCAGAACACTTGATGCAGGGTAAGTCTCAATGTACTTCAAAACGACAACAGAAACGCGTCACTACTGTTATACTTCGTCCGTCCAAATATCTCATTAATCTTGGTTTTCGATATGAAACCTCGGTCAATCTGTCTTGGTCTTTGACCGGATGGAATTTGCAGGCGACTCGAATTATCCCTTCCGATTCCGATATTTTCAAATTCTGTAAGCAGGGCAACTTGGAAGGTGTCAGATTCCTGTTGGATCGTGGACTTGCATCAACTCGAGATGTGGACGAGAACGGCTCTTCGCCTCTTCACGTATGTAATTACCCAATCCTTTCGCTGTCAGTAGATCTGATGAGGCCAATTAGTATGCTGCCGAAGCATTCCAAGTAGATATTTGCCAAATCTTAATCGATGCTAAATCTCCTGCCAACTCTAATAGATCTGGTTTGTAAGTCGCTCAACGTGGGCCACACAATCTAGGAATCGCTTACTCATTAAAATTTTAGTACCCCTTGTACCAAAGCTTTCTATGGGGATCGTCTCATTCCGTCCAATTCAACAAGTTCGACTCTCAAACATCAAACTGCCACTCAAAGACTTTTACTTTCCAAACGACCAGAAGAGCAGGAGGGAATGCTGGGATTCCTCATCAGAAACTATTTTGTGGTGCGGGCTTGGCCAAACTGTGACATTAGTACCTCGCACGTTGCTTTGTTAAGAGCTTCCAAGGTTTTTCAACCAGATATTGAATACCTAGCAGAAACTTTTGAGTCTTTAGACTTTGCTCGACACCTGTGGAAGAAAAGTCTGGACTGGGAAGTGACAGGTCCATCGAATATTCGAGACGAATATGATAAAACCCTTGATACCTATCTACGCGATCAATTGGGGATATCCTTCTGTAGCGCACTCATATGTTATGGCAAACAAACCCGCAGAGGATATTTGCTCTCTCATCAACGCAGGTGCTGAGTTGCATGGTGCTACTAGGGTTATATATCCATACAGATTTTGGGTTCAATTGGAACTGGAAGTCTATAAAGCCATCTGTGATTTTCGAGAGACCCCAACCTCAGTCTCCATGTTTTCCTCCGATAGTTTCGAATCCTGGAGAAAAGGCTTAGCTCTGTCAGAAATAGACATCGAGCAGTTCGTGGAGGATGAGCTGTGGCAATATACTGAGGGCAAGCTTACAAGTATGCCTCTCCGTGAAGCAGGATGGACCAAGGAGACATTACTTTTGCTGCTTCGGTGCAACTTTGTTGCAAGTAGCTGTAAGAGGGTTTGTTCGTTATGCCCTAAATGCAAGTGCAAAAGATCTTGCATTCACTGCTCTAGAGAACCGGGACATTTGAAACAGCCACGATGGTTACAATTCTTGGGTTTGATGAAACGGAATGAACGGGTTCTCGTGAGACATAAAGGCAATAAAGGTAAGGGGTTGAAAGATTCTGGATCAGTGGAAAGCGAGAGCAAGGATCAGTTCATTCCATCGCTACCGAAAACATTTTGCGCTCCAGGGCACAAAGGGTGCTATATTTGCGAGAAATGTTGGTTGGAGAAGTTAGGATTTACTAACCATATTATTTTGACGCGGGATCTTGATCCTGATGTTCAAATAGTGGATGTAACTGACTTAGAAGAAGATTAAGGGGAAACCTGCCAGGCATAAAACTTCATAGCACTTAATGCCGGAAACGAGCCAAAACCTGAAAGCATTATTAATCTCTCCACTTCCAATACTAGCCCATACTTAAGAGAATCCAAAGAACCAGAGCCTCCACCAAATAAGGCTTCTAAATATGGTGCGTGTAAGGTAACGTACGGAAAATTACGCCTTTTTACTAAGCAGCCTTCTGTACAATTGTTTTGTTACAACGATGGACTCTAGGCCCTGAGCGATCTGCCCATTACAAGATCGAAATATTATATGACTAAATGGTTCATGCTCGATCTCTAACATTTTCAGTTAAACTGTGGTATACCACCTTCGGAAATCGTAAGTGGACAGAGTGAATCATATCACCTATGTTTAAATAAATACTCCTTCGACTTCAGTGATCATTTCTCCTCATCCTCCGAAAAACTTCTGTTATGGGATTATTTCACTCATCGCGACTCCCACTATTTCGAAAACTCGCACCTTCCTCACAAAGAAACAATACCATGAGTGAAGACAGCCTAGACTTCGGTCCAGCATCTGACATTATTTCGTCTCTTACCACCAAGAATATCATTGATTCTGAACCAGAGCTTCTACGACCTCATATCACTCTATTGAAGACAGTATGAAATCTCCACCAGCTTCTTATATCGCCCCGCATGATGCTTCCGAAGCTGCTATCAACTCAGTGTCTAATGCCAACTCCATCGTTCTAATCCCAGCACCAACCCCCATTATCCCACGATCCGGGCTCGGACGCCTCCTGAAGGAACAAAAGAGATTCGACCTGTTTCCTTCCCTTCCCAAAGAACTCCGTCTCAAAATCTGGTGCTTTTCCTTCCTTCGCCCCCATGGTTTCCACATAACCTACGACACCACAGGCCCTGTTTCCCCCGATAACTATTATCTAGGCAACGAACCTAGAGGCTACTAGCAAATCGTCAATCCTCTCTTTTCCAGCCACATCCCCACCCTCTCAACCTGCCGTGAATCACGCTCTGAATTCCTCACCAACAGCAGCTACGGACGCCTCAACATCCATCGAGAAATCACGGAAAGGATGTGGTTCAATCCAGCGACTGACACAATATTCTTCAACACCACCGCCACATCTTCTGATCACGAATACGACAAGCACGCTCTTCCCCCAAAGGACTTCCCTTTGATGTTCGATGTGGCGGAGAGAGTGAGGTGGTTAGCAATTGATTGGGGTTTTTGGAAGGAATGGAATTTCAGCGAGGGTTGTGAGAGTGTGGCAACGTGTGATGTGTGCGCTGGATCTGATTCTGCGCATCTTGATTGGCAGAAAGCAATTTATCGTTGGTTTTTCAGAGTGGAGAGGCTGCAGATGGTGGTCAATGGAGGAATACTAGATGTTCATGAGCCACATGAGATATCATTCGATGGAGAGCCGGGTGAATTCCAGCTTTTGTGGGATGAGTATAAGGAGCAGGCGGAGCATGATTTGAATATGGCGAAAAGCTGGGTTGGTGAGCGTGATCAGAGGACAAGCCCGATTGAGGTAGTAATTGTGCGTGCTATCGAGGGGGGAAAGATGTGAATTGCATTGGAGTCTATTTTCCATTCATTGAGCTGTTTCCTTATGCTTTCGTCGGGCTTTTGGCAGGACCTCTATTCTTTTGTAACAGCCTTACAAGCCTCCTTTACCTTTTTATAGTTTAGACCTTCATCGTTCATGGAATTCTTCAAACGAATCCCTGTCTGTCAATCTTGCGGCTCAAAAATCTTATCTCGCATAGGAATTTTGGATATTTCGGATCCTTTACCACTGTGCTAGATTAATCCTCCCCAAATACATATACAGAGAGAAGTTCTACCCATCCATCTTCCCATTTCTTCCCCCTCACGCCCACAAAACCTCCCTAAACAAACATAACGCATAATGATTATGCATTCACTCTATCAAGACTCTCCTAACCCACGGAAAATATCTCTTATCAACCTTCGGATTACAACTCATACTTGAATACTCGGCTTCACACCATCATCTTCCTCGCCAGCCGCCTCCTTCTGACTGACGCGAAACACCTCAAATCGATGCATCCCGGCAAAAGGCCTTCTATTATCTCCATACTACACTTCCACGAAACTTGGTTTCTCTTTATGTGAGACGGGCAAGTCGGTGGATTCCCGTCCTGAGTTACCCCGCTTCAACCGAAATGGAGGAGACATGGTCCGTCAACTCACAGCACACATTGAATGTAGCTATTCTCTCTTCTTTTGAATGTTAGATTTGTTGTTTTAAAACGCTAAAGATACGGTGAAGATTGAAGGATTTAGAGCTTAAGTTATGTTCCAAGGCGTTTCACGTACGGGTGCATTTCACGCTATTTTTAGCAATGACAAAACCTGGTGGGTATTCTTGTCATGTTGATTTCGCAAAGGAGTATATTGTAGAGATTGAGTTGAGATAAAATTAATTGCATTATGTTTAAAAGGGATATATTGAGCAGGAGTACTTAACCTCGATTTGCCAGCAAATCTTGATTTCTCCAACATTTAATACGAAAGGAGAACTTATATAGTCGAACAATGGCGCCAAATATCTTTCCCTTCATCACTTTCTTCTTCACTGTCATAAAATTGCATATCAGGTATGAAAGGCATCTCCCCCAGCAAGTCTAACGTGTAATTAGCGTTGCAAAGCGGACAGTAATTTGAACTCGGAACCAGAAACCACTTCGCGACACATCCCTCACCAAAGATATGTCCACAAGGTATTTGAACAGGAAGATGTGGCTCACCATCTGCATCCAAGTGTGTAAACTCTTCTCGGCAGATATTGCAGTTGCGTTCATCTGCGGGAAGATTGCCCGTGTTAAGATGTGTGAGTAGACCTGTGATGGCAACTCGTCGCTCGACGTTGTCTTCTTCGTCATAGTCCCTGCTGTATAGTGGAGCATCTCTCATGAGACCGAGAGTCGCATCTTCACGCATACGCCGCACCGATCGCTCGGATGCTGGACCTGCATTGAGACGTGCTTGGAGCTCTGCGAAAACCTCGGTGAGTTCTGGTGTTCCGATGTTGTTTGCGTTTTGGACGGGCCTGAGAAATTCTGGAGTTCTGAGATAGACTGCTCGAAATCGTTCGTATGTCACGTGTTCTTGGATTGTTGGGCGTCGAGGAATGTCTTCGTAGGCCAGCAGGTTGAGGGCTCCTCGGAGTCGTTGGAGAATTTGACCTAAGCGTTGGGCTTGGGCTTGAGAGATCTGCGTGACCGGCACGCTGACCAGCCATTCTGCTTCTTCGACGATGGAACGATAATCCATTTCTATATGTTTGAAAGGTTGAGATTGGAATATGAGTGTACAGGTGATAATTGGACAAGAGTATGAAAGTGGAATAGGTAATTGAAGAGCTGAAGTCCGCTGGAAGGTCTTCTGCTTTTGTAGAACAGACTCCATTGTTCAAGAACAATGGCATGTGGGAAACGATGCCTCTTTATTAGCACACAAAGGTCTTGCGTATATTTGACTTGTTGAAATCTGTTCTTTTAGCGTCAAAGGGAGATTTCTTTATCTTTCGACTTATACAAACAATGGATCGCCCATATTCTTTGTAGTTTTCGATATCGAAGGCACTAGCAGAAATTTATACTATTTTCACGATCTTTGTCGCACGACGTCCATCAGATTCAAGCTCCTCGATGCCGTTCTAGAAGATAATCTGAGACATGTGGGAAACAATAGTCTCAGATACGTCGCGGAGAGTAACTTTTCATAGAGAATCAAAGACGAGAAGAGCGAGGGTATTTTTACATTTCCCTTGCTGCACTACGCCTAACGCCCGAAATCATTGAGGCTGAGTCACAAAATGGATGTTGGGAGCATGGAATTGGTTACTATGAAGTCCAATACAGCTATGTGCGGTCTAGCTATGAACCTGAGGCTTGGATAAACGGATGAGAGCAAGGAGCTTGCAGAAAGAGGGCTCGTCTCTGAATTATCATAGATGAATATCGAGAACGAAAGATGGAAGGACCTTGAGATGACCGTTGAATTCAAAACTGTCGAATTCAAAGAGACTGATTTATATTTACCAACTAAGCAGTCTTCGACATATGTAAAGTTAACGCCTCGAGGATTCGTAGAATTACAAACCCAGGTATGCGAAGACCATTTTCATTATGCCAAAATATACTCTTCTGCAGCTACTCTTCTGGCTCATTGACGGATCCGCATATACATGAGGCATCTATGATCTGCTAGCTCAACATATAGAGTTCGAACATGCTGAAGCATGCGCCAACAGCAATACAGATCCGTATATTGTAATGTATTACCATTGAAAGCGGTTCTTATATCATACTGCCGGCAAGAGGTTGGAAGCTTTGAGCTAAGCGCCCGCTTGTGAATGCCTCGTCGGCAGCCTCAAATACTAGTAGGCTGAAACATGCATCTGCTCAGCCTCAACCGTACAGCCACGGAATAATGTTTAGCATATCTGACGTGTTCACCTCCAAAAGGCTATGTTCACTTTCTTTTCTAGCTTTTCTTCATAAGACACCCTGCGTGCCGAGAAAATCAATAGGTATTATGGATTAATTTTCTCTTTCTTGTGCATCGTATTCAGTAAGTAAGCTTGCCGCTCTTGCTCAGGCGCTAATCACCCTCGGCTTAGTCAACTCGCCTGAGCAACCTGGGCAACCTGGGCAGCTCACCTGAGTATGCATAATCATCCTGAGCAAGATTTACCACATTGTCACGAGTTTTGACTTCTCACTTTTTATTTATTTACTCTTCATCTAACCTCTATTCTCTCCTATTATTTAGTTTTAACGACGGGCATATCTTTTTGTGAAAAGAGGTGCGGGGTTCCAATGGCCTATTAGATCCTCGTGAGGAATATAAAAGGTTAAGCGAATAAGCCATTAACGACAGAAATATAGTGTCGCACGAGCTCCTAGTTTAGGAGGGGGTAGTATTATAGGACCACGCGCTTTGACATTATGTGACCTTGATTAAATTTTTCAAAACGCAAGGAACTCGTAACACGCGCTCCGCAAGCCGAGGCTCTAAAACTTATAATAGAAACACGTGATATTAAAAGCTCGCTATGTGCTAAATCATTTAACACAAATCATGCATGGTATAATTAAATATAATATATTCTTTAATTAACTTATAATAGCTCTTTATTAATGTTAACAGCTTTCCCTTATTAATTACTCGTATTATGTCCTGCTCAAATGTCGTCTTAACACGTGGTTATTGTTTAGTCAAGGCAGCAAATAAATATAATACTTGGTACAAAGCAGATAATCAGACTGGTCTGGTTAGCATCCACTTTATGCACAGCAAGTTCGGAATAGACAGAACAAAAAGTTGGAGTTGGCAGAAATGACTCTGAATCAAGATATGGGGTCAGAAGATCAGATGTCGAAGAGATTATTCATAAGGGTCTAACTGAGGGCTATACCGCTGTCTAGCATGAAGCTAACTGTCCGTTGAATCTTCGATCCCTTTTGTATACCCGATAGTAAAAGATTCGGGAAATGAGCAATAATGTAACACTTGAAGGGCAGCATCAAGGTTGAGATCACGTGAACACCACCGAGCTGCAGACAGAAGAAGGGGGATCAGCTCGACTCTGCTTCCGGACATCTTGGCCGAAGTAGGTTCTAGATCAAGAAGTTGGTGGGTGTTTAGATACCGTACTGCGTAATCTGCGACAACGATTCCATGAGTATCGCGACTCAGGGATCGGTCCGTCTTATTCAAGAATAAGCCACTTATTTGATAAATATACGTGAAAGAGTTGGTTCACAAAACGACTGGCTAATCCATGAATGCACTGTCTCTGTAATAAAACACCTTGGTAATACACTACGCATAATCGCCAGATTTTCGGCATGCGCTGGACCACGTGACACTACTACAATAACTACCAGTAGTTGATGCTGTTAAAATGATGTATTCGAGAGCACCGCAATAGGCATTAAATTGGTTGATTAATTGTAAGGACATAGACTCCTGAAAATGCAGAGTTTTACCTCCCAGTCACTAGCGCGCAAAATCACGTGCCAAACCCGCCATTTTAACAGAATCGCTCCTTTTGAGCACGGACGAAATGTTTCCGATTTTTCCCTATTCCTAACATTAGTCCTGTGGCGGACGGCAAATAAGGTGTCCTAGCCCGATACTATGTGAATGTAATATCTCTGCCAGTTTGCTCACGAGCAGGCATCACTTCCTACGGGAGTAGTTTGTGGAGGTACGCAGCCGCCTTGATATTTTGTATCTAGCTGAGGTGAAGGACAGATGGCTTTTGGAATATGAGGCAAGCGAGGCCGCATTTCTGCGTGATTAGCTATAATTGTCGAATATTGAAGCAGCAGGGTGGGTCAGAGGCAAGAGTAGATTGCATATAAAATTCAACGCCTGAACGTACGAACGATAGTGAGAAAGAACTTGGGAGCAAGCAAAGAAAGAGTTAGACGGATCCATAATATCCTTAGACCACCCACACTTCAACTGAGAAACAATCATCGAAGTCCTCAATTCTCTTCTTGGGAGGCCAAAACAGAAAGTCAAATGGTTGCAAACTCGTGCTGCTGTTAGATTAAGAAACTTAGCTATCTAACTGAGCCAACTGCCGTCGTTCGTTTAGCTCTTGGCTGCGCCGTTCCGTCCGATACCAGAAGTAGGCAACACTCAAAGTGATCAAGGTTAATGGTAGGGTTACCTGCAGCCATCTGTATAGAGCAACATTGGAGAACGATGAACCCCCATTTTGATTCTGGTACTTGACGATATCTGTGCTGAAGAAAGTCTACGTATATTTAATCGAAGTGTATTGAGCTTCCGAGGATGAGTGGGTAGCTTACCGATACAAATGTTGCTGGAAGATAGATCAGAGTGACGACAGTTATGATTCGCATTGCAACTGCGTCTTGTCGACTCAACACTCCCAGTTCCAGCGTGCTCCGGGTTAGTGCGTGCATACTTCGTGTCAATGCTGCGGCTTCACTCTGATGGATCTCCTGAATCTGAGGAGGTTTAGTAATTTGCACATTGGGGAGAGTGTTGAATACAAGGGGATATTCTTTACGTACTTCATTCTTCTTGTTAGCTATAACACGAAGAAGGCGGTTGATGCTAGAGATGTGTGTTCCGCATTCTGTTATTGTGCTGACTAAGTTGGTCGTGAATGCTGAGACATCCTCACCACTAAATTCCCTCAACTGAAAGTGATGGCTTTCCATCAAGTCGCGGTAGAATTTTAGGAGCGCCGTAAGCACCTCGGTGTTCGATTCTAGAGTTACGATTGCCTCTCGGGCCTTCTCTTCCAACCAACGAAGAGATTCCAAATTGAATGAGGGTGGTCGGCTTGTGAGTCGGGGTGCAAGTTCTGCAAGTTGGTGCTTTTGCAAGGAGCCTATTAGCACCACTTCCCATTCAATAAAGAATTTACACGTTGGGTATGACTAACAGATTTTTCTTCTTCTTCTTCCATCCACCGGATGTACCGATACCAATTTTCTGTAGCCCATTGAATGCACACAGAGTGAACTGCAAGGCTAGATTTGAAGCACTCTGTTAGACTTTGAAAGGCTCTATCTTCGGGCCTACCATTCGCACTCGTCAAATCTTGAATACGATCTTTTATCGCTAGATTACTTGCTGTCATGATCCACAGCGTTGTCCCTTCGACAACGTCAAACTGATGGTGGACGGCCATCTGGTGTTGCTCCCACAGATCCGTGAGAGCACCTCTGGAATCAGGATTGATTGACTTGAGGGCGTAGCACATCTGATATTGTTGTCCGCTTCTCCGTATGCCCGGAATTTTGGGCCAGCTTGGATTGTCTCCAAGCAAGACCTGGCTCCGAAAGCCAATGAGCCCTAGATCGCGAATTCTAGGGTTGTTGCGTGGCCCAAAGAGGGCAACGAATTCCACATAGCTAGGCATGACCTGATGATAGCTCAAAATCCTAACGAACATTTCCCGCGTGATCAGGACAGGAGGGCTCAGTGAATTGACCTGGGAGAGAGAGCTGAATTTGAAATTAGCACGGCCAGAAAAAGATGTTGGAAATTTGCTGTTTGCTGCGCAGCTTACATGAAGCGGACTTTTGGATCCACTTTGGTTATCAATGACCCTGTAGGCAAGTTTGTAGCTGGATCAATGGTGGACAGATCCCCTAGCAGTTCCTTCAATGCTTTGTCGTCAAGGATATTCTGTTTATGACAAACGTCTACTTATGTCAAAATTCGAGTCCATTATGGCCCAAAAGATAGTCTTACCTCCCCTATCGCCTGTGAATTCTCGAAATGGCACCTTCACATAATTGACGCCTCTCGCGAGGAAAAGCGCTTCATTTACGTCGAGCTGAGTTGCATATTCCTTCAAGGCGCTGGTGCTGGTCGTCGTATAGATGAGATTAGTAGGGTAAGCTTCGAAATTCATGTATGAATGCCGAAAAGCGTCTGGAACTTGTACTAGGCTCCCCATCGCCAAGATGTTAGAAATGCGGCAAATTAGCGGTTGGGCAGTTCCAAAAGCAATACAGTATTATGATTTGCTCCTCGATAACAGCGACTACCGTAATCGATGGGTAAGCGGTGGATGTAATATCTTTGCGTGATTAGATCAAGAGAAGGAGCTTCTTCCTCTAGGAGAGTCGCAATGTGATTCCTCACCGTGTTATTAGTTGTGATGTTCAGCTAAAAGCACGATTATATAAGCAAAAGCTGCATCTATTGGCTAAGTTAAGGATTTCCTGGCCATGTGACCTGGAGAAATCTAGAGCCGACTCGAGCGAAAAACACCAAAATCATTAAAATGCCTTGCATCGTAGTTTTAACTCAAAATCCGAACTGTAAAACAAACTAAATTTTTAATTTTTCGTGTTCTGGCGCTACCCATGCGAGCAGGGCCCTACATAAGGCGCGAGCACCTCCTCTTTGCTACTAGATAAGAGAGAAGATCAGCCATAAGGAATCATCCGGCACAAAATACTTACAATTTCGCGGAGCACATGCAAGCACTTATCCCTTACAGAAACTCATTTAAAAACGCCTCATAAAATCGTACGACCGCAGTTACTGGCCTACTAAACAAACTTTTACACACACGACAACAACAAAATGGTATTATTCGGTAAATTATAAAGCTGAGTTACTAATCACGTGCTATTTAACAAGTGGGATCCAAAATCAGCTCCGGTAGAAGCCCTGCGAAGGAGCCGAAATGGATTACTAGGCAAAGCTCGATTAGAAAACTATAGCTGGGGTACACAAGAGCCTAAAATGGGCTCTATATTCTAGTGCGCAGGCGTGCTCAGGCTCTGCTCAGGCTCTGCTCAGGCATGCATAGGATTAGCTTAGGTATGCTCACCCTCAGCTCAGGTTAAAGCAGCAGTTGCTCACGTCCTTAAACTAAAACGGAACCAGCGACAAGGAAAATTAATCCTGAGTCTAGTGGTATTTTGACTTTGAACATCTCAAAATCTATCCACACGTAGATATCTCCTATATTTTTATATATATTGTGTTCTATATTTATATCTAAAAACTCTAACCCCCCAACCGCTCCCTGAAAGAAAATTATGTTGGTGTTGTCGCCCTTGTGCCCAAATTGCAGCGAACACCAATACCGGCAGGTCAGCGCCAATATCTTACACCATATTTACACAGCTCTTTGTTAACAATTACAGTTTCCTTCTATATATTAGAATTCGAAATCGGCTTCACACGTAAATAATTAATTATACTTTTATACTTTAGTTAAATCCTCAAAAAAAGAAACGTTTTGTTTCTAAATTTCTACAAGCTCACTGAATAGTGATAATGCGGGGCTTCGTTGTGTTGAAAACTGACAGGAGTCTATCCTGATCTTTCCAGAACCTTTCGACCTTACATACTCCAACGCGGGAGTAGGTATCGGGTTTTCCTCGCACCCTCTTTAACAACATCCCGTAGTCGTTATCATCAAAATCATTAAGGCTCAGCAGCATCCAAACTCGGTATACGATCTTTCCGGGACTGTTCCAGCACACAAAATCATCATTAGGGGCATCCAGAATAACAAAACAATAGGGATCTTCAAATGGATATCTATCATCTTCTTCCTTTTTAGCCAAGTAAGGCTGTAAGCTTTCCTTGTCTCGCTTAAGGAAGAACCAAGCGATTTTACATTCAATCACCATGAACCCGGATTTTGCGTCTCCGTAGGGTATAATCGGGATTCGTTGTATGACTTCTGTCTCAATGATGCCTTGGAGAATGTTGAACTCAAACTTGATCGGATGGTCGCTATTAACACTCGCCCAGGACCACGATGGAGCACGAAACGTCTTCGGCCGGTGGTTACCAGATGTAGACTTATAATACCACATGCACATAGAACTAAGACTATGTCGCCATAAGCCAGCCAAATAGACCGGACTTCTCCAAGAGGCATAACGCTCAGCCACTGCAGCAATAGCTAAGAGCTTATCGTCGTCGAAGGTGAGTTGCCGTTCAGTATATTGCTCCACAATAGTGCGCCAAATATTCTTAATGACGATGCTGCCATGAAACAGTGCAGCACCTCTTGCGATAAAGCTGATATTAATATTTTCTGGGTATTGTAGTTCGGAATCGCGATATGAGCAAGAAAGACAAGACCATCTAAGTGTCTTTGTGCCATACGCAAGTGTTCGTGGCGAGAGTAATCTCTCTTGCAATGACCATCCTCTTATATCTAGGGGACTCACATCTTCGTTTTTGTTTAAATCATGTAGCAATATATGGCCTGTTGTTCCACTTTCGTCCAGACATCTCAGTTGAATCGGTGGTCTGATCCAGGCTTTGGACAGGTTCCGGGGACGCAAAAAGCCTTCTGATACAGCGCCGGCAGCAGCAGCCACCAAAGTTACCACAGATTGCTCATAAATCTTCGCCATATTTGCTATCTCTTTCTGTATATCTGTTGGGTCGTCTTGGATTATACACAAGCTGTCAATCCAAAGATAGCAAATATCAAGGTTCTTAGCAACCAAGATTGCATCAATGATTGTTCGTGGTAAATCCGATATCTGTATCGTCCTCCTGCCATCTCGAAAGTTGGTCGATGTAGTTTTGATTCCCTGAGGCCCACCCCAGCAGTAGCTGAGACTGCACCAAGGCACATACCTAAAGCCCTTCGTTTCTACAATTTGGAGTGAAGTGGTATCGAGTTCGGGAATACAAACTAGCCTGGCCGGTACGAAAGTTTTAGGCAAAGGTTCACAACTCTCGTGGAGATTAGGGGTGCCTTCTGGTATGGCCCGGGAGGAGTGCTGATGGCATTGTTCAAGCCACTCTCTCGCTGTTCTGAACGCTTCATCTGTAGCAGGTGACAACCTCCAGATTCGATGTTCGCGGAGCCATAAAGGCACTTTCAAGTCTTCACCAGTGCCCAGAGCGTAAGTCCCTGAGAGCTGATTCCATCTACTCCCTGGTTCACCTCCGAAAAGGTAAGCATTCCATGCGCGCTTTTGTTTGTATGTTCCTTCTCCTAGTCTCTCGCCGCGGATGTCATCATAAATGTGCAAAAAAAGCCCCTTGTCAAGCGTCTCCACCGCACTCTTGTTTTCAAATTCCTCTAGCCATTTATCGAAAAGTAGACAGCCATTTCGCGCTGCACTGAGCATTGAGCTAGAGCTTAATCCAGTTATAGGGGCATAGACGGGTCTCCGTTTTCCGCCGCTGGGGCGTTGGTATACATCTGGAAGCCTGACAAGAAGCTTAACACAGTATTCACAGGAATGAAAGACAATAGGCTGTACTCCGGAGGCTTCAGTTGCTAACTGCTTTAGATGATGGCGAAGCGTAGGGGGAGGAGGTGGTTCCACCATCGCAAGGTATGGGAGAGCGACGCAGAACCCCGCTGAGGGTGAGATCTTCAATCCCGTTCTTGATAACAGTGGCGCCCAATAAAGGGAGGGGGGTGACGTTGTAAATGAAGATGGAGTATCATGTTCTGATGGTGGGGTGTCAAATCGAGCTGGCCACTCACTATGGGCTAGCGTACAGAGGGAAAAGTGGGCCATCCATCTTTAAATGATCAATTCTTTAGGTGTTAAGCCGATTTCGAATTCTACTATACTGTACGCCGAGAGTATGACAAAGACTAATTCTAACACACAGTGATTGTTCGCGATGTTTACGTCGGCCTGCCTTTAAAGATTCATTTGAACTGAAAAATAAAACTTTTGATTTTCTTTTGGGCAGCAATCTCTTCTCTGCAGCCAGCACTTAGGGCATCCGTGCCACTGGTGCTCTTTATGGCTTTGGATGGGATGATCAATAACAAACTAAGACCGCGGGATATTTCTTATTGGAGATCATATCCTATTAGATAAATGACCAAATAGTAATAAGTAACTGACTATAACTCCAAATACTTGTGTTGGAAAAACTTGAGACCCTTGAACAATAGATTTGTCTCGGCACATAGGGTGTCTCGCTACGTAAGGAGGGACGCTAAAGTCTATGTTTAGATGACGGTAATATAACCCTTGAAACTGAAGTTAAATACCTAACGAGGTAAACTGAAGGTCACTTTTCAGGAGATGCTTTGGCGAGCTGCCCACTGATTCGCAGCTGGCCTAAAGGATGTAAGACCTCAAAAAGAACATCGATACCTCCCAAATTACGACTCCAAACTCCTAAAATTCAATTCAATCCTGAAGGTTGAAAAACCAAGCAATGGCATCCCCAGAAGCGCCTCAAGATTCTCAAACACTACTTCTCCCAGATGGGCGCACACTAGGCTACGCGGTCTACGGTTCCCCGCCATCCCCCACCACACCCACCTTTTTCTACTTCCACGGTTTCCCTGGCTCACGTTTCGAAGGTCGCATTTTCCTCGACAGCTCCCTTGCCCCCAAAATAACAGCACGATGCATCTGCCCCGACCGCCCGGGCCACGGCCTCTCCACACTGCAACAACCGCGCCGCGTCCTCGATTACCCGGCCGACATCCTAGCGCTCGCCGATCACCTCCAGATCGACCAATTTTACGTGCTAGGAGCATCCGGTGGGGCGCCATATGCCTTGGCATGCGCGAAGGAGATACCAAGGAGTAGATTGTTGGGCACAGCTGTGGTATCAGGCGCGTATCCTGGAAGTAGGAAAGGGTCGCTCTTTGCATTGCGAGCGTTGTTGTTTGCGGGATACTGGGCCCCTACGGCTCTCATGGCCAAGGCCCTCGATTCGATGTTTGGCAAAGCTGCACGGGATCCCGATCCCAAGGTTATGGAGGACTTGTTTGACAAGGAAATGAAGGGGAGGCCGGGACCGGATTTGAAATGTTTGGAGAATAAGGAGTTGAAGGCTGTGGTGGTGAAAAGTATGAGTGGGGCCTTTGTGGGAGGGGGAATGGGACCAGCGTGGGATTTGAGATTGGTTAGTGACTGGGGATTTGGGCTTGAGGAGGTGGATGGGAGGGATGTGACGTTATGGCATGGGAAAGCGGATGTTAATTGTCCTGTTTCGATGGCAGAAGAGGCGGGGAAGCTGATCAAGGGGTGTGAGTTGAAGGTCTTTGAAGAAGAGACTCATATGAGTTTGCCTTTCAACCATGTGGAAGAGATTTTGAGAGGATTGCTACGGCTTTGAAGTAGTGTGAGAGATTTATTCTGTTTACGTTTTGAATATCCCCTGTTTAACTATTCTGTTTGGAAAATTCAAAAATTTTAAAGCCCTAATTTCTTATATAAAATGAGACCAGATGGTCCTTGAGATAATCAATGTATCGTACCTGGATTCGCGGCGGGATCTAGCCGGGTCCGAGCCTACTGCCCAGACGTGCCATTGAGGGGTGGGAGATAGGGCCACGAGATTTATTGTGAGTTTTGCTTTCATCCCCCACGGAGCATTCATTGTGCCAAAACCCACCTTTCCAAAATCTCTGGGAAATTAATCACTAATCAATAAAAACAAGCCAATTCTCCGATGAAAGTATTGTCGTTGTTGTCATTCTGACCCCATCAAGCACGAGGGTAACGACAACAAAAGCTTCGAAGAAGGAACACAGTTCTTCCGATGCCCAGGGTGGGATGAAAAAGACGAAGAGAGCTCTCGGTGTGGCTTTAATGCTCACCCTTTCCGCGATGTGCCCTGGACCAAGGTGCTGAGGTGCTGGACATGCGAATTTATCTTATCTGGGTCTATATTTCACTATAACTTACTCGCCCACATCTTGTAGTATTAGAAGTCTCGCGAATAAATGTAAATCATAGCTCCCCTAAACACCTTTAAAAATTCCCGCACAAACCACATCAAACCCTTACCCCATGATATAACGTCAACCCATCGCCGCCGCCTGCCTTATCCCCATACTCCCCTCAATATACTCCAACTGTTTAAAAATATACCTCTTCTGCTCCACACTTAACGTCTTAACCATCAACGCCAGTCTCAGTGGCCAAATGGACGTATACCCCGCAATGGCCTTCGTGCCCACCGCACCAGGTCCATGCTGCGGCGTCCACCCACCCGCATCTACTTTACTGAGCGTAAATGGTATACTGGCGCATATATCATCCGTCATGATATCCACATCGCTGAAAATCTTTGCAGTCAATAAAGTCATCTCCGGTACCCTTCCCTCTAACTCTGGATACAGGCTTACGCGCGCAGCGAGCTTTGCGAGGGTTTGGAGGAGCACGACACGCGCGAAGCGGTATACGTTCCAGAAGCCGCTGACCCAGATGTCTTGGTAGTGAGAGATTTTCTCTGGGAGCGGGATACCGGAGATGTTTTTTCCTTGGGCGAGGAGGGCGGTGCGGTCGATGGTGCCGTAGGCGTAGGGGTGGGAGGCCGTGTCTCGCCAGGTTTCGAAGGCATGGTCTTCGGTGCAGAAGAGATCAATTAGTTGGCGAAGTTGAACGCCGCTGGGGTCGAGGGAGGGATCTTCGGCGAGGAGCGTGTCGGCTAGGGGAATGAGTTTGGCGATGCGGATGGAGGCGAGTCCGACTTGTGCCCACTGGGTGAAGTTAGACTTTTCTTTGTCATAGGTAGGCTGAGATGAATGCACTTTCATAGGAGGCGAGATATGCTCCTTTAGATTTCGAAGGGAGCGTGGTGCAATAACTTACATGAGCATTATGATCGACCGCATTTGCCCACATATCACTTTCAATTCCGGGACTACACCTCCGAAGAAGATTTTTGAAAATCTTTGAATTGATTAGAGCTCCACTGTGCTAGGATCTTCGAGATACTCACAACCACACCATGAGCTGCACGAGAGATTCCTGCAGCTCGTTCGACTGTGAACTGCTCGGCAGTACCCCGCAGCCCGAGTAACATACCAAGAGCATCGGCATGAGTGCCCCATTGGTTGATCATTGGCTTATCTCCACTTATCATCTAGCAACTGTCAGAATTAAGGTTAAATCTTGGAGGGACAAAGCACTATACCTCATACATATTACAGAAAAATACCCCTGCCAATGTCCCATCGCTTCTTACTTGCTCTGGGGTGGAGAGTGCTTTCTTGAGTAGTACGAGTGCCTTGCCATAGGACTTTCTAGCACTAATCAGCAAATCAGTCGAACGTACTTGATTACTAAAGCTAGCAAGAGATACGGCCGAGACTGCATGAGTAAGAATCTCGTCTGTCGCTTCGCTATAGATTTTTGGGAGGTGATTGAGATATCCGGGGCTAATGGCAACTTCATTCGACTTGAGCACATAGTCACTGAAGAAGCGACATAAGGCTGGGTCCTTCCAATGAGTGCTCATCGACATACACAATGGTGGGGTGTCATTCCAATTGACACTCGCCCCAGGGGCCTGGTGATAAGCTCCCCGTCGCTGTGCCTCAATCTCACGGGAAGATGTACCGGCACCGCTATCTTGGGAAAAGCTTTGAGGTCTTTGGCTGATCTTGGAACTCGATGCATGGCTTTCTCGTCTTTGTTTCACATTTTCTCGCCATATGACTTTATTTTCAACCGCCCTGTTCATGCTCCGGAAGACGATATCATTGAGCGATTTATATCCAGGACACGGGAACCCCGCAATCTTACAACGACTACATTCTGGATGAGCTTCGTCGCACTAGAACCACGTTAAATCATATACGAGCATGCAGGAAGATGTAGTCTTTATACCTTGATCTTCCTAGATCTGCAGCGGAAGCAGCCATTCCTAGACCGCCCCTTGTTTGGCATCATTCCTGAACTTGGATGTCGGTTGATGACATCGCAGCATGTGCGGTAGGGGCCTTTATGATGCGGCAAAAATTGCTGAACTTGGATGGGGAAGATTGTCGATCCTTTGCCATTTTTACGTACTACCTACCGTCAACTGCCCTCAACGAGACCAGCGTCCTGATAGGTTGGATGAATGTGGAAGTGGGGGCGAGCTCTTTTTATCATGAAGCTGTTCAAGTTCCACAAACAAGAAAGAAAGACAATGAAAATGAATTGTTTCAAATAATGATTAATAAAACTCTTTGTTTCCATTGGATGTTCTTGTTGCCGCTGCCCGATTCAAAGGAGCTTCTCATTCGATCGCGCTCCATTCCCATTTGGGCAATGAGCCTTAGCGTTGCCTCACCTATGCCTCAGCCACGCGGTGAGGACGACGCGAGGCGCCTCCTCCTTCAGTCTTCTACAGGTACCTTTGGCACAGATCAAGCTGTTTGTCGCTCTGTATACTATATGAGGCAATATAATCTTCTATGCATTTTCTCAGCCTTACGTGGGCAAACCGGCCATCCATCATTCCTTTACCGTTGAAAGAGACGGTGCGGCCGAGAAAGGACGACGTAGCCAATGAACAACTTTCTAACAGAGGATGGTTGTTATTAACTGTGACTCAAGGGTAAGATGTATATATACTTTCCTATCCCTCCTTGTTTTCTGTAAATTTTGCGCCGTCTCATAGTTTCGTCGTTGTTCTTACCGCTATCATTGTTTTTCAAATCCGGGGAAGCTCCACAATGGGACTCTCTAAAGCAAATCACACATGTCCGGATAAGACTCTTGCAGATCCACGTAAGTTTTGACCCAGACGATATTATACTCGGATTTAATCAGCTGATGCGGACTCTCTCTAGCTCAACTACCTGTAGTGGGCAATCTCAGCTTCCGCCAGCTTGCAGTTATACTTTCTGGCGCCTGTATGGCATTTTCGTGTCTAGTATCGTTTTACCTGATCCTACGACACGCAACACATTTCTCAATACCTAAGGAGCAGAAACAGTGGGTTGTGGCTTCTTATTAGCTAGTACCTGCGTACTGATTGACAACAGGATCATTAGAATCATCTTCATGATACCTGTTTTTGCGATATTGTCTTTCCTCGGCGTTTGTTTCATGGACGCATCAATCTACCTCACACCATTCGAGGATCTCTTTGAATCTTTTGCCCTGGCTTCTTTTTTCCTTTTGATGTGCACCTTTGTGCATGAGGATGAAGATGAACGACAAGCGTTCTTTCAGACGTCTGGTACGATCGCGAACTATCATGTAAGTATCTGCATATGCAACGAGTGCTATTCCCTGACTCAAAGATAGAAATCAGCCTTTGGAGCCTTTCAATTCCCGATCGTCATGTTGATTATTGTCATCGTAACTGAGATCACCGAGGGTGCCAAGGTTTACTGCACGACATCCAATAAGCCATACTTTGCACATATTTGGGTATGTATGCCATCCTCCTGGTCTACAATTCAATGACTAACTAAGTGTGTAGATTACCGTCGTAACAGTTATCAGCACAGCCTTTGCCATCATTTCCATCCTGAGATTCTACAAGCTCATGAAGCATAAGATCAACCATCGAAGACCACTTCCTAAGCTCATTACTTTCAAAGCAATTGTGTTCTTGAACTTCATCCAAAAGGTAGAATTACTTGTCTTCAACTCTACACATTGTGCTGATTCAACATAGACAATCTTCTCCTTCCTAACCTCCTCCTCCGACCTGAAACCCACCAGCCACGTCACATTCAAAGACCTCACCGTCGCCCTCCCCAACCTCCTCATCTCACTAGAAATGGTGTTATTTTCCCTCGCCTTCCTATACGTCTACCGTACTCGCGAGTACTGCTTCAAGCGCGGGGCAACTGCAGTCCCCCTTGGCCACGGAGGATATTTCGGAGGCTTCTTGGGAACGAAAGCCATTTTTGAAGCTTTGAATATTGTGGATCTGGTGAGAGGGATTATTAGCGTAGCGGGAGGTATTGGGTTGAAAGACACGCCGCGAAAATACGGATCAGGGGATCAGGTGAGTGAGTTTGAGTGATGATAGCGGAGGGAGGCTGATTAGGGAATAGTATGAAGGCGTAGAGATGGCTCCACCCATATATCGCGGGCAAAACTATTCCTAATCTATATGGATTTCAAACCATCATGAAGGCTGAGAACGGACCTTTTTTTTTGTGCAAGGAGTTTGGAGCAATTTAAATTCGGAGGTTAGAGCTTGATAAACAATCGAGACTGGTAGAGAGATCTAATGTATCTAATTCAACTTCAACTGTGTCAAAGCTACATCACTGAGTTTATCCAATGAGGGAAGAAGGCAGGAAGGAAAGCTGGTGAAATATTATGACCCACCCGATGGAAGGTCATACTCACGTGACTTACCGGTCACATCCCGTCTTTTCCAACCGGATTCCCGGCAGATCAGTTGTAGGATGGAAGAGGCTTTGGAAATTCAGCACATCACGTTCACCGAATTCTCAAGATTCATGTATAAGAAAACATGCCTCCCATTATCCTATCTCTCAACCCCCCAAAATCCATGCAACCCACCCCCCCCACCCCCCC
>Ga0182030_10005050_pt1 | contig 28061 bp, 27 predicted proteins | sample 812S3MmetaG_FD_121299 | JGI IMG/M metagenome (GOLD analysis project Ga0182030, IMG submission 121299) | Permafrost microbial communities from Stordalen Mire, Sweden - 812S3M metaG (Illumina Assembly) | ecosystem: Environmental > Terrestrial > Soil > Wetlands > Permafrost | place: Sweden... | reverse complement strand
GCCGAGGAGGGCATGGCCGCCTTCGCCCAGAAGCGTAAGCCGGTGTTCCGCGATGCCTGAGGCTACGTCGAAGGGCCAGATCCTCGTCACGGGCGCCAGCCGTGGTATCGGCGCGGCCATCGCACGTGATCTCGTCGGGCGCGGCTACGAAGTCGCCGGCCTCTCGCGCTCGGGCCAAGCTGCAGTTGGATACGGGCTTGCCTGCGACGTGGGCGACGCCGCCTCGATCAAGGCCGCAGTGGAGGCGGCTGCCGCACGGGGACCGATCGTCGGCCTCGTCAACTGCGCCGGTGCGCACGCCACGGCCCCGGCCCTCAAGCTCGAAATCGAGGATTTCGAGTCGATGATGCACATCAATGCGAGCTCGGTGCTGATGGTCTCGCAGGCCGCGCACCCGCACCTCGTCTCCAGCGGCGGCGGCACGGTGGTCAACATCGGCTCGTTCTTCGATAAGCTCGGCGTGCCAGAAAACACCGCCTACTGCGCTTCCAAGGCCGCGGTTGGCGCCATCACGCGCTGCCTATCGGTCGAGTGGGCAGCCGACGCTATCTCCGTCGTCAACGTCGCGCCCGGCTACATCGAAACCGACCTCAACCGCGACTTCCTCGGCCGCGACAAGGTGCGCGCCTGGTTGCAAAAGCGAATTCCGGTCGGCCGCCCCGGCGAAGTAAGCGAAGTCGCCCGCCTGGTCGGCTCGCTTTTCGTCGAGCGCATCACCTTCCTGACCGGCGAGACGATCTACATCGACGGCGCTCAGGGAATGAATCACTGAAATGAAGGTCTTCGACCGCCTCGAGCGCCGTCGCAACTGGTCGGTAGATGAACACCTGATCCTCGATCAGGTCCAGCGCCTCGCCGACGAGGTAATCGCGCGCGCCGCCGAGCACTATGATCACACCAAGGAATTCCCGCATGCGAACGTCGCGGCGATCAACGAATTGGGCCTCAATGCCCTGTTCGTGCCCGAGGCTTATGGCGGCTTTCCCGGCTCGTTCCGCCTGTACCTCGCGGTCGTGGGCATCCTGACCGAGGCCTGCGCCTCGACAGGCATCATCTATGCCACCAACTTCCACGCGATGAAGCCGCTTGTCGACTTCGGCACCGAGGAGCAGAAGCAGCGCCTGCTGCCGCGCCTCGCCAAAGGCGCCCTCGCCGCGCTCGCCATCACCGAGACCAGCGCGGGTTCGGACGCCACCGGCATGACGACCCGCTTCACGCCCGACGGCGATGACATCATCGTGGATGGCGGCAAGATCTTCATCACCAGCGGCGACCAGGCCGATCTCATCCTGCTGTTCGGCAAGTGGAGCGAGATCGAGGATCGGAAGAGGGCGATTTCCGTCCTCGTGTTCGAGAAGGGCACGCCAGGCTTCGAGGTACTGCGTCTCGAGGACAAGATGGGCCACCGTGCCTCCTCGACTGCCGCCATCGCCTTCGACGGCTGCAGGGTGCCGCGCGCCAACCTGATCGGCGAGCCGGGCGATGGCCTGCGCATTCTGTTGGCCTCGCTCAACAAGTCACGTCCCTCGATTGCTGCGCACGCCCTCGGCATCGCCCGCGCCGCGTTCAAGGACATGATCGCCTACATGAACGATCGCCAGCAGTCCGGCCGCCGCGTCATCGACTTCCAGGGCAACCAGTTTCTCGTTGCCGATCTCGCGACCGATCTCGCCATGGCGGAGAGCTGGCTGGACTACGTCGGCCAGCTCATCGACGACGGCGAGAGCGACTTCGGCCTCGAAGCCTCGATGGCAAAGATGCGCGCCTCCGACCTTGCCGTGCGCATGACCACCGAGGCAGTGCAGATGCATGGCGGCTACGGCTACTGCCGCAACTACCGCGTCGAACGCTTGATGCGCGACGCCAAGATCACCCAGATCTGGGAAGGCACCAACCAGGTCCACCGCCAGCTTATCGGAAAGAGCTTCGCCGCTAAATGAGCACGCCTATCAAGACAGTGACCGTCTGCGGCGCCGGCGGCACGATGGGCGCCGGTATCGCCATCGTCGCTGCGCGCGCAGGTTTTCGCACCATTTGCTACGACACGCAAGCTGCCGCGCTGGAGCGGTCGGCCAAGGGTATAGAGGCGTTCTTCGCCAAGTCCGTGGAACGCGGCAAGCTCTCGCCAGAGGCCCGCGCCCGCATCCTCGGCCTGATGAGCAGCACTACCGACATCGCCGACCTGGCCGAATGCGACCTGGCTATCGAGGCAGTGTTCGAAGACCTGAGCGTAAAGCGCGGGCTCCTGGCGGCGCTCGACAACGTCTGCCGCGAGGACACCATCTTCGCGTCGAACACCTCGACGCTCTCGATCACCGAGATCGCCGCCGGCTGCTCGCGCCCCGAGCGCGTCGTCGGCATGCACTTCTGCCTGCCCGCTCAGCTGATGAAGCTGATCGAGCTTTCACCTGGCATCCTGACGTCCAGGGAGACGCTGGCGGCGAGCCTGGCCTGGTGTGAAGCGGCCGGACAGACCCCGGTGCTGACACAGGACAAGCCCGGCTTCATCCTCAATGCCCTGCTGGTGCCGTTCAACAACGACGCCATTCGCATGATCGAGGCCGGCGTCGCCACGGCTGCCGACATCGACAAGGCGATCAAGGTCGCGCTCGGCTACAAGATGGGCCCGCTCGAACTGATCGACCTCGTCGGCCTCGACACCCAAGTGCGCCTCTGCGATGCCTTCTACCCGATCACACTCGACCCGCGCGCGTCGGCGCCGCCGCTGCTGCGCCGCATGGTCGCCGCCGGCCTGCTCGGTCGCAAGTCCGGCCGCGGCTTCTACGACTACTCCGGTCAAGCGATTTACGGGGCCTGACAGATATGACCTACGCCATCATCCAGAACGGCGATAGCCGCTCATTCCCCGAAGGTGACGCCTTCCTTGTCGCAGCGGGCGCCATTGGCGATGCCGACGTCCTCGTGCTGCTCGGGCGCCCGAAGCTTCTGCCAGACGCCGCCAAAGCGGCGGTGCTGGTGGAGCTCGGGTCCGAATGCCTTGGTTTTCACACCGGCGAAGACAGCGACGAACCGTCCAACGTCGTCGGCTTCGCGCGCTACCGCAACGGCAATGATGCCCCCTCGCCGCTTGTCGAGCTGGTCCGCCAGCCGAACACTAGCGCGGAAGCGCTTGCCGCAGCCCGCGCGCTGTTCGAGCGCGCCGGTCTTGCTGTCGTCGTCAGCGCCGACCAGGCCGGCCGCATCATCGATCGCCTCGTGCGCCCGAAGTACAATGCCGCATTGAAATTACTCGACGAGGGGCTGGGAAGCCAGAAGGACATCGACCTGACGTGTCGGCTGGGCCTTGGCTATGCCGATGGCCCGATCGAGCGCGCGGTGCGCGGCGGCCTTGCCGAGCATCACGACATCAGCGCCGCATTGTTCAAGGTCTACGCCACGCCGGCCTATGCGCCAGCGCGCAAGGCTCTCGTGGCGGCACAGCGTCGGGACGAGGCTCTTGAACGACTCGGCAAAGTTATCTGCGGGCCATCACACTAGGATGCGGTCGCCGCGGATGAGACTTTTTCATGCTCATCGTACGCACGGCCAAGTTGGCGGATAATTGCCCAGCGCCGCCGTTGGGCGGCGCCAATCAACCATTGGGATAGAGGAGCGATGTATGTCGAAAATGATTCCATTCACTGGGATGCTAGCCGCACTGCTGCTGGCCACATCGAGCTTTGCCGATGCGCCCGCCGGCGCACCCGCCGGCGCCACGGGCCTGTGCAAGGACGGGACCTATTGGACCAACCCGACCAAGCGCGGTGCCTGCCACGGGCACAAGGGAATACAGACCTGGTACGCGAGCGCGGATGCAGGCGGTGCGGGCAGCACGGCCGGCACGACAGCCGCCGCACCCGCGGCCGCGCCGGCTGCGGCGACAGCGCCTGCGGCACCCGCCGCGGCGCCCGTGGCGCCCAAGAGCGCAGCCGCGTCCGCCGGCAAGACCAGCTACACGCCGCCGGCTGATGCCGCCCCGGGCGGTGGCCCGGGGCTGGTGTGGGTCAACAAGAGCAGCAAGGTCTATCACTGTCCGGCGGACCGCTGGTACGGCAAGACCAAGAACGGCGCCTACATGTCAGAGGCCGATGCCAAGACACAGGGCAATCGCCCGGATCACGGCAAGGCCTGCTCGTAGCCCAGTGCGCTCCCGGGGCGGTCCGCCGCCCCGGGAGTGGTGATTGCGACGCAGATTCCGGCTATGTTCGGCCTCAACGCCGCGCGCGAACCACAGGCTTTCGCCTCGCTGGCAATCCGGCTGGCGAGCTATCGCAGCTGCGCCCACAGCGAATCACCCCGAGGATGAGGCACATGCCACGACAAGCGACCAACAGCTCCCAGCTCGGCACGCCCGTGGGGCCGTTCTCGCACGCCGTCGACGCCGGCGCACTGGTATTTCTGTCCGGCCAGGTGGCGCAGGACCCGGCCACCGGCAAGTTGATACAGGGCGCCGTCCGACAGCAGACGCAGCAGATATTCGCCAATATCGCCCTGCTGCTCAAGGATCTGCGACTGACGCTGGACGATGTCGTCAAGGTCAACGTGTTCCTCACCTCGATGCGGGATTTCGCCGAGATGAACACCGTCTACGGCGAGCATTTCGCCAAGCCGTACCCGGCGCGCACCACGGTGGCGATCAGCGAACTGCCGCTGGGTGCCAAGGTCGAGATGGAAATGGTGGCCAGGAAAGCCTAGCGCCAAACTCGGCGGCTACGCGCTGACGAGCGCGCGCATGCGGATTGGCCGCTGGAGTCGGCGCGCGATGCCAACCTGGTGACGGCCTCGTACAAGGAGAGTCGCCCTATGATTGATCTGTATTTCTGGCCCACGCCCAATGCGCTGAAGCTCAAGCTGTTCTTGGAGGAGGCCGGGCTGCGCTACCGCGCGATCCCGGTGGACATCGGCAAGGGCGAGCAATTCCGGCCCGAGTTCCTGAAGATCTCGCCCAACAACCGGATTCCGGCGCTGGTCGATCACGAGCCGCCGGGCGGCGGCGCGCCGCTGTCGTTGTTCGAGTCCGGCGCGATGCTGCTGTACCTGGCAGAGAAGAGCGGCAAGTTCATTCCGACCGACGTACGCGGCCGCACCGATGTGCTGCAGTGGCTGTTCTGGCAGGTCAGCGGCCTGGGTCCGATGGCCGGGCAGAATGGTCACTTCAGGGTCTACGCGCCGACCGAACTGCCGTATGCGATCGATCGCTACACCAAGGAAGTGACGCGGCTCTACGGCGTGATGGACAGGCGGCTCGCAGACCGCGAGTTTGTCGCCGGCGCCTATTCAATCGCCGACATGGCCTGCTACCCGTGGATCGTGCCGCATAAGCCGCAGGGCCAGAAGCTCGACGATTTTCCGCACCTGAAGCGCTGGTTCGATGCCATCGCGGCGCGCCCGGCCACGCAGCGGACCTACGAAGGCGTCGCGCCGCCGTATATGCGCGATCGCACGCAGATCACGGACGAGGAGCGCAAACACCTGTTCGGCCAAACCGGTGCCTCGACCAGGAGCCCGTAGAGAATATGCAGTACGGATAGCTGTGAACTACGGATCTTCTCCGGGGCTCTCAGGCGCCGGTTTGGCCGGATGAGTTGAGTGCGCTTCGATCCATGCCTGCGCTTCGGCGTTGACCTCGCGCGGATTGCGACCGGCGGCTTCGATCGGCGGGCCGATAACGACGCGGATCGTGCCGCGCTTTTTCAGCAGTCCGCGCCGCGGCCAGTAGTAACCGGCGTCATGGGCCACCGGCACGATCAGCCGTCCGGTCTCCGCTGCCAGCAGCGCACCACTGATGCCATACTTGCGCGTCTCGCCCGGCGGCATGCGCGTGCCCTCCGGAAAGATCACGATCCACTTGCCCTCGGCCAGCCGCGCCTTGCCCTGTTCGATCACGCCGCGCACCGCGCCGTGCGCAGCATTGCGATCGACCGCGATCGCGCGCAACTGCAGGATGCCCCAGCCGACGAACGGGATCCAGATCAGCTCGCGCTTGAGCACCCAGACGTGCGGCGGCAGTAGCAGCGCCTGCGCGACCGTCTCCCAGCTGGAGGAATGCTTGATCAGCGCGATGTGGTTGCCGGGCGGCAGCCGTTCGCGGCCTTCGACGCGGTAGTCGAGACGGCAGCTCCAGCGCAGCACTGCCAGGATCACCCGCGCCCAGACACGCGCCAGCGCGAAGCGGCCGCGGAATGGCAGAAACAGACAGGCGATCACGAAAAATATCGCATAGAAAAAAGTCCACAGCAGAAAAAACGCCGTGAACAGCAACGACCCTATGAGTTGCAGCGGCTCGATCGCACTCACCCCGGCAGGCGCGACAGATCGGCGATCCCGGAAAACAGCGCGCGCAGCTCGGCCAGCAGCGCCAGGCGATTGTTGCGCAGCGCCGGGTCCGGATCGTTGACCAGCACGCGGTCGAAAAACGCATCGACCGCGGGCGCCAGCTGCGCCAGCAGGTCGAGTGCACGCGCGTAGTCGCGCGCGCCGACCGTGGCGGCCACCTGTTCGCGCAACGCCAGCAGCGCCTGGCGCAGTTCGCGCTCGGCGTCCTCGCGCAGCAGCGCATCGTCGATCGCGGGCGCCGGGCTGCCGCCGGGGGCGGCGGTTTCGGATTTGCGCAGGATATTCGCGATGCGCTTGTTGGCCGCCGCCAGGCTCGCAGCTTCGGGTCGCGCGACGAAGCCGACCAGCGCGCGCAGCCGCGCGTCGAAGTCCAGCAGCGCGACCGGTCGCGTCGCCAGCACCGCGTCGAACATCTCAGTGCTGATGCCGTTGTCGGCGGCGCGCTCCAGGTATTGCGCGCGCGCGCGCTCCATCACGAACGCCTGCACTGCCGCCGCAACGCCGGCGGCCTGGGTGTCGATATCGGGCACCGGCTGCAGCCGGACCGCGCGCTCGATCAGCCCGGTGAGATCCAGATCGAGCCGGTGCTCGAGCACAATGCGCACCACGCCGATGGCGGCGCGCCGCAGTCCGAACGGGTCGCTGTTGCCGCTAGGCTTCTGGCCGCTGGCGAAGATGCCAGCGAGCGTGTCGAGCTTGTCCGCCAGCGCCACCGCATCGCCGAGGCTCGAACCCGGCAGTGCATCGCCGGCGCCGCGCGGCAGGTAATGCTCGCCGATCGCCTCGGCGACGCGTGCTGGCTCGCCATCGGCGAGTGCGTAGTAGCGGCCCATGATGCCCTGCAGGTCGGGGAATTCGCCGACCATCGCGGTCAATAGGTCGCACTTGGCGAGCTGCGCGGCGCGGGTGGTCTCGCCGCCATCGGCGCCGATCTGCTCGGCGATGGCGGCGGCAAGCACCGCGATGCGGTCGGTGCGTGCACCGAGCGAGCCGAGCTTGTCGTGGTAGGTGACGCTGTCGAGGCCGGCACGGCGCTCGGCCAGCGCCTGCCTGCGGTCCTGCTCCCAGAAAAACGCCGCATCGGCCAGCCGCGGCCGCACCACGCGTTCATTGCCGGCGCGCACCACGTCCGGATCCAGGCTGTCGATATTGCTGATGGTGATGAACCACGGCAGCAGCCCGGAATCGTTCTCTAGCGCAAAGTAGCGCTGATGCTCCTGCAGCGTCGAGATCAGCACTTCTCGCGGCAGCGACAGAAATCGCGCCTCGAACTGTCCGGCCAGTGCCACCGGCCATTCCACCAGCGCGGTGACTTCATCGAGCAGCGCATCGCTGATGAGCGCGCGCCCGGCGAGGCTCGCGGCGAGCCGCTCGACCTGCTCGCGTATGCTGGCGCGGCGCTGCGCGAAAGCGGCGACCACCTTGCCGCGCGTCAGCAGTGTCCTGGCATACACGGCGGGCGAGCCGATGCGCAGCGGCTTGTCCGCTACCAGGAAGCGGTGGCCGTAACTGACCCCGCCGGCCTCGACGCCGAGCACCGATGCCGGCACCACCTCGCGCCCGAACAGCAGCAGCAGCCAGTGCACCGGGCGCACAAACTGCGCCTCGCCGCTGCCCCAGCGCATGCGTCTCGGGATCGGCAGCGCATCCAGACTCTGCTGCAGCAGCCCCGGCAGCAGCGTGACGGTGGCCGCGCCGCTCTTCAGCCCCTGGAAGCCCAGGTATTCATTGCCCTTGGCATCGCGCTCGCGTGTCAGCGACTCCAGTGCCACGCCACAGCTGTGGGCGAAGGCGACGGCGGCGCGGGTCGGCTCACCGGCGGCATCGAAGCTGGCCGATAGCGGCGGGCCGCGGCGCTTGACCAGCTGATCGGGGGGCTTTTCGGCCAGCCGGCGGATGTGCACCGCGAGGCGGCGCGGCGTGGCAAACGACTCCAGTGCGCTGAATGTCAGCCCGGCCTGCGTCAGACGCGTGCGCAGCGCTTCGGCCAGCGCCAGCTCCAGGGTGCGCAGCGCCTTGGGCGGCAGCTCCTCGGTACCCAGCTCGACCAGCAGATCGCGCCGCTCGATGCGGCCGGCGGCCGCTACGCTCATGCCCGCGCCTCATCGATCGCCAGCGCGCCTGTAAGGCTCGCGCCGACCGCGGCCGAGCCGCCGGCACCGCGCAGCAGCGGAAAGCCGAGTGCCTCGCGGCTGGCGTAGTAGGCCTGTGCGATGCCGCGCGCCAGCGTGCGCACCCGCAGGATGAAACGCGCCCGTTCGGTCACCGAGATCGCGCGCCGCGCGTCCAGCAGGTTGAAGATGTGCGAGGCCTTGAGCACCTGCTCATAGGCCGGCAGCGGCAGCTTTGCCGCCAGCAGGTCATTGCACGCCTGTTCGTGTTCGTCAAAATGCCGCAGCAGCAGGGGTACATTGGCGTAATCAAAATTGTACTTCGACTGCTCGACCTCGTTCTGCAGGAAGACATCGCCGTAGGTCACGCGCCCCTGCGAGCCCTCGGTCCACACCAGGTCGAATATGCTCTCCACGTCCTGCAGGTACATCGCCAGGCGCTCCAGTCCATAGGTGATCTCGCCGGACACCGGACGGCATTCGAGCCCCCCGACCTGCTGGAAATAGGTGAACTGGCTGATCTCCATGCCGTTGAGCCAGATCTCCCAGCCCAGGCCCCAGGCTCCGAGCGTCGGCGACTCCCAGTTGTCCTCGACCAGGCGTATGTCATGCACGCGCGGATCGAAACCCAACGCGCGCAGACTGTCGATATACAGCTCGACGAAGTCCGGAGGCGAGGGCTTCACCAGCACCTGGAACTGGTAGTAGTGCTGCACTCGGAACGGGTTCTGGCCGTAGCGGCCGTCCGTCGGGCGGCGCGAGGGCTGTACGTAGGCGGCGCGCCAGGGCTCCGGTCCGATCGCGCGCAGGAAGGTCGCGGTATGGAAGGTACCGGCGCCGACCTCCATGTCATAAGGCTGCAGGATCACGCAGCCATACCTGGACCAGTAGTGCTGCAGCGTAAAGATCAGGTCCTGAAAAGTACGTGGCTTGGTGCCGATCTCGTGGTTTTCATAGGGATCGAGTCGGTTTGAAGCAGGCGCGAGTATAAGCGAGCGGCCACTGCAGATCGCCCGCCCCATGGCTGCGCCAAACTGGTTGCACAGAAACAGGGCGCTGATTTTTCATCTGCCCTATACTAGTGCAAGAGTCCTTTCAGGGATCTCCGGACGACCGACAGGCCGCTGAATAGATTATCAATTTTGGCGGTGTGGGATTGGCATGAGCAGTGCATCGATGCCCAGCCCAGCGATAAGAGCGGTCCTTAAGGGGACTATTAATTAACGGAGGCGGTATGAGTTCGAGTGGTGTGGTGAAACTGATCAAAGAGAAAGAGGTGAAGTGGGCGGATCTGCGCTTCACGGATACCCGTGGCAAGGAGCAGCACGTCAGCATTCCATCGCGTTATGTGACCGAGGAGTTCTTTGTCGAGGGCAAGATGTTCGACGGTTCCTCGATTGCCGGCTGGAAGGGGATCAATGAGTCGGACATGATTTTGCTGCCCGATGCCTCAACCGCCATCCTCGATCCGTTCTTTGAAGAAGCCACGGTCAACATCCGCTGCGATGTGATCGAGCCGGCGACCATGCAGGGCTATGAGCGCGATCCGCGCTCGCTCGGCAAGCGCGCGGAAGCCTATTTGAAATCCACCGGGATCGCCGACTCGGCGCTGTTCGGGCCGGAGAACGAGTTTTTCATCTTCGACAGCGTGCGCTGGGGTGCGGACCTGCGCAGCGCGTTCTACGAGGTGGACTCGGTCCAGGGTTCCTGGAACTCGGACACCGTATACGAGGCGGGCAACAAGGGACATCGGCCCGGGATCAAGGGCGGGTATTTCCCGGTGCCCCCGGTGGATGCGTTTCACGATATACGCGCCGCGATGTGCAAGGCGTGCGAGGAGATGGGGCTGGTGGTGGAAGTGCACCACCATGAGGTGGCCACCGGCGGGCAGTGCGAGATCGGCGTTGGCGCCAATACCCTGGTCAAGAAGGCCGATGAGGTGCAGATCTTAAAGTACGCGCTGCTCAACGTCGGGGCCAACTATGGCAAGAGCGTGACCTTCATGCCCAAGCCGCTGGTGGGGGACAACGGCAGCGGCATGCACGTGCACCAGTCCCTGGCCAAGGACGGCAAGAACGTATTTGCCGGGGACAAGTACGCCGGACTGTCGGAAGCCTGCCTGTACTACATCGGCGGCATCATCAAGCACGCCAAGGCGATCAACGCGCTCACCAATGCGACCACTAACAGCTACAAGCGCCTGGTGCCCGGTTTTGAAGCCCCGGTGATGCTGGCCTATTCGGCCCGCAACCGCTCAGCCTCGATCCGGGTGCCATGGGTGTCGAGCCCCAAGGCGCGGCGCATCGAGGTCAGGTTCCCGGACTCCACCGCCAATCCGTACTTTGCGTTCGCCGCGATGTTGATGGCGGGACTGGATGGAATCCAGAACAAGATCCATCCCGGGGATCCGGCCGACAAGGACCTGTATGACCTGGAGCCCGAAGAGGCCAAGCACATCCCGACCGTGTGCCACTCGCTCGACATGGCGCTCGAGCACCTGGATCACGACCGCGAATTTCTTACCCGCGGCGGTGTGTTCACCAACGATGTGATCGACGCCTACATCGGCCTGAAGATGCAGGAAGTCACGCGGCTGCGCATGACCACCCATCCGGTCGAGTTCGACATGTACTACAGCTGCTAGAGGGCATACATGAGGCGTGGGACGGCATCCGCGGCGGTCATCAATACCCGGGACAGCGGAGCCAGCGCCGAGAGCGGTTTTTGTGTGTCTGCAGGCCCGGTCGGGGCTATGCTTGCACTCGATGCAACGTCACGCCTCATACCGTATTGCAGCACTGGGCCTGCTGTGGCTGGCAGGCGGCGCCGCAGCGCAAACCATCACCACCTATCGCTGGGTCGATGCGCAGGGCGTGGTGCATTACTCGGACACGCCGCAGCCCGGGGCGCAGGTGATCCAGTTGCAGTCGGCGCAGACCTATCGCGCACCGGCGCCCTCTGCCGCGGCGATCAAGGCCGCGCGGGCGGAGGGCGCGTCCGGCAACGATCCCGCGTCGCCCTATCAGTCCTGCAACGTCGGCCAGCCGGCCGCCGAGGCCTCGTATTTCGCTCCCGAGACGATCCCGATCACGGTGGCGCTGTCGCCGGGACTGCGCGGAGGAGACCAGGTGAGCGTGACGGTCGATGGCGTACCCGTCCCTGCGGTCACCCCCGGAGGACTGCAGTTCGAGCTGCCGGCGCCCGAGCGCGGTGCGCACAGCGTCAGTGCCCTGGTGAGCGACGGCGACGGCAAGACCGTGTGCCATTCCGCCCCGCTTACCTTCTACGTACAGCGACCCTCGGTGAACTCGCCCGCCGCGCCGGTGCGCCCGCACTAAAGCCTGCTCCCCAGGCGCGCCGACGCCCCCGGGCGGAGGCGCACGGTGGCGCTTGAACAGTTCGCACCCTCGCCACTGTCGCATTTCGATCCGGCAGATCTGCTCGATGTGCTGTCGACCGGCGTGGTGGTGCTCGACGCCCACCTGTGCGTGGTCTATGCCAACGTCGGTGCGCAGGATCTGCTCGCGGTCGGGCTCAACAAGGCGCGCGGCCGGCCGATCACCGAGCTGTTTACCGCCCCGCTGGCGCTCGATGGCATCCTGCGCCGCTCGCTCGAGCGCAACGAGACTTGCGCCGGGCACGAGATCCTGCTGATGCCCACCGGCCTTGCGGGCAAGCGAGACCCGGTGGTGGTCGACGTCACCGCAACGCCGCTCGAAGGCCAGGTCACCGGCACCCACCTGCTGCTCGAGCTGGCCGATGCCCGCACACGCCAGCGCATCACGCGCGAGAGCGAAATGCTGTCGCGCCTCGATGGCAGCCGGCTGATGATTCGCCAGCTGGCGCACGAGATCAAGAATCCACTCGGCGGCCTGCGCGGCTCGGCGCAGCTGCTCGATCGCGAATTGCATAACGGTGCGCTGAAGGAATACACCACCGTCATCATCAACGAGGCCGACCGGCTGCGTGCCCTGGTGGACAGCATGCTCGGCCCCTCGCGCCCGCCGCAGATGACGCAGGTCAACATCCATGAGCTGTGCGAGCACGTGTTCCACCTGCTGCGCAGCGAGGCGCCGTCGGGCGTGGTGATCGACCGCGACTACGACCCCAGCCTGCCCAATGGCCTGTTCGATCGCAATGAGATCATCCAGGCGCTGCTCAACGTCGCGCGCAACGCGCTGCAGGCGGTCGAGCCGGCCAGCGGGCACATCACACTGCGTACACGCGTGCTGTCGAACATCAACATCGGCACCGAGCGCCATCGGCTGGTGGCCAACCTGCAGATTGAGGACAACGGCCACGGCGTGCCGCCGGAGTTGTACCGCAGCATTTTCTATCCGCTGGTCACCAGCCGCGCGACCGGCACCGGGCTGGGACTGGCGGTGGCTCAGGATCTCGTCACCCGCCATCGCGGCATCGTCGAGTTCGAGAGCCGGCCGGGATTTACCGTTTTTTCACTGCTATTGCCGCTTGAGGGCACCGAATGAATGTACAACCACTGCGTGTCTGGCTGGTCGATGACGACACCTCAATCCGTTGGGTGCTGGAACGGGCGCTGAAGAACGGCGGCATGCTGCCGAAGGCCTTCGATGCCGCGGAGCCGGCACTGGCGGCGCTGCGCAACGACACACCCGATGTATTGATCACCGACATCCGGATGTCCGGCCAGTCAGGGCTTGATCTGTTGCGCCGGGTCCATGATGCCCATCCGGAACTGCCGGTCATCGTGATGACCGCCTACTCGGACCTGGGCAGCGCCGTGTCCGCCTATGAGAGCGGCGCGTTCGAGTACCTGGCCAAGCCGTTCGACATCGACCAGGCAGTCGACCTGGTGAAGCGGGCGGCGGCGGCCGGCGTGCGCAGCGGCGATGCGATTGCGACGCTGACGCCGACCATTCCGGATCTGCTGGGCCGCGCACCGGCAATGCAGCAGGTGTTTCGCGCCATCGGCCGGCTGTCGCGCTCCAGCGTCAACGTGCTGATCACCGGCGACTCCGGCACCGGCAAGGAGCTCGCGGCACGCGCGCTGCACGAGCACAGTCCGCGGGCCAACAAGCCGTTCATCGCCCTCAACACCTCGGCCATTCCGGCCGAGCTGCTCGAATCGGAGCTGTTCGGCCACGAGAAAGGCGCCTTCACCGGCGCCGACAGCCTGCGGCGCGGCCGCTTCGAGCAGGCCGATGGCGGCTCGCTGTTCCTGGACGAGATCGGCGACATGTCCACCTCGCTGCAGACGCGGCTGCTGCGCGTGCTGGCCGAAGGCGAGTTCTATCGTGTCGGCGGCCAGACCCCGATCCGGGTCGATGTGCGCGTGATCGCAGCGACGCACCAGAATCTGGAGGACCGGGTGCGCCTCGGCCTGTTTCGCGAAGACCTGTTTCATCGCCTTAACGTCATCCGCATCGAGCTGCCGCCGCTGCGCGCGCGGCGCGAGGACGTACCGGACCTGCTCGAGCACTACATGCGCATTGCGGCCCAGGAGCTTGGGGTCGAGCCCAAGACGCTCAATGAGGACGCCAACGACAAGCTGTGCGCATACGCGTGGCCCGGCAACGTGCGTGAGCTGGTGAATCTGTGCCGCCGCCTCACGGTGCTGGCGCCGGGCAACGAGATCCGCGCCGAAGACCTGCCGGCGGAGATCATCGGCGCAGTCTCGAGCGCACCGGCCGAGCAGGACTGGACCGGCGCGCTCGCCACCTGGGCCGACCGCCAGGCGCTGTCGCCGCCGCGGCCGCTGCTCGATGACGCGCTGCCGGCGTTCGAGCGCACGCTGATCCGCGTGGCGCTGCGCCACACCCAGGGACATCGGCAGGAGGCCGCAAGGCTCTTGGGCTGGGGCCGCAATACCCTGACGCGCAAGCTCAAGGAACTGGGCATGGACGACATCGACGAGCAGGAATAATGCCAACACCGCGGCAGCGTCGCAGCAGCGCGCCAGGAATCCAATAACCGTCTGTAGATAGCTCCGATCGATCGGCACCGGATATTGGCTTGCTGATGTGCCAACGCGCTGTTGGCACCGCGGTGTTGGTATCATTGCGGGCTAGATGTCCGACCTGCCGCAACTGCTCCATCAGATGCTGCTCGATAACAGCGCCGGCACCTGGCTGTACGCGCTGGTCGTAGTCGGGCTGATCTTCACCGTGCTGCCGCTGGTTCGCGGCTACCTGCGCGCGCGCCGGCATCGCTACGCCGATCGCGATGTGCCGCTGGCGGTCGCGCTGGTGTCGCACCTCGCCGATCGCACCAGCCGCGTGGTGCTGTGGATCGTAGCGCTGTATGCGGCCGATCGCATCCTGACGCTGCCCGCGCGCTTGGACCAGGTATTTCATGTCGCCATCGTAGTCGGCTGCTGGCTGCAGATCGGCATCTGGAGCGCGGCGGCGGCGCGCTTTGCATTACAGCGGCGCGAGAACCGCAACGGCGATGCGCGCCTCGCTGGCACCATGGACGTGGTGCTGTTCGTGATTGCGCTGGTTATCTGGGTGGTCGTCGCGCTGCTGGCGATGGAGAACCTCGGCATCAACGTCGGCCCGCTGATCGCCGGCTTGGGCGTCGGCGGTATCGCGATTGCGCTGTCGGTGCAGGCGATACTCGGCGACCTGTTCGCCTCGCTGTCAATCGCGCTCGACAAGCCGTTCGTGATCGGCGATACGCTGCGGGTGGATACCTTCGAAGGCACGGTGGAGCAGATCGGCATCAAGAGCACGCGGCTGCGCAGCATCACCGGCGAGCAGATCATCATCGCCAATGCGGACCTGCTCAAGAGCCGGGTGCGCAACCTCGGCCGCGCCAGCGAGCGGCGCGCACTGTTCACGCTCAACATTGCCTACGATACGCCGGTTGCGAAACTGGACCAGGTGCCCGCGCTGGTGGAACAGGCGGTGGCGGGTTATCCGGGCACGCGCTTCGTGCATTGCATGCTGCGTGAACTGGGTGAATCGGCGCTGGTGTACGAGGTATGTTTTTTCCTCGAGAACACCCCGAGCCGCAATCTGGCTGCGGCGCAGGACCTGGCGAACCGGCAGATCCTGCATGGCTTCGCCGATGCCGGCATCGAATTCGCCCACCCGACGCGAACGCTGCTGATGCGCTCGCGGCGCACCGACGGCGCAGCGGAGCGCCCGACCCAGCTGCTAGCCGAACCAGGCGTCAAGTGAACGGCGTCAAGTGAACGGGGTCGGCGCCGTGTAGGCGCAGAACTTTGGCCGCCAGCGCGCCAGTGCGCCGATACCCGGAATACGGTTCAAGCCGCGCAGCAGGCCGTGGGCATCAATCCAGTCGGCATAGCGGCGATACACCGGATCGAGCGACAGGTGGCGCTCCTCGGTCTTGGCACGCAGATAATAGATAAAGTTCAGCAGCCCGAGCAGCAGGCAGCGGCGCAGCGTCGCCTGCACGCCGCCGGTCAGCATGAACGGAGTCGAGATCAGCCACCACGACAGGTTTTTCGCCAGGTACGCCGGGTGCTTGGTATAGCGGTACGGGCCATTGGTGATGATGCCGCGGTGTGTCAGGTTCGAGAAGCGCGCGCCGAATGCGATCGTGGCCCAGACATACACTGCGACCGTGAACAGGATCATGCAGCCCCACAGCCCGTAGAACCAGGGCAGGTTGCCGAACCACACGCCCCATGACAGCCCGGTGTCGTAATCGATGTACTGCCGGCTGATCAGCGACCAGAACGGCTGGTAGCACACCAGTGCGGTGATCCAGCCGAACATCGTCGGCTCGGTCGAGCGGATATGGGTGTCGGTGGCCCGCAGTGCCATCAGGTAGGTCATCGACACCAGGCTGACATCGATGAAGTACATAAAAAAATACGCCCAGTCGTACACGCCCTGGAAGTTGTGCAGCAGCTTCAGGTCGTAATGCAGCAGCTTGTTCAGGTTGTCGCAGAAGTAGGTGAACATCAGCGGCAGGAAGAAGCCCTTCACCAGCCAGCCCAGCAGGTGCTGGCCGATCAGCCGCAGTTCGAGTTGGCGCCATTGCCCGAGCAGCATGCGGCCGAACTGCCACAGACCATCGAGTGGCTGCGCCATGCGCCGATCGACCCAGTACAGATATGGCAGCGCAATCACGGCCCACGCCGGCAGCAGCACCTTCAGCGCCGCGTAATAGTTGCCGTAGAACTGGCTGCCCTGCCGGTACTCGGGGAACGCCCAGTAGAGCAGGGCGACGAAACCGAGGCTGCCCGCCAGGCCGACGAACTTGGTGCCCACGCGCGGCCAGTTGCCGGCCGCAGGCGCGGCGCTCAGCGCGCGCCGCTGCACCTTCTGCCACAGCAGATCCGGCACGAAGATGCCCAGCGCAGAGCAGCCCATGACGATCAGCGCCAGATACGCGATGTGCTGGAACGGGGGCCAGACATTCAGCACCGCGACCGCCGCCACCATGGTGGCGACGCCGATCCAGGCGACGGCTGCGTGGGTGGCGGACGGCGGCAGCGTGCCGGCGGCGTTGCGCCAATCAGTACTCATGTCGCCATTGTGCCATTGCCGCCGCTCGGCCGGCGGCCGCGGGTGCGTTCTGCTACCCTGCTGTCTTACGATTGATCAGCACGTGGCAGCGGAACAGCCATCACTGCAGGCGCGAAGCGAGAACTGGCTGAGGTGGGCCTTCGGCGCGGTACTGCTGTGGCGCCTGCTGTTCCCGTTCTTCGATTCGCCGCTGCTGCACCTGTTTTCCGATCCCGCCCGCCACTGGTCCAACGGCGGCCGGCTGTTCACACCGGACCTGATCGGGGCCGGCGACCCGTTCCTCTACCAGCTGTGGATTTACCTGCTGCGTGTCGTCAGCCACGACGATGCGCCCACCGTGGTGCTGGCCTGCGGGCTGCTGTGCGCCGCGATGCCCTACGGCTGGTATCGCGCGCTGCGCGAACTGCTGGCGCGCCGCCAGGCGCTGATCGGCGGCATCATCATCGGCGTGATACCGGCGTTCCTCGGCATCTATGCTTATTTCATGACCGAGACGCTGCTGCTGACGCTGACCGGGTTTGCGTTCTGGGCGACGTTTCGGGCCGCGCGCAAGCGCACGCTGGCGGCGTTTGCACTGGCGAGTGCGCTCTGGGCGGCCGCCATGTTCACGCGCAGCATCGCCCTGCCGATGGCGCTCGCGTGCCTGGGATTGCTGTGGATCACGCAACCGCAGCGGCCGGCCAAGGCACTGGCCGCGGCGCTGATATTCACGCTGTTCGCCCTGCCGGCCGGCTGGCACGCCCGCTCGACACTCGGCTTCTTCGCACCGCTGGGCAATTTCCACCTGTCGCAGATCTACAGCGTCAGCGGTAAGCGCAACATCAGCATCGATGCCGGGCCGCTCGGCGGCTGGGGCTTTGGCACGCCGAGCTTCTACAACCCGACGTTCTATCCGTTCTCCGCCTGGACCAGTGCGCGCCAGGGAACCGCCTACATCACCATCGATGTGACGCGCGGCAGCGAAAGCTGGATCGCGGAGAAGAAGCGCATCGAGAGCCTGCGCAGCTTTCCGTGGTCGCGCCAGTACCTGGAGAACCTGATCTATCTGCTGTTCGGGCAAAGCTGGCCCGACAACGATCCGAATGCCCTCAGCGGCCTGGCGACCGTATGGACGCGCTGGTTGTGGCCGCCGCTGATGCTGGTGGTCGCGTGGGGTGCGCTGCGTCGCCGCTATCGCGGCTGGGATTGGCTGCTGCCGCTGTGCGCGCTCGGCATGCTGGTGTCGCTGGCGCTGCAGCGCGATGGCATCATCGAGGGCCGCTATCGAAAGCCGATCGATCCGGTACTGGTCGCCGCCGCCATCGTGCTCTACTACCGCACGCGGCCAGGCCAGCCGCCCGACCGCCGGGACCAGATGCCATCCTACGATCAGAGTTTCTTCGAGTATGTCAATGCGAGCGCCGCCGCCGCCGCCGCCCGCATCGTACCGTTGCTGCAGCAGCAGCTCGCACCGGCTTCGGTGCTCGACGTCGGTTGCGGCCAGGGGGCGTGGCTCGCGGTGTGGCACGGCCATGGCGTGCAGGACCTGGTTGGCGTGGACGGATCCTACGTCGATCGCCGCCGGCTGCTGTTTGCGCCCGAACGCTTCTATGCGCATGATCTGGGCCAGCCATTCGATCTAGGCCGCAGCTTTGGCCTGGTGCAGTGCCTGGAGGTGGCCGAACATCTGCCACCTGACAGTGCCGCGACGCTGATCGACAGCCTGGTCCGGCACGGCGAGGTCGTCGTGTTCTCCGCCGCACCTCCGGGCCAGGGCGGCCATGACCATGTCAATGAACGCAGCTATGACTACTGGCGTGCGTTGTTCCTCGACCGCGACTACCTGGCGCTCGATTACCTGCGGCCGCGCACCCTGTCCGAGCCGGCGATCGACAGCTGGTATCGTTACAACACGCTGCTGTACGTGCGGCGCGCTGCGGTGATGCGGCTGAGCGATGCGCTGCAGGCGAGCTTGCTCGCGCCGGATCGCGCAGTGCCTGACCTCGCGCCGCTCGCATACCGTATCAGGAAGCAGCTGGTGAGCCGGCTGCCGGTGCCGCTGATGACGACGATGGCGCGTATCAAGGAACGCCTGACCAAGTGCAAAATGTGATTCGACGTTGGACATGACTGGGCGCACACCATGAACCCGGCATCGATATGGATGCTGCTGGCGGCGTCGCTGGCGGCCGCCTGCGGACAGCTGCTGCTGAAGGTCGGCGCACAGCACAAGACCCAGGCGCTGCAATTCCTCAATGTCCCGATCGCGCTCGGGCTGCTGCTGTACCTGTGCGGCACGATCCTGTGGATCTACGTGCTGTCGCGCGAGAAGCTGGTGGTGGTGTACGCGTTCACCGCACTGACCTTCGTGCTGGTGTACCTGGGCGCGGTGCTGACGCTGGGTGAAAGCCTCACGCTCAGGGCCGGCGGCGGCGTGCTGCTGGTGCTCGCCGGCCTCTACCTGCTGGCGAGCTGATGAACGCGTACGATAGCGAAATCGCGCTGATGGCGGCGCCCGAGCGCCCGGCCGTCAGCTTCGTGGTTCCGTGCCACAATGAGGAACTGGTGGTCGAGGCCACTACCCAGGCGCTGCTGGATTTGATCGAGCAGCAGCGTGACATCGGCCGCTGCGGTGTGGGCAGCCTGGTGCTGCTGGTTGACGACGGCAGCAGCGATCGCACCTGGACGCTGATCGAGCAACTCTCGCAGCAACACCCGGGGCAGGTCGCCGGCTTGCGGCTGTCGCGCAATGTGGGTCACCAGCACGCATTGCTGGCCGGACTCACGACCGCCCCCGGCGACGTTCTGATCAGCATCGATGCCGATCTGCAGGATGACCTGAGCGTCATCCCGCAGATGCTCGACTATTACCAGCAGGGCAATGACATCGTTTACGGCGTTCGCGCACTGCGGGCGACCGACACCCGGCTGAAGCGAATGACAGCGGCCGGCTTCTATCGGCTGATGCGCCGCCTGGGCGTGGACGTGATCGACAACCATGCCGACTACCGGCTGATGAGCCGCCGTGCGATCGAGATCCTGCGCCAGTACGATGAAGTCAACCTGTTCCTGCGCGGCATCGTACGGCTGATCGGCCTGCGATCGGCGCAGGTGCACTACGACCGGCGCGAGCGCACCGCCGGTGCGACCAAATACCCGCTGTCGCGCATGACCGCCCTGGCGATCGATGGCATCACTTCGTTCTCGGCGGTGCCGCTGCGCGTGATCTCGGTGCTGGGACTGCTGACCTCGCTGCTGGCGCTGGCGATCAGCGTCTGGGTACTGGTGGTGGCGCTGACCAACCCATCGGCGGTACCGGGCTGGGCCTCGACCGTACTGCCGATCACGTTCATCGGCGGCGTGCAGATTCTGTCGATCGGAGTACTCGGTGAGTACATCGGCAAGATCTACATGGAGACCAAGCGGCGGCCGCGCTTCATCGTCGATCGAATCGTGGGCCTGCCGGCAGATGACCCGGATGGCGAGCCGCGGCGGCGCTAGGCCTGCTGCGGCAGGAAGATCCACAGCAGGATATAGATCAGCAGTCCGGCGCCGAAATACAGCACCGTGAGACAGAAGATCAGGCGCCAGGCCCAGGACGGCAGGTCGGTGCTGTGGCCGAGCCCGCCGCACACACCGCCGAACACGCGATCGCTGCGCGAGCGCGCGAGTTGATGTAAAAACGACGGCGCGCCGCTGCGCGGGGCCGCCTCCCCGCTCAGTACCTGCGCCTTGGCGCGCGCGAACTCCTCGTCGCTGATGGTGCCGCGATCGCGCAGGCTCTGCAGCCGCTCAAGTTCTTCAGCGATGCTCATGGCTGGCAGCTTAGCAGGCGGCGCCGGCCACGCGCACACCCATATCCAGGGTGCCGACCAGCTGTGCGATCGACCCAAGGCCTTCTGCGGCCAGGAACTGGGCCATCCCGGAGTTCACCGTCCGGCACAGCAGCGGATCGTAGAACAGCGCGGTCCCCAGGCCGACGGCAGTGGCGCCGGCAACGATGAACTCGAGCGCGTCCGTGGCGCTTGCAATGCCACCCTGGCCGATGATTGGAATGCGCTTCGGACCGGCGACCTCATACACCTCGCGCACCTTGAGCAGCGCGATCGGCTTGATCGCAGGTCCCGACAGTCCGCCGTGGCCGTTGCCGAGCACCGGGCGGCGGCTGGCCAGATCCAGTGCCATGCCGGTCACCGTGTTGATGACCGCCAGCGCATCGCTGCCGGCTTCGATGCAGACGCGCGCGTTTTCGCGGATATCGGCCTGATTGGGCGACAGCTTGGTGATCAGCGGCTTGCTGGTCACGCGCCGGCACGCTTCCACCACCCGCGCCGACATCTCCGGGACGTTGCCGAACTGTACGCCGCCCTGCTTGATGTTGGGACATGAGATGTTGATCTCGATCGCATCGATGCGTGAGTCGTCGAAGCGGCGTGTGACCTCCACGTATTCCTCGATGCTGGAACCGCAGACATTGGCGATGAAGCGCGTTTCAGTGAAGTCGAGCTGCGGCAGGATTTTCGCTACCACGTAGTGGACGCCGGGGTTCTGCAGGCCGATGGCGTTGAGCATGCCCGCCGGGGTTTCCCACACCCGGTGCGGGGTGTTGCCCAGGCGCGGCTGGCCGGTGGTGCCCTTGAGCACAATGGCGCCGGCGTCGCGGTTGCTGAAGCCCTCGACCCGCGTGTACTCCTCGCCAAAGCCGACGCAGCCCGACAGCAGCACGATCGGCGAGGAGAATTCCAGGCCGCAAAAGCGCAGCGCCAGCGCTGCTGCCGGCGACTGCGCCGACGAGGTTCGTGAGCTGTGCGCCACCGGTACGTCCATGGTGCCGATTATCGCCGATCGGCACAGCGATCGCTTAGGCTAGCGGCGTGTTCCACGTGGTGCTGTACCAGCCCGAGATCCCGCCGAACACCGGCAACATCATCCGGCTGTGCGCCAATTCCGGCTGCACGCTGCACCTGGTCGAGCCGCTCGGTTTCGAGCTCGACAGCGCCCACGTGCGGCGCGCCGGGCTCGACTACGCGCAGCTGGCAATCCTGCGCCGTCACCGCAGCATCGAGGACTGCCTGCAGCGGCTGGCGGGCGGGCGCGTATTCGCCATCGAGACCGGCGCGGGCACCTGCTACAGCGCGGTCCGATACCAGCCCGGCGACGTGCTGCTGTTCGGCCCGGAGACGCGCGGACTGCCGCCGCCGCTGTTGCAGACCCTGCCACCCGGCCAGCGTGTCAGCATTCCGATGCGCGATGGCAATCGCAGCCTCAACCTCAGCAATGCGGTCGCGGTGGTGGTGTATGAGGCCTGGCGGCAGTGCGGTTTCGCAGGTTCCCGGGATGCTGCAGATGCGGATTCCGCGGATGCGACTGCGGCTGCGTCTATTGGAGCAGAAAAGGCAATCAGTCGAGATATTTGATGCAGTTTGTATCGTATTGGATACAATAGCCTAGTCGAACTCCGGCCTGATCGGCCGCATCATCAGGCCGCGCACGACGTCTTCGGCCGGCAGCTTCTCGTACAGCACTGCGTAGATCCCTTCCGCGATCGGCATCACCACATGCTCGCGTGCGGCGACGCGATGCAGGGCCGCGGCGGCGTGGAAGCCTTCCACCACCTGGCCGATCTCGAACAGCGCCAGCTCCACGCCGGTGCCCTGCGCCAGCGCCAGCCCGAAGCGGCGGTTGCGCGAGTGATCGTCGGTGCAGGTCAGCACCAGGTCGCCCAGGCCCGCCAGACCCATGAAGGTCTCGCGCTGCGCGCCCAGCGCAATCCCCAGCCGCGTCATCTCGACCAGGCCGCGGGTGATCAGTGCAATGCGCGTGTTGGCCCCGAACCCCAGGCCGTCCGACAGCCCGGCGCCGATCGCCAGCACGTTCTTGACCGCGCCGCCGACCTCTACGCCGGTGATGTCGGTCGAGGTGTAGGCGCGAAAGGTGCTGGACGACAGGTCGTGCGCCAGCGTCTCGGCGTAGGCGGCATCCGGTGATGCGATGGTCATCGCGGTCGGCAGGCCGTCGCCGACCTCGGCGGCAAAGGTCGGACCCGACAGCACGGCGACCGCGCGTCCAGAGCCAAGCACTTCGTGCGCCACCTCGTTCGGCAGCTTGCCAGTGTCAACCTCGAAGCCCTTGGTCGCCCAGCACAGCCGTGTCTCGGGCCGTAGCAGCGGCTTGAGCTGCGTCAGCAGCAGGCGAAACGCATGACTGGGTACCGCGATCAGCACATCGTCGACGTCGTCGATCGCCGCATCGAGCTCGCCGGCCAGCTGCAGGCTGTCCGGGAACGGCACATCTGGCAGGTAGCGCCGGTTGCTGCGCTCGCGCGCCATCACCGCAATGTGGCTGCGGTCGCGGCCCCACAGGCGCGCCGGCCGGCCGGCGCGCGCGCACTGGATCGCAAGCGCCGTGCCCCAGGAACCGGCGCCCAGCACCGCGATGTCAGCATGCAGGAACGGGCTCGCCGACACCGCACCAGCTCCTAGTTCCTGGTGGCGCTGGCGCCTTCGGTCTGCGAGCTGGCGGCGTACAGCGCGTCGAAGTTGACGGGCGGCAGCAGCAGCTGCGGAAAGCCGCCCTGGCTCACCAGCTGCGACACCACGGCGCGCGCATACGGAAACAGCACATTCGGGCAGATGCTGCCGATCGCGCGCTTGTACTCCTCAGGCGACAGGTTCTGCATGACGAATGCGCCGGCCTGCTTGACCTCGACCAGGAACAGCGTCTGGTCGGCCTGCTTGGCCGACACCGTGACGGTCAGCACCACTTCGCGCACATCGCCGGCGACCGGCTGCACGGTGGTGTTCAGGTCGAGCGAGATCTGCGGATTCCACTCGCCGTTACCGCGCGGTCCCTGCGGCGACTCGAACGAGCAGTCCTTGAGGTACACGCCCTGGAGTGCCAGCGTGGTGTTGGGCGCTGCGGTATCGGTCGCGGCGGGAATCTGTTCAGTGGCCATATGTCGTCAACCCTGTTGCTTGAGTGCCGTTCAACGCTGCTGCAGTAGCGGATCGAGTCCGCCGGCCGCATCCAGCTCATACAGATCGTCCGAGCCGCCCACCAGATGTTCGCCGATGAAGATCTGCGGCACGGTGTACCGGCCGCCGCTGCGGCGGATCATCTCCGCGCGCTGTCCGGGCACGGTATCGATGTCGATTTCCTGGAACGCCACGCCCTTGCGCTGCAGCAGTTCGCGCGCCCGCTCGCAATACGGACACCAGGATTTGCTGTACATCAGCACCGGTGCGCTGATGGTCTTCTGCTGCTCGTGCATCGGCTGGTTCATTGGCTCGCTCATCGGCCGGTTCATCCGCGTGCCAGCGGCAGGTTCTCGGCGCGCCAGGCGGATAGGCCGCCGCGCAGGTTAAATACCTTGGTGAATCCCTGCTGCGTCAGCGAGCGTACCGTCGCGGCCGCCGTGGTGCCGCGGTCGCAGTAGACGATCAGCGGCCGCTCCTTGTATTTCTTGAGCGCGTCGGCGGCGGTGGCGATCTGCGCGGCGTCGAAGTGGCGCGTGCCGCTGATGTGGCCCTCCTGGAAAGCCTGCTGCTTGCGCAGGTCGAGAACCGTGGCGCCCTGGTTCATCAGCCGGATGACTTCCTGCGGCGGCAGCGCCGCGTAGCTCTGAGTGCGCAGCCGCAGCTCATACGCCAGCACGGCGGCGGCGGCGGCCAGTGCAAACGCCGCGAGCCACGGGTGGTGGTTGAAATATTCCAGCAATCGGTCCATCGGCTCACATTCAGGTCCGGTACGGCAAGCCCATCATTATAGCCGGTCGCGCCACGGCCGGCCGACCGGCGGGCGCAGGGCCAGGCGGCCCCCGCGCCAGGGCAGACGCAGCGTGATGCGCGTGAAATACTCGCTTATGCGGCAAGTTTACCTCGCCCTGATTGCAGTTCCGGTCGCGTTGCTGCTGCCGTGGGTGCCGCTGCACGCCGCCGCGCAGGCCAAAACCGAGGCCGAGCTGCGGCTGCTGCGGGAGAAAATCGGCCGCATCAGCGAGCAGGTGAGCCGCGACGCGCTCGAGCGTGACCGGCTTTCGGGCAACCTGCGGGCGGCGGAGTTCTCCCTCGGTAGCGCCCGCGGCGAGTTCGACCGCGCCAGCCGCGAGTATGCCGACCGCAGCGCGCGCCGCAGCGCGCTGGCCCAGACGCGCCAGCAGCAGCAGCAGGCGCTAGTGAACGAGCGCGCCGGGCTTGCCGCACAGCTGCGCGTGGCCTATATGATCGGACGCGAAGAGCCGCTGAAACTGCTGCTCAACCAGCAGGACCCGCTGCATAGCGGCCGGCTGTTCGCCTATTACGGCTATTTCGGCCGCGCCCGCGCCGAGCAGATCGCACAGATCCACACGCAGCTGCAGCGCCTGGATGATCTCGACCAGCAGCTGCAGCAGCAGCAAAGCGAGCTGGCGAGCCTCAAAGCGGCACAGCAGCAGCAGCTGCAGCAGCTCGAGCGCGCCCGCAATGAGCGCCAGCAGGTGCTGGCGAGCCTGACTGCCGCGGCGCGTACACGCGCGCAGAGCCTGGCGCGGCTGAAGAGCCAGCAGGCCGACCTTGAGGGGCTGCTGCGGCAGTTGAACCGTTCGCTGAAATCGATCGCACCGCCCGACAATGCCACCGCCTTTGGCCGCGCGCGCGGACTGCTGCCCTGGCCGGTCGCAGGCCAGCTGATGGCGCAGTTCGGCGATACCCGCGCCAGTGGCGTGAAGTGGGAAGGGGTCGTGATCGCCACGGAACGCGACGCCCCGGTCAAGGCGGTGTCCGGCGGACGCGTGGTGTATGCCGACTGGCTGCCGGGGATGGGGCTGCTGGTGATCGTCGATCACGGCGAGGGCTACATGAGCCTCTACGGCCACAACGACCGGCTGCTCAAGGGCGCCGGTGAATCGGTGGCGGCCGGGGAGCCGATCGCGGCAGCCGGGGATACCGGCGGCCGGGCCTCCCCGGAGCTGTATTTCGAGATCCGCCGCGAGGGCAAACCGGTCAATCCGGGGCCCTGGTTCAAGGCCCGAAACCCCTCCCCCTGACAGCCCAGGGCGGACTGCCGGCGGACCCGCATCACGGTCCGGTGCCAGTGAGTGCCATGTCCCGATTCGGATGAGGGAAAAGCGACATCCATCAAGGATTATGGTCGCTCGGGCGGCGATGCTGTGCGCCACAGGACCTACGAGAACGCATGAATACAATCGTGCCGGTGCGGTCGGCGGTCGCCGAACCATCGCTGGAGCCCTATGCGCAGCTGCTGCGTGCGCTGCTGCCGCGCATGAACAGCGTGAGCGTATTCAATGCGCTCGGCGAACTGCATTGGTCCACCGAAATGTCGGTCGAACCGGCGTTGATCGCGCTGCTGCGCGAGACCATCAAGAAGGCCCAGAGCGACCTGACCGGTAGCGGCGAGCAGTGCATGGCGGGCAGTGAGCCCACCTATCTGTTCTGGCTGCGCCGCGACGACGCCGATCCGCCGACCCCGTTCGCGGTGGTCGCGATCTGCTTCAAGCCCGGCAATGCCGACGCCGACCTGCGCGCGTTTTCATTCGTGCAGGCGCTGGTCAGGCCAGGCATCGAATGCCTGCGGCGCGAATTGATAGCGCGCGACAAGATCCTGAACCTCAACAGCTCGCTGCTGGAGCAGGACAACGACCTCGACATGCTGCTGTCGATCACCGGCGGTACCGACAGCAAGCCCGAGAGCGCCGGCGACTTCAAGGCGATCATCAACCGGGCCACCGAACACCTGAAAGTCGGACTGTCAGCGCTGATCGTGCCCGAGAAGGGCATCGCGCTGGTGCAGGTATCCAGCGCGTCGCCGATCGATACCTCGATACTGGCCAAGGCGCATCGGCATCTGCTGTCGATGGCTCAGATGCGCAAGAAGGCCACGATCGTCAATCGCATGGTGCTGACCGTCGGTACCGAGTCGAGTGCCTACCGCGTGCTGATGTGTCCGGTGCTGCGCGCCGACGGCAACACCATGGGCGTGCTGGCGCTGTTTCGCAACGAATCGGCACCCGAATTCACCCCGCACTACGCGCGGCTGACCGAGCTGCTGGCGAGCCGCGTCGCCACCATCATCGGCCACAGCTACGATGCGCTCACCAGCCTGCTGACCCGGCCGGCATTCGAACAGCGCGTCGGCGCGGCACTTTCGGAAGTGAGCGGCAACGGCAACGGCAACGGCAACGGCAGCGGCAGCGGCACGCAGCGCTGCTGGAGCGCGCTGTCGATCGACATTAACCGCATGCACGTCATCAACGACAACTACGGCATGCACATGGGCGATCGGGTGATCGCGCAGCTCGGCGAGCTGATCCGCTCGCGTTTGCCACCCGGAGCGATCGCGGCGCGCATCTCGGGCGACCGGTTCGCGATCCTGCTGCCCGCGGCGCTCGAGGATGCCGCCAAATTCGCCGAGGCGCTGCGCGCTGGCGCCGAGGATCTGGGCGCCGTGTTCGGCGACGGCAAGATGCCGGTGTCGATCAGCATCGGAGCATCGGCGGTCGATCCGCTGTCGAAGGAATTCGTGCATGCCTTCGCCGCGGCCGAGACCGCCTGCAAGGCCGCCAACGACCGCGGTCGCAACCGCGTCGAGGTGTACCAAGAGGCGGACGAGAGCATCGTGCGCCGCTTCACCGATATTAATCTGATCACCGATCTGCGCGCCGCGATCGCGGAGGATCGGCTGGAACTCAATGCGCAGCTGATCGTGCCGCTGGGCAAGTACGACGGGCCGCCGCATTTCGAGATCCTGCTGCGCATGATCGGCGAGAACGGCGAGATCGTCGGTCCGGATCATTTCATGTCGGCGGCGCATCGCTACCAGCTGATGCCGACGCTGGACCGCTGGGTGATCAAACATGCGCTCGAGATGCTCAAGCCGCATGCCGACCTGCTGCGTGCCAGCGAGATCGTGTTCGCGATCAATTTCTCAGGCCAGTCACTGCAGGATTCCGATTTCACCGAGCACGTTGCCCGCATGATCGAGAGCAGCGGCCTGGCGCCCTCGGCGCTGTGCTTCGAGCTCACCGAGAGCGCCGCGATCGGCAACCTGGCGCGCGCCGAGGTGCTCATGCGCCGCCTGCGCAAGCTCGGTTGCGACATCGCGCTGGATGATTTCGGCACCGGCCTGAGCTCGCTGGCCTATCTGCGCACGCTGCCCATCG